>ERZ1292630.263-Hain-H41-02um-R3-263-length-56190-cov-7_pt3 | contig 16238 bp, 16 predicted proteins | sample MGYA00564408_ERZ1292630 | MGnify/ENA primary metagenome ERZ1292630 (study PRJEB36523, sample SAMEA6512641) | groundwater metagenome | collected 2019-01-08 | study: AquaDiva: Metagenomics assemblies of 32 groundwater samples | reverse complement strand
TCGCTTAGTTATTTTTATCCCTTGCCTATACACTCCTAAATTCTGTCTCCGTCGGTTATTTACTCCTTGCCAAAGCGCTCGTAAATTTCATCACTGCGTTCTGAAATTTACTTCGCTGGCTGCGGAGTGAATTTCCGACAGTAAATTAGGGAAATTCAGGCGACGAGCGGGATCGAACCGCTGAATAGTTGTTTTGTCCCGCCGAAAAACTTAACTTGCAGGCGGGATCCCGCATGGTCTTTTGTATTCCGGCGGGACAGACAACTCTATATCAAAGGCGTGGACCGGACTTGAACCGGTGAATAGTTGTTTTGCAGACAACTCCCTTAACCACTTGGGTACCACGCCAAACCCAATCACGCCAAAATTTTTTTTACCTGCGCGAAAATCTCTTCCGGTTCTTCTAAACACCCCATACCTTCATCGCCGCAGGCAAGTAAACCTTTTTTGGGTGAAATAAATTTATAGCCAAGGGTTTTTAAACGCTTAATATTTTCTTGTGTGATCGGATTAAAATACATCGTTTCATTCATCGCCGGAGCAAAAACAACTTTTGCTTTAGTAGCAGCAATCAGGCAACTTAATAAATCATCACAGAGGCCGCTATTAACCTTAGCAATAATATTTGCAGTGGCAGGTGCTACCAACACAAGATCTGCTTTTTTTGCCAAAGACACATGCTCCACATTCCAAACATCGGGCGAGGTAAAAAGGCCGCTATAAACCTTACCTTGGCTTAATTGCTCAAAAAGCAAAGGCCGGATAAACTCCTTTGCTTCTTCAGTCATCACTACACTTACCAAGAATCCGTTTTTTTTAAACAATCTGAGTATCTGGCAGGATTTATAAATAGCAATGCTTCCGGTAACAGCTAAAATTATTTCTTTTGCCTTCATATGGCTACTATAACCTATATACCTACCACAGGACTTAATCCTTTTGTCTTCTTCAGATAAACCATGCCTGCGGCAATTTCATAAAGCGCGATACTTGAAGGTTTCTCGAAAGTCCCTGCAGCTACAAGCCTTGGTTGGCCTTCGGCAATCTCTAGCGCTCTTTTTGAAGCCACAGTCACTAATTTGTAGACAGAATAATTACATTTGTCCAACATTTTTTCAAGTGGTACGTACATATATCACCTCGCTTTAATGTAACGACGAATAATGCTGTTTAATTTATTAACCGCCGTATCTAAATTTTTATTTACTATAATATAATCGTAATTTGCACTTACCTTGATTTCCTGCTTGGCGATTGCTAACCTTTTTTTAATTTCCTCATCTCTGGTCTTGCAACCTCTGCTACGTATACGTTTATTTAACTCTCCTATAGAAGGAGGTTTTATAAATATGGTTACACTATTATCCGGATAAATCCGCTTAATCCGGGTTGCTCCTTTACCATCCAAACAAAGCACCAGGCTTTTACCTGACAAAAGAACCTGCTCTACCTTATCTTTAGGGGTGGCATAATAATACCCCAGATACCGGGTCCATTCAAGGATTTTCTTTTTATGCAAATAATCTTTAAAATCCTGCTCGGCAACAAAATAATAATCTTTGCCTTGATACTCTCCCGAACGTTTCAAACGCGTAGTAAGAGAGATAGATTTTTTAAGAAAGGTTTTAAATTCCGGGGCAGAAACAACACGTTGGGCTAAGGTTGTCTTACCTGAGCCTGACGGGCCGGAAAGAACAAAAATCGTGCCGATAAAATCCTTCACTTATTCAACATTCTGTACCTGTTCGCGGATTCTCTCTACTTCACTTTTAAGCTGAATTACATGCCCCGAGACTACCGCATCACAGGATTTGGCGCCGATGGTATTTGTTTCTCTCTGCATTTCCTGGGCAATAAAATCAAGCTCTTTTCCCAATATTCCGCCGGTATCCAACTTATGTATAAAATTACGAATATGATATTCCAGGCGTTCAAGCTCTTCGCCAATATCAGAATTTTTTAAGAAACAGCTTTTTTCATCCTCTGTTTTTAAAACTTTTACTTTTTCAGCAACTACATGATTAAATCTTTTTGTAACCGCCACAAGCCCTTCTTTTAACTTACGGCCATGGTTTTTTAAATAAACCCGCAAAGCCTGCCCTTCTTTTTTTCTTGATTTTAATAGGCCCTCAAGCGCGGGTTGGAATATTTTCTTCAGCTCGGGTAGATATTTTCTCGCGTCAGCCTTATCTTCGCACAAAGACAAAACTCCCTGCAAATTTAAAAGATTCGCAATTCCGATTTCTCCGTTAATGTGGAATTCATTCTGCACATCCTTGATAGAGCGATAATAATCTTTAAAAAGCCCTTTATTCACCGATACTTTTTGGAAAGGGTTAATGCCCACATTAACCACCAGGGTAATCCTGCCGCGGCTGATTATTTTTTCTACCTCTTTCTTTAAATAATCTTCAAGCACCATAAAACCATTGGGCAAATGCAAAACAATCTCTAAATATTTATGGTTTGAACTACGTAAATCTACCGAAGCAGTGCCAAAACGCGCAAGCGAACCAGTCGCAGTACCAAATCCGGTCATACTTTGAAAATCAGCTTTTTTAATTTTTTTTACGCCCATGCCTGCACCTTACGCTCTTTCTCGACGATAATCTTAGATGGATATAAATCCACAATAATCTCCTCCGGCATAAACCAAAGCTTTATTTCTCTTTCTGCTTCGGATTCATTAGATGAAACATGCACAACATTTTCATACAAACCAGTGGTAAGAATCCTGCCGTAGGAACCGCGAATAGAAGTAGGGTCTGCTTCTTCAGGGTTAGTAGCACCTGCCAACTCCCGGCATTTTTTAATAGAATCTGTACCCCAGTAAATAAGTGCCATAACTTTACGACGATCATGCATCTCTCCCTGAATATACTTAATCAACTCGGGGAAAAAAGCCTTACTCTTAAGATGCCGGTAATGTTCCGTAGCTAATTCTTCGGTGACCCTCACCATCTTAGCAGCAACAATCTCAAGCTTAGTTTCAGACAGGCGCGTAAGTATATTGCCGGTCAATGACTTCTTTAGCCCGTCGGGCTTAATTAAAATCAAAGTTGCCTGGTCCATTTAACCTTTCCTTTCCTTAATTAACTGTGCGATTCTATCCAAATCCTGCATAGAATAAAATTCAATATTTATATGCCCGCGCTTTTTCCGTCGGATAACGCGAACTTTTGTCCCTAAAGACTGTTGCAATTCTTCTTCCGTCACTGCAACCATCGGATCAATAGCAAGCGGATTAACCATGCGTCTTTTAGCAGAACGTGGCCGCCTGATCTTTACGATATTTTCTAACTCCCGCACAGAAAGGGCACGTGAAATAATCTCTTCTGCCAATTTTCTCTGGTCTAGAGGATCATCTATTTCAAGCAAAGTCCTTCCGTGCGCAAATGAAATTCTTCCCTTTTTTATTTCATCCTGAATTTCAAGCGGCAGCTTAAGCAACCTCAAGGCATTACTAATCGTTGCGCGGGCTTTTCCTAAAATATCTGCGACTTCTTCTTGAGTTAAATTAAATTTTTCCAATAAATAACTATAGGCTTTGGCTTCCTCGATGGCATTTAAATCCCGGCGCTGGATATTTTCTATCAGAGAAATTTCTAAGGAATCTTGATCTTCAACATCTTTAATAATAATTGGTATCTCATTTAAATTCAATAGTTTAGAAGCTCTCCATCGTCTTTCACCGGCAATCAACTCAAAAGCATCTCCTTTTCTCCTTACTAATATCGGCTGTAAAATCCCTTTTTCTTTTATGGATTTTACCAGCTCATCCATGCCTTCCTGTTCAAATTCTTCGCGCGGCTGAAATGGATTTGGCTGGATCTGATCCGGATGCACATTTTGCATCCTGTTGTGCTTTTCTGACTCATGATCCGGAATCAAAGCATCAATACCTTTTCCTAAGGCTCTTCTTTCCATCATCCTTCACCTCCCACAAGCAGCTCTTTGGCTAAATCTGCATATTTATGCGCGCCAATTGATTCTTTATCATAAAAAGCTATTGGCTGACCAAAGCTAGGCGCTTCGCTCATACGTATATTACGCGGAATTACTGTTTGATAGACTTTCTCTTTAAAATGATTTCTTGCTTCCTGAATAATTTCCTTAGTTAAATTTGTGCGGAAATCTGCCATTGTCAGTAAAACCCCCTCAACGCACAAAATTGGGTTAAGATTCTCCCTAACCAGGGAAATGGTGTTATTTAACTGCGTCAGTCCCTCCAACGCATAATATTCACACTGCACCGGTATTAAAACTGAGCCTGCTGCGCAAAGCGCATTAATGGTTAAAAGTCCAAGTGATGGCGGAGAATCTATAAAAATAAAATCAAAATTTTCTTTTTCTTGGCTTAAGCCTTTTTTAAGACGATTTTCCCTGCCAAGCGCACTTACTAATTCAACCTCTGCACCTGTAAGATCTATATTTGATGGGATAAGATAGAGATTCTCTACTTTGGTATTAATTATAACTTCTTTTGCTTCAATCTGTTCCAACAAAAGATGATAAATGCTTCTTTTAATCTCGTGCTTATTGACCCCTAGTCCGCTTGTAGTATTTGCCTGCGGGTCTAAATCTATTAATAATACTTTTTTCCCAGTAAGAGCTAAAGCTGTAGAAAGATTGACCGCTGTTGTAGTCTTGCCTGTCCCACCCTTTTGATTACAGATTGCAATGATTTTTCCCATAATTTTGCTACGTTCCACGCGGAGCAATTTTAGCCAGTTAGGCTACACCAGCGCACATTCCGATTGCGCTGGGTGTAATAAACTTATTGTCTCTCTGCCCACCCTAATTGTCAATAGATATTTGTGCTCACTAACCGTATCAAACCGTATCATAAGCCTTTTTTTACGCTTACTTTAATCTTAGCTGGCGTTGCACCAGGCATTCCGAATAAACCCTTTTCTTCTTCAACTAAAACTTCGATTTTTAATTGTTCTTTCGGAAGCTTTAATTCCTTCAGCGCTTTTTTAATCGCTTCTTCAACAGTACGTCCTTCAAATTCCATAAGTTTATATTGCGCTTTTTTTAACTTTTATCTGATAAACCAAAGTTAAGATACTATTTACTAGCCAATAGATTACTAAACCTGCAGGCATCTTATAGAAAGCAAAACCAAATATTATCGGCATAAGCCAGGCCATCATCTTCTGCTGTTGAGCCATTTCCGAATTATCCGTCGGGAGAGTTATCTTTTGCTGTATAAACATACCCGCGGCCATCAATATAGGTAGAATATTAACATGTGAACCAAAAAGCGCAAGGTTATCCGGCTGAGCCAAATCATTTATCCACAAAAATTGCGCGCCCTTAATAACAATGGAGCGTGAAAGCGTCTGGTATAAAGCAAAAAATATAGGAATTTGTAATAGCATCGGCAAACACCCGCCCAACGGGTTTACTTTATGCTCTTTATAGAGCTCCATGATTTCTTTATTTAATTTTTGCGGATTATTCTTATTGGCAATACGCAGTTGAGCAACTTTTGGCTGTAATATCTGCATCTCTTTCATCGAATGCATTTGTTTGTGCGTTAAAGGAAACAACACCGCATAAATTATTAAACTAAATAAAATAATCGCTACGCCCCAACTTCTAACTATATTATGTAACAATTCCAGCAATTGTAGTAATAATTGCGAAATAATATCAAAAACGCCATAATAAACAACTGCTGACCACTCTTTATTTATAGAATTAAGGATTTTTAAATCTTGTGGCCCAATATACAATCTTAAACTCTCTGAATATTCCTGGCCAGGGTTCAAATCGATTTTCCCAAGATTTATACCAACTCCTGCTTTTTTAGAATCTATTTTTTGGGTAAAAGCGGTTTTTCCTTTATTTTCTGGCTCTACCACCACGCAAAAATATTGATCCCTAAAGCCTAGCCTCTCTAACTCATTATATTGCAAATTCTTAAGACCATTAAAATGCGCAGTTTTCCCAGCTGACACCATTAAAACATCCTGGTACCTAGCTTCCTGAGCATTTACTCCAAAATTTAACTCTCCGGCAATTAAGGGCACTTCAGGCAATACCAACTTATTTTGAGTTAAATTTTTTATTCTTATAGTAAGCTTTGCACTATAATTATTAGAGAAAAGATAAGTTTTCTCAATTTCTTTTTCATTATCAATATGCCTAAAAACTACCTTTTCTGAATCAATAAAGACTTTTTTAAAGTTTAATTCAGGTAAAGCAATCAAAAACCCGTTTCCTAAATTAAAAATTTGATCCTTATAATGAGTAAATTTTACTGATTTGATATCTGCGCTTTCTTCAGCAAAAACACACTCAAAAAGAGAATTTTTATAAAGAAAATCTTTATATTTAACTGCTGGGGGAAGATAAGAGGAAGAAGCAATGCTGGAGGTGTTAGTAATTACGGCTGCCTTAACAGGAACATTAGTTACAACTACTTTATTTTCAATAGGATAGAACTTAGAAACTAATAACTGCCATCCAGAAAGTATAGCAACAGAAAGAACAATCGTAATTATAAGCTTTTTATCCATATTTTTAGATTAATGGGTCCCAACCATGGAAACGATTAAACGGCTGACAACGTAATATTCGTTTGCCTGACAAAATTATCCCTTTAATTACCCCGTATTTGCGAAGAGCTTCGACCGAATATTCAGAACAAGAGGGAGTGAACCTACAAACAGTCGGTAAAAACGGCCTTAAACAGCGCTGATAAAGAAAAATCAAACTGATAAAAAACCGGGCCATCATTAACGAGAGATAACTTTTCTGCCTTTTTGCCTGCGTTTCGCTAAAACTTTTATACCTCCGGAGCAAGACATGCGCTTCCGGAACCCGTGTTTGCGCTTACCAACAATCTTTGTGGGAGTTGCTAAATGTTTTTTCATTTGTCCCTCACTTGTCAGTTAGACAACACCAGCGCACATTCCACTTGCGCTGGGTGTAAACCATACCATTACTGATTTCTCGACGGAAAAACCAGCATACAAATTTTTCAATTTGCATAATTATAACACAAATATAACTTAAGTCAACAGTTGATGTTTTATTTTTAAAAAAATATATATGTTGACCAAACGCCAAAAAAATATATAATGATTTAGTTTGAATATTTTTATGGGAGGCATGCAGCAGTGTTTAAACAATTAAAGTTTTCCACAGAGTTATGCAAGATGTGGATATTCTGTGGAAAACTCTTAGAATAGATACCCATCATGACAGAAGTTCAACAGTACTGGGAAAAAACCTGTGTTATTTTAAAGGAAAAACTGGGTCAAATCACCTTTGAAACCTGGATTTTACCGCTTTTAGCTAAATCCCTAAACGAAAAATCTCTGGTTTTAACTGCTCCTGATAGTTTTTTCCGTGATTGGATAAACAAAAATTTTATAAGCCAAATCGAGTCTGTTTTTAATGAGACAGCTAAATCTAGCGTTGGCGTAACTCTGGAAATAGGAGGAAACACAGCTACCACACCATCAATACAGCTACCTGTTTTGCCAAAAGAGGCAATCTTAAGCAATAATCTGAACCCTAGATATACATTTGAAAATTTCGTTGTCGGCCCGTCTAATCGGCATGCGCATGCTTATTCGCTTGCGGTTGCTGATTCTCCGGCAAAACTATATAACCCTTTATTTGTTTACGGAGGTGTGGGGTTAGGAAAAACTCACTTGATACAGGCGATCTGCCATAAAATTATTGAAAATAAGGCAGGGGTTGCCGCAAAAATTCATTACGTATCATCAGAAAAATTTACTAACGAATTAATCGAGGCAATCCAAAAAAGATCGACTACAAATTTCAGGCAAAAATATCGTAACGTAAACATATTAGTACTCGACGATATCCACTTTATCGCCGGCAAAGACTCAACCCAAGAAGAGTTCTTCCATACTTTTAATACACTTTATGACGCGCATAAACAGATAATCATCTGTTCAGACCGGCCACCAAAAGAGATCGCGGATTTACAAGCCAGGCTTGTTTCACGTTTTAGCTGGGGCTTGACCATTGACATTCAGCCTCCGGACCTGGAAACCCGCATTGCTATCCTTAAAAAGAAACTCGAGAGAGAATCTGTAGCTATACCGGATGAAGTTATTGTTTTTATTGCGCAACTTATAAAAACTAATATCCGCGAGCTTGAGGGGGCGCTTATTCGTACTATTGCCTATTCCATGTTTGAAGAAAAACCGGTTACCTTAGAATCAACAAAAGAAGTTTTAAAGGATTTGCTAAAAGAACCTAAAAAATTGATCACGGTTGATTTTATTCAGCGTTGTGTAGCAGAAGAATATGGCCTAAGCTTAAGTGACTTCAAAACTAAGAAACGGAATAAAAATTTGGTTCTTCCCCGCCAGATTGCCATGTATTTAAGTAGAGATCTAACAGACCTCTCTTTTCCTGAAATTGGGCATTTTTTTGGGGGAAAAGATCACACAACGGTTTTATATTCATATAAAAAGATAAAGGTAGGAATAGGCCAAAATCCTCACCTATCTGAAAGAATAAACAGGGTGGTACAAGTTATTCAGTCTTAATACACAGGTTATTTTTTACCGATCTTGGTACAAAAAACAGGGTTAGATGTTTTTTAACAGAAACGAAAGCATATTACTTCTAATACGATATATTAAAAAAAATAAATAATAATATTAATAGGGAGGAGCAATGAAGTTTAAAACTAGCAAAGAAATTTTGTTCGGAGGGTTACAGATAGTACAAAATGTAATCACTCCAAAACAGAGCCTTCCTATATTAGCTAATATTCTAATGGAGGTGAAAGAAGGAAAATTAAGGCTTGTGGGTACGGATTTAGATATAGGAATAAGCTGTGAATTACCCGTTGATAGTAGCGAATTAGGGTTAATAACTGTTCCGGCAAAACGCTTTAGTGAAATTATACGCGAACTTTCTGAAGAAGAAGTAACCATAAGCAGTAAAAAAAATAATTCCGTTACCATAGAAACTCAAAATTGCCAGTTTAAAATATTGGGGTTATCTGCGGAAGAATTTCCTAAATTACCTGAATTTAAAAATAAAGAAGCGATAAAAATAGAGCAAGCGCTTTTTAAGCAGCTCTTGGGCCTAACTTCTTTTGCGGTGTCTTTTGATGAGAGTAGGTATATATTAAACGGAATTTTATTTAAAATTTCCAAAAATAGTATTTGTTTGGTGGCAACTGATGGAAAAAGGTTAGCAGTTGCTGAAAAAAAGTTGAATCAAGAAACAGATAAAGAGATTAATGTGATTGTGCCGATTAAAACAATCCATGAATTAAATCGAAATTTAAAAAACGAGGGTGATGTCTCTTTAGTGGTAAGTAATAATCAAATACTTTTTGATTTGGGGCCTGTTGTTATTATTTCACGTTTGATTGAAGGGGAGTTCCCGGATTATAAACAGGTGATACCTGCTGCAAGTGAAAATAAAATGGTAATAAACCGTCAAGATTTCTTGCAGGCGATTCGCAGGGCGTCGTTACTTTCAACTCCTGATTATCAAGCAGTGAAATGGGAACTTTTTAAAAATAAAGCGGTGGTTTCTAAATCTACTCCGGATGTGGGAGAATCAAGGGAAGAGGTGGCGGTTGATTATTCCGGTAAAGAATTAGTGATTGGTTTTAACCCCGGGTATATTATCGATGTTTTGAAAAATTTAAATGATGAAAAAATTAATGTGGAAATTGCAGATAGTGATAAGCCGGCAGTGATCCGTGCGAGCGGCTATATTTATTTAGTGCTTCCGATGAGGCTTAATTAATATTTATATTATGGAAGCAATAAAAGAAACAATTTTAAAATTAATTGGTTCCTGGCAAAAGCAAATAAATTTAGAAGGCGGGGAGAGCCCCGATGAAATATTAAAAAAAGCAGTTTCACAAGATGAATGGCCGCATGTGCAATTTAATTCTTTCAAAAACGGAATTTTTGGTATAATAGTTGACTCTTCATCCTGGCTGTATACGCTTAATCTAAAAAAACAGTCGCTGGTAGAGAAATTATGCCAGCTTAGTAATTGGCCGATAAAAGACCTACGTTTTAAAATAGGAGAGATTGAGGATAAGCATGGTAAATAAAGAAATAGATAAAAGTAAAGTTTACGACGCAACTACTATCCAGGTATTAGAGGGCATAGAGGCAGTGCGCCGCAGGCCGGCGATGTATATCGGAGATACCGGAACCCGGGGCCTGCATCATCTGGTTTATGAAGTCGTGGATAATAGTGTTGATGAGTCTTTAGCAGGGCACTGTGATACCATAAGTGTAGAAATACATGCGGATAACAGTGTCAGCGTTACTGATAACGGCCGAGGCATCCCCGTTGATATACACAAGACCGAAAAAAAACCCGCGGTAGAAGTTGCCTTGACCACTTTACATGCAGGTGGAAAATTTGACCACCGCGTATATAAAGTTTCAGGGGGTTTACATGGTGTTGGAGTAAGTGTTGTAAACGCGCTATCAGAATGGCTTGAGGTAGAAGTCAAACGTGATGAGAAAATCCACCACCAGCGTTATGAGCGTGGTAAAACTGCGACCAAACTTAATGTTATCGGCAAATCAAACTCTACCGGCACAAAAGTAACGTTTAAACCGGATAAAGAAATTTTTAACACGGTAGATTTTTCTTATGATACTCTTGCGCAGCGCTTACGCGAGTTGGCCTTTTTAAATAAAGGATTAAAAATAAAATTATCCGATGAGCGTACTGATAAAGAAAATGTTTTTGAATTTGGCGGGGGGATTGTTTCATTTGTTGATTATTTAAATAAAAATAAAAACCCGCTGCATAATAAAGTAATCTATTTCCAGAAAGAGCAGGAGGGGATTTCTCTAGAGGGAGCGATCCAATATAACGACGGGTATTCCGAAACAATTTATTCTTTCGCCAATAATATAAATACAGTAGAAGGCGGGACGCACCTTTCAGGTTTTAAGTCCGCGCTTACGCGGGCGATCAACCAATACGCCAAGTCAAAAAATATACTGAAAAACGACGGGATCGGCATAAGCGGCGAAGATGTGCGCGAAGGCCTGACTGTTGTAATTAGTGTTAAGGTTTCGAATCCGCAGTTTGAAGGCCAAACTAAAACAAAACTCGGTAATTCAGAGGTTGAAGGTTCGGTTGCCTCTGCTTGTTTTGACGCGCTCTCTTCTTATTTTGAAGAGAACCCCTCGGTTGCCAATAAAATTATTGAAAAAGTAATTTTGGCTTCTCGTGCCAGGGAGGCTGCGCGTAAGGCAAGAGAGCTTACTAGGCGTAAAGGCGCGTTAGAAGGCGCTGGGTTACCCGGAAAATTAGCGGATTGTTCAGAGCGCGATGCAGCGTTGTGTGAAGTTTACATAGTGGAAGGTGACAGTGCAGGCGGATGTTTTTTTGGAGACACAAAAGTTGCTTTAACCGACGGACGCAATATTACTTTTAAAGAGTTGGTTAATGAAGAAAAAACCGGGAAAAAAAATTATTGTTATTCTATCGGACACGATGGAAATATTGAAATTGGAGAAATAAAAAATCCACGAATAACAAAAAAATCAGTCGAGGTTATCAAGGTCGTGCTTGATAATAATGAAGAAATTATTTGTACCCCCGACCATAAGTTTATGATGAGGGATGGTAGTTATAAAATGGTAAAGGATTTAACTTGTGTAGATTCTTTAATGCCGTTTTATCGGAGGCATTCTATTATATTACCGGAGGTAGGCGCATTAAATAATATGTCATTGCGAGGGAGAGGTAACGACCGAAGCAATCTCGAGAATCAGATTGCTTCGCCTTCGGCTCGCAATGACGTTTATGACGAGGCCGTTGAAAAGTATAACCATAAAATAAAATGTATCGAAAGCGTAAAAGAAAAAGCCGATGTTTATGACATCGAAGTTCCTGATACGCATAATTTTGCGCTAGCCAGCGGGATTTTTGTTCATAATAGCGCAAAACAAGGAAGAGATCGTCGGTTCCAAGCAATTTTACCGATCAAAGGAAAAATTTTAAACGTAGAAAAAGCCCGTCTCGATAAGATTTTATCAAACGAAGAAGTTCGTACGATCATTACCGCTTTAGGTACCAGTATTGGAGAAGAATTTGATATTGCTAAATTACGCTATCATAAAATTATTTTGATGGCTGATGCTGATATTGACGGTTCGCATATTCGCACACTTTTACTTACTCTGCTTTACAGACAGCTGCCTAAATTAGTAGAAGGCGGGTTTATTTATATCGCTCAACCTCCGCTTTATAAGGTAAAACGCGGCCAGCGGGAAGAGTATATTCAGACCGAAAAACAGATGGATGATTTTTTGCTTGAATTAGGATCTGAAGGCAAAAATTTAATCCGCTTAAAAGATAAAAAAGAGTTTACTGATCATCAATTGAAAGAGCTTTTAGGAATGCTTGTCGAGCTAGGAAAGCTAGGGAGAACTTTGGGCAAAAAGGGAGTAAATTTTACAAAATACCTCACTTTTAGGCAGGTAAAGACCAAAAAAATGCCAATTTATAGGGTAAAAGTGGATGGAGTCGAGCATTTCTTATACTCTGATAAAGAATTAGCAGAGCTTATTGATAAGGACCCCAAAGCAGAATTGGATAAATTAGAGCTTTTTGAAGCCCAGGAAATTGAACAATTGCTTGGTAAGATCGAAAAGTTGGATTTAGATGTTGATACTTACAGTCTTATTGTTCTTGAAAAAGGGAAAATACAAAAAGCGCTTTATAGAATCACCGGGGAAAAAGATCACAAAGATATTTGTGCGCTTTCGGAAATTCTTTCGTATATAAAAGAGATGGCTTCTAAGGGTATGCATATTCAGCGTTATAAAGGTTTGGGAGAGATGAACCCGCATCAGCTTTGGGAAACTACTATGGATCCTGAAAAGCGAACGCTTTTAAAAGTAGTTCTTGATGACGCGGTTGAAGCAGACAAAATGTTTACGGTGTTAATGGGAGATCAGGTGGAGCCGCGTAGAGAGTTTATCGAAAATTTCGCCCACCAAGTTAAGAATTTAGACGTCTAAGGGAAAAATTATGTATACGCGCAACGAAAAAATCATTTCGGTTTATATCGAAGAAGAAGTAAAAGACTCTTATTTAAATTACGCCATGAGTGTTATTGTCGGCAGGGCTCTTCCTGATGTGCGCGATGGCCTTAAGCCGGTGCACCGCAGGATTCTTTTTGCCATGCAGGAACTAAGCCTCGATCATTCAAAGCCGTATAAAAAATGCGCCCGTATCGTCGGAGAGGTGTTAGGTAAATACCATCCGCACGGCGATGTTGCAGTTTATGATACGCTGGTGCGCATGGCTCAGGATTTTTCTCTTCGCTATCCGCTGGTAGAAGGCCAGGGTAACTTTGGTTCTGTCGACGGAGATTCGGCCGCGGCTATGCGTTATACTGAAGCCCGCCTCGCGGCAGTTTCTGATGAGATGCTTTTAGATATTGAAAAAGACACCGTTAATTTCGGCCCGAATTTTGACGCTTCCTTAAAAGAACCCTTGCTTCTTCCTGCGGTGCTGCCGAATCTTTTAGTCAATGGCTCAAGTGGTATTGCCGTCGGGATGGCAACAAATATTCCGCCCCAGAATTTAAAAGAAGTAGTAGATGCGATAATTTTTTATATTGATAATGTAGACTGCGATGTAAAAGAGCTGATGCGTTATGTAAAAGGCCCTGATTTTCCTACCGGAGGAATCATCTGTGGTAAGGGCGGGATCAAGGATGCTTATTCTACCGGCAGGGGAAAAATTATTGTGCGCGCCCGCGCTACAGTTGAGCATCAAAAAAACGGCAAAGACCTGATTGTGATAACGGAAATTCCTTATCAGGTGCAAAAGGCAGGATTAATTGAGGCGATAGCAGGCTTAGTAGAAGACAAAAAGATCGAGGGGATCTCCGATATCCGCGATGAATCTGATAAGGACGGGATGCGCATCGTAGTGGAATTAAAGCGCGACATGGAATCTCAGATTGTTTTAAATCAGCTTTTTAAACACACCCAGCTTGAAACCACCTTTGGGATTATTATGCTTGCTTTGGTTGAAAACCGGCCGCGGGTCTTGAATTTAAAACAGGTGATTGAATATTATGTTGCGCATCGTAAGGTAATTATTCGTCGACGCACGCAATTTGTATTAGATAAGGCTCTTAGGCGCGCGCATATCCTGGAAGGTTTAAAAATTGCGCTGAAATTTATTGAAGAGATTATTAAAGTGATAAAAACTTCAAAGAGCGTGGATATTGCCCGCGAGCGTTTAATGAAGGATTTTGAGCTTTCTGAAATTCAGGCGCAATCTATATTAGAGATGCAGTTACAGCGCTTAACCGGGCTTGAGCGTGACAAGATAGAAGCTGAATACCTGGAAGTATTGAAAAAAATAGAGTGGTGCCGCGCGATTTTGGCCTCGGAAAAAAAGATTGAAGGTATAATTAAAGAGGAGCTTGAAAAGTTAAAAGCAGATTATGGCGACGAGCGGCGGACTGATATCGTCGGTGAAGTCGAAGATCTCGAGATCGAGGATTTGATTGCCGATGAAGATGTGGTGGTGACAATCAGCCATAACGGTTATATTAAACGTTTGCCGGTAAGTTCTTACCGGAAACAAAAACGTGGAGGTAAAGGCGTAACCGGGGCTGAAGTCAAGGAAGAGGATTTTAGCGAGCATCTATTTGTGGTTTCAACCAAAGATTATCTGCTGCTTTTTACCGATAAAGGCCAGGTTCATTGGCTTAAGGTCTATGAAATCCCGCAGGGTAGCCGTCAGTCTAAAGGTAAATCGCTGGTGAATTTAGTGGAAATGGAAAGCGGCGCTAAGATCAGCTCCTTAGTCCCGGTAAAGGAATTTTCCGCGGATAAATTTTTAGTGATGATCACAAAGTTTGGCCAAATTAAAAAGACCCAGCTTGATGCATATGGCAATCCGCGTAAAGGTGGGATCATCGGGTTGGCCCTGGATAAGGGTGATGAGTTAATCGGAGTTGAAATGACCGATGGAAACCAGGAGCTCTTGATCGGCACACGCCAAGGTAAAGCGATTAAATTTTCAGAGGCAAAGGTGCGCAAGATGGGCAGAGCTGCACATGGGGTTAGAGGGATATCATTAGCGAAAAAAGATGAAGTTATCGGAATGGTAGTAGCGCGTAAAGATACTGCTATTTTAACTGTTACCGCATTAGGATTTGCTAAGCGCACTACGGCAGAAGAATATCGCTTGACCAGCCGCGGTGGTAAAGGTATTATTAACATCAAAGTTACTTCTAAAAATGGCGAAGCTATCAGCTTAAAGACAGTTTCAGATAATGATGAGCTGATGGTGATTACTCAAAATGGAGTTTTCTTGCGCTGTGCGGTAAAAGATATTCGTACTACCGGCCGCTCTTCACAAGGCGTGCGATTGATTAAAATAGAAGATAAAGATCACGTTTCCTGCATTGCTTCCGTAATCGCGGAAGAAGAAGAGTAATAATATATTAAAGCATGAAAAAAAAGACTAAAACTTGGCTTGAGTTAGCATCAAATGACTTAAATTTAGCCAGAGATCTCCTGAAGCGTAAAGGTCAAGCTTATTATACGGCGCATTTTTGCCATCAATCAATAGAGAAATTACTTAAAGCAATAATTTCAGAGCTTACAGAAGAAGCCCCGATGCCGACGCATAATTTTAAAATGTTGATAGATCAAACAAGGATTAAAGATATTCCGGAAGATAAAAAGAGGTTTTTATTTAGCTTGATGCCGCATTACATCGGTACAAAATATCCTGAAGATGTGGTGCATCTCTATAAGCAATACACTAATCCGTTTGTTAAGAAATTATACAATGAAACTTTGGAGTTATTTAAATGGCTAAAAGTTTTTCTGAAGTAAAAAAGGCAGTAAAAGAATATGTTTTAGTGTTAAAACGGAAAAATATCCGGATTACAAAAATTATTCTTTATGGCTCTTATGCTAGAGGTAACGCAGGCCCCTATAGCGATATCGATTTAGTAGTAGTTTCTTCTGATTTGGCCAGGTTTTCTTTGTTGAAACGCCAAGAGTTGTTATCAGAGTTAACTATGAATATAGATGCGCCATTAGAAGTTTTAGGATATACACCTCAAGAGCTTAGGAAATCAAAACATACGGTTTTTGGCGATATTCTTCGTAAGACCGGCAAGCTTATTTCTAATTGAAATAGAAAATCAAGACCCCGTCGTCTTCCCGCCAAGCGAGGAAGATTAAGGCGGGATCCCGCCCTAG
>ERZ1292630.710-Hain-H41-02um-R3-710-length-33958-cov-7_pt3 | contig 16263 bp, 13 predicted proteins | sample MGYA00564408_ERZ1292630 | MGnify/ENA primary metagenome ERZ1292630 (study PRJEB36523, sample SAMEA6512641) | groundwater metagenome | collected 2019-01-08 | study: AquaDiva: Metagenomics assemblies of 32 groundwater samples | reverse complement strand
TCTCCTTCGACCGGCACGTCATGACAACGGTCGCGCCTGACTGCGCCAGCCCGACACCTTTGGCACCTCGTGAGAAGTCCGGATACCGCAGAAACCGATATCCGCTCGCGAGAAACCGCTGGTGCATGACGAATGCCACGGTCCCCGCAGCGATTTCGTACCACGCAGCAGGTCGCCAGACGCCCGTCACATAGAACAGCGCCGCGGCTGTTGGGAGCGTGACGAGCGAAAGCGGAGCGGCGGTGTCGGCGTACATAAATTGACCTCAACCAAGAGGGAATGCAGATGCCGAGACTGTACACTGGCAGAGGCTCACCAAGAAACTACGTCCATTGGTGCGACGATCGATACACTTGAAGGGCACACAGCTCCACCTGTGTAGGTGCCTCCTCGGACCCGAAAAAGAGGCAACGACGGCAAATGATATAGCCTCGAGATCGTCATTTATCACGAAGCTGCTGAGGGGTGCTTGGCGATCAGTGTCGCCGCGAACGCCATCATTTCACGTTCGAACGTCACATCCTACGCCACCGGCGACGGCGTAAACCGCATTTCATCGGCGTAGTAGCCGCCGTTCACGAGCTCTTTCGCGTCGCAAAGGCACAACTGGAGCGACGTCAATGCTCCTTCAAAAGTCGTTTTCGCGATCAACAGGAGCGATGTTCGGATTAAGCGACCCCAGAAGGAGTCCACATTCAGGATGGGGAGGTGCCGACCAAGGTCTGTCAGGACGCCGCCAGGATGCAGCGACACACAGGTGACTCGATTCGCGCCAGGTGACACGGGGCGCTTCGCGAACGCGGATGCGTGAAATAGGTTTCCAAGCTCGCTCAAACCGTACACCGTCAAGATAGCCATGTTTGATTGCGGACTAAGCGCCGGAAACGTGGGATGCGCTGCGAGGAACTCACGAAGCTGCGACCCCGATTTCACCAAGTCGTGCGCACGCAACGAGACGACGACCATCCGACCTCCCACTTCGCCCAGCTGCGGCCAGAGAAGCTGGGAGAGCAACACGTGCGCGACAAAGTTGCCGCCCACATGGCATTCCAATCCTTCACTGGTCAATAAAAAGGATTTCCCGTCCGACATTGTCGGCAGAGGGAAAACAGCGCCAGCGTTGACGACCAAAATGTGCAGTGGTAAGCGAAGCGCCTCGAAGGCAGCGCATTTCCGAACACTATCCAGGGACTTGAGTTCCAGATCGAGGTGGTGCAGCACGGCGTCCTTGCGACGCGACGGTGCGAGCCGCTAGCGGATGCGCTTGATCGTATCGCTTCCCTTTTCCTTCGACCGGCACGTCACGACAACGGTCGCGCCTGACTGCGCCAGCCCGACGGCCGTCTCGAAGCCGATCCCAGTATTGGCGCCCGTGACCAAGGCAACCTTACCCGCACCTTTGGCACCTCGTGAGAAGTCCGAAACCGATACCCGCTCGCGAGAAACCGCTGGAGCATGACGAATGCCACGGTCCCCGCAGCGACTTCGTACCACGCGGCCGGACGCCAGACACCCGTCACATAGAACAGCGCCGCGGCTGTTGAGAGCGTGACGAGCGAAAGCGGAGCGGCGGTTTCGGCGTACATACCTAAAATCAAGAGGCAATACCGCGACTGCTGATTGCTACACTTCCGGAACAAACCGGACAAAGAATGCCCCCCTGTTTGGGGCAGTAGAAGAGAAGATCACTTCTTCTCCAGCCTTAAAACCGCTGAATAAATGTGCCCGTGCCCAGAGATGGAGAGAGAGAGACAGAGAGAGAAGGGAATCCAGCCATATGCGCGGCGCCTCGTCGTCCTGTGTCCCTCCGTTCCTTATGCCACCCCCCCTCCACTCGCGGAACGGTACGCAGAAGGAGAAACGGGAGTAGCAGGGGTACAGCGCGCAATCAGCCACTTAGCGCCGAGGCCGCCGTGTCGTCATCGCTGCGATCATCTTCGCCACGAAGCCTCCAGACAATAACGTGACGCCCCTCGGGGCAACGAGGGTGCTCCTCGGTTGACGAGGAGGCCACCATGTCGCCACTGTGACGCCGGTTAAGATGGACGGTGGCCATCGCAAAAACGTTGCGACCGCACCAATTGAGGCGGGCGAAGAGGAGGACCATACGGCATAATGGCGGGAGGACGAACTGACCTGCGTGAGGAACTGGGCTTGTTCGGGGGTCCATCCTAGCGACGGAACGCTTCTGGCCGCGGCGAGTGGCGGCATGGACCGAAGCGACAACGACGAGGAGGACGTGGACGCCGCGGCGGCGGTCGTGGCGGGCGCATGACCCACCGTCGCCGTTGGCGACTTCGCCAGCAACACAGCGACCCGCCGAGCCGCCTTGGCCGATATCACGCGCTGAGGGAGCAGCTTCCCGTCCGTGTCGCATCGGTAGCCGAGGCAGTTTAATAGCTCGAGCATCGACCAGTGCCTCATCACGGCGGCAAGGGCAACGCGAGTGGCCTCCGTGGACTGTAGATGCTCCCAGAGCTGCGGCCCCGTCACCTCCGGCCAAGCCTTGAGTGAAGCGGCGGCGGCGCCCGCGGGCGCCTTTCCACCGCCGCCGACGGCAGGGTGCACATTAGTATCCCTCCCTTCCTCCTCAGTCGTAGTCGTCGAGGCGCCACGAAGGGCAGTGTGGCTCCTTCGCTTTTCAATGAAGTCTGCCACGTGCACCATTAGCGTCGCCAAGTGGCTGACGTCGGGCTGGCGTTCCTCGTGCTCAAGCGTCGCCGCGGACGCGGCCCCAACGTTAGCTTTTCCCGGAAATACGCAGGAGTCTTCCGGGTTGTCGCGGAGCAGCGAGATAAAGCCTCGGCGAAATTCCGCCATCAGTTTGGCGCTGCGGTTGACGCCGAGATGCCGACCGAGATTCAGATCGTCCTCGTACGGATCCTCAATGCACATCGAGTAGCGAACATTTTTCCCCGGGTGCTTGGACAGCAGTGTTTCCTGCGTCGATAGCCACCCGATGGCTGCCTTGGGGGTGACCCCAGGCCGATTGAGGCTCACGACGTTAGCATTCCAATCGAATTCCAGGGCGTAAAAGGCGAAAAACTCGAGCAGAAGCTGCCCCATTTGCTCGTAGAGTTGACCCTTAGCGGCTTCGGAAAGGTTGGGGTCAAAAAGCTCGTTGTACGGTGGGTCAGGATCCGTTGCCGGGGTCACATTCTCCGGGATGCTTTTGGGGTCGACGTAGGCCACATGCTCCTTCGTCACCAAGAAGTAGATCCATAAAATGTTGATCGCGTAGGATGTCAGCAAGCCATGCATGGAGTCGTTGACGCCCGCGGCTTTACTCCAGTCCTTCAAGACGAGCGCCCCTGGGCGACCGCACGGATGCGACGTCAGATACTGACGTAACAAGAAGGAATTTCGAATGCCGAAGACGCGGAACGACAGATCGAAGTCGATGCCGAAGAGCTGAGGGCGGTAGATCGCGTGAATGGGACCGGCGCGACGGAGTTGAGAGAGTACCCGCTGACGGCCGCGCACCAACGCGACCATGGCGTCCGTCGGGGTCCGGAATGTGATGCATAGCCGAGTGCCGCCTTGATCCCACCACATCTGTTCCGGGGGTTGAGACGCGTGGAGGGCCCCACTACCAGGATGATTAGGGCAGGAGGTGGATTGGCCGCTCGGCACGACCGCTGCAGCCGCTGTTGCGCTTACACCACCATCACCGTTCTTTGGCGGCGGAGGTCCATCATCGACTGGTGGTGCGTTCGTCGTCGTCGTTGCGGCATTGCTGCTGCTGGATGCGACGCCGCTGGAGCATGCCTCGGTGTTCGATGGCGCCGAGGCCGTTGGCGCTTCCATCGAGGGGGGTGGCTTGACGATGGGCACCGCGGCGTCGACGATGGACCGCTCCACGGACGGCCGTGCATCCGCCGCGACGACGGAATCAAATTGGAACACGACGGTGCGGGCCAACAGGGATTGATGCTCGGGCTTGAGAAGGTGGAACGAAAGACCGGTACGTTTCGGCGCCAGCGCTGTCACCGATCCTGCCACAGCCTCCGACGCTTCGTGTTTAATGATGGGCACGCGCGCGTGCCGGATAGGGTTAAGATTTTGCATAGTGAACCCGACGCCCAACAACGATCGGGAAAGCTTGACGACAGCAGCCTTCTCATCTGGGGGCCACTCGCCCCGCCTTATCGCATCGAAGTCCACGACGGTGAAATCGATGTCGCTCAGTCCGTCCCAGAAGCCCATGACGACGCTGCTGCCGAACATGTAGACCCGGCACCCTGGCCGCCAGGACTGAACGATCGCCTCGAGCTGGGCTCGGGCATCGCACGCTTGCCGAAGTCGATCGCGACCGGCGTCGCGCCGGCGTGCCAGTTCGTAACTGAGCCGTCCGATGGCTTGATATCGACCACGGACTTCGTTTAACACGGCGGGATAGTGCGGGGCGATGATGTTGGCCATTTCGAGCAACGCGGCACCGTCTTGGACAAAGCCTTTGTGCCGCTGGGCCGCGTGTTCGTCAAGTTCCTGTTTGGTTAGAAATATTTGACGGTTACCACATAGGTCGCATGACAGGACGCTATTGTTCGTCGCGGAAGTCGCCGACATCACCTACAGAGACAAACAGAGGTGGACCTTCGTTGAAATGGAAAAAATCTTCACCGAACATTGAAGAGCACAAGCAAACGAACGGTGATGCCATGCACTTGACGGGTTCGGCCCCGTCGTAGGCGAATGAAAATGAACGGCCAAATTCGAAAACGAAATAACAGAAAGGCTGTGATCGCCGGTGTATTTCTACAGTCCGTTTTTTCTTGCTTCTTGTTGTTCTCTCTTCCTCAATGCGATTTGAGGTTGTTGCTGCCAGATCTTGCGCCACGCGTGAGGGTGCGATATCGGCGAAGCGCGATAAAAAACGTCGAAAAGTTGACGACGTAGACAGAGAAACACACGAAGCAGAAGTCCCGCATTACCACGGTTAGTAGCGTGAAGAGGCCGACGGAAGCAACACAGCTTGCCGCCGACATGATTAACAGGAGCTTCGTGTTGGGCTCGAAGAGCAATTCCAGCATGTAGAAGAGCACCCCGACGGCGGCATTCGATATCTTCGGCAAGCCAAAGAGGCTGCTGACCGAGCCATACTTGGAGCTAAATACCTTCGCACAGGAGAAGATTCCAATGTCGCACATCGGCTTGTAGTTTAGTCCCAGCCGCTCTGCCTCAGCGACCTTGAACTCAACGAACCAAGCGTAGCCGGAGAGGGCGATGCCAAAGGCAATAATGAACGGCACGAGTCGCATTCCCATCGTGAAGACAAGGCGGCGTTAACGTCTCTCACTGTTTTGGAAAGTACTCACGTTTGAAAATCTTCCTTTGGATTTTGTTTGCCTTGAAAGACTGAAAAAAAAAACTCGACTCCAACACGAGCGGGCACGCAAAGAAAGAAGTCTTGGTCACCGAAAGATTCGAACTGGAGGCGCAGTTTCGACGAACCGTTAGAACACGCGGTACTCGAAATCGTACTTCTGCGGCGGAGCGTACGCCACTCCATACATGCCTGGCCGTCCCCTCGTGTAGAGTGGTCCCCACGTCGACTTCACGAGATCCTGATTCGTTTTGTGAAGACGAGCTGGCAGCGCGTTAGGGTTACCATTCATCGCACGAATGCGTTGCATATAGAGCCGCTGCTTGGCCTTTGGAATCGGTCGCCAGTACAGCTGCTCATCTTTGGCATCCTGATGCTTTCCCGTGCGTCGTCGTCGAAAGCCCTTACCCAGTGACACCCAGACGCGGTTGAACTCCGGCCCGAGGTCCATAAAGCGCAGTTGGAATTCTGGGTCGATGTAGTGACGTTCCGGGAAGCGAGGAAATGGCGCGATGCGTCGCGCTGAGCGTTTCGTCTCTTCATACTTGTTCCTAATGGGAAATTTCGCGATCGTCCGCCGGAACATTTTGTTGCGAAAAACAGAAGCGGGAGCTGTGTGTCGTTTCCCTCCCCGGGACGTTTCCCACTGTCTCACGCAAGAAAGTAGAAAGAGCAAAAACACAGCAACCGAAAATCGATTCGTACTCGGGTTGACAAAGTGTCTCAGGGAGGCCTGGTCGTGTGAGACTTTCTTGCCACTCACCTCATCACCGTCACTGCGCACGCACGCTCGAAGCATTGACACTGTAACGCAAGAGGGAACGCTTACTGTCGTCCAAGTAAGGATACGCGGTCGCCACGAAGCCGCCACAGTGCGAGCATAGCACCCGCGTCAACACTGCGGCACGGTTGTCCATACGCCGTTGTACGGGCGAATGATGAATTCGTCGAGCTTCCTCAGCCCTGGTCACGACGACCGAGCCCAGGCGCACCGTCTTCTTTTTCCTCTTTTTCTTTCTTGCCGCCAGCTCAGCTTCCCTTCGCTCCATGGCCGACAGATTACCCGGACTCCATTCCTGTTTGAGACGGCCCACGCTCTTCATGTTGAGCGGTAAGGTAGCAAATCTCGGCGGACTGTCGGCAGCGATGAAGTCGAGGTTGCGACGCACGGACGCGGGAACGGAGCCGCTGTCGGTTCCACCAGCGTCGTCGTCGCCTCGCTCAGTCCGTCGGTGAGTCGTCAGCTCCGAAGGATGGTCAGCAAATTGGGAGGAGGGTTCTTGAGGATGGTGGGACACTTCTTGCTCGGCGTCCTGCGACAGAAATACCGCGTGCGCCGCAGCCGGTCGGTAGTAACAGGGCCAACCAGGGGTCGCTCCGGTGACCATGGCGTCCCGAGGGGCGAACAGCAGCTGATCACAACCATCGCAAGTTAGTCGATGGCAGGTTGACTGGATCGCCACGCCGTTGGCGGAAAGCGCGAAAGGGCCGTCCGAACGTTGAAGTCGAAGCGCGGCAAAGGCGGATGGCGTTAATTTGGAGCGCCACATGTGTTCATCGCCTGTCACATTGTCGCCCCTCGGCCACGTCGGCGACGCTATGGGTGCGTGGAGCGGCAACTTGACGTCTGCAACTGGACTAGCCAGCTCAGCGGACAATTTTGCGTTCTTCTTCTCCCGCCTGTCTTGTACCAGCATTGTTTCGACGTAAGGAGGGGACTTTTTCTTCCTTGTCAAATCAGGGCGAGAACGCCTGGGCGTTGTCGCCACGCCTCGATATCGGCGTGCTTCAAGGTGGATACCTCTCGACACGATGGTCGGTGATGACGGAGGAGAAAACAGTAATCCCATCCGACGAAGGAACGACCCACCTGGTGGATCCCTCCTGCTGCTGCTCTTCCACCTCGACGCCGAGGCCAGGAGGATGCCTCCTGGCGGCCTTGAGGGGCATGCCGGGGCCGATCCATGCAGCGAATGCGACGGTGCCATCGTCAAGCAATGACGGCGCTGCAACAGAGAAAGCGGCAGACGTAATGCGACTGAAGTCATAACGAAGACGAACAGGCGATCCCCCTGACCATCCCTCCACAGTGTCTCTGTAATGCGCGTGACCACTGTTGTCTTTCAGCAACAAGCACAGCAACTAAATAACACTTTTGTTTGTTTTTTTGTTTTTAAAATTGTATGCCAAGCGATTCAACAATCCTCGACGCCAAGTGGTTGCATGCTCTGTCCGGAGAGAGTGAGGAAAAAAAGCGGTGTCTAACGATTGGAGGCAATATTTGTCGCGGTTTGTCGTTCCCTGACGACGTTGCCAGCGCTACCAGGGCACACGGCTCGGTGCTGATTCTTCCCCGACACGAGCACCTCTGAGAAGCATTTTTTACACACCACGCGGCGATCAGGGCACTGTAGGTCGTGCGCTTTCGACGCCGGTTTCTTGCACCACACACATCGACGTGATGGTGACGATGAAGAAGGGGACGATGCCTCCAGTGAGGGGCCGGTACTGCCGCTGTTGTCGCGATGGCGCTGCGCCCCGGCCGTCGTCATCGCTGCCACGTTTGCGTTTGGTTGGACTAGAGCACGAGGAGGAGCTTCGCTGTGATGGCCCGATGCGATGAGTGGCGCCGCATCACCGGCAGCCGTCGACCCCACGGCTGCTCCATCGACAAACACGACCCGCTTGGAATTTGTGGGCGTCGACGCAGAGGGAGGTAAAGCGGCGGCGGGTTGCCGCGCCACGGATGCCACAGCAGGTTCGGTGAACGACGTGGCTTCACATGCTGTTGCTGCTGCCGATTGCCGCTCTCTGCGGCGTCGAGCCAACGCTGAGTCTTCGTGTGAGCCGATCACCGTCACGGAGGAGGACGGGGGGTCATCGCCACGAGAGGACCCTTTCGCCCCCGACGGACGTGATGAAATGGGTTCCTGAGCGATGAGAACCGCCGAGGAGCGCCGCGTCGTGGCGTCGTCCTCGCCGGACACATGCGCCACGGAAGAAGATGGTCTATTCGTCGAGTCGACGTGGTCAGTGCGCGATCGTCGTCGCGGTGCAGCACCGTGTCGGTCGTCTGGGAGATCGACAATCTCGGCGTCCGGTGTCAATGACGCCAACTCTACGTACCGAGGTCGGTGGACATAGCGGTACCCTCCGCTGCCGCTACTTCCATGTGCGGCGTCCCCTTTTCCCACGTCTTCGCTGCGCTTGTCTTGTCGAAGGCGGTCCAACAGTGCGGCGGCGTGCGACATGACCAGATGGTGCCGTTGTTCGCGCCAACTAGGTGACGCGGTTCCGTCCATCTCGTCGAAATGAGACATGCCGCGGGGCATCCGCCTCGTTTCGTCTTCCTCTCGACGGTGCCCATCGGTGACATCATTATAGTTACGCCGGTGATGAATCCGTGGTGATAGTTGATGCGACATGGCTCCCGCGGAAATGTCAACAACGCCCACCGCGTCGTCGTCCACACCGCGTACGGCCGCTGCCGATCGCATTTTTGGCGATGCGTCTCTGGCAAACGGCAATCGTCGGTGATCATCCAGTCGGATGGGAAGTGCTGTGGGCCATGCGGTGCGCTCAGGCGAGTCGTCCGCTTGGTCATCACCAGCGAGTCGTCCATCGTCCCACTCGCTGTTATCGCCGGAGACACGGAGGAAGAGGGACGTAGACGATAGGAGAGGCTTGCCAACGGGCGATGTTGACCTGTGGGTCCGGCCGGCACGGCCAACGCCATCATCATTATCGGCGAGCAGACCGCAGGCGCGCGACGCATCCCGAGACAGCTGCGCCCCCGAACGGAACAAGGTGCACAAGGAGTGAAACGCTTCTGATCGACGAGGGGCGATCGTGTCGGTGCCATTGCTTGGTGTCGCGCCCGGTTGCTGTGTGCGACGAAGGACGTCGCTGACCCGGCTGGACGTGGCGGTGACTAGCGACGAAGCCGAGGCGTAGACCATCTCGGCCGGCACGTCATCGCTCGGTCGCGGAAGAACCCATGAGGAGCGACCGGTGCGCTCTGGGTCGACCCGCCGAACGACCACCCCTCCTCCCGGGGCGTCTCCTCCTCCTTTCGCGCTATTGTGCTGTTTGTGGGACAGCGGAACGGAGGACGTTTGCCATGACGCGTCGTTAGGGGCCATCGTCCATGACCCAACTTCGACAGGGGGCACACCTCCCACGACCGTTTGAAGCAGGGCGCGGGCACGAGACACCGCCGCCATAGCCGCAAGCGGAGAGGCAGTCGTCGGCCCCCCTCCTCCCTTCGTCGGCGCAGCAGCTGTCCCCGGCGAGGAGGGATCGTCGTCATCTCCCTGCAGTCCCCATCGGTGTGGGGCGGCGGGGGACGCCACGGACTCCACGATGGTGCGCGTGGGACCGAGCACGCGTTGTGAACGGGTGACCACGCCTCCGTCGTAGACCCAGCCATCGTACTCCGCGGGACGAGGAAGCAGCACGGCTCTCGTCACTGGCGGGTGGGACGCGGAGTAGTCGTCGTCATTATCAGACGCCGAGTTCACCAGCTCACTCACGTGGTTCCTTGGCATCGATCGAGTCCGACGTGGGATCATGTGGGCGTCTCGTTCATGATGCCCCGCCTCATCACTGCTACTCACGGGTTGCGGCGTGGCGTCGCGGGCTTTTGAGCCGATGGTGGGCGATTCACGGCGGAACAGCGACGTATCGGATACTGACGGTCGTTGCCCATCGAGACGAACAACAACGGTCGCGTCTCGGAAGCCATTCGGTGGTTTCCGCGGGGGGGCCACAGGCGGCGGAGACGTTGCATCGATCGCATCCGACTCGGAGAGCGACGAGTTAAGTCTCTCACGCGCCCGGCGATCCTCGCCACCATGACCGGGCGCGTCGCCTCTTCGCTTGTGCCGCTGCGAATCGACGTGACCCGCCGGATGCAACGGCCACGACGATGATGACCTCAAGGTCATGTTCCACAATGACTGGGCAGATGGGCTCGATAGGGAGGAGGTCTGCAGCAAGCGGAGTGCGTCCGCGTGCAGCTGCTGACTTTGCGCAATCGCGTGGTCGCGACGCCGATGATGGTCATCGTGGTGCGCGTCCTCCGGCAGCGTGGAAGGGTGATGGCGACGAGGACGTGAACCACCGTGAAAATCATCACGGGCATTCCACAAGCCCGCCTCCATCACAGGTACGCCGCTCTCTCCCTTCGAGTGTTCAAGTGGTTGAAAACTGGATGAAAAATCCAATAACTCACCCAGCCCTCTGTTTCCAACGTTACGAAGAAAGATAAGGTGAGTAAGTAACTCACACTGAAACCCGAGTCCATTTTGGATGGTACGATGGGTGTGACGAACAACACAGTACGGTTTGTGTGTGGGTGTACCGGGGGCCTGACGAGTGCTAGAGGAAATAATGCCCTCCACTCCATCGCCCGCCCCTTTTTTGTTTTGTTGTATTGTGCGTTGGGGTTTAATCAACGACGAAGTCCGCCACATCGGTCGCGACGCGCTCGATCCAATGATCAAACGCTCGCCGCACCTCACCGGTGTCGCGCAACTTGAAGAACATGGGCTTGTTGAACTCGCGCATAAAGAATTGCTTGTCCTGAAACTGCTCCTTCACCGCCGGGGGTCCCAGAATGGTACCGGCCCACGCGGTGCTGCCAATGGCATCGTGTGGGCCGAACTTCATGATAAGACGTGGAAACGCCATCTTCTTGGAGGTGATGGCCATGTTGCTCTGAAGTAAGATGGCCCCCGTGCCACCCGCTTGCTTCTTCGAAGCATCGTACAGCGACGCCATGGTGAGCAGGTTGCGAAAGAGGGTGCGGGATTGCAGGTCCGAGTTCCCGACGGAACGCACCCACGGGAAATAGTTGCACCTCCCGACGGCGTAAATGTGCGGCATGCCAAATAGCTGCATGTACTTCGACACGATGATACGGCCTGAGTGGTCCATATGATTCCGGAGGACAGGCGAATCTCGTACCAAGGGTTCGTCGACGCGGGGAGTATTGCCAGAGCAGACAAAGACGTAGTCAAAATCATTGAAGGTCGAATGCGATTCAATCTCGCCAGTGGAAAAATTTGTGGCGCGCTGTCCACCGGTTGGATGAAACAGGACTTGCAAGAAGACGGATTGCGTGTTAATTTCGACGCTGGACAAATGATCGACCTCGCACGTGAATTTAGCGGATGTCGGCGCAGAGGAAGAAACCGACGAATGACCCCCAAAGGCACCTACGATCATCGACCACCAGGAGGGCGAGGCGGAGGCCGTTAGACCGGTTGACGTCGACAGCGGCTGCTGTTCCCCCGCCCGGATTGGCAGCGACGACGAGGAGGTGACGTGGGTCACACGACTGTTAAAATGTGTGGTGAGATTTTTCGCCTGACTTAGCACTTCCTTGGCCCGGAATCGCGCAGCCGCAGGCATAGACGGCATGAGACATGGTCCGCTCTGGAACAGTTGGACCTCTTTATCTGGGAAGTTCGTGGCGAGCTCGTACGCGGTGGCACTCCCCATCACGCCGCCCCCGACAACGGCGATTTTCTTGCAAGCAGGATCGGAGATGAATTTATTAAAATTCTTTAATTCCGCTTCGCGCTGCGCCAACGTTCGCTGTTGCGTTGAAAATGGAAATGCCGTTCGCTCGCCGAGAGTGAGCGCCAGCAGATCGAACGAGATAGAGCTGCCGCTTTCGAGGGTCACCGACTTGTTCGGAATGTCAATGTTCGTCACCCTGTCGGTCACCACGTTCGCGCGCCGCATGTAAAAGCGGTGTAGGGCGTGCATGACACCCAGCGCCTCGTCGTGCTTCTCTGTCCAGGGAGAACACAGCAAGGGGACTAGATCGGGCTTAAACTCCATGAAGTTCTTGGTGTCGATTAAGGTGACGTCGAAGACGCTGTCCAGTTGATACGCGAGGCGGCTGCCAGCATAACCGCCTCCGACGACGACGAGCCGGACGGGAGGAACGTTGGGATCCGCCGCATTGCCAGCGTCGTGGGCGTCCTGCACGGTGCCCGCCGCGGCCGCGGTCGCCCCGCTGCGCGAACGTCCAAGGGGGTCATCGGGCATCACTATTTTGTTCGAAGGAATTGACGAAGATTGGGAGGCGTCCTCGCCGGGGGCCGGGATAGGCTTTTTTTTGACTCCATCCCCAGTTCCTTCGCAAAACACTTGACGAGCCGCCGGCATGCCTCCACCACCGGATTCAAAAGTCGAACGAAGAGGCAATGAGCGCGCCAGTGGTTCGGAGATATCGGCGGAGTCGTCGGCGTGGCGTTGCGGCCACATTGTCCGGGCAGCACAGCCAAGGGTTGCCGCCGCAAGGACCCGAAACATGGCGGCAGATTGTCCTCCACGATCGCTTCTGTACTGCGTGATAGGACAAAAAATTGGGGCGCACAATTGGGTCGACAAAACGCCACGGCCGCGCGAAATAGGGGGATATCACAACGACGAGGAAAATACGAACAGAACAATTGGAGAGAACGAGAACTTCCGGATGAAGAGAGCGATGAGGGGAAAACGCGCGAAGTTTTCCTCTCTCATCCCACTACACGGCGCCGTGAGCCAGCCCCTTCCGCTTCAGACGTACGAGGTGGGGCGACGACGATCGTGCCGTAACCGGGTCGGATTTGCGCCGTCTCTGCGTGCTGCGTCGCCGGTCTGAACGGACGGCCGTTAGGCTCGATTGCGGCGGGAAGGGATCGGGCGTGCCGCAATAGCAGCGTCGTGGCCTGCGACAATTTTTCCCTCAACGTTGACACGTCACCTCGCAGCTTGTCGTTTTCTGCCTTCACTGCATCGAATCTGCTGGCGGTTGCGCCGCCGCGGTCTGGACACCCTCCGTGTTCGTCGTCGTCGGCATCGCCGGATGCGATGGCATGATGGTTGCGATGGGTGCACTGAATGCCCGTGTCCACGAAAGGTCTTTGGAGAAACGACCTAACTTGGTCCGTAGACTTGGCGAGCGTGTCCTGCCATTCTGCAACGAGCCGCCGGTGGTGCTCGGCTTGCTCAGAGATTTGCGTCTGCATGGCGACACAGGCGTCCTCAGCACGGCGAGCGCGTTGGCTCGCAGCGGTGAGTTCTTCCTGATGGGCGGCCTGCAGCGCGGACAGCTTACGGGATAATGACGCGGGCATTCCGTCGCCGTGAGAGGCGCCGCCTGATGTCGCGGTCGATGTGCTGCTGGTCTCCGATGGGGTTAGGTGCGCCTCGTCCCGGCCGGCAGGAGGAGGAGGAGGATTCCTGCCTTGCGAGGAGTGATCAGCGGTGGAAAACGTTCGCGGGCGATGCGACGTTGTCGCCACGGCGGTCCCTGTCGCACGGAGCCTCATGATCTCGTCCTTCGCGGCATCCAGCGCGACCGTTGCCACCGACAGACGTTCCCTTAGTTCGACGACGACGTCCCTCAGCGCCTCCCAACTCGACTTCTGCACGACGGACATGGGTGCTGCCGAATCAGCCTCTCCACCACTACCACTGCTGCCAGTCGATTCTCCCAGCTGAATCATTAGCTCCTCGTTGGCCTCCTGTAGAGCGGCGTTTTGTCGCAACAAAAAAAGCCATGGATGCTGCTCGAGAGACACCACTTGCGGCGAATTCGCCGCACGCGCCGGCGGATTGTTCGATGCAGCTGCGGTTCCCGCGACGTCCACGACGTTTACTAAAGTCGGCGGGGTTGCGCCAAAGGTCGATTCCAACACGCCGAGCACGTCGAGCAACGTCGCTTGCGAAGCCGCCTCCAGCTTTACAGACAATTCCGAAACGTACTCCGGGCAGTGTTGCCGGCACGATTGCAAAATCAGTTGGCGTGTCGTGATGTATCCGGGTCGTGTGTACATGTCGACGGCTGCTTCCGTGAGGCGCTGCACCACTTGGCTTAGGGGAAGGTGGAGATCGCGAGCGACTTGTCGGATCGCCTCAGTAGCGAACGAGGACGCATGCCCACGCTGCGGGGTGGGCGGTGACGTGACTTCGGTTTGCTGGCTGTCGACGCCAGAAGCAGCGGGCGATGCCGCAGCGAGACGGGCCACCTGACACACAACGTGAAAGACTGTTTCTTCGTTTCGCATGTTGGATTCGTGCGTCGTCGACCTTACGAGCGCCCAAAAACTGTGAAACCTTTGGCTCTCTATCGGACAAAAAAATGCTCACGCATTCACGTCAATCCCCTGTCTGGCCTCGCAGCGCGGCCAAACCCTTCATTTGATTCTTGCGCACCCGTACACGATGACAACGTGTGGTCTAAAAAAGAAAACAACCGAGATCGCTCCTTACTCCCTCTCCCTCCCGGTTGTTTGCGTCTGTCCTGCTGTTTCTAGTTGTCTCGTGCCTCACACCCTCTTTTTCCCCACCTCTCCGGCATTGACAAGAAAAATCGAGGCGTGACGGTTTCTGGTCGCCCGCACAAGGGAGCGATCGTGATACGACCAAAAATACTACGCGATCGTCAATTCCTCGGGGAACCAAAGGAGAGGTCCACGGGGAGGGGAGACGACCTTCCAAAAAACCCGAAGACAAACATTCAAACATTTCGACGGGAGAAGGTACTTCTATGACTTTGCCGGCCGATCTCCCTCGCTCTCTCTACCCGTCTCTCGCGCCCCTCCTCTCTTCGCCGCTTCTCCTCTTCCCTCATTTACCGCTGTGACCTATCCTCTCGCTACTGTCGCTGCGGCTGCTGGCCCTGATAGGCAGGATTGCTGGCGTTGTACTGTGAGGGCATGCCAACAGGTTGGGGCCCGAACTGACTGTGGCCGGTGTTCGCCTGCTGACCGTACGGATTCTGACCCTGCGTGCCGACAGGCTGCGGGCCGCTCTGGTTCTGGCCAGGCATGCCGACGGGCTGCGGACCGCTCTGGTTCTGGCCAGGCATGCCGACGGGCTGGGGACTTGGCTGGCCGTACTGGTTGGTGGTGCCCGTCTGCTGACCGCCCTGGTTCTGGCCCGGCATGCCCACCGGTTGAGGTCCGGGCTGGCCGTACTGACTGCCACCCACCGGCTGAGGACGGATTGGCATGCCAACTGGCTGTGGACCGGGCTGACCATAGTTAGTTCCTTGTTGTTGACCGCTCTGGTTCTGGCCGGGCATGCCTACCGGCTGGGGTCCGGGCTGGCCGTACTGGTTGGTGCCTGGCTGCTGACCGCCCTGATTCTGGCTTGGCATGCCGATCGGCTGAGGACCACCTTGGTTCTGGCCGGGCATGCCCACTGGCTGAGGTCCTGGCTGACTATAGTTAGTTCCTTGTTGTTGACCGCTCTGGTTCTGGCCGGGCATGCCGACCGGCTGGGGTCCGGGCTGGCCGTACTGGTTGGTGCCTGACTGTTGACCGCCCTGGTTCTGGCCAGGCATGCCGACCGGCTGAGGACCACTCTGGTTTTGGCCGGGCATGCCGACTGGCTGGGGACCGCCAATGGGCCGCGCCCCTGCCATTCCGATGGGTTGAGGGCCGTTGCTAGGCTGTTGACCGTACTGATTGAGCGGTTGGGCGGACGTCAGGCTGGTCATGCCGACCGGCTGGGGCCCTGGCTGGCCGTACTGGTTGGTGCCAGGTTGCTGACCGCTCTGGTTTTGGCTTGGCATGCCCACTGGCTGGGGCCCTGGCTGGCCGTACTGGTTGGTACCTTGCTGCTGGCCGCCCTGGTTTTGACCAACTGGCTGTGGACCGCCCTGATTCTGGCCAGGCATGCCCACTGTCTGGGGTCCTGATTGACCGTACTGGTTGGTGGTGCCCGTCTGCTGACCGCCCTGGTTCTGGCCCTGCATGCCGACGGGCTGCGGACCGCCCTGGTTCTGGCCTGACATGCCAACTGGCTGGGGCCCTGGCTGGCCGTACTGGTTGGTGCCTTGCTGCTGGCCGCCCTGATTCTGGCCAGGCATGCCCACTGCCTGGGGTCCTGATTGACCGTACTGGTTGGTGGTGCCCGTCTGCTGACCGCCCTGG
>ERZ1292630.1891-Hain-H41-02um-R3-1891-length-19907-cov-7_pt1 | contig 16273 bp, 8 predicted proteins | sample MGYA00564408_ERZ1292630 | MGnify/ENA primary metagenome ERZ1292630 (study PRJEB36523, sample SAMEA6512641) | groundwater metagenome | collected 2019-01-08 | study: AquaDiva: Metagenomics assemblies of 32 groundwater samples | reverse complement strand
TTGATCGCTTTGCCCTGCAGCGACGCCGGAGCCAAACCCGCATGAAGCACGGCCCTAGGCTGGGCTCCGGCACCCACGAGGCCCTTTGGTGAAAGCCACGTGGCGCGAGACGCCCCCGTCATGACGGTGAAGACATCATTGGCGGGAATCACAGGCAACGTAACCCGCAGCGTGACGTAGTCGCAGTACCGCAAGCCAGCGGTTTGAATGTCGACGCCCCCTGACATGGGCGGGGCGGAGTCGGACAAGGCGGCCCCACCACGCCCGTAGAGCATCGCCGCGATCGCATCGGTCTGCACCGCACCACTTCCAAGCGGGTCCGCCCAAGGCCTTGTGACCAAGATGTCGCTTCTTCCCGCCAACCGCTGAAAGGCCCGGGCCACGCAAAGCCGGTCGTTGCTCGAGGACGCAAGACAGTCAAACTCGACATCCGAGGCACTATCCGTGCCGGGGGGCGGACTGTCCTGCGCCACGACACCGACGCCGCAACGGGGGCTCAATAAATGGGGACTCCCATGGCGCCGCCGCTCGTGCTTCTCGTAATCGGCGCGGCGTTGATGCCACGATGTGGCAGGCGAGAAGCCAAAGCCTTCGCGACGCCTGCACAGGGAGGATGTGTGCCACCAGCCGAAGGAGGAGGCCACCATCAGCATCAGCATGGTGGCCAATATCGCCAGGCGATGGGCATCGCCGCTTCTCCCCCCCCTCCTCCTCGCGGTCGGGGTGAAAGAGAGTCGTGGAATGATGTGTGGCCGTTGGCATCGGAGCGACGAAATTGAGGAATCTTTATTTTTTTCGTTCGGTTGTTGCCGTTGATCGGCCTCGTGTCGTGCGCACAGGGACGACTGCATCGTGTTGCTTGCCTCGACCATTCCCAAATGCGTGCCGCCGATGTTTGTATGTGTACTAAAGGTTGACGAGGATCACCGTCCGCGGAAGAAGAGAAGGGTGTTGGTGATGCGTTGCAACTCTCTTGTCGTGAGCGCGGGCCAAAGAAGAAAGGAGTTTCAGAGCATTCTTTACCCCTGGACATCGATAACGAAACGCATGATTGATGGAAGGATCAGAACTCGAAACAACAAAAAGAGGGGGAAATACGGAGTACACACGACGGGTATTGGGGAATGAACAAATGCAGAACGACTACTGCACTGCTGCACGCAATACACACGAGACCTATGATCCGCCGCCGCTGGTTGCTCCCGACGGCGGGGCGGCCGCTGTGGGCGTGGCAGAGTTGTAGATAAGGTGCAGTTTACGCTGGAATGCCGGGAGCAAGTGACGCAACAGCAGCCTGCGCACTTTGACGGCTGGGCGCACAAACGGGTCGCACCACTTTACGAGCGCGGTGCAAAGCATCGCGTTCGCGAAACCCTCAAACGAAAGTCCTCCGACAGGAAGCGCGCCGCTTTCGCTCTCGACATTACTGCCTGCCGCCTTGTCAACGATGCCGATACTGACGCCTCCGGACCCACTCTGCGCCGCCACCGGCATGCGGTAACGCTGAAAGATGCGCTGCGCCGAGTAGTCGTCCAATGTGGCGACGCCAATATTGATGTTGTTGTTGTTTTGGTGGTGGTGGTTGCTTCCTGTTGCTGTTGGAATCGCGCCACCGACAGAGGCGGCGGGCTCGGGGGCGACCACTAAGGCTCCGGATGACGACAATAACTGCGTCTCCTTCAACAGGCCGACAAAGGCGGGGAATGTCAATCTCGGGACGCCACCGGTAGCCGCCCCTGACGCGCCGCCACCGCCACTGACGTCTTGCGCGAAGCAGCGGAAAATCTTGAACATGTCGTTGCGATGTTCCAAGACGAGGGCGGCGATATTCTCGTCTTCCCGCGGCGGCGCCAATGGGAGGGCCACGTCGCAGTATTCTGCCCAAGCCGAAATGGGGCCGTCGATCAACGACATGAACGCGATCGCCAGGCTGTTTTCCTCATCCGGCCCCGCCGCCGATGAGGTTGCATGGCCTCCACGGTGGTGCGCACTGGCCGCCGTTCGGGACGCAGCTGTCGACGCGCTGATGCTTCCCGGCGGGGGCCTTCCGCTGCGCGCGAGAGCCAAAATCGCCAACGCGAGTAAAAACCGCCGAGGGTCCAACAGAAGCTGCGGACCAGAAATCGAAGCCGCTGTGGGCGCCGCCGCCGACGACGACGATCCGAGGGAGAAAAGTCCCGACACGCTGTATTCGTTTAGCAATGCGTGAAGCGTGCTCGTAGACTGCAGGTGTTGTTGCAGGGTCATCGAAACGGGTATCGGCGTTGTCCCCCCCGCTGTGGTTCCCCCGGCGACGGGGGCAGCATGAGGTGGTCCGGAAGCCAGGGTTGCAGATGCACCCAGCGGAACGCTTCCCCCTGCACCTGCTGCTTGAACGCCGCACCAACTCACGAGCCGATGCAAACCGTCCAACGTCATCGTATGCGCTGCCACGGAATCTGCCCCGATGTCGCCCTGATCACTGTAGTACAAGAACACACGCCGGAGCATGGAATACCGTTTTTCGATGGTCCGTTGCAGGACGTCGACGTCGTCCTGATGATAGCCAACTTCCAGGGCCCAAGCGGCCGGCAACGTGAAGAGCGGCATGTCCGTTTTTTCCTCCGGCGGGGGAACCACCGCACCTGTCCCACCACCTTGGGCCGCCTTATTTTTACCCGACAGCGCGCTGCTGTGCAAGGACCCCAAGGTCGCGTGACTCACGGTGTACAGGCGACATAGGGATTGTAACGCGTCCGACTGCAATAAGGCAAGCTCGGAGCACATGCCCGCGACCACACGCTTCAAGCCACCTGGAGTTGCCAGCGGAGACGCGGACAGGAGGCCTATCATCGCCGGATTGTCGCTATCGTCGAAATCGCATCGCAACTCCGCATGGTCATTGCCGCTGCTTCCGGCCGCCGCGTGCCGAGGGGACGCAAGAAGAGATTGGACGCTGCTGGGATCAAGAAACCGGTGCCCCATGACGGCTTCGAACCAAGGAAGGCCCGGGTCATTCGCTGCTCGCCGCGGACTACCCGTACTGTTCGGGGCCGTCGTCGTCGAGGCCGCGAACGATGCAGGAGCGGCTTTGGATTTCTGGCTTTGCAAACTGGTCACGAGGTCCCGTAGCGCCACGGGGCGCAAGGCAGGATACATGTGCAAGATCCACAGCTGCCCAAACGCTGCCTGTAAGACGGCCACGGATTCCTTCTTATCCGCGCTGCACCAAGCCTGATCCGAGACACTGGCAGGGAGCGGGAAATTCACCGCTTGACACCAGGAGACGATGGCGTTGCTCTTCACCACCGGCGAGGTTGACTGGAGCGTTCGGTGATACCAAACAGCGTCCATGGTGGATGGAAAAAAAGCGTGCGTGGCGATCAAAAACGCATCGAGGCCGGATGTCCCGAGGGGCGGCGGAACAGAGCTGATGGGCAACGTGATCCGGGGACACTGCTGTTGGGCACCCACAACCTCGAGCACGCGGTTGACCCATGTCCATAAAGGCTGCATGGTGGCGGTCACCTCAGGGGTGCCTGTGAGGGATACACACGGCGGAGAAGCCGCCTGCCTTGTCACTTGAGCAGTGCCACTTTGGACACCCGTGGCCGATGCGGTGCCGCCGTGTTGATGCGACGAGGTGCTCGATGACACTGGGGCAATGGTTTTGTCTGCGCCCACGACCACACCAGCAGCCGCCTTTGAGCCTGGAGCGCCCTGCCGTACCGCGGAGGCCGAGACGTTGAAGCTCAGCGACAAGGAACTGCCGCTGGTGGGATTCCCCTCCAACACGCAACTCGACGCCGCCGTCGCTTCGTCATTCGACAATGTACCTTGAAACCAAAGTGCCGCCGTCAACGGAGAGGTCAGTGACCCGGCGACGGGACTGTCGTCCGATGTGGCTGAGCCGGGCGGTCCCGGTGACGAGATGGCGACGCGGGAGACGACGCCGCTCGTCGCCACATGAGGCCCCGCGATCACCGCGGGATGGCTAGTGGTGCGGCTGCCGCTCAGCTTCGCAAGTTGCGTATCGTCGTTACTAATCGTTTTCGTTGTCGCGGCTCCACCACCTCCAGCAAACCAGAAGGCCGCCGGCACCTTCGCGTCGTCCTGAAACGTCGACACATCCGTCGCGAGGACCGAGGAGCATCGCATGCTCTTGGTGAAGCCTCGAATACCGATGGCCATCTCAGTGATGGCCGCCTCGTACATCGCCTTGTCGCGCCTCCATGCGTCCATCGCGGAGGAGAGCCGTGCCTTGAGACTGTCCACCATCAACTGGCTAGCGTCGAACTGCTTCGAGGCCTCGTGAAGTTCGATCATGTAACTCTTCGCCACATCGTCGGCATCGGCGTTGGCTTTCAGAAGCGCGGCTTCCACCGTGGCGGTCTCGGCCTTGGACTGCGTGAGGGCTTGGGTCAATTTCACATTTGATTCTTGCAATTCGGCGATCTTGGCGTTCAGCAGTTTGAGCTCTCGTTGATGCTTGACTTCCAGCTTCTTGTCCACGACCACTTTATGCCAAGCGCGCAGAGCCACCATCGCATGTTCTCGCCGGCGGCCCTCTGCGAGACGGTGAAAGGCGTTGGCTTGCCTCGCCTTCATGCTCTCTTGCTGCTTGACAAAATGCTCGACTGCGGCCAACTTCCGCGTCGCATCGCGCCAATCTTGGGCGATCATCCGGCAAGAAAAGGGACGTAGCGCCTCGTCCAACGCTGTGGTGTTGCGCGCCGATGATGTCGTCGCTCCGACTTCGGGAGAACTGACGACCACTGGTTGCGCCGCGACGTCACCCTCCCAGCTGGAGAGCGCCGCGTCGATCAGGCGGGGGGGAACAACGACGATGTCGCTGCTCGCTGTTTTTTTCGTAGTCGACAGCGGCGAAAGGGCAGTGGTGGCGGTTGCAGAAGACGATTGAAACAAAGGGGACGACATTGTGTGGAGGGCCACGCGGTCATCGAGCGCACCCGGGGCGACGATCGCCGGTGCTTGCCGATAGACAGCTCGAATGAGCGTGCCAAAGGCCTCGAGCGCCAATGGGCCCGTCAAAGGTTCCAACCTTGATAGGAGAAGGAGCAACTGATGCACGCACAATGCGGACGTCGCCGTGGCGGCCACGAGTTTCGCCTGCCCCGCGACGCTAGGCATGTGCCCCAGGAAAGGATGAATCGACGTTTCCTCGATGTTGCTCGCCGCGTCCAACAGCTTTCTCAAGGCGGATACGAGCCGCTCGGGCGCCAAATCGACTTGCTTTTCGTCGATCCATTGCCCAATGAGGTTTAACTTGTCACCAAGAGGCATGGCGCTCGGCAAGCGGTCGACGACTTGCAGCACCGCGATGTCGAGCCGGTCGAATCCCGTCGTGATGACACGGGGCTGGGCACGGAACACGCTCCGGAGCACGGACGCGACCTCATGGCCGTTTGCCGTTAGCCCTCGAGTCGGGCTTTGCCTTCCGTAAGTCCAAGAGACGGTTGTGGCGGCTGGGTCGTCACTGGCAGGCTCGGCGGTGCGCGGCTGGTAGAGAGCCATTGTCGCGGTGCGTTTCGGCCCGGAGGCGGCATCGACTGCTTTTTGTCGGACGCTCAAATCCGCTTCCGAAGCGACGAATGGCAGCCGCCGTGGCGGCAGCGGGTCCATTTCGATCGCCACGGTGGGCGACCCTGGCCTCGGGTGGCTGCAGTCCCCGGCTTGAACCGAGGAGGCGTAGGGCGACTCCGCGACGTGCCGCGATGATGACTCGCGCAGGGCGTCGTTGAGTCGCTGCACTAGGCGTCCCGCGTCGGTTTGTTTGAACGAGGTCGACGTCGCGACAATCGGAGTGTGGGATGCGAAGTCGACTTGAGCGGCAGGACGCGACGAGGAGCCGGTGGCGGCGGGCGACCCAAGCGCCGCCGCGGAGAGAGCGGCAGGTGGCACGGTCACGGGAGGGTGACTTCGCGACGCCGCCGGTGGAGATCCGGTCGTGGAAACTGACGTCGACGCAATCACCACCGCCTTTTGCGACGTTGCCACCGCGGTACTCACTGCAGCGACTCGGCGTGTCGTGGAAGCAGGGGAACGACGACCCGTCCCACCTTCTTCTAGCTGTTGCTGCCTTGCCATATTCAATCGATGGCTCGGGTCACGCGGGTGATGGCCTCCCGCGAGTGCCGCTGACGCACCGGAGAGACCACCGAGTTCGAGTGATGCTGCGCCGATTGGCGCCGTCACGGGTCGCAAGACGGACGGGAACATAGACGCAATTCCGATAATAACGAAATGCGGAGAGATGATGTGTGTGCCCGTGAAACCAAAGGCGATGATTGTCACCGGTGAATAAAAACAACGAGAAAATTTCGAAGAAACCTTTTTCGTGGGGGGATCATCGGAATTTCAGCAAAGCAGCAACAGTCTAGTCAAAAGACATCGACAAGAAAGTGCCGACACCACGATTTCATTGGCGTTTTTCGCGAAATGGCTGCGAGTCGTGGGTGGGATGGGGGGGAACTCTCCCTCGAAAGGGGAACGACGATTTCTCCACCTACCACTTGTTGTTTGTTTGTTTATGCCTTGACCCGCTCCGTTCCACCGGGAAACGTCCCGGTCTGCGGTTCTGGTTCACCCGTGGCGCGACTCCACGTGTACCCGGACTCGCTGACGACCTTTTCCAGCGAGTTGTATTGTCGGAAGTATCGGTAGTAATTCCAAAACTCAATCGGGTTGATCGCATAGTACACTTGATGATCACGCACTTCGGCGTAGTGAATGGCGCGACACGGTGGCCGGGTTTGCGCAATATCACACAGACCTTTGAACTTGTACACCCAGTCGAGCTTTCGCATTTGCCCGGGAACGTACATTAGAACATGAGTGCCGTTTAAGTTCTTCACCTTCTCTGAGGGTCGGTCCATGGGTCGAAACGGCGCGGCCATGCGACCCAAAATGGCGACGCAACTGAGCGCGATTTCCTTGTGCTCGACGCACGTTCTCAGCGCGCAATAGCCGCCGAGGCCTTTCCCGATGAGGTGCACACGGCCATGCTCGACCTGATGGTTCGCGACGACCCAGTCACAAAATCGGGCCACCACGGCCTCCATGGGGAACACCTGGGAGTGCCGCACAGAGATGCACGGCGAAAAGACGACGAAGCGCTGCTCCTGCAGACCGTCCATGAAGGCGGGCCGCTCTAAGAAATGGGCACAAAAGTCCTCAAAGTCGCGTTCGGTGCCACGGTGGTCCGCGAGCACGACCATAAATGGGTGTGGTTTCGTCGGGTCATAGCCCGGCGGGTACCACGCCCCATACTTCATCGGCAAGGGCTCATCGTCGATGTTGAGCGCGTTCAAATCAGCACAGGGCGCCTCTTTCCACTCAATGGCCATCCCGGTGGTGAGTGGGTATGTATAGCGGAGGAAAAGCTCGTTGGGCAGCCGCACCTGGGGTGGCAAGCGACGGAAGGACGTCTCGGCCCCCTCCCACGGCGGGGTGTATTGCGGTACCCGTTCGATCTCTCGACGTGTGCGCAGCGCGAGCGCCTTGCTCTCGCCTCCTTCCTTGAACCGGTCCTTTTCCTTCGATCCGATGTAGGGCCCTACTTGAAAGTTCCGTGCCATTCGACGCTGCACTTCGAGGGCGATCGCTTCTTCCGGGTTGATGAACCGCACCTGCTTTTTCGAAATCACGCGACCGTCGACGGCATCGCCGGAAGCGCCGGACAAGGCTCCTCCCCCGGGGGCGACTTCATCGTCGTCACCGTCACGGTGAGGTTCCGTACCATCGTCGTTGGGTGTGGTGAGGGAATAGCTGTTGTGGTTCTCGTCGTGTCGCGCTACGGGTGGCTGACTTGGCGACGCGGAAAGACTGGCATCGTCAGCGGTGGCGGAGGGCCGGACGTTAGTCAATTTACGGCCGCCGTGGTCACCGGAGCCAACGGCCCAAGCTCGCGTATACGTGACGCGTGCGTCTGCGGATGCGACTGCGGATGCGGCGTCATGGGGCGTGCTGGCGGCGTCGATGCCTCCTGCGGCGTCCGTAATAGGAACATCGGCGTCGATGATGTCGTTCAAGGGTGGGATGGACCAGTAAGCCGCGTCGGCCGCATCGCCGGGCCCTTCAAGCACCACGTCCTTGGGGTCGATGACGCGAGTCCGCGGCGGTGTCGACGATCCTCGGCCGTCCGCTGCAGGCGTTTTCTCCCCTGATGACTCTGCAGCCACTTCATCAGCCGAAGTCACCGTCTCAAGTCGAAAGTAGGGCGACACGAAGGTGGCTTCGAACGGCCGAGGCCAGTCCGACACGATCGTGTCTTTTCCAATCATGCGCTCCTTCCGCCGATCGCGTTCGGCTTCGCGAATGTCGTCCTCGTCGCGCGGTGAGGCGGATGATTTGTCCGATCGCAACCCAGCTGACGTTACGAGTCGCCTTGTCGCCGTCTCGTGGACGCTGTGGACGCCGCGACGCAAGGACGACACCGGTAACATCAAGAGGCCGGGTGGTGCAAAGACACCGTGTGAGAACGTTGTCGTGATCGCTTCCGTGGCGGAAGGCGCAGGAGGCTTGGCACGGCTAGTCGCCACGACGACGCATGAGGTGCCATCCGTCGGAAGGGATGGCAACGGATGCGACGACGATGACGACACTGCGACGATACAATGCGTGACTCGGCTGTCAAGGACAGCGGAGCGGGACGTCGCTAGTTGCCGGAAACACAACGCTGCGGCCATCCTCGTATCCAAGGTAGAAAAATTTGAGATGCGGGTGTCGTCTTGCTGGCTTGAGTAATAAGAGAGGGTCGTGCAGCAGCCAAAAAGCAACAGAGGATCAAAGCCTCAGAGCACGCGTAATTTGCAAAATATCAACGTCGTATACCTTCACTCTCATCGCATCGGTCGATAAACAAATATAAAAGGCCTTCACCATTCAGCCACCACCAGGTGTGTGGGCCATCAACCACGCTTACTGTATCTGCGCTACGGGAGGAGGTGTGGCAAGCCACGCCACAACCGTTCTCTAGGGACCAAGCTCTCATGGGGGGCACGAGATGTATGGCTCAGAGATTGACGTTAGGCGGATGCTTGAGTCGCGCACCCCTGGGGCGACACGAATTAGAGTGGCAGACGACCAGGTGTGTGTGGGCCATCAACAACGCCCCTCGGTGGGCGCGCATGAGTGCGTGTGCATTTCAGTAGAAGCGCAGCTCATAGAGATCGCGCCTCGTCCCCGCCATGATCGGCAGCCGGGCGCGAACGGCCGCCACCGTTCCTAGGTCAATATCGGCGGTGACGATGCACTCATCGCCGCAATCGTGGACGCTGGTGCCCGCTCTCGCGACGACTCCGCCCGCGGGGTCGATGATGATCGACTGCCCGAAGGCCACGTAGCCCGCCGTCGTGTCCCGCGCGGGGGAGCACATGACCACGAACTGCTGCGCATCCACCGCGCGACTGCGAGCGGCGAGCTCCCAGTGCGTGGGCCCCGTGACCATGTTGAACGCAGCCGGGTACACGATCATCTGAGTGCCGAGGTCGCGGTAGTGTAGGGCGAGCTGGGGATATCGCACGTCGAAGCAAATACCTAAACCGATTTTCGCGGCCGCTTCTTCCGCGAGCCCTTGGGAGGCAAGCGTGTCGATAACAGAGGGATGGAAGTCGCTCCCAATCGTTGGCACAGTGAAGGTCTGGGGCGCGTCGCCGGCGGTAAGTACCTCGGCCTCGTCCATTTTGAGCGTAGGAGTATCGATTTTAAAGAGATGCATCTTGCGGTAAAGGGCACGTACGGTCCCACTCGGATCCAGGACGAAGCTCGTGTTGTGGTAGCGACGCAACGACCCGGCGGATGGCGCGGACGACTCCGCGACGGCAGAGGTTGAGGACGACGACACTTCCGGTATACTTCCCGCGACAATCCACAAGCCAAGCTCCTTCGCTAAATTCGCCATCGCGGAGCAAGAGGGCATGCTTTTCGCATCGATACGGTCCGCGGTGGTCCCAACTGGTGGGAGCGGCTCCGCGTATTCAGCGAAAAACTTTGTCCCGTAAGGGCTGTTGAAACACTCTGGGAGCACGACAACGACACTACTTCGCTGGCCTGATGTTGATGTCCGGTGATCCTGGGCGGTGCTGGTGGCGCTCGCTGTCGGCGGCCCGGTGGTGAGATCAGTCACGGCGTTGGTGTGGCGATCTTCCGGTTTCGTTGTGGTCGATCCGACAGGCATATTTCCGGCGCCATGTTGTTGTGGCGTTCCGGAGGGCGCAGCCTTGCCGAATTCGTCGCGCGTGAAACGGCGGAAAGTCGTCGCGCTCCCGGTTACAGCGACAGAAGAGGGCGTCCCTGCCGGCCTGACCGCGTCACGGATCAGTTCGGCTGCGCGGGTCAAGTTGTCGCCTTTATTTGCGACGACCCGCATTTGACAGAGGGCGATTCGGAGCATTTTCGACTGCCCCCGTTTACAAACGATCACAACGATTTTTTGGACTGTATTTTTCCTTCTTCGTGATGGACCGAGTCGAAGGCTTCGTCCACCAGTCAAAAGCAACGAACGAACAACAGGCCCTTTTCACCTCTGAGTGAAGACAGTCCGTCAGGCTGAGGCAGATCTCCAGTGAACTGAGTGTTCCCCTCTTTGGGTAAAAGAGCAACGAAAAAAATATTGTAGGCACTGGTGGCATTGTCTAATAGTAGGTTTTACCTCTCACCTTTCTCGATGAGAGCAGACATACCTTTTCCCCACCTCAATCGATAAAAATGATTTGTGTGAAGGTTGTATGCCTGTCTAAAATGTGCATGTGGCCCCAGGAGGAAGAGGGAACTTGAATCGCTGCTTGAAGTCCATGCCAAAAAAAAGAGAGAGATCTTCTTTTTTTTGGTGTGTGTGGGACGCACCTCCCACACCATTTACCAGAAGTTATAATAAGTGCAGGTCGCAATGCTACTCAACACGGCGTAGCCCACGAACAGTGGCCATCCAAACAGCAGAAAATCAATCGGCCGATATCGGCCTGGGGTGTGAATAATGAGGCTCGGGGTCAGCCCATACGGCGTGAGAAAGGCGCCGACGGATGCGCAGGTGATCGTGACGCACGCCGGCGTGAGATCTTTTCCCAGAGCGGCGAAGATCGTCATGGCGACGGGCAACATGACTTGAATCGACCCTCGGTCCGAGACGACGTTCGCGACGAGACCAGTGAACATATGAAGCAACAAAATGAGCGCGAAGCCCGTGACGTTCAGATCAAGTAGACGATGGCCCATCCATGCCGCGAGGCCACTCGACTTCATCGCCGCGCCGACGCCGAATGAAAAGCTACCGGAGATGTAGACGTTCCAATCGACGTAGCTAATCGCTTCCTTGACCGTGAACGTTCCCAGGCACACCTGCACGATGACGCCGATCATGGCCACGAGAGGAAGGCTCGCGCCGAACATGGCCGCGAGGAGGACGAGCAGGAACACCACCAGGGAGATGTTTTTCCACCACGTCGGCAATCGGATGTATCGCCATTTACGCATCTTGGCGGACGAGGAGATGATCGACGTGAGCGGCACGTGGTACACCACCGCGGCCGAGGAGGTCATCGTCGTCGGGACCTCTGAAGGGGCTGTTTGCCGTCTGGACGCCGACCCCGTTCGACCGCCGCTGCTACGGCTCTTTTCTCCAGCGGTGTCGGTGTCGGGAAGTTGGGCGCCGGCATCACCGTCGTCCAAATTTTTATCCTCCGACCCGATGCACGCCAGCCAGCCCGGCACGTGAATGTACTCCCTGCGATACGTCTCACTAAGCACGTAGTCTTCCTCGATTTGGACAAGGTAGAAATCGCCCGATCCGTTCACGGCGGACATGAGGCTTTTGAGTCGGCTAGGCTTCACGCGGACGAGGACGGTATCACCCGCTTCGAGCTGATGGTGCAGCATGTCCAAGCCGGCGACGATCTCTCCCTCGCTCCACACCCCGACGACGGCCACGCGGTAAAAGGCGGCGAACTCGGCGTCCTTGACGATGGTATGCAAGCAAGGATTGACCGTAGAGAGCGTTAAGGATACGAACACGGCCGGACGCTTGTTGGAGGCTGCGATGCACTTCACGCCTTTGAGGTCCGTGAGATCAAAAGACAGGTTGTGCAGGGCGGAGTCGACGTCCTCCTCGTCGGTGGCGATCGTCATCGCGGGTAACGCTGCAAGTCCACTTTGTGGCGGCGGCAACAATCCGCCGGCGGAGGAATCCCGTTCATCCTGTCGTAATGATACTCCCGGAGGGGACGCAGAAAAGTCCGCCGCGGCACTTCCACCGCTGGCTGCAGTTGATCCTACGACTGCCTTGGCGACGACGATCGCCGAGTCGCTTTCTCGTGGAGTGAGACTTCGAGCGCGTAACGGTGGTGTTTGCGAACGGTCCCTCGGCTGTGGTAGCAACGGGCGGCGTGGTGCCACGGCCCCTGTGCTGCCTTCGCCCAAGACATCCAGGTTTTCGGTTGAGCGACGTGAAACGAAGCTGTCCGAGCGACCCCGGATGCTGCTCCGGCGATGGTCTCCGCCGCTTTGGGTGCGACGGTGTCGAGGCGGTACATAGTGATGATGCGCGTTCTCAGTTTGGCTAAAAAGATCTGTTCCCGAGGCGGCTGGCGTCAGAAATGGATCCTTTCTAGTTTCAACAACAGCCGCTTGCTCGGCGGCCACAGATGTCGCCGACGACAACGTCACTGGACGAAGCACTGTCGCGTCATCGGCGGCCGTTGACGACGCTTCGCCCGCCGCCCGCCGCGAATAGTCTCTTGTCGTTATGACCACTGTTGGGGGTGTGACCGTACGTCTCGTCGATGACGAACGACTCGCTGCCGAATTCCCGTCGTGCAGCGACTTCAAGACATCCGCGAGGGATTCACCGCCGCCGCTCGAGTAAAAATTCTGATGAGGGCCAGCGACGTCCTCCACGTCAATCGCCTCGTCGTCGTCATCGGCGGCCACGCCGACCCACCAAAGGCGGAGCAGCGCGCGGAATAAACGAACGCTCTTGATCACGCCATGGACGACGATTTCATCCCCGGCTTCTAAAATGTATTCGGTGGTCGGCTGTACGATAATTTCACCGGTGAGGGGTCGAATGACCTGCACGATGAGAAGCTGGTCGCGGACATCCTTCGGCACCAAGGTGAGGACGTGCGAGATCGTCTGTCCATGCACGACGCTCCCTTTTGGGATGTGGAGCACTAACGACGTCGACTTCAGCTGCCCACCTTGCGGCCCGGAGAATCCAGCCGCTCCCTGACCTTGGCTTCCCACGCCGCCGCTATCTAAACCGGTTGGGAAAAAAAAGGGCGGCGTGACGACGAAGTATGCGAGTAAAAAGAAGGACGCAATCCCATTGGTCCAAAACATCTCGAAGAATCCAAGTGGTCGCAGCCCATTGGCTTCCATTAGACCCGTCATGATAAGATTCGACGCGGAGCCCAAAGGGGTCCAGTTCGACACGGCCAAGCAAAACGTCATGGGCATGAGAAGCAATCCTGGATTTAAGTTCTGCTTGCGACATGCATCCGCGACGATGGGCGTCATCAAGGCCGTATGGGGCACGTTGGGGAAAAAGGGCGACGCGAGCCACGTGACGATCGTCATCTTAAACAGCGGGCGAAAGAAAGGGTATCGCTCATCGAAGGAGAGACGCACTTGCGGAGCAGACACTCCATCTACAGCTGGTGGTGGCGGTGACTGCTCCGCTGGCCGCAACAACCATGCCGCTCCCGATTTTAATAGTGGCAGCGACGCGAGCGGCTGCACGATCACGAATAGCACTCCAATGCTGAGCATACCGCTGTTACTCACACCCGCGAAGAGTTCCGTGACCGAAATGACTCCCACCAGTGCGTAGAACGTCGATAGGGATGCGAGCGCGCCGCAGACGGAGATTAAGTTCGCCATCATGACGAGAATGACGACCAAAAGGGACACCGCCACGATGATTCCATTAGCGGATAAGGCGGGGTCGCCGCCGCCGCCCACCGCGGCCGCATCCGTCACCGCGGAGGCGGAGGAGAGAGGAGTAGCCACGACAGTTTGCGGCTGCGCGGAAACAGCAGTCGTCGTCATTGCCATGAGGATGCCACAGAGGGCGACGGAGGCCGCCCTCGTCCAGCCGTGGGACCAACCGCCGCCGCCTGCTGTTGCTCTTCCGCCATGCGGCCCCGCGACCATCTCGCTGAGGTGACGTAGGCGAGGGAAGGGTGATTTTTACGAAACTGTAGAAACTGCTCGAGAGGCCGATCCGATGTGGTTCTGCCGGGGAAAAACACGAACCTACAACAAGCGGACTTTTCGTTGACATCTATCCGGACGTCCATTCGCAATCCTCACGACGCCCCGCCCCTGATTTGATTTCACAAACACAATTCAGACACCGTCGGCCGCATTGGACTCGTACCACGCCGTCGGCCCTAAGGCGGGTCCGCCGATCAGCGACGCCTCCACGAACATATTACCCATGGCAGCGATCACGAGCGCTGCCGCCGCCGCCGTGCTGCCACTGTTGGGTTGCACCGCGTCGTCGCCCCGTCGCTTTGATCCCACGGCCCCGCGGCCGGCGCTGTCGCTTCCTGCGAAATAGTTTGACTTTTGCGAAAGTGCGGGATCCCCTTCTTGAAACGCCACATTGTGCACAGCGATGACCACTTCCAATCCACATTCGTAGACCAGGGAACCGACCTCTGCTTCGCTGACGGCGGTCGCTGCCGATGCCCCCACACCGCCCGCCGAAGCGGTCGCCCGCCTATTTTCCTCCGGAGGTGGACCAGCCGCTGTCGTCGTTGAGATAGCCGCCCTCGTCGTCGTCGTCGCCGGCAGCACGACGACGACCGCTTCACTTTTCTGTTCCTCCGCGACGTCCTCGAGAAACGCGGCATCATCCACCGCGGACGCGCGATGTGGGAACTGAGGCCCGCTACTGCTGCTGCCTCCGCTCCGTTGGCTCCCCTGACTGCCGGCGCGGACGCCCATGCCAACACTCTCCCCAGCAGGTGCCGGCATCGCTTGCCGAGTCGCCATCCGAGGACTTCTTGGCACCCCGCCGCCGCTGCCAACCAACTCCCCCCTCGCAGCCGCTGCCGTGGACGCTGAATCGTCCTCTTCGACGTTTACAAAGCCGTCAACCCCCACCGCGGACGGGCCACTTCCGCCACCCCCGGTCGCTGTCGCGGAAGTGCCTGCTGTCTCCACTTTCCATTTTCCCAGTTCTGCATCGTACACCGACCCCTCGAGCAACAAATGCGGAGGGACGACGATCGAACCAAAAAACTCCATGGTCAAACGCAGCCCATTTTCATCCTGTGCGGCAATGCGCGCTCGGAGTCGCTCCCCTACGTGAGGGCGGAACACGAGCAGGGCGAAGGAACAGCCCACGAAGACCGATCCACGTCCGGGCATGAGGCGCGCTTCCCCAACGACGAGAAGCTCCTGAAGACAGATGACGAGGCCATGGCCTAGGAGCACGCGGAACGCGTACTTGTCGGTGATGGTAGAGGCAACCACGTCACGAAACGTCGGGGCCTTTCGTCGATCTCCTCCTCGGACCAACGACGAGCAGGAGGAGTCGCCGACGACGCCCTCTCCAACGCTCCCGGTGGTGGTGGTTGTCGTACTGGCGGAGAAAGCAGCCGGATCGACTTCGATCAAGTCGCGAAGAGTGAGCAGGATGAACATTTTTTTTCGGGAATGGAAGGAAAAAAACCCGTGAACCTGAAAGTTATGCGTGAAAAATATCCCTCAGCATAACTTTGGCGCGCAGATCATCAGGGTTGTGGGGGATGTGGTATCGGCACCCCGATGACGAACGGTTGAAATTAGGACGAAAGGAAAGGGACGCTCGAAAATATCGCCGTCGTGAACCAAAAGAGTCGTGTGAGTCGACCGACGAAAGGCAGCGTTAAATGCCTGTCTTTTGTTTTGGGTCACTGAAGTCATTTTGGAAAAGTCGAAGTCGGTTGCACTACCAGGCATTCTTGGTGAAAATGCCCCACATGACGCCCAGTGTCCGATCGAGACTGTACACGGCGTCGACGGTGGCGTCACAGTTGTCGCCTTCGCCATGGGCCCACTGCAGCTGCCGAAAGAAAGGGAGCCGTTTGAGGGCCGCTTCCCATGACTTTCGAATCTGAGTTTGCTTTCGCTTCGTGTCTTGGTCAGCATCTTCATCCTCAGCATTGATGCGCTCGACTGCGTCGATGAGGCCTTGCACCGACGGGTTGACTTCCCAGTGCCCATCGCCGTCAAAAATGATGTCTTTGACGTCGGGTTTGTCGAGGTAATGCGCCACGATGAACACTTC
>ERZ1292630.1219-Hain-H41-02um-R3-1219-length-25537-cov-6_pt1 | contig 16280 bp, 5 predicted proteins | sample MGYA00564408_ERZ1292630 | MGnify/ENA primary metagenome ERZ1292630 (study PRJEB36523, sample SAMEA6512641) | groundwater metagenome | collected 2019-01-08 | study: AquaDiva: Metagenomics assemblies of 32 groundwater samples | reverse complement strand
CCCCCCATGGATGACGCGACGTTGCGTCGGTTCAGCACCAGCTGCCGAAACGTCGTCGTGCCGCTCGCCATGTCCCGGAGCGCGTCGGCCGCCTCCGCGTGATTGTGGTACTTGAGTGCCACGTAGTGGGCGTAACGCGCAAGCAGCGACGATGACATGCGAATGTCGTCTTCGCTGAGCAGCTTGCTCGGTTTGGGAGTGAGGCTGCGCAAGCCACCTGCCAGCTCATCGACGCTAGCGGAGGTCCCGGCGTGCTCTGCAAGCTTGCCGCCGCCTGGCAGTCCCGCGCCCATGCCGGCTGGCATCCCGCCGCCTGGCATTCCGCCGCCCGGCATCCCGCCGCCCGGCATTCCGCCGCCCGGCATACCCCCTGGCATCCCACCGCCCGGCATTCCGCCTGGCATCCCGCCGCCGGGCATTCCGCGGCCTGGCATTCCGCCTCCCGGCATTCCGCCGCCTGGCATCCCGCCGCCTGGCATGCCGCCGCCGGGCATTCCGCCGCCTGGCATACCACCGCCCGGCATCCCGCCGCCTGGCATCCCGCCTGGCATCCCGCCGCCTGGCATTCCGCCGCCCGGCATACCACCGCCCGGCATCCCGCCGCCTGGCATTCCACCGCCCGGCATTCCACCGCCCGGCATCCCGCCGCCCGGCATCCCGCCGCCCATCATCCCACCGCCTGGCATTCCTCCTGGCATTCCACCTCCGGCGCCTCCACCGGGCCCACCGACGCCAAACTGAAGGGCGGTGGCAGTTAGGCTGCAAAGCAGCAGTACGGCGAGCGACGCAACGTGTCGCATGTTTGGCACCAAAGAAAAGGTGTTCACCTCGATAAGGGAATGAGTTGGCCTGACTGGTGGTGCGCGTGGGCTAGGGCGATCCCCCCCAATCAGCCATTCAGCTTCCATTCCATCATGATGACTCATTCGCCCCACAGCAACCGGTCTCTCTCCTCAATCAACACCGTTTTAAGCCCGCTAATCGCTCCAGCAAGATATTGGACTCGACACGTTTTGCCGAACCTGGCCGGCCCAGCAGCCACTCGAAGACGTCGACTAGATACGGCGCGCGGAAAGACATTCGGTCCCAGCTCGTGCGCAGGGGTAGGATGGCGCGCTGGGCAAGCAAGCGAACAAACACGGGAAGCGACGCCAGCTCGCATGCCTCGTGAAAGCTCAACGACACCGGCTCCTCCACGTAGGTGTAGACACGGCCCCGGCCCGCCTCCGGGTGACCGACCGCCCGCAGACAATGAGCACTGCTGCCGATGAGCGCATCGATCGCGGGGACGGCGGCGCATTGACGGTCCAATAGAGCCCGGCAGATGAGGAGCAGCCCTAGGCGTATCCGATCCATGCCGACGGCTTCCTCCGCGGTGCTGCCGAGGAGAACGGTGGGCTCGTCGTCACGCTTGCGGATCGTGGCCAGCGGATGTTGAACCGCCGCATCGGTGGCGCCGCCGTCGTGGTCGGGCAGCGCGTGTTCCAGCCACCACTGCGCGAGGTCCACCCAGTCATCGCCGACGAGGGAACTCTCCGCCGCCGCCCGCGGGCCCGGTGGGGACGATGCGGCATAGGTGGTGAGGGGTAGTATGGGATACACGTGCAGGGACCTCGAGACGCTGAAGAAGCCGCGCCGCAACCGTTGGCGCACGGCTTCCAGCTGCCGCGCGGGTTCCATCACGCCGTCATCCTCGACGACCTCCATTACGACGCGGCACGCGCGGTCCACGTAGCCGACCGACGTGCCACAGAGCTCAAAGACGAGTCGATGCGCCAGCGTCATCGGTGTCGTCGTCGTTGGCGTTGCCGCGTGGTCGGCGATGAGCACTGGCAGCCCTTCCTCGTCCGTCCATGGCGCTGAAAGCGACGGGCAATGATGCTGGACGTAGCGCACCACGTCTTGCCATGGCGGATCGCGGAACGCGAGAATATTCAGCTGCGATCCGTACCGTCCGAAGAAATCGTATGGTACGTCGACGACGAAGGCGATGTGCAGCACGTTGTGGGCCGCGGCCGCCCAGCGCTGCAGCCGATGCCGCGTCGGCTCCTCGAGTTGGGACACGTGATCCAGCAGCAGCACTGGCCGGAGGGCACCGAGAGCCAGCACCTCGGTGGCGAGGGATTCGACCAGTTGCGTGAGCTCGTTCCACTCGCGCCCACCGTCCTCGTCGTCCGCCTCCCCCTTCGCATCCAACCCGTTGATGCCGTGCTGCTGATCGCCACCCGCGATGACGGCGACGAGCGTGAGAAGCAGGCGGTTCACGAGAGCAAGGGCCAGCGGCATCCGGCCGGACCTACACGAGCCGACGTCGCGCTGTAGCACGCGCACCACGTCTTCGGTGGACACGGCGTCGTCCAGCGAAATGTACTTCACGGAGTACGCCTCCGACTCCATGCGCCGCAAGAGCGACGTGCACCCCGTCCCTTCATCGCAGACCAAAATGGAGTAGCAGTTCGGCTCGCGAAGGCGGCGCAGAATGCGGCTCATTTCTGCGTCGCGGTTCAGTTCGACGCGTTGTCCATCACAGCGCTCCACGACGGATTGGCAAGGGTGACTGTGTCGAGGGTGCTCCGATGGTGCGCACGATGGCAAGGGGAGCCACCAGGACCAGATCCACCGGAGACCGCCGGTCATCCATGGAGGCCGGGAGATGAGTTGCTTCTTGGGAAGCAAAAAGCGGCGAACCTGCGCCACTCGCCGGATGCGGCTTGCGGCCAACGACACGGCGAGATTCACGACGACGGCTGAGAGACTGAGGGCCACCCACTGCTCCCTGAGGTACGCGACCCACCCGGCACCAGGTGGGAAGGCGCCGCTGCCGACCCCGATGCCGAAAACCGACGCGATCAGAGACAGCGGAGGAGAGGGGCTGGATGGGAGCATGGGGGGAAGCGGCTTCATTCATAAGTCAACGGTTACGTCCACCGGCGACGACGTGAACCGGAAATGCAACCAACGTTGCAACCAAAGGACGATCGGCACTGGGGATGGGAAGAGAGGGGTCAGGAAAGGTCACAACTCGTCAAGCGGGTTCATCGCGGATGGGAACGACTTGCTGCCGGAGTCGCTCTTCTGGCTCGAAGGCGTCGCCCGTGCCGGCGCCGTGGAGTCGTTGGTGGCCGTGGCCCTCGGCTCCCTGGGCACTTCCAGCAGCGGCTGTTGGAGCATTTCCTCTTCTCTTCCGGCAGAACGATCCGCGTCGGCGACCGAAGGGGGTTTGCGCGTCTGGAAGCGTTTCCGTACCCGCTGCAACAACCGCGCGATTTCGTAAGCGAGATTGGCGTACAGCACGGCCACTTGAGCGGTCATCGCGCCTATAGTAATCTTGATGCCAAGCGGTGACTTGGCGAACAGAGCCACAGCGTTCGACACGGCCGCCAACAGCTGCAGCGCGGTCCCTGCCCCGACGAAGAGATTATCCGACTTTTCTCGCAAGGGACGAAATTTCAGAAGGTACACCACGTACGCTGCCTGTGTCAGCAGCATCACCGATGCCGCGGCACGGCAGGAAAGGAGATTTGGGGCCGCCGGTTGCGCCATCGCCAAGGCCATCGACGCGCCGACCTCGACGGCGAAGTTGCTGCGATACCGCAGGGCGTTGGGGTTCTTCACCATCATGAAGAACGGCTTCCACGCGCGCACGAACCCGTCGTGGCCTGGGCGGTCGACGGCGTCCCACTCTGGATAGGCGGCGATCGCATCCTTCGGAGTTGACTTCGGCGGTGGCTGTGGGGCTGCCTCCGCAGGGTGGTCCTCCCCGCCGCTGGCCGGTGCATCCCTCTGCGTTCCATTGTCGTTGACATCGGCGGCGTCGATTCGCACCGTATCCGCTGTCTCGACATTAGTCGCGGGGTTGTCGTCGTCGTCGTCTTGATCCTCCGGCTCCTTTGGGGTGACGCGGCAGCTGCCAGGGAACCTGCAAATCACGACGAACACGGCGACACCATACATCCCGAACACGCACGCGAGGCACAGCAAGGCACCGATGAAGCCGGCGTTGCGGCCGCCACGACCGGTCATCCATTGGACCGAGGCCGCGGCAGCCGCGGGACCGAAGTAGGATAGGGACGCGACCGACGCGACCGCGCGCATCGAGGAGCGGCTGCGTTCCTCCGGCGCCTCCTCGGTCGTGTCGCGGCCGCGTCGCATCAGGGCTATCAGCCAAGGGCCGGCTTGGGCGCCGAACACGAGCACGATGAGCAACGTGGTCGATATCGCCGCGCCGCGAATGGCCCCGCCTGGCTCGGGCCCGACGTGGAAGTACAACGGGTACTGGACGCGCGACAGCTCGTCGTCGTCGACTTCCGTGGTGCCACTACCGTCGTCCGTGCAGCGCGCCAGGGCCGCAAAGAACTGCGACCGCGCGCCTTGGTTCGCCGCCGCCGGCGACAGGGCCGACAGGGAGACGGCGGCCGACGCGGCTGGGGATGAGAGAATCCCCCCGCTCGGCGACCCGATCGTCGCCGTGAGCGCCGCCGCCAATGCAACCGCCTGATTCGACGAGGCGTTCTTCGCCGGGGGCTTCGCCGTGGTGACGTTCGGCACGGCAGGGGATCGCCATGTATTCGTGCCGTTGGTCGACTGCGGCATGCCGCCTGGTGCACCATCCATGGGGTCGTCGGTGAACTCACCCGACGGTGCGGTCAGCGATGTCGCCGAGACGGACGTGTCATTGAGTGGAAGCTCCTCGTCGCGGAGGTGAGTGACGTTGGTGACCGACGGCAGCTCAGCCGGAAGCGTGGACGCCACCTGGACTGACGCTGAAAGAGTACGAGGAGTCGACGAGTGAGACAGCGACGCCGTGGGTGACCGTAGGATGGGGCGCGGCCATTGGTAAGCCGCGCAGCTCAGTGCCGCGCAGATCACCCCTTGGTCACAGGCTAGGCCTGTAGGGGCTGTCCATTCCAAAGGGAAGGGGGGTAGCGGAGCTAGCATGGCCGTCACCCGCGACGCTCCCTCGGTCACGTGATCGGGAGCCGCTTCGCCGGAGGCGGCGGCATCGATGTGGTCGGACCCCGTGGCATACGGAAACGGCTGCACGACCTTGACGATGACCGCCATCGAGGGGCTCGACTGGTTCGTCCACGTCGACGGGGCGGCGGAGTCCGTAACGACGAAGAAGGGATCCTCGGCTGGGCTCTTCTTCACCACGTGGATCAGCAGCGTGCCGTCGCCGATCGGCGAGGCCGATGTGAGCCACGCCACGGACGACCGCGTGGCGTTTTCGATCGAGATGGTCATGTGTGTGGGCTGCGTGGCGCCGTCGGTGAGGCTCTCTTGGGGCACCCACCGCCTACACAGCGGCGCGCGCGGCGGAGCCGGCTGCGTAGGCGCCGCCGCGTCGGGATCCGTTCGCGCGATGCCAAACATCGTGTTGTCATTGAGGACCACAAACCGGGTATCGCTCACGACGCGTGAAATGCCGCGGTACGAATTGGTCGTCGTCATCGACCACGTGCCCGCGTGCAAGTCGGGGATGACAACCGGCGGCGGCGGCGGGGGCGCCGGCGTACTTGGCTCTTCCGGGTCGATGTAAAGAGTCGTAACGGGCGGCGGCGTGCTTTTTACGTACGGGCCGACCCTTCTCCAAACGGCACAGTACTGCCACACAGCGGTGACGAAGCTGACGCGACCGGTGACAGCGCCGATGGCGAAGACGGTCAAACTATCAGAGTTGTCCCGCATCGCGAGGTAGTACTCGTTCATGTTCGAAGGGGGCGCCGTTTCGTTGACGAACGCCGTGACCCGTGAAAAAAGAGCATCGAATCCTCCTTTGGCGCCCTGCTCGACCAGCAAGAACGCCGCACTCCGATCGTTGACGAGCGATTGCGCCGCAGAGGGCCCCGCGAGCAGCTCTCGGATGTGCGTCGTGGACCGGACGCTTACGTTGATGAGTTGCACGAGGCCGCGGACGTCATCCCCACTGCCCACGGTCAAGTTGGCAATGTTGATGATCCGCGCGTAGCAATTGAGAATGCGCAGCGTCGCGGCAGCATGCTGGATGAGAAGACTGTGGAACGTGATGGACCGGACCAAGCCGTTGGCGATCACCATGGTAGCGCCGCTTCCGAGGTTGAGGCCCTTGCTCGCCACGTAGCTGTAGGTGTATGTCGCCAGTGGAAACGTGGACGGTCCAATGTTGGGATCAAACTCGGCGGCGATGTTTGCCGGTGGGGCGGGTGTCATCGTTGGCTCCGGCGACGTCGGGAACGTGGACGTGGGTACAAACTGAGTTGCGTCCGTGCCTGACTGTGGCATCGTGGTTGCCGTTATTGTTGAGGCTGGGAGTGTTCCCAGTGGTACTCTTCCCGTGTTCAAGATGGAATCAAACGCTAACGACAAGATCGATGCGTCTGGAAGGGTCACACTGTGCACTTCTGCGGAAGTGACAAAGCGCACCGGCCCCTCGATGGACACGAACGTGGTTGCAGGTGCATCGACAAAGAAGCCAGATCCCGGAGAATACCCGCTCCGGGAGCACAACGGCGCGCCAAGCGCCGACCGATCTGCGGTCGTCACCGTCACCTGAGCGGTGAAGGGATCATCCCACGCGTGGTAGTTGGGCTCCGTGCCCAGCCCCGGTGGCAGCGGCGACGCGGCCCAAATGGGTGGCAGCGGCAGCGCGGAGAATGGGAGAGATGTGATCCACAGGCGGCTCCACTGCGGCGCGGGTCTGGTCGAGTAATACGATTCGTATGTGTACGGGGAGCGCACTATGGCGGAACAGATCTTGGGGTCGTACTGCCAGCCGAGAGCGGCCACACCCTTCCACAGCAGCGTGGACTGTCGCGGTCCTTTGAAGTAGAAGCCGATCCCCGGGGCGGTGCTGCTGTCCCACCCAGTCACAAGAACAACGATACTTTCCATGTAGAAGAGAGTGCCGACGGATGGAGCACCCGCGACGGAAATTCCTGCAACACCGCCTGTGAAGGTTCCGTTCACAACGCGGCACGAGGCGTTGACGAACGCCGCGGCGATCAGTAGCGATGTCGTCGCCCCACCTAGCGTCACCACATTCAGGAGCTCGAGCTGCGATCCAGGCGCGAAGCTCGTGCCGGCGTCCCACTCGATGCCCGTGCGCGTGTCGTCAACGGAATAGTCATAATCGTCCCCGCAACGGCGGCAAGCGATGTTGTCTGACCCTGTGCGCGGGGCGACCACCACGTCGCTCAGCGTGGCAACCGCACCGCTCGCAAAACGCGTCGAGGCAACTAAAATTTGCGTCGCAAAGCTGCGCGATGCACAGAACGTGGCGCGGGTGCCGAAGGCGGACGCCGACACGCTGACGCCCCCATTCGCAAAGGACGCGTTCACTTGCCGGAGGGTGAGCTGTCCGCCGTCGGCTAAAGAGAAGCGCGTGAGCACCAGAGAGATCACCTGAACATCCTCGATCAACAGCTGGGCGCCGGCAACGGTGTCCAGCGACAGAGTGGCGACCACCGAATCGTGGATCCGCAGCGTCCGGTTGAGCCTCACACTGAACAAGTACGACGACCCCGCATTGACCTGATACACGGTGCGCGACAGCCACCACTTTGGCGCCGTGGACCAGTAGCCGGGCACGTTCGGGGGCAGCACCGTGGTCAGGGCGATGTGCACGGTGGTCTGGCTGCCGTACGGGAGCATTCGGCGTTTCGAGTCGAGTCGCGGCGTCGTTCGGTTCCTTCCTGGAATGTCGGCTTGGGCCCATTCGTCAGCTAGGCGGGGCTGCTGCATGCCGAGAGGGACGTCCTCGAAGGCGAGCACCTCCGACCCCGCCCGCCCTTCCCCGTCGGGGAGGTCTGTGCAGGAGAGGACATCCACGCGGGTCAAAAAAATCGATGTGAGCGCCGCCTGGCACACGAAGAGCGCCGATTGGCCGTTGGTGGACGAGACCTCCAATTTACCAAACGCTGCGTCGGTACTGCCAGGAAGCGCGAAGTACTCTTGTCCGAGGTCCACGGACGCTGCTGGCGACGCCAACTGCACCGTGACGCTCCCGATCGAGCGAAACTCGTTGCCGTAGAGGCGCACGCGAGAGTCACCGTTCACGGGGAAGGCGCAAGCGCAGTAGCCGTAAGGTAGGGCCGCACCGGCGATAAAGATGGCCGTCCATGGGTTTTGGAACAAGTTGTGCTGCACCGTGACCAGCACGTCCCTCCATTCCGCAGTGGGAGCCGGGGGGCCTGCGGTGCGCACCGCCGCGATCCCTCGCGGGAACACACTTTCGAAAACATTCGACGTGAAGCGCAGCTCGCAGTATCGTGCGCGGGCGTGGCACGAGCCATTAACGGCCACATTGGCCAGCCAGACGGCTGCCTGGTTAAAGCCTTCGTCGTCGATTCCCGGAACTGAGCCGAAGCGGCAACGGGTGATCCACAGAAAAGGGTGCGACCTCACCACGACGACGACTGCCGCATCGCCCGTAGACGACGAATTCACCGCCACGACTGAAAGGGGGAGAGGGGGTGAACTGACGTCGGCGACGGTGAGGCCGGAGAGGCTCACGACGCACCTCGTGACGGCGACAAAGCCGAGCGTTCCTTTGCACCGCGATAGGGTGACACTGCGGACCGACACGCGGTCGACGAGAACGCCGCCCCACGGGCCCCACGATGGATCACCCAACGTCTTTGCCGCCAGCTGCGCGGCGCACCAAGCCTGTGCGGCGCGCACGGTGCCGATGACGCGTTCCGCCGTCGCGTTCGTCTCGGCCATCATCATCGCTGCCATGCGCTGGTTTAGCTCCGCGGTGAGAGGAGCCGAGATGGCGATGTTCGTCAACTCCACGAAGAGTCGTATGGCGTCGGGGCGCACCACCGTCTCATTCGCAGAGTTGACGCCGTCGGTGGATTGTGTCACGATGAGCCGGGGCAGCTCCGAGTAAGTCGCCGGCAGCCAGTTGGGTTGGCGCTTGGCAACGTCGGTGGCCACAACATTGTCCGTCATATTGAGCGGTACGACGACGACGTTCAGGAGCGAGCATGATGGCGTCACCAACCAGCTGCTCAGCAACACCACGGCTGGATTCAAGGACGAGGGGCCTGCCGGGTCGCCTTCCACGCGGACGCTTGCCTCTTGCCAGACGACTCTGGGATCGATCACGACCCACGATCCACTGCCTAAGGCAAGTTGTACCGCGCCGTTGACGCGCGTGACACCCGCGAGAACAAGTCTGAATTGATCGCGGAGACGAGCCGCATTGTACGCGTTGTACCACCCAGCGGTGCTGATCCCGCCGGTGACGTTCGAACTCACGATGGCCACAGTCGTGGCACCCGGGCCGACGCAGCCCACATTGTTCGGCCAGGGGCACGCGAGCGCGAAGGCAGGGAGACTCAATCCATAAAGGCTGCTGTTCACGATGATCACAGAACCAGCCGTGGTCGAGGCGACACTCGAGCCACCTTCCACGAGCGCGAAGGCGGCGGTCGACGAGTACTGCCCCGGTACTCCCAGCGACGAGCTGTTCACCACGATGGCCGCTTCGACCAGTATCGCCGTCGCTTGAATGGCCACGGACTGCAGCGAGCATTGCTGCACGAGCAGCGTCGCGTTTGCCGCCTCGGTCGTCCACTGCCACGTCAGGTCGCCGGCGAGCACCAACCGCCGGGCAGACCACGCGGACAGTTGACCGTTCGATACAGTGAGCGAGGTCACGATCCGGCGGATGCCGTCCTCGTCGTTGCTGATCACTGCGCCGCCGACGCGTCGCAATTCAATCGGTATGTCGACGACGACGTCGAAGACAATGGTCTGTGGCGAGCAGTCAGTCACGCGGAACGTCGTCATCGGGCTTTCTATCGTGACAACGGCTAGCGTGGTGTCATTTGCACCCCCCGCGGACAAGTTCGAAAGGGTAGCAAACTGACGGATCACCGACAGGATTGGGGCGTGCCCTCGGCCATCGTCCGACCAGGTCGATGTATTGGCGACGCCGGCGGTGTACGCCGCGGCCGCGGCCGCGGGAGTGGCGAAGCACGGAAACACGCCGAGGCTGCCGCCATCTGCTAGACCATCGTTCGCTGGCATCTGCGGAACGTTAACTCCGTTGACTCCCGCTGCCGACGCGACCGGAACGTAGCCCTTCGACACGGGCCACGGATGCAGGTTGCGAAGGACGATGCTATTGCCGGGTTGGGTGGTGGCGAAGTGCACGCTGTCGATATTGGAGGATGGGCGAACGGCAGGAAGAAGCCGCAGTCCCGTCAGGTAGACGTTCGTCGCTCCGAGGACGGCGACGGTCGATGACTCGATGCGGCTGGAAACCACCGTCAACAGCGTCGAGCCATCGCCTGTGACACGCAAATCCGAGTTGGACCAGGACGCGCACCAGGAGGGAGGATTGCCTGCCCGCTTCGCCTCGCGGCCGTCGGCGGACACGCTCACGTCCCCCACAGGCAGCCGCAGCATCACCGTGCTGAGCGTGCCCACGACAATGTTAATCGGGACAAGCGCACTTTGAGTGTGGTTCGCGCACTTGCCCTCGCTGTAGTCCGTCCACACGACTGAGAAAGGGCTCGGGAGGGCGTAGATGGCGCTCGTTTCGGCCGTCGGGCATCCAAATTCGAAGGTGACGTCGGTTCGAGTCGGCGCGACGCCGAATTGCAGTTGACCCACCGGCAGAAAGTTTCGGCTGACATCGATGACGGACGAATCGATGCCCGTCGACGGCTGCGCTCCGGCGCCGGAGAACCAAATCGTGCTCTGCTGGCCGCAAAGGATGTTGTCCCGAATTTGGACCCACGCGTCGGTGAGGTTGCAGCCGGTGATTTCCACGCTGCGACCCGAGTTGTACGGCATGCGTTGGGGTGAGAGCAGCGCCCACGGCTTGTAGTCCGGGTTGGTCGTGCGGAATGCAGCGAACCCGCCGCCGATGCGGTTGCCGTGGACAACGAGTTGCGCCCCAGACGCCCACTCCGAGGACGTGAGGCGAACAAAGTCGAAGAGGACGCTGCGCGTCACAGTCACACCGGCCATCAAGCCGTGGAATTGGCAGTCGTCGATCAACCAGCCGAGGCCGACGTGGCCTTGAATAGTGACCTGCGCCCCCGGGTACTCCAGCAGGAGACCATTTATCGAAGAAGGGGCGTTGACGTTCACCATCTGCTGGTCCTTTATGAGGACCGCGCTCCACAGCATGGACGGAGTGGGTGTCACCGATGTGCGCCAGCTGCCGCTGAGGAACGCTAACATGGCCAGCATGTCAAAGGAGTACCGCAGCGTGACCTCGCCCGCGCTCCTCTTGGCAGCGCCGATGTCGGCCAGCAGACTGGCCACTCGCGGCATGGCCGCATCCCCGCCGGGAACCGTCGTCAGTGCGGACACTAACTGCGACGCGGTCTGTAGCGAAGATGTCAGCGAGATGTTGCGCAGGGTGAGGGAGCCGCCGTACGTGTTGGTAAGGAGCGTCACGAGCGGGCGCCGTTGAGAGGGCGATGCCGCAAGAAGGGACGCGTGGCGGTCGGACTCGTTGACCTGGACGACGACGCCCTCGATCGTGAGGCCCGCGGAAAAGGTGCATCCCTCAATGTGGATGTAGCGACCGGTCGACAGAAGTTGGTCGACGGGTAACGAGGCGCCGGAACCAGCCGGCGGAACCGGCATGACGTATTTTCTCGTGTAACGTATCGCGACTGGGGCGGCGAAGGTGCACTTGGTGGCATGAAAAAGGATGGCGGTGTAACGGTCGTCAACCGCTTCGGCGCCAGGAGGCAACGCCATGTCGGTGAGCATCAGCGGGTTGGTGACTGCCACCTGGTCGCAGTAATACAAGGACCCAGCCTCGACAGCATGACGCCCCATGAGGACGCAAACAGTCAGCAGCAGCATCGAACAGGAAGCGCGGGCAGCCGCACGGCCATCGCGATGGCTGTGCACGGCGGCCCGTATCATAGTGGGTTCGCAATCGGTGGGTACAATCGGTGAAAATTCAAAAAAGGAGAAAGGGGGGAAGGAGTCAATCAATGGAATTTCATCCACCAGGGTACATAAAGCATCGGCCCCACACAATGACAAACCAACACGCGAATGGACACAATGCGCTGCCTAGGGCAGGGTGACGATTCCCACGAGGGCACAGTGCCTTCGGGTGTCCCGGTCGCGTGAAAACACTGACGCCCGGGCCTCTCCGTCACCATAGCCGCCGGTACTTGCGTCGCATAGGTGCCTCGCCAACAACGCAAGCCATTTGCCTTCGTCGAGCAGCCAGCAGCGATCGGTCTGCCCTCTCCTCGCGGTGATATCCGAGTAGACCTCATCGCAACTCGCAGCAAGCTGCAACTCCTCTCCAACCGGCAGCAGCGTTACATTCGACGCCGGCGAGAGCAACGCCCGCATTTGCTCGCGCGCCGTTCGACCAGCCTGCGACGCCAGCAGCGATGTGCTGAACAGCGTGGCGAGCGATGTCAGCGGCACCAGCGTGTCGTATCGCGGCGACAGCTGCGTCAGCATCGCAAAGTGGCGGGCGAGACCGGCGGCGTCCGGCAGCAGCCACGGCAGGGTGTCGGCGTTTCGCTCCTCTGTGACGGACGTCCCGGCGACGCCGGAGGTGGGTGGTACGGTCGCGGAGGGTGATACGCACGCTGCCGCGTCGGCTTGTCGGAGCAGCGCCGTGCGAAGTCCCCGTTGCGTCACGCCTGGGCACGTCGCGGAGATGAGGCCGCCGATATGTCTCAGGACCGCCGCCTGACCCGGCGGGACTTGGCCCGACGTTTGGCTGCGACCATCGTGCGTGGATTCCAGCGCCGCCGCGATCGCTGCCAATCGGACCTGGCGGAGCAAGCGCATCCACATGACAGGGGGCAGCTCGGCCTGCAGCGCCGGCGACGCCTCGAGCTGCCGCAGACGGTCGAGGAGCGTCGCGAGAGGTAGCGCCGCCGCCGCCTGGTCGCTGAGCAGGTCGGCGTCAAAAACCTCGCGCGGGGACGGGCCGGCCAATCGAACGCGAAGTGCAAGCGACCGCGGCCCTTCAACGATGCGTGCGAGTTGCACCAGCTTCAGTGCGGCGTGCCACGATCCTCGTCCCATTCGCGCGCACACCGTGAGTGCGCTTGCCAGTGGCACGCCTTCGACATTGACACCGGCCTGCATCGACGCGTGGAGCAGCTGCATCGCCTCCGACCACCGGCCGCCGCAGCCACAAGCGACGATCGTGACGCGCGCGAAATGGTCGATGGACCTTGGCGCCACGCCAACGGCGCTCGGCAACGTCGACAGCGCGTCCGCCCACCGGCGCTGATCAACCATCACCTGCATGGCACGGAGACAACGCACGGCGATGGCTGTTTCGCGCAGCCGAGCCGCAACCGAACCGCAAGCGCCATCGAGGCGACCCTGCGCTTGGAGGGACGGGTGGGCGGATTCCCGGCGCACCATCCGCACAGCGTTGCCTCGACGGCGTAGCATAGGCCTTTGTGCGCAGCTGTGGCACAAAATATACCAGGGGGCCAAGGGACGCACGGAAACAATAGATTGCATGTGCAGCTCAACACGAAAATGATTTGTGCGTGGAAGAAGGAAAACGTACTCACTCATCGTCTAGCGGAGTCTCCCTTTGGTCTACTGGTACTGCGAACGGGTTGCGGCGGGCGAATCGGTTCCTCTGGCCGCGGGCCTCCACTACTTCCACGGCGATTGGCGACGTCAAGCGACGGCAAAGCCTTCGGCCGAGGCGGGGCCGCGAGTGAGGGAGCGACTACACCGGGCTGCGTCTGAGGCCGGGAGGCCGCGCTCGCGGTGCCTCCCACCTTGACGTACGAAATTTTATCCGCTCCAGGCATCGCGCCACTGCAAAACGTCGCCGCGCGGCGCACCGCGGCTTCCACGGCGGCTCGACGGCGCTGCTCGTCGGCGATCGCCACCGCCTGCTGGGCATCGAGCATGTGTGCTTCAATCCCTGTGATCACCCCCGTTTCCTCTTGCAGCACGAGCAACCGTCGCGCCGCCTCGCGCTCTACGAGGTCGGCCTTGAGCTCAGTCACGTGTTGCCTCCACTGCCTCGCAGCGATGAGCACCTTTTCCACGTGCACGCGAACGGCCGGCAGCGACCGGTGGTGCCCATCGTAGCAACGCAGCACGCCCTCTTCCTCCTCGGCCTCGACGGCCATGCGGGCGTTCGTCTCCCACACTTCCGTGCGCCACATGAGCCGGTCGATCATCGGCAAGATTTCCTGGCGGAACGTCGCCTGTGTCCGATGCCACCACTCGTCCTCTTCTCCTCGCACCGCGCCAAGTGACAGCGAGCGCTGTTCATCGAGCGCCAAAACGGCCGTCTCGAACACATAACGTTCGTGAAAGCTGAGGAACGACGAAGCCCATGCTTCCATCGTCGCTGCCCTGGCGATGCTGGCGCGGTCGAGCACGCTGCACTGCCCGATGAGCAACGATTGCTCGATGAACGCGGCGATCACGCCGGTCGCCCGTTCGTCTCGTTCCGCCACTTGCAGTTGCTCGAGCCGCGGGAACAGGGAAGCCAGAAATCGCTGCAGCGAGACGATCGACTCGTCGGCTGCATCCTTGACTGACACTCGACAAGACTGCTCCTCCCAAGTCAGATCCGCGGCGGCGTGCCGAAGCCACTGACGACGTTCGGCATCGGCCAACCGCGCTTCGAATTCCTGACGGTCGGCCTGTTGACGTGCATCGCGCTCGTCGCGGGCTGCTTGGCGGACAGCGTCCTCGGTCTCTTGCTCGTTGTATGCTTTCACCGTCACCACCTCGGACGTGTCGTGTGTGGAGTCGTGGCTGCCTTCGTCCCGTGGGTCGCGATGAAGCGACGAGGGGACCTCGGCCGGCGATCGTTCGTGAATTGGCTCGCTTTGCGCCTCCGTCGCGACGTCCAGTCGCCGTTCTTCTCGCTGACGACGCCGTTCGGCGCGTTGCTGATCGCGGAGCTGCTGCGCCAGCTCGAGCTCCTGTCGCGTCTTGGCCGCGTCCGCCTTGTACTCGTCCCATGACGTCGGCGCATACGGCGACACTTCGAGAAGGACCTGGCGCTGCTGCGACACCCGGTCCCGCAGCGAGCGAGCTGAGTTCCCGCGACTGCTAAGTTGGCCGGAATCGACCGTAGACGGTGGAATAGTCAGCAGGGGGCATCGGGTAGGGGCTTCGACATCGGCGTCGGGCATCGCCAACCTTGCAAGTCGAGGAGCCTGCGCCACTGGCTTAGGCGGATCTAGCGACGACGTTGGCGCCACCGCCGCACCCTTCGCGCCTAAGAGTTCCTGCAGCTCTGCCAGCGCGCTGTGCAGTTTTCGATCCGTGTCGAGGTACGATCTGGCGGACATTTCGGCTCGCAACAATCGTGCCTGTCTCTCCCCCTGTTAGTTTGGAGGAGCGACATTGAACAAAGCGGAAGGCACGCAAGCACCCCCTACCCCCTCCCCCTACCCCCTCGTCCTGAGTGCCTCGGTCACGTTAACCGCAATTGTGATGGCTATTACGAACGGGCTACTTGCGAACGGCGTACGGCTGCGTGGGCTCGGCAAGCGCGGCGGCCTTTATCGCCGCGATTTCGGACGATACGCCGGCGGTCGTGGGCAGAATTTCCGGGTACGTGACGACGTAGTGGGTCGTGCCGTAGTGCAAGCTCTCGCGTTCCTTGACGACGAGGCGGGCTTCCTTGATGAAGTCTAAGATGGGGCGGTTCCAGGCGCACCCATGGGCGTTGACGTTGTGACGGTCGGCGAAATAGTCTAGAAACCAATTCACCGGCGGGTACGAGCTGCGTCCGTGCTCGAGGAGCAAAATGGTCCCCGTCGGCTTGCACACGCGCTGCATTTGTCGCAAGGCCATGACGGGGTCACGGTAGTGGCAAAGCCCGAACATGTCGATGACACAATCAAACTCACCGTCGGCGAACGAGGTGAGGTACTCCGCCCGCTCTTGGTAGACGTGATACTTCGGATAGCCGGTTTTGGGAATGCGGTAACGAATGCGCTGAAGGGCAGTTGCGTCCGTGTCGCACATGACGATTTCGGACACCGCGTACGGGTAGTTGCCAATGTTCGTGCCAGTCGATGCTGCCAACTCCAGCACCTTGCCGTACGTTTGCGAGAGCACCCGGTTGCGTAGCTGTTGGATCTCCTTCGGCTGTTCGAACCAAACGCGCGTGAACGCGACGACAGTCACAAAGCCTGCGGCGCCCAGCACCACGAGCGCGAACGTGGCGACGCGCTGTATGAACGGGCGCGTGTCGCGTTTCGAGCGAAAGTACTCTCGATGCTGCTCCATCTGGTAGTGGAAGAGCGGTTTGACGTGCCTCGGGATGTCGTCCGTGTAGTCGTACACGCTCTTCG
>ERZ1292630.787-Hain-H41-02um-R3-787-length-32223-cov-8_pt1 | contig 16288 bp, 8 predicted proteins | sample MGYA00564408_ERZ1292630 | MGnify/ENA primary metagenome ERZ1292630 (study PRJEB36523, sample SAMEA6512641) | groundwater metagenome | collected 2019-01-08 | study: AquaDiva: Metagenomics assemblies of 32 groundwater samples | reverse complement strand
GGCTACCCGCCACAGCAGGCCGGCTACCCGCCACAGCAGGCCGGCTACCCGCCACAGCAGGCCGGCTACCCCCCGCAGGCCGGCTATCCGCCGCAACCCGGGTACCCGCCACCGCAGGCCAGCTACCCCCCGCAGTCCGCGTTCCCGTCGCAGTTGGGGAGTCCACCCGTAGCCGTGGATCCGTGGCTCGTCCACCGCGAAGGACGAGACGGTAGCAGCTCTTGCTCCGAGACGGCCTGCACCTACTTTATGAAGGCAGGTCACTGTGCGCGCGGCCACTTCAAATCCTGCGGCAATATCAATTGCAGCCGCTTCATGAAAGTCGTCGAGCCGACTCACGTCTGCGGCGGTGGGCAGCAGCAGCAATCCGCCGTCGGGGCTTCTCCATCGGGGGCTGGGGCCGCCGCCTCGGTGGGCATAGGGTTCCCATCGCCCTTCCCTGGGCTGGGAGGGGGGGATCCGGGCTGGGCCGTGCATCACGAAGGCCGCGACGGCAGCGGCAGTTGCCATGAGACGAGCTGCAAGTATTTCATGAAGTCCGGGCACTGCGCAAGGGGGCATTTCGTGTCGTGCAGAGAAATTGGCTGCATCGAATTCATGAAAACAGTCAATCCTGGACATGTGCACCAAAAGTGAGACGCAGCGGGTTCAGGAGTCACGGGGAGGAAAACATCGTGTCGCAGTGGGCAGAAGAGACAATTCACTCGATCGCTCGGTCCATCGCCCAATTATCCGAAAAGAAGGGGAAAAGCTGTCTTTCTCTGTTGAGATGTGATTCATGAGCAACCCCGCCGAGGCGGGTCATGCGGTACTGATCAACTTAGCGATTGGCGCATTGTGATGATGGCTGCCAAGAATTAACGTACTCCCCCGCCCGTTTGATGCGCAAAGCAGTGACGCGCGTCTGCTCGTCCTATGTGTGTCTCGCTTGGTTCGTGTTGCCGGCGCTGCTGCTCGCCGCGTCCCTCGCCGAGGGGTCGCTGCCCCCCACTGTCGCTAAGCTGTACACGGACACGTTCTTCAACGGCCTCGTTCGCGTCCGCAACGGTTCCGCGGCTGCCGTCATCGCCGCTCAGGACTTCGGCATTCTCAGCGACTATCACCATACAGACAGCTTGCGGTTTCCCGTCGGCTCGAACACCAAACTCCACGTCGCCTTGGCGCTGTATCAGTTACAGGAAAGCGGCCTCGTCAACTTGACGCACAGCATAGCAGACTACCTCGACGCCAATGACTTTGTGGCCTTCGGTTGGTCGCCCAACAGTACGTACTGCCCGAAAGTCGTGAATAGCTCGACCCCGAGTTGTCAAGTGATTACGTTTGAGCAACTGCTTGGTATGTCGAGTGGCATTCCCGGCGGTCCGTTTGACAACTTCTTTGTCCCTTATGCGGGGTCGATTGGCGCCACCGTGGGCCCCTATTTGCAAGCGGAATTGTACTTCGTGCCAGGAACGGACTTTTTCTACAGCAATCCAAGCTTCATGTTGGCGGCGTACTTTGTGGAGAAGTTATCTGGCATGGAACTTGGCGACTACGTTCGGAAGAATATTTGGCGGCTCGCCTCCATGAACGACACGCGCTACGATCCATACAATCAACAGCTCGCGGAGGATGATCGTCAAGTCGCGGAAAAGTTTCACTACATCGACGCGTCCACCAATGACAGTATTGCCTGGGGCAAGTGTTCTTATGAATTGGACCCAGGTGTGGTCAACGGTGCCGGGGGATTTAAATCCACCGTGAAAGACGAAGCCAATTTGTACTTCCGTCTGTTCGACTTCAACGCTATGGGTCGGCCATTCTTGAAGCACCCCAGTTCGCTGCTTGCGATGGTGACTCCGCGAACCGCGACCGGCAGTCCGCGCTGGTTCGCGCAGGGCGTGTGGGTCATGAACTGCGCCGACCCGTCGCGCTGGCAGCCGCCGTATCCGCGTGCTTCATCTTCTATGAAGGCGAGACCATTTGTTCGCATACGGCAAATTTTTTAGACGTGTCCGTGTCGCCGCCGCTCTTGGTGCAAGCGTGGAAGAGCGTCGCCGTCATGTTCCCGACGAAACAGCAGTGGCGCACGGCGGTCGCCAATAGGGAGGGCGGCATGTTTGAAGACGTGGTGGCGCAGTGGCCAAGTCCGCCGCCGCTCCACCAGTTGGCGTGGGCGACGCACAATTATTGGGCCACCGCACCGCCTTCAAATTAACTAGCAAGCTACATACAGCTGTAGCATAGTAGCTAGGAATTTACTGTATCTCGACCGGGGAAGGCAAGGGGGGAGATGGGCGCTGGAATGCCACTTTCGGAGATGCATGCGGTACAGTTCTTTGAAAATTGTGACACCGTGAGAAGTACCATAACGAGTGTCTGATAATTGTGTCTCTTATTCTGTCCCTCTACCTTCGTTAGTAAGTACCTTCTCCTCCTTTTCATGAGTTCGAAGTCGACAGCCGACGGAGGCGACCGCGACGCCACCTTCGTGATCGACGGCTATGGCGACGGCGATGGGGATACGTTGCATCCGGCCATTGAAGCCTCATGTCGCATGGCCGAGGACCTCCTGAACCAGATGGCGGGCGACGGCGGCGATAACGACGCCGGCATGTCACGCCGCTTCACCGATGACGACCTGAATGAGCACGCGTTCGTGGGTCAAATTTGCCATCACGTACCTCGTGAGGTGCTGCAGCGAGAGCTGGCAGACCGCAGTCTCCGTTTCCTCGACGATGCCGGCGGCGGCACTGCCTCTGGCGAAGGGGGATCGTCCCCCGTCACTGGTGGTGCCGCAGCTCCCGGCGACGCGGTGAACTCTAGCGCTCGTCACCACCGCTCCGTGTGGCAGGACGCGGTCGCAGACGACGACGGCGAGGATGACGACGAAAAAAATGTCGGAATGGGTGGGGACAACAGCGATGGCGGAGCATGTGGCGAAAACAACGGATTCACCCGAGCGAACTCGGATCAGGGATCCGTGGGAGAATGGGTTCTGGAGCGACTGATGAAGCGGCGGACACGGACAACATCGCGTGAAGAGGGCGGGAGTACCGCTGGAAATTCGCCCCGAAGTAGCGGGGGCGGTAACTACGTGTGGGAATATCTCTGCAAGTGGAAATGGTATGTCGAACCGACGTGGGAACCGCGCGGCTGGCTGGAGGACGAGGGGTATGGCCCGAAACTCACGGCATTCGATGCGGAGTGGGAGGCACGCGGCCGCAGTGAAGGCCGCCCGAAAGACACAGTGGTCACCGAGAGTCACCAAGTGCAACGCGCGGCATTGGAACGGGCGTTCGATGCGCTCTTCCCAGATATTGCCAAAACGATCGCTGATATTTACTACAAGACGGGGTACCCGGCCCTACAGTACGACTTCGTCGCCCCCATCGGCCCGGCGCACCGTGTGCTAAATCACCTCATGAAGCGGAGCAGCGCGAAGCCGATGCTTTTGTTTCACGGCACGCGAGCCCCTTGTGTTCGCAATATCCTGCGCCTGGGTCTTATTGTCCCTGGGACGCACGGGGTGCGAATCCTAAACGGTTCCGTCCATGGCGTGGGCATCTACACCGCCACGAGCCCCTCCGTTTCCTACGGCTACACGTGCGAAAGAGGGTTCATGTTCATTTGCGTGGGTGCCGTTGATCCGAGTGACCCACGGGTGACCCGGCCGCGGGATGACTACTGCGTCTTTCAGTCCGCAGGGCTCGTGACGCCCGTTTGGTTGGTGCACTTTTGTATTACCGGCGTTCGGCCCCCCGAAGCCACTTTGCCGAAAAGGGCGCCGTTTTCAGTCGAGCAGTTCCCTCTCTTCACGCCCCAAAAGGAACCGTCGCTCGACTACCGCCCGCCGCGGCCTGGCGTGCCGCCCGTCCCGAATCCCGTCTACGTCAAGGAGTTTCTTCGGGAAACCGGCTCGTCCCCTGTGGTAACGAAAAAAATGCTGAAGCGCATGCCACGACAGCTCAAAAAACTCGTCGTGACTCGCGCAAAGGGCACCGATGAGGCCGCTGCGTCGTGAGTGAACCCGACATTCCCCCAGGGAAAAAAGTAGCTACAACGCTCCACTCGTCGATCGATACGCTTGGCACGCCCCACCATATGCGACTCAGCGCATCGCTGTCTCATCGTCTATGTGCTGTCTTGGGGCTAAAAAGCGGGACAACGGAAAATACGATTGTTGTTGGAGGCCTCCTGCCTGTTTTCCAAAAGAAGAGACACTGAAATTCCATAACTCCTTCGTGGACATGTCGTCCTGTGGCACGGGAGGCTGCAGCAACTGCCAGTCCAACGGCCCTAGTGACGACCAAGGGGGGGCAGAAGTCGAAGGGAAGCGCAAAGTCACGGTGCAGGAAGCGTTGACCATGCTGCAGCAGGAGTTCCAGGGGCGGCCCCATCCTATGTTCGCGAAGAAGCTCACCGATCTCGGCATCGCCGTCGTGCAAATGGGGCATGTCGATCAAGGGTTGCATTTCATCCGGCAAGCACTGGACATGAGGCAGTTCATGGCCCGGGGCGGCGACCATCCTGAAATCGCCCAGTCCTTATGTCTCATCGCCAGTATTTTAGAAATGGTCAGCGCCGCCGGCAACCCTGGCGAAGAAACAAAGCAGACCGTGGCGGCGTCGGTCAGCAACAAAGGGCAGCCTGCCCCACAAGCCCCCTCCACGAATGCCTCGCCCCCTGCCTCTCGCCCTCGAGGGGCGGGAAACGACGCCAGTGGCGATGCAACAGAAGAGGCAAAGTCTAAAAGTAGCGGGAGCAAGCCGTCGTCCAGCGTTGAAAATGGAACCAAGAAAGACGGCAGCTCGTCGACCGCGAAGGAGGGCGCAAGCAGCACCAAGAGTGCCGACGACGACGACGCGACCACCGACAAGAAGAAAAGTGGCGACGAAGGAGAGCCGGAGCCGGACAGCCGAAGCGAAGAAGAGAGGATGCGCGACGCCATTCTCGATTACAAGCTTCAAGCCCTTGACATGCGGCGCCGGATGTACAAGAACGTGCCCGCGCATCCCGAATTAGCTGCGTCCCTCAGCGACGTCGGCATCATTCTGGCGACCGACGGCATGATGGAGGAGGCCGTGTCGATGCTCGCCGAGGCCCTCGACATTCGGCGAAAACTTCACACCGAGGATCATGCCGACCTCGTCGCGTCCATCAGCTCGCTAGCCGACGCCCTCCACGGCGTGGAGCGCCACCGGGAAGGCAGTACCCTCGAACGAGAAGCGGCGTCCATGCGGAGTCGAATGAAGGTGCGGCCGCTGCCACTTTCTGAAGCGGAGAGAAAAGATCTCGATGGCTTCTTCGAATCGATTGTGCCGTCACAGGAAGATGCGCCGGTGCCTCTCGTCGTCCCAGCGTCGAAGCAGCCCAAGTTGGGCAAACTGGCTCGGATCACGCAGTGGCTGCCGTCGACGCCAGTGGGAATTCTGGTCGCGTTGTTATCGATCTTTCTCGTCGCATTTTTGGAGCGCGGAGTGAAGCAGTATGTTCGTAATCTGGAGGCGATGCCGACCCCGGCTGCAGCAGGAGGCGTGTGAGACCCGCGCACAGGGGGTCCCACTGGCGCATTGTCGTCGTACGCGACGCGCAAGTTCACTGCCGACGCGTCATTGCTGTAACATCCGTCTTTATACTTGATCCAAAAGTAAATGCGGGAGACCTCGATTCCATCTCTAGTTGTGAAACGAGTTGCGATTCGTACCTTTTTCGCAGGCGACTCGCTAAGAAAAAATTGTTTTTCCCTTTTGCGCGATTTCGGCATGCCTACCGCATCACAAGTTTTTTACGGCATGCAGTCGATCCTTGTGGAGTCAGCAATCGAAAAAAAGTTGTTGGGTTGTTTTTTTGCTGCCTTTTTGAAGACTCAGATCAGGGGACGGGGAAGGCGAAACCGAGATACGCCGGCTGACTTTCGTTGCCTTCGGTATTTTTTCTGCTGCTGGTGGTCATGAATCGTGCCTGTTTGCTTCTCGATGGCAGCTATGCCTGCGTCTGTCGCAACGCATCCGGCTTCACGCCAACTTTTGCCATTGCCATCCAGCCGCTTCTTGCCGCGTTTGGCTCCGCCTGGTTCGAAGTCAACCCTCTGGGGCAACTCACCGTCGTCTGTATGCGCGACGGTTTGGCCGAATGCCTCTGTCCGCTGACGTCCAGCGCTTCGCAAGTTGCTTCGGCGATCGTCCTAAAATACGGCGCGGTGGCGGCGAACGCACTAGGTACCTTGCAGCAATCCTCGCGACCAGGTTCGGGCTTAACGCTCGCGAGCATGGCGACCAATGCCATGGACGTTCATGAATACGAGAACGGCGGTGGCGACATGTCGTTGCAGAACGGACTGCTGCTCGCGGCGTCGTCTTTGCATCAAGGTGTGCGTGGGGCGACGGAGCTGGGCGCCGCGTTTCACGACGAGAACTTGGGAAGAGCAACGGCTCCGCTCGCTTCGGCCGAAGGAACGAAGCGGGGAACGGCGTCGGCAATGGCGACGAACATTTTCTGTATTTGCGCTTCCGTCACATCCTTGGACCCTGGAGACGTGATGTCGACGCTGCGCTCTTTGCGGGGCCTGGGCACCAAGGTTCACGTGGCGTCTCTCGCGGGTGCACCGTTTCTGCTCGATCAAGCTGCCCAAGTGACGGGGGGCACCTTCGCAGCGCCTAACTCGTTGGCGTCAGTCGCGTCCTGGTTGATGTTGCTGCTGCAGGAGGGCGCCGCCGGTCCTCAGGTCTCGACCTTTCGCACGATGCACGCCGACAACAGCCCTCGTCGTCGTGCGGGCGCAACCACCGCGAGACGACCCCACCACGACGGAGCCGAAGGGGACTCCGTCATGGCAGTGCTTCCCGTCGGTGTGAAGCCGCTTGGGTGCCTAGACCGGCCACGGGGCTCCGACATGGACGTCGGGACGGATGGGGGGCGACAGGGGCAAGAGCGCGCGGACGTCGGGGCGACCAGTGAGACGACGGCGACGGCTCGTGAGTGTCCTTGGTGCCGCGACGACCTGCTGCCGTTCGAATCGCCTACCGCATGTCGTACCTGCGGCCTCGTCACCCTCAACGCCGTGGACGTGGTGGCGTCCGCCGCGGCGGAGGCCGCCTCGGGTCTTCCCTGCCGTGGTTACCCCATCAGGAATGGCCCCGTGCCCACGGGGGATGGGACGAACGACGGTGGTGGCCGCCGCAGAGCATCATCGCCAAGGGCCCTCCCTCCCCAGGAGGTCGGTGGGAACGTCAAGCCCGAAATTGGATTCCTTGAGCCCAAACATAGCGACGGTGACCGCTGTACCGGGCAAGAAGAGACGCGTTTCGTCGCGGCGAGCGGCCCGCCCTTGGTCGCGGCGGCCGTGGGGGTTGGGGGCCGTTCGATTCCTCACATGATCGGCCCTTTTCCTCGTTTCGCGATGGACAGATGGGAGCGGGTGCTGCCCTCCTCATCGGCGGCTGCCTCCGTGGGGGTGGCTCGTTCCGCCATGAGCGCACCAGCGCCCACTCTGTTGGTGGTGGACCAAGTGTTGCGGTGTGCCGCGTGCGACGGCGTGCTGGCCGCGTCGGGGCCGTCCCGGTCACCACCAGTCGTGGACAGTGAGAAAACCGCGATATCGCAGCTCCCGGAAGATTCGACGGCGGCGACGAGTGTGATCGATCAAATCAACAGGGTGATTATTTTCGGCGACGCCCAGCCACCACCCCAAGTCGCGTCGTCCGTCTTGCGAAAACGAGCGCGAGCCGTAGCGGGATCGGTCGCACCATCCTCGTCGAGTGGGGGGCGACTCACTCGAGGCTCCTCGAACATGCCCCCGGTGCCGCCGGCGATCACGCGTTGTGGCGGCTGTCACGCGGTACTCTGTGGTGCGTGCATGGTCGGGATGACTGGAGGCGCCGCCGCCTTAGTTGCGGCGGGACAGCTCAGCAGCACGACGGCTCTTTTCTGTCCATTGTGTTTCATCGTCGCGGCATAGGAGGGGTGGCCATGGTCGTCGTCCTCTGTGGCCCAAATGGGGCAGCATATCCCCCCCGCGCGCGCCGCGTTGAGCACAATTCCCCCTACATTAATCGGCACCCACCACCGGGGGGTCCAAACATCCGCGTGTTGCACGTCTTATTTGATGGGTTTTTTAGCTGCACTGTGCCACTATGTCTTTATGCGTCGATATTCGGCGGCCCACGGCACCCATTGCGTCTCGCGCCGTGTTGCCGCCGCCGCCTCCCCCTCCGGTCCCCGCCGCCACATTTGGCAAGCCGCAGGGACACCGAGCCGAGACCGGGGCGGGCTCATCCCCTATTTCGCCCGCGCGTCGTGGCCGCAATGTTCACCACGGCGTAGACGAGCCGGAGGAGGAATTGTATTTGCTGTCGTCGCCTATCGGCGACCGACTAGCCCCCACTGGATCAAGGGCCGTCGCTTCAATATCGCCAGCGAGGCAAAAAACGGCCCGGGCGAGCACAGGCTCCTCACGAACGGTGCTCATGTCCCCGCCCAAGTCGTCGCATGCAGTGGGCACGGTCCCGAGAGGAGCTCCCACGACGACGTCGTCGGAGGCAGCCCATCCTATTCGCAGTCAGCGATCCGAAGCTTATGATGTCACCCAGCATCAACTGCGTCAGCAGCGGCCAACCGCCGCAACCGACGTGGGAAATATTGGTGCAGTCGCCCACCTGTCGTCGTCGTCGTCATCGGAACCGTTTTCCAAGATGAACTTGGCGTCAGCATACGCCGGTCGTTCTCTCGCCTTCGCGCCGCCACCGCCAGCGCGAGACCCAACTTGCTACTCCCAGCGAGACGGTGGTGACGATCGCGCAAAGGGAGCTCGTGGGGGAGACCACTTCGCCGCCGCCGCCACCGGTAGTATCCGAGAGAAGGAGAGAGCCGTTAGCCAGCGGCTGTTCTATCAGGACGTCGCCAATCGATCGTCGGTCATGGCGACCGCAGCGATGAAGGAGACACCACCTTCCACGACCTCGTTGTCGCGTCCGTCGTCGCCGGCAGCATCCGTACGCAAGTTGAACCTTCTTGCCACCGGTCACCGCAGTCACACGCCACCGCCAAAGCAGTCGTCTCCAGGAACTTCGCGGCGGAGTGGTGTTTCCATGCCGGATAGTCAGCGGCCCGGCAGCAGCATCCACCATTCGAGCACCGTGGATGCCCTTCTAGAATGGGACGCTCAACGACGAATGCGCATTCAATCTCGAGAAACGGTCCAACGGGAAATCGAAGCGTCACAGTTCACAGGCCGTCCGAACATAAGCGATGTGAGTCGCGAAATCGTGACCTTGGTGCGTCAATCGAAGCAGGTGGCAGTGATTGCCGGTGTTCCTGATGATTACTTAACTGCGGCGGGGCGCCGAAAGCGGCGCGAAGATCGCGACGCCGGCGCTGCATCGCCATCTTCGGGAATACGGCTAACTCGCGAGCAGCAACAATTGGTGACGTCGCGATTGCACGACGACGACCTAGCCGTCCGTCGGCTGGAAGCAAAGTTGCGCGACGTGCAGAATCAAAAAGACATTCGTCAGTGTTTCCGGCCCAAATTGTCTCCAGCCACTTACGCCCTTTGCGGTGGGTCGGAATCCCTTCCGGTGCAACTTCCAGCGAGAGGAGGCGGAGAAGAAGGTGGGGCGGGGTTGGTTGGGTTCACTCGCTCGGTGCCCGTTCACGAACGGCTGATGCTCGAGGGCAAGTATCAGGCTCAACGTCGCCAGGAGCGCCAGCTGGAAGCGGAGAGGGAGGCCAAGGAGATCGCCGATGTCGGCGCTCGCATTGGACCCGTTTCGCGCCTTTTTTGCGACATGCGGCAACAACGAACGGTTTCGACGGACCAGCATCACACGGCGGTATTGGAAGACCTCCAAGCCAGTGGCACGAATGACGGAGCGACCGCCGGTATCCGCTGCGCCGACGATCAAGTGGGGGACGCCCCGGCATGTCCGCCGGGGTTGGGGATCCAGGAGTACCACGAATCATCATGGCGGCCCACATCGCCACCGAAGCGATCATCCACCGGCTGCGGGAGGCTGAGTGGCGAAAAGCGCTCTCGCGCATCTGGCCATATCGGAGGCTCAACAACAACGCTGCAAAAAAGTGAGGGTGGTGTCGTCCGCCCTGTCGACACCTCGGTCGCGTCCAACGAGTCCTCCCGGCGCTCTCCGCCTCACCTCCGCCGCGATCAGCGAATGTCGTCGTCGTCATCGTCTGCGCCGAAGTTGCTTACAGCATTGACGTCGGCGCATCGTCCATCGGATTCCGAACACCACCCGACGTCGTCACCCCGTCGTGCCGCCGACGACGTAAGCCGCGTCTCAACCACGGATGTCGTCACTTTGCGAGGGGACAATGCCCCGGCGATCGACCATTATTCGCGAAAACTGGACGTATCTCGAAATGGAGGGAAAGACATCAAAGGCCTCGCTCGCATTGCGCTCATGCAAAGGAAGCACAATGCCATCCTGGACGCCAACGAAGCCACGCGGCAAAAGGAGCAGTTGCACGCGCAACGAGAAGTCGAGCGACTTCAAAAAGAAGGGAAGGAACTTCTGGCACAACAACGGCGGATTTACGAGCAAACCCGTCACCGGGAGGGTCGTGCGAACGGCTCGAACGATGTCTCAACGCCCCCCGACGCGGAGAACATTTATGACCGCCAAATGCGCTGGGCCGAAGTTGCGCAGCAGCGCCGCGATCGGCTACTCGTGCAAGCGGCGCTCGAGGAAGAGAGGCGCTTGAAAGAGGATTGCACCTTTGCGCCGGTTATCAACGGCACGAAGCATTCCGGCGGAGGGGGGTCATCCTCTGCCAAGTCGACGTCCATCGTCGACGCCACGCAACGGCACCTCGACATGATCCAGGCCAAGTGGTAGGAAACACGTCCTTCTCTCCGCCCCATCCACACACGGTGGTGCATCGGCGTGGTGGTATACAGTACTGTATGTACTGCGAGCGTCGCTATTTTCGCCGAAGCGTACTTTACATTTTCTTAGATTAGGCCCATCCAATCGCACACACCACCACCTCCTACGCTTACATTAGAAGTTCGTGTGTGTCGACGGCTGGTGTTTCCCCCCTAACCGCCTCTCCCCGCTCTTCGAGGGATGCGGCCACATGCTAAGGGTAAACGCCACTTTGACTTCGCCATATTTGCCGCACAACTGTCAAACACAATGAAAGAAGAAACATTTTCCACACATCACTTTTTTGTGGGCACACAATTATTGTCAATACGCACAAAAAAAAACACCCTGTATTCTGCAGCTAGTGTTCAAACATGGCTCAGCTTGACCACCGATCTCGGCTGATCGCCTTCATGCAAAAGTACCAACCGGACAAGGTCGGCAATGCGGACGCTATCCTCCAGAAATACGCCGGAAAGGAAACCGAGTTGTTCGCGCAGCTGGTTGCTCGCTACGGGCCCGAGCCAGGCGCCGAAACGGTGCGCGACCGCCTCGTCCGCTTTTATCAGAAGTACCAACCTGACAAGGTGGGCAACATTGACAAAATTCTCGAGGCATACGCTGGACGAACGGATGAGTTGTTCGCGCAGCTGGTGGGCAAATACGGACCAGAACCCCCTGGGCCCGCCGCTGTACCGGCCTCCACACCCGCAACGTCGTCCGCGGCCCCGGCCGCCGCGACCGCTCCACCTTCCACCAGCGACCACCGTTCACGACTCATCGCCTTCATGCAAAAGTACCAACCGGACAAAGTTGGCAACGCGGACGCTATCCTGCAAAAGTATGCTGGGAAAGAGACCGAGTTGTTCGCGCAGCTCGTCTCTCGCTACGGACCGGAACCGGCCTCGGCATCCAACGGTACGACAGTGGCCGCCCCCATCGGCGCGGCGCCGGCGGGAAACGACTGCTCAGCCGTTCGAGAGCGCCTTGTCCGCTTCTATCAGAAGTACCAACCCGACAAGATGGGAAACGTGGACAAGATTCTAGAGGCATACGCTGGACGAACCGACGAATTGTTTGCCCAGCTGGTAGGCAAATACGGCCCGGAACCGGTCGTCCAGCCGGCCGCTACCGTCGGTGCTCCACCGTCGGCTTCTCCTACCGCGGCGTCTGTTGACTACCGTTCGCGGCTCATAGCTTTCATGCAAAAGTACCAGCCGGATAAAGTGGGCAATGCGGACGCCATCCTCCAGAAGTACTCTGGCAAGGAGAGCGAGTTATTCGCTCAGCTCGTCTCTCGCTATGGTCCGGAGCCGCCGGCCCCGAGCGGTTCCTTACCAGCGAGCACCGTGTCGTCTTCAGCACCAACTTCGACCGACACTCCACGCGACCGACTCGTCCGGTTTTACCAGAAGTACCAGCCCGACAAGATGGGCAACATCGACAAGATCCTCGAGGCGTATGCCGGCAAGATGGACGAGCTGTTCAAGCAGCTGGTGGGCAAATACGGACCCGAACCGCCCGGGTCTGCCGCTCCGGCTGCCGCTGCCGCCACTGACTATCGGTCTCGATTGGTTACCTTCATGCAAAAGTACCAGCCGGACAAGGTGGGCAACGCCGACGCCATCCTGCAGAAGTACGCAGGCAAGGAGAGTGAGCTGTTCGCGCAGCTGGTTGCTCGCTACGGGCCGGAGCCGGCAGCGGCGACGGGCGCTGCCAGCGTTTCCGTAGTCGACACGCCTCGTGACCGTCTCGTTCGGTTTTACCAGAAGTACCAGCCCGACAAGATGGGCAACATCGACAAGATCCTCGAGGCGTATGCCGGCAAGATGGACGAGTTGTTCGCGCAACTGGTGACGAAGTACGGTCCAGAGCCTCCAATCCCCGCAGCCAACGTCGCACCTGGACAGGTCACGCGGCAACCGCGCGATCGATTGATCGCCTTCATGCAAAAGTACCAGCCGGACAAAATCGGCAACGTCGACGCGATCCTGCAAAAGTATGCTGGGAAAGAGGACGAGTTGTTCGCGCAACTGGTGACCAAGTACGGCCCCGAGCCGCCGATGCCCACCGATCAAGGAGCCGCTGCCGGAGCCCCAGCCGGGCCCCGGGCTCGCTTGCTCGCCTTCATGCAAAAGTACCAACCGGACAAAATTGGAAACGTTGATTCGATTCTCCAAAAGTTCGCTGGCAAGGAGGACGAGCTCTTTGCGCAGCTGGTTGCCAAATACGGCCCGGAGCCGGCCGCAGCACCACCACCGTCGACGGCTGGGAACACTGTTTCGTCCCCTGACCCTCGTACGCGCCTGCTCGCCTTCATGCAAAAGTATCAACCGGACAAGATCGGCAACGTTGACGCGATCCTCCAAAAATACGCGGGGAAGGTGGACGAGCTGTTCGTACAGCTGGTCGCCAAATTCGGTCCAGAACCCGCGGTAGCAGCGCCCGGCGGCAATGCCGGCACCGTTGTTCCACTGGCCACCCAACAAGCCGCCGCTGCGTCTCTCCCTCCGGACGCCTTCGCCACCCCTTTCTCTGTGTTGCTGCCGCAATTGGACCCGTTCAGCATCTTAGCGTCCATGTCGCTGGAGGAGCTGCGCGCGAAGTTGCCGGAAGTGTTCAAAGAATGCAAAGAGACAGCGACCAAAGCAGCGTCGCCGACTACCACCACCCCATCAGCGGTGGTTGTCTCCTCGGTGAAGGATGCCGCGACGGGCGTCACCACCGCGGCGGCTCCACTGACAGCGGACGCTACTCGTGCCGAGGACGTGGCTTGGCTGCTTACCGATCGCAGTCGCGCGCCGCCGCCGCCCGCGTCCACAGCAGCCGCGCCTCAGGCGGTGGCAAACAGAGAGGAGCAGCCAAGCGCCGCAGTCGCAGTTGCTGCGGCACCTCAGGATCCTCGTTCCCGTCTGGTCGCTTTCATGCAAAAATATCAGCCGGAAAAGTTGGGAAACGTCGATGCGATTCTGCAAAAGTACGCTGGCAAGGAAGACGAGCTGTTCGCGCAGCTGGTGTCCAAGTACGGCCCGGAACCCGCGACAACCGCGCCCCTTCCCGCTGGAGGTGCCTCTCCAACCCCGTCCCGTGCGGCGTCGGCGCCCGCCGACTACCGACCTCGCCTTGTCGCATTCATGCAAAAGTATCAACCCGACAAAGTAGGCAACGTGGACGCTATCCTCCAAAAGTACGTTGGCAAGGAGAGTGAGCTGTTCGCGCAGTTAGTTAGCCGATACGGACCGGAGCCTCCACCACCACCACCAACGTCTCAAGCTGCAACGGCGGACTCTCCGCGTGACCGACTCGTCCGCTTCTATCAGAAGTATCAGCCCGACAAGATGGGCAACATCGACAAGATCCTCGAGGCGTATGCCGGCAGGATCGACGAGTTGTTCGCGCAACTGGTGGGCAAATATGGACCCGAACCGCCAGGGCCCGCCGCTCCGACTGCCGCCACTGACTATCGGTCTCGATTGGTTGCGTTTATGCAAAAGTACCAGCCGGACAAAGTAGGCAATGCGGACGCCATCCTGCAGAAGTACGCAGGCAAGGAGAGTGAGCTGTTCGCGCAGCTCGTCAGCCGTTATGGTCCGGAACCGGCAGCGGCGACAGGTGGCGGCACTGCTGTAGTCGACACTCCACGTGATCGACTTGTTCGCTTCTATCAGAAGTACCAGCCTGACAAGATGGGCAACATCGACAAGATCCTCGAGGCGTATGCCGGCAAGATCGACGAGTTGTTCGCGCAACTGGTGGGCAAATATGGACCCGAACCGCCAGGGCCCGCCACTCCGGCAGCATCCGCGTCGTCGTCGTCGGTTGCTGCTTCAGCTCCCGCCACTGACTATCGGTCTCGATTGGTTACCTTCATGCAAAAGTACCAGCCGGACAAGGTGGGCAACGCCGACGCCATCCTGCAGAAGTACGCAGGCAAGGAGAGTGAGCTGTTCGCGCAGCTGGTTGCTCGCTACGGGCCGGAGCCGGCAGCGGCGACGGGCGCTGCCAACATTTCCGTAGTCGGCACGCCTCGTGACCGCCTCGTTCGCTTCTATCAGAAGTACCAGCCCGACAAGATGGGCAACATCGACAAAATCCTCGAGGCGTATGCCGGCAAGCTGGACGAGTTGTTCGCGCAACTGGTGGGCAAATACGGACCCGAACCGCCAGGGCCTGTCGCTCCGGCTGCATCGACTTCTTCGTCGTCGGTTGCTGCTTCAGGTCCCGCAGCAGACTACCGTTCGCGGCTGATCGCCTTCATGCAAAAGTACCAGCCGGACAAGGTGGGCAACGCCGACGCCATCCTGCAGAAGTACGTTGGCAAAGAGACCGAGCTGTTCGCGCAACTCGTTTCTCGCTACGGGCCGGAGCCGCCGACGAGCAGTGGTCCTCCGCCGTCCCTCGCCGTCGTAGTTGACACTCCTCGTGACCGTCTCGTCCGCTTCTATCAGAAGTACCAGCCTGACAAGATGGGCAACATTGAAAAGATCCTCGAGGCGTATGCAGGCAAGATCGACGAACTGTTCAAGCAGCTCGTTGGAAAGTATGGAGCGGAGCCACCGGGACCCGCGCAGGCTGCCGGTGCTGTCACTGACTTCCGATCTCGACTGGTCTCCTTCATGCAGAAGTATCAGCCGGACAAGGTCAGCAACGTGGACGCGATTTTGCAAAAATACGTGGGAAAGGAAAGCGAGTTGATGGCGCAACTTGTGAGCCGCTACGGCCCCGAGCCACTCGCAGCGCCGAATTCAACGCCAGCCACGGCGACAACACCCGTCGCAGTAGCTGAACGACCTGCCGTGCCTGTGTTGGTTCGTGACTTGGCCCTCGAAGACCGCGGCCGATACCTCGCCGTGCTCGCCGAACTCTGCCACACAAACGGCGTCACGCCGTTGCAATTGGTGACGCAGCTGCTCGGCGGTTCTTCGGCGGCCGTTGAAGCCCATGTTCGTCGTTCGCTTCAGACACCCGGCGGTCGCAGCGTGCTATCGGACCCATCGGTTGAGTCGAGGCTCATCCGGCTGCTCGGAAAGCACGACCCTGCCGCCCTCCGACGCCTACCGGAGCTCACGGAGGCCGCCACCACCGACGCCGCGTTTCTCGAGGTCATGGTCGCCCACTACGGACCCGAACCGCCCGCGACGCTCGATACCGTGCGTCCGATCGTGCATCTTGTGCAGCGGCCGCTGTACACATGCGCGGACCTAAACAACGCGAATTTGATGGAAGAGGCGGCTGATGGCGCCGCGTCAAAGTCGCTAGGGGCGGCACTCGACGGCCCAGAGGAGGCGGGGTCATTGCCGCCACTTCCGGACTCCTTCACCACACCATTAGAGCTAACGGAGTCGGACTCGCTCCTCAAAGACGCCGAGGCGGCGCAGCCAGGGCAGTGCGAAGACGACGAGTCCAAGACGTATCCGTCGGAG
>ERZ1292630.2657-Hain-H41-02um-R3-2657-length-16289-cov-6_pt1 | contig 16289 bp, 19 predicted proteins | sample MGYA00564408_ERZ1292630 | MGnify/ENA primary metagenome ERZ1292630 (study PRJEB36523, sample SAMEA6512641) | groundwater metagenome | collected 2019-01-08 | study: AquaDiva: Metagenomics assemblies of 32 groundwater samples | reverse complement strand
ATCAGGATGTATCCATGCTGCCTTTCGATCTAGATCAAGCTGGCCCTATTCCAGATTAATTACATTTGATTGTCTTAATCCGGTTGATAGCGCAAATATCACCATATCACGCTGATGAGATGGCAGTTCGCTAAGAAGTTGTTTTACCTGCTCAGGTGGTAACCAGCGTATACGACGTTTTGGTTCTGGAAAGAGCCTGATCTTTGAAACCTTATCAATCCATTCCCAATCGTGACAGGCCTTCCGAAAATTGCCCGTATCAAAGCTAAATGACGGTTAGCAGTTGAAGGACTCGTTTCCTTTGCCTTCGAATGTGCGATGTAATCGATCAATTCCCGATCAACTTCCTGTAATGACCTGTTACGCAAAAATTGCTGTAACCACCGCAACTTCTCCTTGTCACGCTCATGCGTTGCTTTGTGCTGTGTTTCCAATAGAAACTTGCAGGCTGCCTCATCCCACGTATACTTCGGCTTTGCTCCCAGACACTGAACACGCCATGATTCAGCTTTTAACTTGTCGTGGTATTCTTGTGCTTGGGTTTTATCGGCTGTGCCAGCAGAGCATCTAATACGCTCTCCTGCTGGTGTGGTGAACGTGATCCACCACGTATTACCGCGCTTGTAGAGTGGCATATGTTTGCCTCCTTTTGTGAAACCACTCGCAACGCTTGCCGAGGGCTAGAATACTGCGACCTGATGTATTCGACAAGATCATCAAGTATAAACACCCATCGTTTGCCAAGTTTTGCGCCCGGAATTTTTCCTGTCTTTGCACGTCTACGCACTTCTTCAGCGTGCATTTTTAGAAACTCTGCAGCTTCAGTAAGTAAAAGTGTTTTCATAGCGTTTTGCTACGATTGAGAGTCGTATAACAGTTCCATTACTGTATGTTTTCCAGTAAGGCTCGTTAACATAGATAACAATGTTTGATGGCAGCGTGATCGTACTTCAAATGTTTGGCGATTAAGTACAATCCAGTCGTTATAAAAAAGATCAGGGTCAAGCAAATGTGGAAAAATGCCAACTCGGTTAGCTTTAGCAAATAGATTTGCAAGTTCACCCATAGCCCAATCTAGATCATCAAGATCAAAATTCATCTGAATTCCCCTGTGTTTTTAAGTAATCATTGGTAAAAGCAAGGCGGCGAGGTACACCCTGACGACGTAGCAGATCAACGACCCGTTCTGCACTACCTTCACGCTGCATCATTGTGTTTATGAGTTGGCCGTAGCCAGTGGAAGCAACTCGTTTTAGGCGCTCATAGCTGATGCTATCTTGGGCTTTTATAGTTCGTATGCGAGAAGCTTGTTGAGATACCCAGGACATATATGGGTAAGATCCAGCAACATAATCACCGGGGTATAACAAAACATCCCACGGTATAGAGCGGTCTTTGGCGTGTAATTCAACTTCCCAGCGTACCCAAAGATTGGATGGATCGCCTAACTGCTTACCTTTCTCATAGATGCGAATGAGTTTGCCATTTCTCCGACTACCTACCTCAAAAGTGCGACCTAAACTATCTGGAGTAATCCAGTTACCATGCTGCTTTGGGTTAGGGTTTCTGCCGCCTTGCTTAAATCCACCAGTTTTATATAAGTCCACTGCACGTTCTATGGAATAAACACCTGAGAAATCATCTACCGCACCATCCCATCGAGTAATATGTGCTTTGAGATCATCACGAAGAAAAGCAGCAAAACTAGGCCAGTCAAGAATAAGTGAGCATCCTTCACCCGGCAATGATAAGAATGCAGTATTGCGTTGTCCGCCATACGCAAACAAGACACAGCCATAATCAAAACGAAAAGAATGATTCCAACCGTGAAGGCCACGTTCTTGATCTGTCATTCCACCAAGAAGGCCGTTGGTTGCTTTGCTGAAACTTTCAAAAAAAGCTAATGGACTGTTATTTTCTGGATGAAAAGGAAAGGATACATTCAGCCAATCTGTTAAAGCTGCCTGTGATTTATTTCTCTCTTCGTTGGGACTTTCCCCCCGTATTACCGTACGGGGGTATCGGTGGAACGATCCTTATCGGAAAACTGAACAACATCGGATGATACGCCAGTGCAATGTGCTGCGTTGGTCGCTTGCGCTCCCAACCGCGCATCGCCACTGGCGCTAGTTTGATGAGTTAGTTTTAAAAGGGGTTTTTCCATACCCCTTAATATAAAGGGTATAAATTATCCTTTAATCTAAACCAATCTCTCTACGGTTTTCAATTTTTATATCACCGCTTACAGCCTTCCAGAAATTGCTAACCTTGGAAGCTATTTTATAGCCAAGTGATTTATGCGCAAGAGGGCCTTCAGGAGGGAACATTTCACGAATATTGATGTTAAGTATTCCTTCATATTTTTTGATGGTGCGCTTGTTGTGAACAATTACCAATACTTTCCAGCCGTAGATGCGTCCGATCATCAGCATACCAATGGCATTTTCAAGTTCATCAGCTTGCCCACGAAAATTTAATGCAGCTCGTTCAACAATTTCCAAATAGCGCTGGGCTTCTTCAATTGGTAATTTCGGAATCATTTGGTTTGCAAGATCAGTCATCGTTATATCCTTTTATACAGGTGTTAAGCATAGCGGATTAAGGGGTAATAAACAACCTTTTCAAATCACACGATAATGAAAGCGTTTAAGAATGGATTCTAAAACTGTTTTGCAGAATGGGGTAAGTGGTTTAAACCCGCAAGTAGAATGGGATCGGCCAACATGCCCATGAAACTGGGCATGGCCTTGCGCCGGGTCGGCCAGCGCACCCGGAATGTTTTACACATTACTACTTAAAACCTTAGCTACCATATTTACAACATTTAATAATAAAGTTTGATGCGTTCCAATAGTATTGGAATTGCTATATAGTAGCCTTTTGTACAATTAAAATTTGTCTAATATGGCTAAAGCGTTGCCCAAGCGGCTTGGTAAAGAACCTTTGGTTGATGCAATATTCGAGGTGCGTTTTATCAGCATGAGCGCTACTCCTGCCGCAGTTATACTTCCCGGTTTTTTGTTTAATAAGTTAGAAGGCGAAAAAGCTATTGAAACACTTGCTGCGGCACAGTTACCTAAACTTATAAGGGATGCTGATCCTAATATGAGATTTGCACCTTTAAGCCGAATTAGTTGGAATCAGTTTTTTATTAATATTGGCGATGCTAGCATATCGATTAGCTGCAAGTATCCATACCCTGGTTGGAACACCTTCAAACCCGCTATTACTAAGGTGATAACTATACTAACGGAAGTTGGTATAGTTGAATCAGTAGAACGGTATTCCTTAAAGTATGTAGATTTAATCCCTTCCACTAACTTGCAACAACAAGTTGCTATGGTTAATCTTGATGCCACTATTGCTGGGCATAAATTAGAAAAAGAGTATTTTCAGTTTCGGATAGAAATTCCAAGGGGTGATCTAATCAATATTATCCAAATGGCAGCCTCTACAATTGTTATGCTGAACGATGGAACTTCTAAAGAAGGCCTTCTTGTGGACGTAGATACTATCGTTAATCAGAAATCAGTCTTAATACAGACTTTGCTCGAATCCTTTTCAGATAAATTAGAAGAAATTCACGAAATAAATAAAGAGACATTTTTTAATTGTATTACAGCTTCAACTACTGAACTATTAGAACCAATCTATGAATAATATATTCTATACACATGCTTCAGATACATTCAGTCAAGTGCTGATGGCCGCTATTTTCTCAAACTTATTAAATGTTCCTTCAGTAGGAATAGGAAATGTTCCTGCCTCAAGTATTAATAACAGATCTCAGAACTCCTATACATCGAGCGGTAATATATCGACTTTTGATAGCTACACGAATTCCTCTGTGAGAGAGCATGATCTGCCTACATCTAGTTTTGAAAGAGATATTAGGAATTTCTACGGTGATTTATTAGCTCACCAAGAGCGCTTAGGTGCTGAATTTGAGAAAATTTTGAATGAAAATATGTGGGATCTGTACGAAAGTTAAGTCAATTTAATATGGAAATTACTCAGGAATCTATTCAAGATCAGATTCCTTACTACCTCACACAAGAAGCTAAGGCAAATTTAGTTAAAGCACTCGCCAAGTTTCCGCAATTAAAAGATTATTATATTAATCGATACCAAGAAGAAATCATTCAGGGGGATGGGTGGACTTCTCTTGAGATAATTAGCTTTAGGAATGGCGAAAGAAAACTTATTAAGGGTATTTTATTATCTAATAGCTGCGATATTGACCCTAGCAATAACCGAGAATATGAATCAAATATTACATTCTCGCCTATCATAAAATTAAACCGTTATATACAACTACTGAGAACTGCTAATCTCGATGAAAATAAGATTAGAGCAAAAATTGCATCTATCAAAGAACAAAAAGTCACTACTTTGTTTTACCTGCCCAAAGGAGCCAGTTTGGATGACGATTATATTGCTCGATTAGATGAAGTTTATACAGTGCCATTTTCTAGCTTTAATGAACGAGATGGGAGACAAAAGCTCTTTACTCTCAATCAAGTAGGTTTTTATCTTTTTCTTTTCAAATTATCGGTGCATTTTTGCCGCTTCCATGAGAATATTCTGCGTGAAAAACCATAGAGTCTATTTAACTTCTAGAAATAAATAAAACACTCCAATGAATTTTGGTGAATATGTAGAATACTGTGACAAATTTGTGCCACACCTTGGCACAAACAGCATAGATTATAGCTGTGTGAAGTAGATATGGATTAAGGCAAGAGCTGCAAGTGATTATTATATAATACAAATATTTTCAGTAATTGTGTCTCATAATCCCTTGGTCGCTGGTTCGAGTCCTACCAGACCCACCAATAAATCAAGCACTTAGTGACTAAACATCCTAAGTGCTTTTTCTTTCCTGAAAATTGCAACCGTTTTGTAACCGCACTTTATCAATGACACCGGTTGCATCAAGGAAACAACAGGCAACAAAAAACCCGCCGAAGCGGGTTAGTGTGATTGAAGGCATTGTCTTTTAATCTTCATGTAGATTGCCGCCTCTTTCTATTCCTGTTTCTGAAAGGTTGGTTTTAAGTGAGTAAGCAAGATCGATCGCCTGGATTTGATAGTACAAGTTACGTGCTTCTATTATTAAAATAACTTCTACAATAAGAATTCCTATAACTAGATATCGTATAAACATAAAGTTATCTCCATTCTCTTTGATGGCACTTTTTATGCTAAACCAAATCTAGATGGTAGCCTGTGAGTTTTCGCACATTTAATTGATATATTTGGATAACAAAAAACCCGTCATCAAGACGGGTTAGTTTTGACACAATTAGAAACAACCATCCGGCTATGCTTTTCTGGTACTGGCACTGGTTGATGCGGTTAAATCAAACTAAAGGGGAGGATGTCGATTTATACTTTTTAGAGTTATTTATTCTTCATTGGTTCCCTCTGACAATTCTGGCGCTGCATTCTCTATGACTTTTTTAGCAAATTGGACTGAATCTGTTGAAACGTTCAGCAGTTTTTCGGCTTCGGATTGAGTTGTGGAAATTCCCACATTTGCTTTCTTTTGTCCATGATGTAAATTCGCCAACTTAGCCACAACCAAAGTCAGCGTTGAGTTTTCAATTTTTAAATCATCGCTCCTTACCGCATCATTCTTAGTGCTTGAAGGCATAGTAGCCATATATCTCATTATCATAAAGTTAACTTAATTTTTGTTTTCATGATCCATCAAATTCAAATTTCTGGCTGTGAGTTTTCCCACATTTCATTGACATCTTTATACACAACAAAAAAGCCCAGGGACTAAACATCTAGTCACCCCTGCAAAACATATAGTGAAGCGATACCACTTCAGAATATCCAATCTCGGCAGAATCTCACACTTTCAGAGAAAATCTATTTTCCTATTTTTATATCTTTTATACTTATCGTTTCCAAAGCATCGAATTTTTTTGGATCCATCATTTCTTCCAATAATCTTTTTATGTCTGCAACGCTGGTTTTATATAGGTTTATGTCTAACTCAATCGTTACTTCAACTTTCATAAGTAGCTCCTTTTAACAATCTCTCTGTCGGTATCATATATGTGATTCTAAAATAATATTTGCTTGCACTGAATTGTAAATCAACCTCGTGATCTAATATTTATGCTAATTGACTTAATCAGATTTATATGAGTATCTATATTTGTAACTGTGATACGGCATACATTGGGTGCGTCATACGTTTGCCATAATATTTTTTCAAAAATAACTAACCTTTTAGGAGATTGCCATGAAGATAAGTCGATTACTTCGCATTGGATTACTCTTACTTTCAATCCCAGCACTATCGGGTTGTTGGTTGCTCGCTGCAGGAGGAGCGGGAGCTTACGGTGGCTACAAAGCAAAAGAAGAAGGGTACACATTGCAGAATCCAATCACAAAGGAAGAGAAAAAACCAGTTTCGAAAGAGAAACCAGCCAGTGAGTAGAAGAATTATTAGAGTGGATCTATAGAAAGTCGTGACTCAAGATGCTCCGGTCGAGGCGTTTATTGTCTATACAGCTCTATCAAATTCTGATTTACATTGTGAGGCAGGGCGAATTTAGTTGTGAAAAATCTGTGTTATAATAAGATAATGAGGGTTATACTGATTCTTGGTTTGGCAATCTGTTCAACTGATTGTTATATATAAATAATTTGTTTAATGACTATATCTCATAATCCCTTGGTCGCTGGTTCGAGTCCAGCCAGACCCACCAGCCATCAAATGGTTAGCAGCAATGCCAACCATTTATTCTTTCTGCCAAGTACTTACGAAATAATATACCCCCACTATCGCATATGCGCCGGAATCCGGTCACCAAAAAATTCACGCATTAAGAATTCTTCAAGTCCTGCGTTATCTTCCAGACGTGCTGATAAAACGATTACTCGGTGGAGTCGGTGTGATTCCCAGTTAAAGTTACCTTTATGATATTGTCGAATCAACTGAATCATCCTGCGAACGATTGCACGCTCTACATCACCGCTTGGCCCAGCATCCACTTCGATTGTTTCGAGTCGGGAGTTATTAATCCCTGTAGTCCAGGCACGGAATGTAAATTCAGCGGTTCGAGGCCCTATCCTGTTAATCTGAAAGATACCACTGGTACCCGGTGTCTGAAGATTACGCTTGATGTTTGCCGCCCTGATTTCTTCTCGCGATAGCTGCTGTTGGCTGGGTGGCCTCGCTTCTGAATTTTGACGCTCATCAAAAATCCCCGCTTCACCACGACGCGCTTTGGTTTGATTAATATAATCTGACAGATCTTGAGGGGGCGTTGGAGTATCTGGCCTTATATATTCTTTCTCAGGCAATGATCTTACAGGTTTCGCCGGTTCGGTTGCTTTTGGCTTAACTGGCGATTTAGTTTGAGGGCTCTGGCGGGAAGGAGGCGGTGCTTTTTGTTCCGGTTTACTAGCCTTTGGCTTAATCTGGAGCTGTGCCTGAGAGCCCGTGGATGGAGGTGGCAATAATTTTTCTTCTTGTTTAGGATCAGGTAATTCTATAAAACTTGCATGAATAGGTGGTGGAGGTGCTGTAGCCTCTATTTCTGGCGCTTTCAGGAAAAAACCAAATCCCCAGATAATAATCAACCAGATAATCGCTGCCAGTGGCATTGACCACCAGAGCCGGATTTCCGCTGATCTAGAACTGGCCATGTTTTCCGAGCTATTTATGTTTGACCGCGATCAGGAAATGCTGGGCACCGGTTGTTCGCGCCTGTAACATCGCCTGCACGACGATACCTTGTGGCGCCTCGTTATCTGCCGAGACAATCAGCTTCTGTTGAGAATCATTGATCAATGGCTTGAGGGTAGCTGCCAGGGTTTCCAAGGTAACAGATGTCTGATTAACAAAAATCTTGCTATCACTTGTGATCGTCAGGGTAACCGGTTTATCCGTACTGAGTTTCTCCGCTTTTCCTTCAGGCAAGTCGACCTGCAATGAGTCAAGCTTCTGCATGGATAGCGAAGCCAGCATGAACGTCGCCAGTAAAAAGAACATTACGTCAATCATCGGGATAATTTCAATCCGGCCTTTTGGCACAGTTCTGGATTTACGCCTTTTCATGACTATTTCTGCCTTGTTGACCCAACCGAATGTTATCGATCAATCGCGTACCCAGACGCTCCATCTCATCCATTGTTTGTGATTGCAGGCGGGAAAAATAATTGAATCCGAACAGCGCTATTAATGCGATGATCAAACCAACGACAGTTGCTATCAGTGCTTCTGCCACACCTCCGGTCACCGCTGTCGGATTGACAAGACCTTCGCTGCCAATCACCTGAAAGGCCCGCATCATACCGATCACCGTTCCGACCAGACCAAGCAGAGGCGCTGCTGTCACGATGGTTTCCAATGCCCAGAGCCTGCGGGACAGAGAGGCTTCGATTAATTGCGCTTCATCCGCCGCTCGCGACTCAGTCCACCATGATGGGTGGTGTCTGTTAGAAATCACTACTTCGAAGAATCGTTTGTAATAGTGCCTCCTATCCAGCCCGGACAGTATTTTCTCCAGATCTTCCCATTTGAAGCCATACGTTTCCACAAGATTTAACAAATCACTGGAAAGCCTTGCAAATCGCCAATAAATAAATGCTTTTTCAAGCAGGATTGCCAGCATGATGATTGCCAGCAACGATAACGGCAGAATAATTACCCCACCGAGTTTTAACATATTCCACGTTTGATTTAGTTCATCCATAGTTGCCTCCAAATTGGGGATATTTCCACAGTTGCATAGGATTTAGCGCTGATTAGAAAATTTTTTGATATTAGAATAGAATCCTCAGGGTAGATCAAACTGTAGAGTGTACTGTCTCAAAATTAGCTCCCATCCTAGATTGAATAAATTAAATGGCAGATCCATCACCGGGCATTCCATAAATAAACAGGGGAAATGCCATGATATTGAATCAAATGGTCGCTTAGAATAGTGCAAAACCACAAGTGTTGGAATCATTTAATCATAATTAATCGAGGAAATTCCTGTTACTGTTTCATGGTTAAAACGACAGTTTTCAGATTCTTGAAAAAACAAAGGCCAACATCATGGATAAATTTACCCAGTTAATTATGCGAAAAATATTATTGGTGTTTTTCCTGACAATAGCTGCTTCTGCTCAGGCCAACTGGACTGCAATCGATTCTCCCACAAAAAAAGGAGAAACTCATTACTTCGACCTTGAAACTGTTCGCAAAAATGATCATTTCAGAAAGGTATGGGTATTATCAAGCTATGACGAAAAACAGATAGGTGGGTATCATTCGATCAAGACATTCTATGAATTTGATTGCACGCAGAAAAAAACCCGATCAGTCACAATGTTGCTGTATCCGGACATAAAAGCTAGCGGTGATGTAATCGGCGCCCATCATGAAGAATCCACCGACTGGTTTGATATTCCATCCGACTCAATGTTCAGTCAGATTGTCCGTGTGGTTTGTGACTAAAATTACCCCTGAGGTTCTCTCTGTTTTTCGTCTTCCAATAGGCGAACAGTTTTATGCTATCAGCTTTTCTTTCTGTTTAGTGATTAGCTCAATCATTTAAAAACCGCATTGGTAATTTATAGCTCACTATTTTTCAGAGGGGGGAGCTCAGCTGTAAGTTGTCGTGTAATACGCATGCCTAAGGCGATCACACTTACCATACCAAGATAAAGCACAGCCCAGCGCAACAATAGCTCATCTTCCGTCAACCAGTCATTGCGATTAGCCCCCAAAAGAAATTGTGGTGCTGAGAACACAGCATCATATTTAAATAGCGTCGTTTCTAATCCCTGATTCAGCAGCCACCAGCTTAGTAGCAAAGATAATGCACTACCAATTACTAAAACGATACTGTTGCGGAGGCTGGCATAAGAAAGAAAGGTTACATGCAAAGCGGTAAGTAACAGCAAAGCTCCTAAATAAGGTACACCATCGACTGCAATCAGTTCTACTATATTGTCAGTTATCGCCACATCCACAACAATCCATTTTGCTAACCACCATAATAAGACTAAGACGATAACCCCTCCCGTCAATATAGGTAGATGCCAGAGACGATTAGCAAATAAGGCACACAGTGTCAACGGAACCAGTAATAGCCCATACAATGCTGAAAACCGTACAGCACTTTCTATCAGATTAATCGACGCAGCTGGCCAATCAGCAAGTCGATTACGCCAGTCATCTCCCCACGAATTCTCCTGCACAATCCTGCGGTACAAATCGGCGGCACCGGTAACATCATCAAGGCTTTCAGCAGTAACAGAAAGCTTGACTAATAGTAAGCTAATGCACACAGTCAGTACCAACCAAAATGGCAGCCAAAGCACAGGCCAAGATTTCCTGCCAGCCTGCTGAGCAATCCACCACGGTCCGGCACCTAACCATAATAGTGCCACAGCAAATACTGCACTGCCAAACAACCGCTGCACGCCAAATAGTTCGCGCAAATTATACGGCACGCCAGGCAATTGGATAAGCAACCACAAACCTAGGGCAATCGCTGTGATGCTCAGAAACATGAATACCCAATTCTTTTTTTGATTTCCAAAACCCCATATTGATAATGGCACTGTTTCAAGTAAGGAAGTCTCCACACTTGGCTGGGAGTTTGCTTGAACGGCAGTTGTTGAGGAATACTGTTTCCGATGTAGTGCTATAGCGAAAGGTACCAGTACAGCTAAAATGATTATTGAAGTAGTATCACCATCATAGCCAACCAGAAAAACACGCACCCCTTCCAGCAGGAGCAGAAGCAGTGCAAGCAACGCTGGCCACAACCATAGTTGCCGAGTAAATAGCGAGTAACCAGACAGGCCGGACCACAGCAGTGAACCGATTGCCAATACTTCAAACGCAGTAGGTGAGACAGCTTTTGTATTTCCAAACCACAGTAGTAGCGCAAATGGTGTTAGTGTGAACGTTCCATTGGCAGATTGACCTCGAAACGGCAACAGGACCGTAATAAGGTATATAATAAATGCAAGAATTGCTATTACATACCACATCCACGTTGTACGTAATATATATTCCAAGCGTTCACCGAGCAGCAGTCCAATACCGATACCAAGCAAAGTTTCCCGCCGCAAATCACCATAAACCACTAAAATTTCAAATCCGATCAATACAGTAGCAGCAGCAGCTACTACGAGAAAACGCTGTTGTAGTAGCTGTACTCGCAATAGCGCAATCATACCCAGAATAGCTGCTAACGAATGTTGCCATAGCCGCATCCAATCGAAAGGTGGTGCATAAAAGAATGTTTTTACATGTCCACGTAGCTCACCAATATCCAATGTGGGAATAAACGGGAAAGATTCGTATGTCAACCAAGCTAACACTAAAATAAGAGCAAACTTATCTTGCGGTTCTTTCATATGGCTTGCCTGGCGATATAGCCAAGGTGCCAGCAAATATGCAAAAAATATCCCTACGATGAGACCTAGAGCATTCCAAAAGCTGTCTGTCAGCGAAGCAACTCGTCCAGGTAAATAAAGCTGAGCAATCTGTAGTAATACACCGAGAATAAACCAACAACCTAGTACAGCAAAGATCCTTCCTAGTATATGATTAAAACAAAAATATAATGTTACCCCTAAGGGCATGAAAAGTAGAAAGTTATCGATTGCATCCGAACGTTGATCCAAAGGGTTCCAGTTTGCAAATAACTGTTCGAAAGGCTGCGGTGTAGATTGAAAATTGAAAGGAAACAGTGAGCCATAAATAATAAAACCAACTGTCAGCACCAGTAATACCCAAGCAGGGGAATAACGTGCATTTGGCCTAGAGTTTGACAAAGAAGAGGTTAGGCGCATTAAGAAAAAGGGGAGTTCTAGATTTTGTGTAAACAGTGATTAATAGTGCCGAGGCATTCTTTCGTTAAATTGAATAGTAAACCTGTTTAATGCGGGTTTCCAATCTTTTAGTGGCATAGGCCATCTTTTTTGCGATGTTGATGAGTGCCAAATAGAACAATCTGTGGCTGCCTATCTAAAATGCTAGCAGACCCTAATAAAACTGCCGCACATATTTCTCAAAATCCTCAGTTAACAGTGGACGACTGAAGAAATAGCCTTGATAATTATCACATCCCGCATCCGACAGAAAATCAAGCTGTAGTTGATTTTCAACACCCTCTGCGATGACGTTTAATCCAAGGTTTTTTGCCAGCACAATGATGGTTTTTGCGATGGATGCATCATAGGGATCATTGAGGACATCTTGCACGAATGATTGGTCAATCTTTAATAAATCAAGCGGCAGACGCTTTAAGTAAGTTAATGACGAATAACCCGTACCAAAATCATCCAGCGAAAACCCAATGCCGACCGCCTTCAGAGCAGACATCTTCTCGCTAATCTCTTCCAGATTGGATACAAGCAGGCTTTCTGTGAGCTCCAGCTTCATTCGGTGCGGATTAGCACCTGTTTCCTGAAATATAGACAAAATCTGATCCACAAAATCATGCTGGTGAAATTGTTTGGCGCTGACATTGACTGAAATTATAAGTTGAGACATCCCTGGCTCTGAAGCCCATGTAACAAGCTGAGCACAAACAGTTTCGATGATCCAGCGACCCAGAGGCAGTATCAGTTCTGTCTCTTCAGCCAACTGAATAAACTTGGCAGGGGGGCACCAAGCCATATTTAGGGTGCTGCCAACGCACCAGAACTTCCGCGCCAATCAATTGATTCTTACCATTCACTTGTGCCTGGTAATGAAGCAGAAATTGTTTCTTATGAATGGATTCACGTAAATCCTTCTCTAGCGCTGCGCGCCTCAGTGCATGTGCTGCCATATCCAGGTCAAAGAAATTTAGTGTATTGCGCCCTTTTTCTTTGGACTTATACATCGCCAGATCAGCTTGCTTCATGAGGCTATCGATTGTAATCAGATGATCATTAAACAACGTAGCGCCGATACTGCATGTGATGTGGTACGGAATATCGTTGAGGTCATAAGGTTTCTTAAGTGTGGTCAGGATCTTTTTACCCACAACCTCCGTTTGAATAGCTGCTTCTTCCTTATTTAAGCTAAGGTTCACAAGCATTATGACAAACTCATCACCACCCAGCCTGGCTACAACAGTATCTTCTGTACGGATACAGGTAGTCATGCGCTGCGCCACCTGCTTGAGTAACAAATCGCCCATGGCGTGGCCAAGCGTATCATTAAGCGTTTTAAAATTATCAAGGTCGATGAATAACAGAGCGCCGTATTTCTGGCTTCGGCTACTGGCCATCATGGCTTGTTTTAAACGATCCAGTAAAAGTCTGCGGTTGGGTAAATTAGTAAGATGATCGAAGAAGGCCAGCATCCTGATCTTATCTTCGGCTTGTTTATGGGTCGTAATGTCGGAATGCATCGCAATGTAATGAGTAACGGCACCATTGTTATCGCGTATCACTGAAACCGTCAGCCATGTTGGATATATCTCGCCATTCTTGCGTCGATCTCAGATTTCTCCTTGCCATCGACCGGTACGCTGGATAGTCTGCCATATTTCTTGATAAAACTTCTTGTCATGCTTCCCGGATTGAAGCAAACGCGGCGTTTGTCCAATGACCTCATCAGCCGTATAACCCGTAATATCCGTAAAAGCCTGATTGACTCGAACAATCCTGTTGTCAGTATCCGTAATCATTATGGCTTCTTGAGAGCTGAAGAAAGCTGCTGCAAGACGAAGTTCGTCGACTGATTTCTCACGCTCTATTTCAATGGCATGCAATCTATTTTGCATCTCGATCAGATGTGAAAGTACACTGTTTTTTATATCAGGTTTAACGTCGATCGCTGCCGTAAAATCACCGCTTCCAATTTTGAGCATCAATGCGTGAATTTCATCCGCAGTGCCTCCTAACGTCCTATGTAGCGTTGAATAAAATCGCCAGAGCATCCCTATAATGAGGAGCGCAACAATGATAAATATTGATCGAAAAATGACTGCATTGTATTTTCTATCGTTAACAGCTTTCAGTGTGCGTGCATTGACCGAGTCATAAACATCACTGATTGGCTGCATAATGAGTGCCTTAATCTGATGATAGTTTTTGTCATAAAGCATCGAGGTTGCTTTGGTTTTATTGGTTTCTACATCTGAATTACCAGATTCAATCAACCTCATTGCTGCCAACTCCAGACTAGCTAATTTATCGGAATGTATCTTTGCTTCAGTCATTCTTTCCAGTTCTTTCTCAGTAAAGCCTGACTGACGCATCAATTCCAATAATGAAACAGCCGATCTTTTTTCAGCATAATCTGTTTGATGTACAAACAATAAATCCCAGTAAGCTCCATAATATCCTTTCGGGATCGGCTTCCTGCCATCACGGATATCCAGTATTTCAAGAAAAGTTTTTTTGTAGAAGAGATCCCCTGTTGCTACATACGTTCGTGCCATTCGCGTCAAGTCATCAGAACTTTGACGTAGATGATTCACCAATTGATACGATGCAAGCCGCTCGTTATTTGAGTCATCAATCAACTTCTCTGAATGGATATAAATACTAAAGGTAAGAAAAAGCAGTATAAATAAGGCTATGATTAGCCAAATCTTATTGAAAAATATGGGAAAGTTATTTCTAGAATCCATTGCTAGCCTAAAACCATTAACATCAATTCTTTTCAGAATGAATATTTTATATATCAAAAGGTTATCTGCACTCTGCAGATGATTCTTTAACTTATCTGAATCTTGGTTTTACCTCGTTGGTATTAAATAAAAAGCCAGATGGGAAGGGGAAAGGACGAGAAATTTTCAGAAACAAACCGATGCTTGTTGGACAATCGTTTTAACCGGCCTGATCCGGTTCAAACCAGGCAAGGTTCTGATGCAATTTAACGACTTCACCGATAATAATGAGTGTCGGCGGTGTCAGTTTGGCAGCAATCGTCAGATCTGGTAATGTTTGCAGTGTCCCGATAACAATCTTCTGTTTCTGGGTAGTGCCTTGCTGGATAATTGCGGCAGGCGTGGCCGATGACAAACCATGAGTTATCAACTGCTGGCATAAGGTGGGAAGTCCCAACAATCCCATGTAAATAACGATTGTTTGACGAGGATGCGCAAGCACAGACCAATCCAGATCAATAGTGCCATCCTTCAAATGTCCAGTAACGAATATGCATGATTGAGCATAGTCCCGATGTGTCAGTGGAATGCCTGCGTAAGAAGCCACACCAGAAGCTGCCGTGATACCGGGAACAACCTGAAAAGGAATATTGTGTGCTGCCAAGGTTTCAATTTCTTCACCACCCCGGCCAAAAATAAAAGGATCGCCTCCTTTAAGTCTGAGTACACGCTGACCTTCTTTTGCCAGTCGCACCAGCAGATCATTGATGGATTCTTGCGCCAACACATGATGACTGCGCTCCTTACCCGCATAAATATGCGTTGCATCGCGCCGCACCATGTTGAGAATCTCAGGTGAAACCAATCGATCATAAATCACCACATCTGCTTGTTGCATGAGTCGCATGGCGCGGAAAGTCAGTAAATCCGGATTCCCGGGGCCAGCTCCAACCAGGTAAACCTCCCCTTTGGGCGCACCATCTACTTCATTGTGTAAAGTACGCAATAAATAATCTTCCGCTGCATTATCTTTACCGGCAAACACCATTTCTGCCATAGGTCCCTGTAAAACCTTTTCCCAGAAGAGTCGTCTTTTCTTTGGCTGCGTAAAATGTTGCTTGACCTGCTGGCGAAATTTCCCGGCAATCATTGCCAGTCGTGAATAAGCATGTGGAATAATGGTTTCCAGGTGTGTGCGCAATAATCTTGCCAGGACTGGCGACTGTCCGCTGCTGGATACCGCGATCACAATGGGTGATCGGTCAACGATGGACGGTATAATGAAGCTGCATAAATCGGGATTATCAACCACATTAATCGGGATATGTTGCTGCCTGGCAAGTTCTGAAGCACGTAGATTGAGAGCATGATCATCTGTTGCTGCTATTGCCAGAACTACGCCGTCCAGATGACCAGGTTGGAAATACTCAGCATAGTGTGTGATCTTTCCCTGCGTCACATATTCAATTAATTGTACATCGAGCTCAGGCGATACGACCAGGACATTGGCACCTGCCTGCAGTAAAAGTTTTATTTTACGGGTAGCTATTTCTCCACCACCGATCACCAGACAGGTTTGATTTTTGACATCAATGAAAATCGGTAGAAAGTCCATTATTTCCCAAGGTGAGTTGATTTACAGTAATTCAGGAACCGCTCATCAGTCATATCTGATTGTGCAAGCGCACATTCAGAAGCTGATCAGCGATT
>ERZ1292630.2654-Hain-H41-02um-R3-2654-length-16292-cov-5_pt1 | contig 16292 bp, 11 predicted proteins | sample MGYA00564408_ERZ1292630 | MGnify/ENA primary metagenome ERZ1292630 (study PRJEB36523, sample SAMEA6512641) | groundwater metagenome | collected 2019-01-08 | study: AquaDiva: Metagenomics assemblies of 32 groundwater samples | reverse complement strand
CTCAACCTTTTTTAAATCGCGCATTTCAAGATTGGTATTTTTACGAACAAGGTGAAAAAAAATATAAAGGTGGCACACTTCTTTTTCTTCTTGATAATCCAAGCCCAATTTTGTCGGCGATGAGCGTGGCCTTTGAAAATAAAAATTCTTTATTATGGGGTGAACAACTAGCCAAATCCTTGAAAAGCAAGTTTGTTGATTCAAAAACAATTAATTTTGAAACTTTTGCAGATGGAATCCCTCATCCTAAAAGTCACGTGACGCTCGATGCTTCAATGAAGGATCGATTTGGGCTTCCTGTGGCAAAGGTACAGGTCAAAACCCATAAGAATAGCATAGCTGCAACAAAGTTTCTCAAAGAAAAGGGGCGTTCAATTTTGCAAGCAATGGGAGCCGAAAACATAAAACTGTCCCCTGAAATTTCAGCCTCTGCGAATCTCGTTGCGGGTACTTGTCGTTTTGGGAATAATCCCCGCACATCTGTTTTAAATGCAGATTGCCGAGCCCATGACGTGGATAATCTCTATGTTACTGATGGTAGTTTTATCCCAAGCGGAGGAAGTGTTCCATTTACCTGGACAATTTATGCTAATGCCTTTCGAGTAGCGGATAAAATTATTCAGCAATTAGGCGGGTTGAAGAAAATTTGAATTATCTCATTTTATTATCTTTTTTATCTGGATTTTGCGGCATAGCCTATGAACAACTTTATGAGCGTTTGCTGACCACTTATCTTGGTGATACATTCCATATTTCGGCTTGGATTCTTTCAACTTTCCTTATAAGTATCGCCTTTGGAGCTATTTTTTCACGATATTTTATTCGTTGGCTTTGGATAATTGAAATAATATTGGGTATCTATTCCGTCGGAATCGGCATTGGCGGCCATGAAGTTGTCCAGTATCTTTACCAAAAGACACTTATTTTTTTTCCTACAGTGGCGTCATCTATCGCCATCCTTTTTTTGTTGTCGGCGCCAGCATTTTTAACGGGAGTTGCGGTTCCTATCTATCACTTTTATCTCTCTCGAGAGAACGAAGGAAGCGCATTTGAAAAAGTTTATTCAATTTATAATTTCGGCGCTTTAATCAGTGTTCTTCTCGTCGAATTTTATTTCATAAGAATAAGTGGTATACGATACACGGTGATTTTCTTAGGCTGTTTGAATATTATCGTCGGAATTTTACTAAAAACTCGGGGCTTTGGAAATTATCACTATCCGATTGCCCGCAGAGAAAAGTTTTCATATCCGCTGCTCATGTTATTTGGAGTGAGTTGTGTGAGTGGCTGGTATCAACTGCAATTTCTAAAATTCACGGAACTGCTCTGGGGGCCATTTCATGAAAACTTTTCCTTAAACTTGGCTTTAGTGTTATTTGGAATTGCTTTGAGCAATATAATCGTTAAAAAATTTAAGATTTCATTTAACAAGCTCTTGTTGCTTTCCTCATTTTCGATTTTGTTTTCGCTTTTCGCGTTTCTTTTCCTGATTTATACGGGTGGAAATTTAAATGATTCTTATCTTATCGATGGCCTTAGTAGAACTATTTTGAAATTCATAATGATGATTGTGATGGGTGGCGTTTCCTTTACCTGTTTTGGCTCGAGCATTCCTGTTTTAATCAAGGAAATGAAGAGCTCATCTGGTATGTTGCTCGGTATTTCTGCTTGCGGGAATTGTTTGGGATTTCTTATATCTGTATTCCTTGTTGATACCCATACAAGTTACTTCACTGCTGCAATGGGGGCTTCATTGATCTTGATAGCTTTCTTGGCCCATCCTCTGCGTAAGCAACGAACTTTGTATTTGAGCTGGCTATTTGTTTCTATTTTCGGTTATGGCGCTTTATCAATTTTTTGGAACCCACAGATTTTTGCCTTTAGCTATGAAGAGCTTGGTTCACAGAAGCGCCTATCGATAGCTAAAGAGCAAAACCAAGAATATACTACGTATAAAAAATTTAATAACCTTGTCAGTATTTTACGGCAAAAAAATGATTCTTTATATATTGTCATCAATGGCTATCGTAGTTTTTTTACGAATCAATCTTTGACAAATCCTTACGAGCTGGTGTTTGGGATGACTCCAGTGCTTTATGCAAAAGCTACCGAAAGTGCACTGGTGCTAGGTTTGGGTTCTGGAATCACAGCTGGGGCTGTTAGTACTCTTTTTCAAAAGACAACAGTCGTAGAAATTAATCCAATTCTGATTGATCTACAGCCACAATTCCGCGAGCATAATATAGCAGTATATGAAAATCCAAAGGTCAAAATTATCAACGAGGATGGCCTTAGTTTTCTACTGCAAACAAAAGACAATTACGATGTTATTGTTAATACGGTAACAACGCCGATCTATTTTTCTTCAAGCAAGCTCTATACAGAAGAGTTTTTTTTACTTGCGAAGAGCCGTCTAAAAAAAGGAGGAATTTACACCTTGTATTTTGACTCACGTGTTTATGAAGAAGGTGCAAAAATAATTTTTCAAACATTAAGAAAATCTTTTCATGATTGTCAGGTCGCTGAACTTCGACAAAACTATAGTCAGGTGTTCTGTTCGGATGAAAAACTTTCCCCCCGCGCTGTTTCCGATTCACTGTGGTCGCCAAAACTTGCCGAAAAATTTGAATTTTTGGGGGCCATTGACACTAAGAAAAAAATTAAAATTTCACAATTGTTAGAAGCCATTGTTTTTCCAAAGACAAATATTATGGAAGATTCGAAGTCACATTCTGTGAATACTTTTGATAAGCCAATTTTAGAATATATAATGGCCTCAAGAAGTCCTTTTGACGTTGATCGTTTGAATTGGGTACCGTATAAACTTCTTAATGTGGATTATAGGGTTTCTATTTCAAATGCGCAACTAGGACCGTTAGAGTTGTCACAACGATGCCAATTAATTGCTCGATTTTCAGGTCGTGACTTTAATTGTGAAGAGCAACTTCGACAGGAGGCAGATCCACTATTGTGGAAAAAATACTCACATGAGATGAATCTTTAATACAAATTTTTATCTATTGGCACCAGGTGGTAAAGATTTCTGTGTACGCACTTTTGAAACAGCCGAGCTATCTGAACGACTTTTTGCTATGATTTGCATAGCCAGAGTATCACCATCAACGTCTAGATTATATGTTGACCGCATGTAATTGACTATAGGAGCAATCCAAACATCTCCAGGTTTTACCAATTCATACAGTGCTGCGATCAATTTTTTTTTCCCATCAATATCTGCCCCAGGCATGCGCTTTAGGACTTCACGAATGTCAGTTATTCTCGTTTTTTCTTTTTTATCCTTTAGCCCTTCGATATAAGGTACGCTATTTGTATCAGCATTTCTCCAAAGCAGTTCTTCATTGTCAATTTTTATACTATCTTCTCTGATTGCACGATAGCTGTAACTCGCGTCTTTATTTAGAGAATTTAATTTAAAATTGGTAGTAAAGCTTACTAGAGGAGGTCTATAGCTACCTCCGCCACAAGCAGCATTGCTTGTTGGGAGATATAAAAAACTCAACATAATCGCAACTAAATAATATTTTATTTGTAACACCAGGACTCCTATATTAAAAGCATTTCTACACTATTGATATTAGAAATTATAGCATACTTTATTTTACATCAAATAAATAAAATTAGACTTTTACTTTATTGGATTACAGCTGGCTGAACCCAGCTAAGGTCTAGTCTCATTTTTTAAATACAAATAAATAATTTTTATATAGAATTTATATATGAGTCCATCGCGACGTGAGTTTTTAAAAATGAGTTCCTTGTTGTTTACTGTCGGTAGTGTCGCTTCGAACAGAGCTTGGTCAGCGAATTCTAATAGTAGTTTTTGTGCCGTGGGATACAGCCCAACGGCGACTCAAAAAGGCAATGGTATTAACTCTCTCTATCCTACATATCCTTCAGAACTACGAATTTTCAATTCAAAATTTGAATTGAAAGACAATATCCCTCTTCCGTTTTTTCCCCATTCTTTTTTGCAAAATCCAAACAATCCATTTGAATTAATTGTGATTGAAAAATGGGGAATCGACGCTGCTATTTTAGACTTAAAGCAAAAGAAAATTATTAAGAAAATTTTTCCTGGCCCAGGAGTCAGATTTTTTGGTCACGGAGCTTGCTTGCCATCCGGAGACCTGCTTATTTCTGCAATGGATGATAAGAAAGCTGAAGGCAAGATTTTAGTTTATAGACAAGGTGATTTGAAAGAGAGTTTTTCCTCTTTTGGAGTAAATCCACATGAAATAAAGATAGCGCCAAACGACCCTAATAAACTTGTGGTTTTGAATTTAGGTGGGACGACTAAGGAAAGGCAAGGCTTGTTTGAACCCAGAATTGTGTGGATTGATTTGAAAACTAAAAAATCCTCAAGAATCCTGAAAAGCAAAATGAGTGGTGGGCCTACTCACTTTGCTTTTCTAGAAAAATCGGCTGATCAATTAATAGTTGGCGGGACTCATACAACGCCCGCAATCGAAATTATCAATGGCAAGGAGCATTCTTTATTAGAAATGATTTCAACTTCTCCAAATAATAAAACCTATGAAACACTTAATTTTCTTTTGTCTCAGGATCAATTTAAAGAATGCCTTGTATCCTGCCCTGAAGCTGACGCTATTTTTAGTCTCGATTTAGAAAAGAGAAAAGTGAAATCCATAATTTCAAAATTTAAGGCTCGTCATATTTTTGAAAGTAATGGCAAAAAATATTACAGTTATGAAACTCATAAAGAGAATCGGAGTCATCTCGTAGGTGAGGATTCTAAGGGTTGGACAGAGTTATCGATTGATAATTTCGGTAATTCGCCACATATTGGGACATTTGGTGACCCCACCAGGAATTGAACCTGGATCTACGGTTTAGGAAACCGTAGCTCTATCCATTTGAGCTATGAGGTCGCGCTTACAAAAATAATGTGTAAGGAAATTAGGACTAAGCTTCGTCGTCGTCAAGCTCATCATCACCGACCACGCCTAAATTGTACTTTTCGATGCGATATCTCATCGATCTGAATGTGATATGTAACAGTTTGGACGCTCTTTTTTTCACACCGCCGGCGGTATGAATGGCTTTCACCAGAAGTTCCTTTTCGATTTGACCCATAACTTTATCTAAATCAATTCCTTCGGGGCCAATTTCAATTTCACTGCTGGAAGCCAGTTTTCGTCCTGAAGTGGTATTGACCATTGGTGGTAAACTTTCAGGAAGAATCGTTGCTCCACCTTCAAGTGCTACCGTTCGCTCAATTAAATTTTCAAGCTCACGCACGTTTCCGGGATAATCATACTTTTGAATGATCTCCATGACCTCGGCACTGATGGCGCCAATGTTTTTGTTTAATCGCTCATTATATTTTTTTAAGAAATGATTGGCCAAAAGTGGAATGTCGTCTTTTCTTTCCCGCAAGGATGGAGTTTTAATATTGATTACGTTTAACCGATAGTACAAATCTTGACGGAAACTACCCTTAGCGACCATTTCTTCTAAATTACGATTTGTCGCTGCAATAATACGAACGTCAATTTTTAAATCTTCTGTTCCACCCACACGACGAATAATTCGTTCTTGAATTGATCTTAGTAATTTAACCTGAATAGCTAAAGGAAGCTCGCCCACTTCATCCAAAAATAAAGTTCCACCATCAGCGACTTCAAAAAGACCTGCTTTGTCAACGACGGCACCGGTGAAGGATCCCTTTTTATGCCCGAACATTTCTGATTCCATTAGATTTTCGGGAATCGCTCCACAGTTGATGGTTATAAAGGGTTTATCTTTCAGAGGTCCGTTGTAATGAATGGCTTTCGCTACAACTTCTTTTCCAGTTCCCGACTCACCCGTAATCAAAACATTGGTTGGAGCGACAGAAACTCGTTTCACTAAATCAAAAATTTGGTGCATCGCTGTGGAATTGCCAATCACATTTTGAAAACTGTATTCTTTATTGAGTTCTTTTTTTAAAGATCTATTTTCAACTTCTAAATTTTTATTGCGAAGGGCATTCTGAATATTTAAACGAACTTCATCAATTTTAAATGGTTTGGTTAAATAATCGTAGGCACCCATTTTCATTGCTTCAACAGCGGTCTCGGTTGTCCCAAAAGCAGTGATCATCATAAAGACAGTGTCTGGATAAGATTCGCGAACATGTTTTAATAATTCGATGCCTGTCACATTGGGCATTTGCAAATCAGAAATAATCATATCGAAAGATTTTTTTGTTAAAAGCTCTTTTGCTTTTTGGCCATCTTCGGCGAGGCTGATTTCATAGCCTTCTTTTCTAAGCATAATTTCTAAAAATTCGCGGATGGACTCTTCATCATCGACAACAAGTATCTTTGGTTTCATATGACCTCAATATACTTATAATTTTGAAACGTCTCGTGCCTTGACGCAAGGAAAAATCAGAGTGAACTCGGTACCTTGACCTACTTGACTCTTAACAGAGACCTCGACTTTGTGGCTTTCTAAGATTTTGTAAGACACGGCCAGACCTAAGCCCGTACCTTTAGGTTTTGTTGTATGAAAAGGTTCATAAAGTCTTTTCATAACTGATTCACTCATGCCCATGCCAGAATCAGAAATTTTAACAATCACCTTTTGATTCGCTTCATCCGATTTTAAGGACACTCGAAGTTTGCCCTCTTGCACATCGTTCATGGCTTGATAAGCATTCACCATAAGATTTAAAAAAACCTGTTTAAGCTTATCAACATGCCCCAAAACTTCAGAAACAGCAGTGAAATCCTTTTCGATAAGAACATGGGATTTTAAATTTTTATTCATCTTTAAAGATTCAATCACTTCATTCAAGATTGACGACAACTGTACAAATTCTGTCGGATCTTTCAGGGGACGCGAGTAATCCAAAAACTCGGTGATCAAATTATTTAAACGATCAATTTCACGTAAAATAATTTTCATAAGCTTGCTATCATCTTCAGTTTTTGCATGCTGAGATAACATTTCTATGCTTCCACTAATGCTGGCTAAGGGATTTCTAATTTCATGAGCAATGCCTGCGGCTAATTGACCAATCGCCGCAAGTTTTTCGTTTTGTCGAAGCCGAGACTCTAACTCACGAATTTTTGTTAAATCATCAAATAAAACAAGGTCTAACTCTTTCCCTGTGCTCGGATCAGTAAATTGATTTTTCCGGACTTCCAGAATTTTTTCAGTTTTATTTTTTGTTTCGAATTTAACATCAAAAAGTTTGCGAGTTTCATTGGTAAAATCACTAAAATAATCTTGAATATTTTTTCCGACAAGAGAAGCTTCTTCAAGCAACCCCAAGGATGAAGCATTAGCTTGAAGAATTTGACCGTGTAAATCAAAAGAAATTAACCCTGAAGGAATATTTTCTATTAACAATGAGTTGAGTTTTTCGGAGGCGATTAAATTTAAACCAGTTCTTTGCAATTCCTTGTCTGTCTTAAAAAGTTGTTCCGACAAATAACCCGATAGCCCTGCGATCACAAAAAAAGCGACATTATTAATCGCCAAAAGTAAAATGTGCTGCATGTTACGAAGTTCCGGTGTCCAAAAACTTGCGAAACTAAAAAAAATGCTCGAACACAAAGCTAAGGACAGGGCCCCTTCGACCCGAAATACAAATCCACCAAGAGTAATTAAAACCATAAAGATAAATAAAAAAAATGTCTGATTCAGTCCACTTTGGTAAACTAAAGTGGATATAAGGAACAAATCTAAAATAAAGGTGGCCAATAGCCAATGTGTGCGCTGGTAAAACCAATTGAGTTTGATCATTAATCCTAAATGAAGACTCAATCCCAGGATCAAGGCGATGTAAAAAAAAGTAAGATAACTCCAATCAATGAACTGACCTTGGAAAATAAATGAAGCTGAGCTGAATATGAGAATTAAAAAAAGAAGACCCACCCTTGATGATTCAACGATGAGTCTATTTTTTTCATTCTGGATCCAAATCATCCACCACCAACGACATCGGCCATATTGAAAATAGGAAGATACATGGCGATAACAAGCACAGCGATGATTCCGCCAAGGACAACCATCAATAATGGCTCAATCAGCGAAGTTAAAGCTTTCACCGCATTTTCAACTTCATCTTCGTAAAAATCTGCGATTTTTCCAAGCATAACATCCAAAGTTCCTGACTGCTCTCCAATGCTAATCATTTGCACAACCATTGAAGGAAAGACTTTATCTTTGGACAAGGGCAAAGCAAAGGGCTTACCTTGCATGACCGAGTCCTTGCATCGCAGAAGCGCTTTTTCAATAACTATGTTACCAGAAGTTTTTGAGGCAATATCAACAGCATCGATCAATCCCACACCTGAACCCAATAATGTTGATAAAGTTCGCGTCAATCTTGCAAAACATTGTTTGGAAACTAGTTCGCCTAAAACAGGTGCTCGAAAACAAAAAGTTTCAAATTGTTCTCGTCCCGCATCGGTCTTAATGTAATTCAAAAATAGAATTGGAAGCCCAATTAAACCCGCAATATAGAGATACCAGTTTTTGATTAAAGTTCCACTGAGTTTCACCACCATCTGCGTCAGCATGGGCGGCGCTTTTCCATTGGCATTAAAAAATTCTTGGAACTTCGGGATGATAAAAACAAGAATGCCGGAAATAACCAAGATGGCCACAAGAATAATCACCGTCGGATAAACCATCGCTCCTTTAACCTGGGATTTAATTTTTTCGGATTTTTCCATGTAAGTTGCTAAACGGTTCAAAATACCGTCCAGAATACCGGCCTCTTCCCCCGCTTGAATCATATTGCAATAAAGGCGATCAAAAACATTTGGAATCAAAGCCATAGACTCTGCAAGTCGTCGCCCCGTTTCAATCGAAAGTTTTACTTTTGAGGCCGAGTCTTTGAGTAAACCGGGACGAAGCCCTTCTCCTAAAATTTTCAAAGCATCAACTACAGGAATTCCCGCATTAATCAAGGTTGCAAATTGACGAGTAAAAATTTGCATGTCTTTTGTTTTTACACGCGGAGAAAAAATCCCAACCGTCGCAGGTGGTGCTTTTCTTGAGCCCATTTGGCCCTTCAAACCTATGCGAAGCACTTGCATATTCATTTGCAGCAGTTTAGCTCGAACGTCGCTTTCGGATTTCGCTTCAACTTCACCTTGTAAAATCTGGCCTGACAAATTTTTTGCCTGATAGCTATATCTTCCCATTAGACACCTACCCTTTTTAATAAGTGATCAAGATCCACAGGATCCCGACTGACTTCAAATGCGGTTTTAATTTCAATTCTTCGTTTAACCAACAACTGCAGAAGAGATTGATTCATAGTCACAATTCCTGAATGTTCGCCCGCATTTTTCATAAGTTCTTCAAATTCGGTAAGGTCTTTGGACCATAAGATTTTTTTTACTTCCGAAGATGCCAGAACAATTTCATTTGCCAAAACAAATTCAGATTGAGCATTAGAAATTTGTGTTTGGCTGAACATCACGGCTAATCCATCGATCAATCGCCAGAGTAAATGAGGGTTTTGTGTGGGCATGGCCAGTCCGAATAAACGATGAAGGGCACTGATCAATGAAGGTGCACTTAAATGCAAAACGACAAGTCTTCCGTCCTCGTATAAGTTTATCGCATGTGATAACTCATCTTCAAATTGAATATTTTCAAAAATAACCACTGAAGACTCTTTCACTGCCAAGCGGTGATTCGATTCCAATATATTATCGTAGGTGCAAATATGAAAACCATTCTTTCCAAGAGTGGGACTTCCGTCTCTGGTTACATATGTCATCGAATTAATTTTTTTTTCTTTCCACTTTTGCCCAAGCAAATCCAAAGTTTTTTCGATGGATGAATTCCGATTGCCAACAATAAGAATTATTCCTTGCTGTCGCAAACTTGCTTCCACTAAAACTTGTGGCAGCAAAAAATCAAAAGCAGAATTATCTTTAACTCTTGTCATACTTAGGTATCCTTCACTGATGCGTTAAGGACTTCTTCCACTGTAGTTACTCCTGTCCTGAGTTTCAACAAAGCACTTCTCCTTAATGTGCGCATGCCTAACTCCCTTGCCAAAAATCGCAACTGTCCAGTGTTGGCCCCCTTTAAAATCGCTTCTTTAATTTTTTCAGTCATCGGAAATAATTCATAAATAGCTGCTCGTCCTTTGATTCCTGTATTGTTACAGTCACGACACCCACGTCCTTTAAACGTTTTGTAAGAGGCCACATCCTCTGGCTCTACACCAAGATTAATAATGACCTGAGGTGGAATTTCGATGGGAGCTCTACAAGCCTCACAAACTCGTCCAACTAAGCGCTGAGCAACAATTAAATTTAAGGTTGAAGTGATGATGTACGGCTGCACACCGATCTCGGTCAGACGAATAATTGTTGAGGGCGCATCATTCGTATGTAAAGTGCTTACCACCATATGACCCGTTGAAGCGGCCTTAAAGGAAATTTCTGCAGTTTCTTGATCACGAATCTCCCCCACCATCACGATATCGGGATCTTGTCGCAGAAATGTTTTTAGTGCCGATGCAAATGTTAATTCAATATCTGGATTCATTTGCACCTGATTGATGCCTTCTAAGTTAAACTCCACCGGGTCTTCTGCCGTACTGATGTTAACATCTGCTTTATTGAGCTCACTTAATGCAGAATAAATTGTTGTTGTCTTTCCGCTTCCTGTTGGACCTGTGATCAGCACCATTCCTTGCGGTTGATTGATGTTTGTTTTAAAAAGTTTTAAATCATCTTCTTCAAATCCCAATTTAGTCATATCTAACTGAAGATTTGATTTATCCAAAAGACGTAAAACAACTTTTTCACCCCACAGTGTGGGCAAGACGCTAACCCGAAAATCCATCTCTTTTGATTTTGTACGAACCTTCAAACGACCATCCTGAGGCCTGCGTCTTTCAGCAATATCTAACTTTGACATGATTTTTAAACGAGCCGCAATGGCCGAACCCGATCCTTGCGGAGGCGAGGTTGCCTCAATCAAAGTACCATCAATGCGATATCTAACACGAAATCTTTTTTCGTAGGGTTCAAAATGAATATCCGAAACTCTTTTCTTCATCGCATCAGCTAAAGTACCATTAACAAATTTCACGACCGGAGAATTCTCGCCCAACAAATCTTGATCAATCATTTCGACGGATGCATTATTTAAGGCCACGATCGAGCTGTCGTCGAGCTCTTCGTCACGCATTTGATCAAGACTTTTTTGAATATTAGCGCCGTAATATTTTTCAATCGCTGCTTGCACAGCAATAGCCGTGGCTAAGACCGGCTGAATGCTTTTCATCTTAGTGATGTATCGCAGATCTTCGCGCACCATCAGATTGCTCGGATCAGAAAACGCCACCACCAATGTCTGTCCTGCCTTTTGCAAAGGAATCAGCATATACTTTTCACAAGTTTCACGGCTCAACATTTGAACAACGCCCGGATCAATTTCAAAACTTCCCAATTCCACTCCAGGAATTTGGTAATGTTTTTCCAGCGCACGAAGAATTTGATTTTCTTTGAGGTAACCTAAAGTAACGATACTTTGAATAACATTAAAGACCTTATTCTTTTTTTGATCTTCAAGCGCTGCATTTAACTGTTCGGGGCGTAATAATCCTTGTTTTACAAGAATCTCGCCGGCCTTTAAGGACATGATTTTCCTCTCGAAAAAAGAACTCAAAATATCATATCGTTAACCGCAATTTTGCGTCACTAGACCTAGGGCGAGTTTTGAACTTTTTCAGTAAGAAATTTTTGCCAACTCTTTTCAAATTCTTCGAATGAAAAATCAAGCTTGAGGTTCAATTTCTGAATCAAACTAAAGTCATAAAATGCAGATATATAACTTCGCGGGATCGTCTTCAAAGCGGCTCTCTTGGCTTCTCTTAGCAGGGGGTTCTTTGAATTTGCAAAATCCAGATCTAATACCGCGCCCCCATCCTTCATAAAATTAAAATAAGCTAAATCGTTTAAGATCGGATCCCCGTCTGGAAAAACGACCGTATTGATTAAGATAGAGGCACGAGTTGTTTGCAAAGTCAGCTGATGGGAAGGCAAAGCTAAGATTTCGATTCCAATATGAAATCGTCGAAGCCATTCGACTTCCGAGTTAATGAAATCCTCGTCCTCACCGACCAAATAAACTCGACGATGGCCAAGACTTAACAGCATGGCAACCAATACACGACCTTTCAGATCGTCACAGATAACATAACCGGCTTCTTTAATATCATGATCCTTGATCTTTGAAACAATTGTCTCTCTTAAACTCTCAATCATAATGACCCGAGGCCACAAGGCTCCATTCTCGTTAACAATCGAATCACAGCAACCCAATAAACTCACCTGAGTTGGTTTTGCTTGCCAATTTTCAAGAATTTTTTGTGATGTTTCATAACCCATCCGCAAGAAATTGAACGACTTTACCAGCTCGTACTGATTGGCTAAAAGATTTTCAATGTTTTCAGATTTAAAGGCCACGAGTTCAATTTCAATATTTTTAATCTTAAAAAAATCCTGCATATGTTGCAGTGAAAGTGAAGGTGTTTTGCCGTCGTCGATCTCAGCAAATTTGAGGGTTTTCATTAAAATATTCCTTTGCGGATTTTCGATCCTTATTCAACTGAGTTTGAAGCTCATCCAAAGATGAAAATTTTTTCTCTTCACGTAAAAATTTAAAAAATGTAATTCCAATTTCTTTGTCATAAAGGGATCCATCAAAATCAAGAATATGAGTTTCAATTTTTAGACTGTTGCGATTCTCAGACACCGTGGGATTCCATCCAACATTAGTCATCGATTGATATTTTTTTTCATCCACAAGAGTTTCAGTGATGTAAACACCGACCCGAGGTTTAAGATTCCATTGCACATCAATGTTCGCCGTCGGAAAACCGATGGTGCGCCCGCGATGTGCACCATGAATGACTTTTCCATTCAAATAGAAAGGCCTTCCTAAAAAATCTTGGGCTTGAGACATCTCCCCACGACGTACAAACTCTCGGATCTTTGATGAAGAAACAATTTGGTCGTGTTTCTCGTAAGGAGGAATAATTTCAACTTCGACCTTTCTCTTTGCACAAATATCTTGCAATCGATTGAGTGTCCCATGCCGTTCTGAACCAAATGCAAAGTCATAGCCGACCACAAGGGCCAGTGGATTTAGACTCGAAAATAGCCAATCATCCAGAAATTTTTCTGGCGAGAGCTTTGAAAACTCGAGTGTAAAAGGATGACGAATAAAAACATCCACCTTTAACTTTCGCATTTGCTCAACCTGATCAGAAAAGGGAAATAACCTTTGAAAATCCCGGTCAGGATAAAGAATCTGCATTGGATGAGGCTCAAAGGTCAAAACGACCGCTTTGCTTTGCATTTCCTGGCTTTTCTTTGTTAATCTTTTAATTAATTCGATATGACCAAGATGCACGCCATCAAAATTCCCCATTGTAACCACCGAGTTCTCGATGATTTTTTTGGCTTGCCCTAAAGAGTCCACCATTTGCATTTTTGTAAAATCTCCTCGGTCCACATTAGCAAGCTCTGTTCTTTATTTCATCGTTGAAATTCTGTTGAGATTCCGCTATGTTGCATCGCGTGAGATCACGAAAATACCTAACCCTTGCTCAGCTTCGCTTGAGCTATTTTTTACGATTAGTCAGTCGTCGAAGCGGCTTTTTTCTTCGCTTCTTCCTGTGTTGGATTTTTGCGCTTCTTGTTCTGAGATATGACGAAGTCATGAACTATGACCAAAGATTTCAGCTTCGGGGCCCTCAAAAGGTCGGTTCAGACGTGGTTGTCATTTTGCTTAAATCGAATGATTTTCGAAAATCACCAAATATTCAAATGAACACCGTCATCGATATCAACGAACCCACAACGATTAGTGACAGCACATTTTGGGATCAAACTCTTTGGAAAGAATTTTTGTCTTCGCTATTGAAACAAAAGCCTCGCGCTGTGGGTATTAATCTTTATTTTGGCGATAATGTCGAAAAAATTAAACTGTCGATCGACGAAAAACGTATTTTTTATGATTCACGAATATTCTGGACGACTTCGGTGAATCACCTGGATCGAACTTTATTGCCGGCATTTACAAATCGTAATCAAAGCAATATTGGCAGCAATGAACTTCGCCGCGATGACGATGGGGTCGTGCGAAGAATTTTTTCCTCTTCGTCGGAACAATCTTTGTTGGTCGAAAAATTAACCGGCATTTACTTACCAAGGAGTTATTCGCATTGGCTCATTAACTACCGAGGTGATGAAAGTTTGTTCACTCATGTGACATGGAATGAAGTCATTAACAATGAACTTCCTCCACGATTTCTTGAAAATAAGATTATATTGATCGGAGCCGAAACCAATTTAACCCCAAATTATCAGACCCCTTTTGGCTCTCTTCATCGTGTTCATATCTTAGCTCAAGTGATTGATAATCTTTTGCATCAGCGCTGGATCGTGCGTTATTCAATAGGCATCTATTCTGCCTTTTTGTTTGTGGTTGCTTTAGTTGCCATTTTTATTATTACCAATTTTCCACAAAGCGTAAGTCTGGTCTTTTTCATTTGGATTGGAACCTTACTTGCGGCAATGAGTGCGTGGGTCTTTGATACCTTCTCGATCTGGTTTCCAGCGGTTTCCCCGGCCATTTTATTGACCAGCATTTGGATTGTTTTCGTCGGTTACCAGGCTTCAAAAATCGAGAGAAAAAATTTCGTACTCGAACAAGAACAAAAATATCTTCACGAGTTGGAACAACTCAAAAATAATTTTGTCAGTCTGATCAGTCATGATCTCAAAACTCCAATTGCAAAAATTCAAGCCGTGATTGATCGACTACTCACTCAAAAGGATCAAACAGAAATTAAACCTGATTATTTAGCCCTGCGGTCTTATGGCGACGAACTCAATCGTTACATTCAATCTATTTTGCAAGTTCTGCGTATTGAATCCCGAGATTTTCAATTGGTTATTGAGGTTGCTGACATCAACGATATTATTGATGCAGCCCTTCGGCAATTACGACCTTTGGCCACTGAAAAAAATATCCAACTGAATACCTCTTTGGAGCCTATTTTTTCAGTGGAGTTTGATATCACTTTGATGAAAGAAGTGATCATCAACCTTGTCGAAAATGCGATTAAGTACTCTCAACCCGGCCAAGAAATTTTAATTAAATCATGGGAAGAACAAGATTTTGTCCATGTGTCTGTAAGGGATAATGGACAAGGGATTTCCACTGAAGAGATTGAAAGTGTTTGGCAAAAATTCACCCGTGGTAAGAATCAAGATCTTAAAACCAAAGGAACAGGTTTGGGCCTTTATCTGGTTAAATATTTCGTGAATCTTCACGGTGGGCAAGTGTTTATGGAGAGTGAGCTGGGCAAAGGCACCACTGTCTCCTTTACCTTACCGCTCGCAGATGATAAGACCAACACCCAGAGGATAATATGAATAAGGTTCTAAATGTTCTTATCGTTGATGATGAAGCCGAACTCAGAAAATCAGTGGCAACTATTCTGCGTTCATCCGTTCCTGAAATTGAATTTCATATGGAAGAAGCCTCCAATGGTAAAGAAGCTTTAGAAAAAGTTAAAGCTCAATCCTGGGATCTTGTTTTAATGGACGTCAAAATGCCAGAAATGAATGGCATTGAGGCTTTAACTGCAATCAAAGAGCATGACCCACGAACTTTTATTGTCATTATGACAGCGCACAGTAATTTAAACGATGCTATTTTAGCAATCAAAGAAGGCGCTTACGATTATGTCGAAAAACCGGTCAAAGCCGAGCGTCTCGTTGAAATCGTAAGAACCTCTCTTGAAGCTCAAGAAATGGTATCGAAATTGGCTCTATCGAGTCCTATCTTCGATGATGACATTGAATCCGATTTTGTTGGAAATACACAAAAAATGCGTGAAGTATTTCACTTGATATTTAAACTTTGTAAAGTAGATACCACAGTTCTTATTCGCGGTGAAAATGGAACGGGAAAAGAACTTGTCGCTCATGCTATTCATTCTAACTCTCCTCGCAAAAGTGGAGCTTTTATCGCAATAAATTGCGGAGCTATTCCTGAATCCCTGATGGAAAGTGAGCTCTTTGGCCATGAAAAAGGGGCCTTTACTGGTGCGATTGAACGCAAGATTGGTAAATTCCAAGCCGCTAATAACGGCACTTTGTTCTTAGATGAAATCGGCGAATTGAAACCCGATATGCAAGTTAAACTTCTGCGCATACTTCAAGAAAAGAAATTCACTCCGGTTGGCAGCACACGAGAAGTAAAATCAA
>ERZ1292630.645-Hain-H41-02um-R3-645-length-35466-cov-7_pt2 | contig 16305 bp, 8 predicted proteins | sample MGYA00564408_ERZ1292630 | MGnify/ENA primary metagenome ERZ1292630 (study PRJEB36523, sample SAMEA6512641) | groundwater metagenome | collected 2019-01-08 | study: AquaDiva: Metagenomics assemblies of 32 groundwater samples | reverse complement strand
AGCGGAGATTGAACCACGCCGGCGACGCCGTGGAGGGGAGGGCATCATTCGGGCGGTGATTCCGTGGATGGGTCGCTAAGCAGTGAGGCAGGCAACAGGTGGCGAGGGCCCGCAATGCGCCGTCGCGGCGCAACGATTTGGGTCCCCCCACGGTCGCGTCGTCGCCCCGCCGACTGGACGCCGGCAAGGTAGAACGGACACTGGTGGCTCGCCGTGGTGCACCGCCAGCGACATCGACTCCGCCCCTCCGCGGAAGGGTGTCCCCCCCACTTCGACACACCAACGGAGCGCCGTCAGCCGGGTCGACGAGTAGGCGCTCCACGGCGGCAAACAGCCCGCCGCCCGATGCGCCGTGGTCGGTGGCGCGTTTGCTGCTTCTGGCGGACGTCGCGGCGGCGGCAGCTACGTGACCACCACCACCACCCCGGCGAGGAGGGCGGCGGCGATGCTCTATGAAGCTGCCGAGCCTCACGGCAAGCGCGGCGATCGGATCCATGGCAACCGAGGAGGGGGTGCTGCGCAACCGGTCGCCGCCTCCAACGGTGGGATGCCATCCGTTGTCATTCTCAATATTGCTTCCGTTGCTCTTCCGCGATCGCAGCGGCAGCCCTCCTTCGCTCTTTTTGTATCGCGCCGCAGTCGTTGTCGTCTCTGTCTCCCTTTCCGTTAGCCGCGCATGCTGATCAACGGCAGCGAACAACCGGTCGAGGGCGTCGTTGCCGGTGGGCGAGGCACTTCGTCGGGTTATCTGGTTGTCTAGTACCTTCTCTCCATCTGCTGTCGTCGGCAGTACGTCGTCGGCACGGCCCACCGCGTCGTCTTCTGCCGATAGCACCGCGAATGTCTCACTATCCATTCTGGTCCATTCGACCACGTCGATGTCGATTGGCGTCGAGGGGCCGTTGTGATGGTGATGCTCATCGTCACGTGACGCCCGTCGATACGATAAGGAGGAGGCGGAGGTGGAAGATGAGGAAGCATCCGGACACGTCATCACGAGGGACGCCAGCAGCCTCGATGACCAGGGGTCTCGTGTGCGCGCCTCCGACATCAGTTTCTCAGCGAGCCTCGCCACGCTCGCGGCGTCCAGGTAGTGCGACCGACTAACGGCGGCGGCAGAAGGGATTCTTCCACCGCCAGATATGGAAGAGTCTTTCACGCGCCAGCATAGCTCCGACAGGCAGGCGGCGGCCACCAAGACATCCCCGACCGGGGCGTGATTGGCTGATGAAGCACGGAGCAGCGACGCGACAAAGTTGGCCATCGTCGGCGTGGCGTCACCGACGCCGGACGACGCCGTCGCCTCTTCCTCTTCGAGCGCATCAGCGATCAATCGAGGCATGCCGTCGCTCGAAACGGCCGCGTCGCCGGCCAATCGCCCCGCTGCACAACGGGGACGACCGATGGCCGCCGCACCGCAGGCGCACAACAACCTCCGCAAATAGGGGGCTTCGCGCAGGCCGTGACGCCAGCCCAGGGCGTCGACCATCGACGCCACCGGCAGCGGTGCGGCGGACTCCTCGCCTCCGGAGGCATCGTGGTCGGCATCGCGGTGATCCCACGCGACGAAAGGAAGGCCTGCCGACAGTGGCAGGAAACACCGATGCCACCCTCGCCGCCAACTCGTGGCGGTGGGATGGTGATCAATGGTTTGCAGGCGCCAAAGGGCTAGGCATAGCGACGCGAAGCCTGACGCGAGGCACAAACGCGCACAAATGGGCGAATCCAACTGCATGGCGATTTCAAGAACTGTCCCTCGGGGAAGCAGCAGCATTTCGTCGTGGTCGTCTTCATCGCCCCCGGTCGCCACGGTGTCCAGGATCGCCGAGAAAGACCGTGAGGGGCGGCGAGCAGTCGAGGTTGACCCCGTGGCTTGCAGCAGTAGCCATCCCAACAACGTAGGCATGTCCGCCGCTGATGCGCAATGAAAGCAGCTGCCGACCCCGAGCAACGGCCGAAGGAGCAACGCCGCTACGGCACCGGTCGGCATGGATGTCACCGCGACGCCACTACTAACCTCATGGCGATGACCCACTGCCGTTCTCGTCGCCGTCGCCTGCCGCAGTCGTAGGGATCTGGACCTGGCGATCGAGGTCACCTGGTGAATGGCCTCCTCGGACGCTCGCCGCTCCTCCATCGTGGGGTCGTGGTCATCATGGACGCGTCTGGCCGCACGATGGCGGGTCGCGGCTTCGTGGAGCCACCGACGGCTCAGGTGGAGCAGCTCACCCGATGCGTCCACCGATGGGACGATAGGTGCGGCCATCAAAAAGAAAAAGTAATTCTATTTATTTTCCTCCCTTTGCTTCGTTCGAATCAAAACGAGTCACAGCAATCAGACTCTTTGATAGCAGGGTCCATTCGGCGTCAGAGCATCGCGCGGCACCATTGGTTTCCTCCTATGCATTTTTTGTTTGACGTTCCATCGGCAGCGGGGGCATGCTGGTCATTCTTTTTCTTGTTGAACTCGATGCGATAGCCAACCGCAAACTTCTTGATCGCGGAAAAGATTTCTTTTCTCCTTTGCTGTTCACGCGATAACAAGAAGGAGATGGTATGGGGAGAATAAACTGTCATCACTCGTTCGTTCCTTCGTTTCGCCGGTCTTCTCCTCAGAAAAAAAACACTATTTTTGGGGCGCCGAAACATCAGGCGGCGGGTTTCGTGGGTGCGCATGCCGTGTGGTATTGCACTGCGCCTAACTGCATGCGGCTGTTATCCATAATGACTTCCCCGCACTTGCCGCACTTTGGCCGCGTGGACCGTTTGTATGCGTCGACACACTGTGGGTGAAGCGTCACCATCGCGCCGCCCGCGCTGGTCAGTTCCACGAACTCATCGGTGCACATGTTCTTGCACTGGGCGCATGGCGTGTGGTTGGCAGCTTCGTACGCCTCGAGACAGCTCTGATGCAGCTTCAAATCGCCGCTCTCCAGAAAATTTTTATCCGTGATTGGCTTCTGGCACTGGCAACAATTCATCCCGATGTATGGAAGAAGAATACTAATCGAAGCGATGGGACGTTTTTTGGGGGGGCGGTTGGTGGTCGCCAGAGGACGTCGGTACCGTTGGATCGAGTGAGCCTTTATCGGTTCGTATGTCTATCCTCCTGTCGGAAGAAAGAAGTGGTGAAAGGAGAGGCGAGGGGGGCAACGCAACAGCGCAGCCACAATGCTCTCGACCCCAGGCACGACGCGAACACAACGGGTCGGACACTTTGGCAGTGCAGGTCGACTACGGGGGTGGAGTTTTGTTCGCAGGCAAATATCCGGCACAAAAAAAACACCCGGTGGCCCCCACCACAGCCCGCCAGGCACACGAAAGTAGTAGTGAGGTTAGGGCTACTCGGCACACGATCGCGCAAACAGTCACTTGAAAATAGGGGCGGTAGTCCTCCCTGCAGTATTTCGGCTCCCATCGCCTTCGACTAGAGCGCACGCTCCTACGACGGTTCGGTTGCCTTCCTCTCTCTTTTGCACTCTTCCACTTCCTGCGTCGATCACTTTTTCGGCGCGCAAGCATTGTGATAAAAGTTCGCTCCTAACTTCATGCGGCTGTTCTCCATGATCACGTTGCCGCACTGGGCACACTTCGGTCGATTGGCGATCTTGTAAGGATCTACGCAATCGGGATGCAGTTCGACGGTCGTCCCTTGGTCGCCACCATCCCCTGCGGTCACTTCGACGAAGTCGTCCAAGATCGGCTGTTTGCACTGCACGCATTTCGAACAGTTCGAGCGCTGCCATGCCTCGAGGCACTTATTGTGCAGCTTCATGTCGCCGTTTTCGAGGAAGTCCTTGTCTTCGATCCAATCGTTGCAGTGAGCGCATTTGCCAACGCGACGTTTTATTCTCGCCTCTTCTTCGGCGGCTTTTCTCTTCGCTTCGAGGGCGGCTTCCCGCGCGCGCGCTTCCTCCGCCAACTTGGCGGCCGCCTCTGCTTGTTTAGCGGCCTCCTCCTTCGCCTTTCTTTCGCGGTCTTCCTTCTCTTTGCGTTCGGCCGCAAGCTTCTCGCTGGCCTCTCGCGCTCGGCGTTCGGCATCCTCCTTCGCCTTGCGCTCCGCATCCTCTTTAGCGCGCTTGGCGGCGTCCTCTCGCGACGCTCCGTCGCGTCGGTCGTGTATGTGCTTCAGAATGTCTTCGTAGGTCTTGCGCTCTGCTTGCCCCGAAGAGAGCGCGTCGAAGAACAAGCGCAGCTCTTTCACGTCTGTTCGCTTCATCAGCTCGGCATCCTCCAAGGTCACTTGAACTCGAATGTTGCGGATGAGCTGAGCGATCAGAGGCGGGACACCTTCCAGATCGGCAGCCGTCGCCATTGGTTTCGGCCCACCATTACTCGGCGATGGGGCTGTTGTCGTCGTTGTTGTTGTTGTCGTCGGCTTAGGGTACGCCTGAGACATGGGCGGAAACGCCTTCGACATCCGATTAGAATAACGAGAGAAAGGAGAGGAGACAATGTAGGCTTTGCGGTGGTGTGGGCCTTTCGGTTACAATCACAGGCACAAACAACGGGAATTTTTTTCCACAAAGTCTTGTTGAAAAGGTGGCGCGCAAAAGACTACGCCTCACGGAGGCGACGACCGCCGCATCTGCTGCCTTTTCCTCCGCCAATTTCGCGAAACCGCCGCGAAGAGGACAACCGCGGTGGCACTCGCGGCCCCAATAATCAGGAGTGACGCGAACGAGGACGAGGCGGAAGGGGATTGGATCGAATCCTTACCGACGGCGTCGCCGGAGGTGGTGGTGGTGCCGTTGCCGACGACCGTCCCTTCTGTCGGCGAGGACGATGTCACGGCCGAGGACGGCAAGTGGAGGTCGCCACCTTCCCAGGGTGCATCGTGGTCGTCGTGGAGTTCGACCGACAGGCCGCCGCCGGTGTTCCGAAATCGCTCCGGCCAAAAGAATGATAGGCGTGACGCCGGTGGCGTCGATGCCGCGTCGGCGGAGGACGGACGCCACTGCAGCGGAGAGCCCGAAGGTTCGCGTCGGGGGACGATCATCGGCGGGCGCAGCAGGGCTTCCTCTGCCCCCTCAATCTCTCCAGCCGCCGCACCATCGACAGCTTCGAGGCCCTCAGCAAGGCTCAATGCGTGTGCGGCGACTCGCGAGATCACCACGGCACACGAGAGTCGGTGCTCCTGGCGCCGTGAGAAGGTCGAGGGTTGTGTCCCCACGTGGGTGTCACGACGGCTGTGGCTGGGAACGACCCGGCCCCCTGCCGCCGCTACGAGGTGACGCGTCAACGTCGATCGCAGCATCGGGCAGTGACGAGACACCCAGAGCCCCCTCTCATCGACCTCCGACGGCGAGGACGTCAGGTTAGCAGCACCAGAGAACGCTCCCTGCCTAGTCGTGAACGATGTGGCCCGCCGCAGCTGTGACGCGAAACTCCGAGCAAAATGGGCCGTGCGGGTCGATAGGTATGGCCACCATACGGACGAGGGCGTCGTCCGAACTCGTAGCGGTGACCCGTCGTGTTGTGGCTGCTCGTCCTCGAGGCGGCCGAGGATGGCTTCCACGATCCCGGGAAGTACGATGACCGTGTGGGGCTCCAGCGGGGGTGCCCTTCCGGACGCCGTGACGCGCGTGGTGGTGGCCGACATCCACTTCAGCGTCGTCTCCACGGCGGATGCCGCCACGTTGAGCGTTGCGTCGCAGCGGAGGAAATCGTCCGCGGAGAGGATTGCGTCCCTCGGTACCTCCCCATCCGCCTTCAGTTCGGTGGCCGCCTGGTCACGGTCGCCACCGAAGAACAGGTCTCTCTTGGCTTGTACTTCGGAGCTGGCGACGTGGCCCACTGCGGAAGCGAAGTCGAGGAACACCATCGCATGCTCTGCTGGGGAGGGTAGTTGTTCATCGCCGCCACCCCCTCTTCCGTGGGGCGTGTGCTGCTTCCCGTTATGCACCAAATCCTCCAGCTGCACTCGCTGGCGCACCGAGTAGACAAGAGGTGGGGCAAAGGGGCCACCAGGACGATCCAAGCCGTCGGCGACATCTCGCTGGGGAAGGTCGAGGCCGTGGCGTGGTTGATGGCGGTGAGTATCGTTGATGTTGTTCTCCGCCGCGGCCGTCGAGCGAAGCCACCGCGAGGAGGCGGCGCGACGCAATTCCCAAAGCGGACGCTTGCTGCTTCTTTGGTCACCAGAAGCGCCGCGGTTAAGGGAGCGGAGGCTGTGCGACATCGCGGCGCGCGACAGCTTCCGCCGGCCGACGCATAGCGCGGTGACGCTCGACGCGGCGAGGAAGTCACTCTCTTTCATCTTCTGCTTCGTGAGCAGCCGGGCATCTACGCCGAACGTTTCGCCAGTTGATCCATGGGTCCCTTCATTGGCCACCGTCACCGTCGTGGTGGATGAGGAGGCGTTCGGCGTTTGATGAGCAGCGCTCTTCTTCTTCTCGTTATTACTCGCGTCGTCGTCCGAAGAGCTGAGGCACCACGACGACTCACCGGATGGCGATCGTGGCATGGTCGCCAGTGACGCCGATGCACGAACACAGCGCTCTCGCAGCCTCAACGTCGGATGCCACGCTTCCATCACGTAGGAGCCTGGCTCTCCGGAATCCCATGGATCCAACGGCGGTGTTGTGGTGGCGGTGCGGTTGGAAGGATGCAAAGGAGGAAACGGCGGTGCTGCGGTGGCCAGGTCGCCGAAGACGAAGCCCACGTGAATGTTCAAATCGACGGCTCCCATCGCTGCTCGTCGTCGTCGTCGTCGTGCCGCCACCGGTGCCTGCTGCGCCATCGTCGAGGTGGCCCGATGCGGCAGATGGGAGGATTTTGACTGCCACGGCGACAGCATGAAAGGGGTGACGCCCCACACGGCCGTGTCGACGAGGAGACGGAGGGGCGACTGCGGTTGTTGCGCATGCGGTTGCTGATCCGCGACGTCGCCTTCGAGGGAACTGAACGCTCCCTCGGCCGCTCGGCGCGCCGCGGCACGGCACACCGCAGCCAGATGCAGCGTGGACGATCCTAAAAGACTGAAGCCATCGACCACGGTTAACCGCGGGGGGATCCGCCCTCCGGTCGGACGTCCGCGGCCGCTTTCCCGGAGCGTCGCCTCGGCCAGGTGCCTAAGGATCGTCGTCGTTGTGCTCAGCAGCACGTCCGTAATCGACATCACCTGTTCATTCGCCGCTGTCGAATTAGATGTTAGCTGCCACCCACGTCGTTGGAGGGACGGGGGTGGCCAACCGTCGCGCTGTTCGAGCAGGTAAGCTACGTCGTCGACGCTATCGTCGCTATCAAGCCACACCACAAAGGGGGCCACAGCGGCCGCCGAGGGTGACGACGCTCGAGATGCCCTTGGACGCGCCACAAACGGACGCAAGGCTCCAAGTTGAGGAGCCAAGAAGGTCGTTTCGCGCAGGACGCCGAGCCGTTTCGCGGCTGTCGAGGCGGCCGCCGCGGTCGCTTGGTCGCTCTGCGTCCCGCCGCTATCGCCGAAGAGCATCAAAGTCGCCCAGGGAGTCAACCATGTCCGCTTCATCCAATGTGCCGCGGCGACGAAATGAGAGAACGAGAACGGCCATCGGAGCCGACGGGTCCAAAGGGCCGCCGCTGCGTCCGTTTCCGCCGCGGCCCGAAACGCATCTCGCATCGACGGGATCAGGCACAGCCGGCCACGGCCTCCGCCGCCGACGAGCGGTCGGACAAGGGCGGGGGTCTTCGCATAGGATTGGTTGTACAGCAGCCAGAACTCCGCGGCAGAAGAGGTCGATGCAGGCACGGGTGGCACCGCGCTCACCGACAAAACCGAAGCCAGATGTCCAGCGCACGTTGTTACAGAGGCGCTTGCTAGGTCGCAGGCATGCGCGCGCCATTTCGGAAAACCCCCCTCCGAACCAACCGGATCCCCTCTGTCGGCCACCGGGTCAGAGGGAGACACCCGCTCCGTCGTGCCGTGCGTCCAGAAATGCCCGAATGTGGGATGCCACAGCCGCATGGCATCCAACGCGACCGCTGTGACCAACTGGTCGTTGAACCGCTCGACGACAGCGGTTTCCAACCGTCGGGGCAAAGATGCTGACGGCCCACCTCCGTCGACGCTGCCGTTGGTTGGAGCCATGGCATGCTGCCGCCGCCGCCGAGTTGGAAGCCGACGGCCGCGATACCACGCAGCCAGGCCCAGGTTGTACCGGAACCGCGCGTCCCGCAGGAACGATTGAGGCGCCGCAACGGCCCTCGTCCCCGCGGTGTCGTTGTCAGCAAAAGGTCGCGCCCCTTGGCAGATGTTGCTCTTGTTGCTGCGGTCGATCGTGCCTTTGTGAATCGTGCGGAGGGTACCACGCCGCCAGAGACGCGATGGCAACGAAACGAACAGCCAACGAAGGAGGCCTCCACGGGACAAGGACGTCGACCACTCTGTCGCGGCTCTGGTGGCAGCAGTGATCTCCTCGCCGTCCGTCGTCGTGGCGATGTGGGTGGGGAGTTGAACGTGCCATTCCGGTTGCTCAAGCGAGATGTACAGCGTGAGCGACAGAACCAGCCAAAGCAGTGCCCAAAACATGTTGAAGGGGAGGATGCGAGGGGGGCCGCCCTGCATAGTATCGCCGCGGCAGGCCATTCTTTCTAAGAAAAACTCCCTTCCACCTTTCCGAGATAGACAAGCGGAAACCACAACTTACCACTTGGACACGCACACACATGTCATCGTGCCAAAAAAAAAACAGAGGGGGGGGGGCCAACCCGTGAATGCACACCGACACACTTGAAAGGAAGGAGGAAGGGAGGGAAAAAAGAGGGTAACGAACGAGAGAGAAAATGATGGCTCGCTTCTGGTGGGGTTTGTCGGCTATTGGCGACGCGGTCTGGCACTCCTATGTGTGGCACAGCACAACAAATACAATCAAAAATCCACCACCAAAAAGGGGGGTTTCGGTGTTGTCCCTCACAAATCGGCGAGCACCTGCTCACCGGTCCGCAATGGCCGCTTCAGCACCAGCGGACGGGGGCCGCTCCCAGGGTCCGTCGCCGGCAACGCCGGGCTGCCCTGAAGTTCGTTTAACTCCAAGACTTCCTTGAACGCGTCTAAATTGGCGGCCCCGGGATGCGACGAGAGCAATCCGAAGGACGCCTGCCCGTCACGAAACCGAGGCCGGTTCTTCTTCATGATGCGAATGATGGCGGCCGCCACGCCGATGGCGACCAGCAGAAACCCGGCGAGCACAACGGAAATGACAACGACCAATGTGCGGTCGGAGGCGTCCGTCGCGTCCCCGGTCGATGCCAGCGCCCGCGCGGGAAGCGGCGTTGGCGGCGGCGTCGATGCGCTCAAAAGCCCCGTCGGAGAAGGCGCGGTCGCCAAGAAACCGAAGGTCCAGTGGCCGTCCAACAAGGACGATCCAGTGGGTAGCAAGTGGCTGCGGCTCGCCGCAAAGCATCGCAGGCCGGTGGCTGAAACCAATGAGGAAGCCGATGATGTAGCACCCGGCACTGCCGTCGTGACGGACGTCGAGAGGCACGCATAGCGACTCGTACCATCCGTCGCCGGGCGACCTCCGACCGACGTGTCCAGAACCGTCACTTCCATGGTGACCGACGCGTTGATCGGCGATGGTGCTGAGTGATCCGGGGAACGCATCCTCACGGAGCCCACCACGGCGGCCACGGCGATCCACGACGGCGCGGCCGCTGTCGGCGCCACCACCGTCGTCCGCGCGGCGAATGGCGACACCATGACCCACGTGACGGTGACCGACACCGCGGCCACCGCGTCCAACGATATTGGGGGTGGTGGAGGGGCCGCTACCCCCCCGGCTGCGCCCATGCGTCGTCCACGCAGCTTCAGGAACCACCGCGTCGATGGCGGTTCCGTCGCCGGTGGTGCGTCCGTTCCGTTGAGGTTCGTCGGCGCCACCGGCGTTCCGTCATCGGACGCCGCCGGAGCAATGGCGACGCTTGGCAGCCGCACGAGGACACCCTCCTCACCAAAGAGCGCCACGGCGTAGGCGTCAAAGAGGATCGTGGTGACGGTCGTCGCCCCAGGACGACCCAACGGCGCCGTGGGCAGCGTCGTGGCCACGGTGCGCGTTAGGTGCCCCGCGCCGCTGACTGGCTGCGTTCGGGACACATCGAGCCACCCCAAGGATGCGGTGTACAATCGCGCGGAGCCCACCGCAGTCGTGCTCGCCGTCGCGGTGCCGTTTGCAGAAGTAGTGACCGCGGCAGCCGGGGCTGGGAACAAGGCGACGCGTAGCCGATCCGTGATGTCCCCCCCCGTGGTGCTCGCTGCCCCGGACCAGCCACCCACGTAACCGGTGGCCTCCACAGCCGCGGTCGCGTTGCACAGACGACTCCATGCGGTGGAAGCCAAGAGCTTCTGCTGCGCGGCTGGCGTCGACATGAGGGTCAAGGCAATTCCCACCGCGGTCTCCTCGGCGGCCGTGGTGGAGGACCCTGCCGCGGCAGTAAAGGCCGACGCGACGATCCCGGCCACCTCCAGCCCCATTGCGGTCGCCAGCGGCAGCAGCGCGAGTCTGGGAATGCCTCTTGACAGCTGCGCCACGAGGGGCGGCGACGCGGAGGAAGTCGCGTCGTCCTGTGAGGACAGTTGCGAAAGCAACGAGCTGCCTGAAACACTGCCCATCGTCGTCACATCGGAGAACATAGGGTCTCGACGATCGCCGAGCCACCATGCGGGGAGCACCGTCTTGTCAGTGCCACTTCGTCCAGCCGCCGCGACGCCGTCGTAGGTGGGCCAAAGGTGCGTCGACTTCCGTCGGGGTAGCCGACTGCGGCGCAGAAACGAGGAGGCCATGTCGACGAGTGTCGACTGCATCCCACCAGGGAACAACACCGCTGTTGACATGGCCGCCATCCGCTCTTGAGACTGCACCGCGACCAAACTGCAATCGTCCGGTGCGGTGCCGAGGCCGCCAGCGAGAAAGGTGAACAAAAACCAGGCGACACTCAGACCTCCGGACGAACTAGACGACGGCGGGGTTGGGAACGGGACGGCGAGGGAGACGTTGTCGCCAGTCCCAGTCATGGAAAGCCACAGAGACGTCGATTCCACATTGCCGCCTCCCGATGTCGTGGCACTCGTCGTCGTCGTCACGCGGTCGAAGGACAGCCACCGCTGCGCAAGATTGACCATCGTAGCGTCGCTCAGCACATCCGCGGCGCGGGAAGCGGCTCTCGGGAGCGACAGCTCGGCCGCCCCTGGCCCCAATGCCGTCACATTGATACTCGCCGCTTTCACGGTCCCTTTGGGATCGGACCACAAGCTGCGGATCACGCTGGAGAGCGCCCAGACGCACTGCGTGACATTACCGACGAAGGTGGTGGCCGGCGCCATGACTGCCGCGCCTCCCTGGACGAGACGAAGAGGTGGCGACGGGGGCGAGTGGGTCAGGCAGCTCTGCAGCATTCGCCACCAAGTGAACATCGCGTTGCCTCCATCTCCTCCGACAGTGGACTCCGCGGCCGTGGACAACGCCGGGCGGCCGGTGACGTTCGGCGACATGAAAAAAAAAGGCGGCGACGAATTCGTCGTGCCTGACGGAGCTACGGCGAACGTCGTCTCTCCGTTTCCTGGGACGACGGCGACCACCGTCGTCGTCGTGCGGGCGGTGGACCCATCCACTGTGGCCAAAAACGCATCTGCCGTGGGATAGACCGCCGCCGCCCTCATCGCTGCCACCGAGGAGCCATTCACAACGACCGGAGGCGTGAGAACGGATGCCGCCACCGCAGATGGGCGCCAACGGGTCCACTGGGGACTGTCGCAATGGCACGCGTCGAGCACGAAGCCATTGAGCCACTGTAGCTGAACCCGCACCGATATGGCCACAGGGATCGCCGAGGCCGTCGAGGACGACGACGACCGTCGTGTCAGCAGCGCCGGGGGTACCGGAATGAATACTGGCAACGTGAGTGTCGACACAGCGGCCACGAGCTCCGCGGGGTCAGAGGCGGCGACCGTCACCATGAAGGTCGCGCCAGGCGGCAGGGTCTCGGCGGCTTCGATTGTTGCGGTGACGAGCAACATCAAGGGAACGCCATCCTGCGTCGTTGTGACGTTGACCATTTCGGTGGCTCCACCAGTGGAAGTGGGGGAGAAGGCATCGGTGCGGGTCACCCAGGTCGTTGCACAGCCCCCTTGCCATGAAAACCGAGGGGTCGCCGCGGGCGAGAAGGTCAGCCACGGCAGGGCCACTCGCTTCATCAACGCGTTCACGCCATCGACAGAAGTCGCAGAACTCGCGGGTGGCGCGAGCGTCGACGGGTCTGCTGGGCTCGTGGGTGCCACTTCCAGCAGCCCGGTGCACCGCCCCGCGTTCACCGACATGGACGAAAACTTGAGACCTACGGTGAGCGGCGAGGTATCGCCTCCCACAGTCGTCGACCGGAAAGTCACGATCGGCGACGCGGGCACCGAAATAGCTAGGTCAACGACGTATCGGCCTTTCCCGACCACCGGCGCCGCCACGCTGAGGTTCGTCGACGGTGGAACAACGCTCGCGGCGTCGGGGTCTTGCCACGAGGCCGACGTGGTTCCCGCCACAACGGAGACCACGCCGCCGCGGCCCGACACCCACGAAAGCGACGCCGCGGTCATCGCGTGAGAGGCGGCAATGCGCACCAATGCGGTGGATCCGGCGATCAACGGTTGGCTAAGTAGCACCGCGAAGCACTGCTGGGACGTCACAGGGGAAGAGGGGGCGGAGGCGTTGGCCGTTGATGAGCTCACGGCTTGCTCTGGCACCATGGTGATAGTCGGCACAGAGACCGCCGCGGCTGCAGCGGTGCCGTTTGCCGCTCGGGGCAGCAAGACGCTGGACACGCAATCCATCGCATAGGACGGGCTCAGCTCGACGAGTTGGTTCATCGCCGTGGCCGCCGCGGTCGTCGTGTCCCCCGTTACAGCGTCGTTTTGGCCGAAACCCAGCGCAGGACACAGTGCTGACGACGGCACAAACGGGGGAGATGTGCCGCGGGTCGGTGCGCCAGCGGCGGCGCCCACAGGATTCAGATCGACGACGTCGAAACGACCCATTCGCGTGCGCATTTCCGAATTTCCGTTAGGCGACCAACGAATTGGCAGCGCCGGCGTGGAGGGTTCCAGTCGCAGGGTCGCGCACGCGTCGTACGGCTCACCGAGGGGGCAAACTTGCCACTGGGTCGCATCAGACATATTGGTGCTCCGTTGTCGACTGTTGACGGCGATCGTGGGCGTCCGCCAGGTGCGAATCTGCAGATACTGCTTTCGCGCGACGACGGCTGTTAGGGGAGACGGCGGGAGGGAAGCAGCAGGCGCCGTGGTCGTCGTGGTGGTCGTGGCATTTTCAAGCACAACCGATGCGATCCACGCCTGTCCGTCAGTCAACGAGGCTGCGACGATGCCGACCGGGCTCCAGAGCGACACGTGTGCGGAGGCCAACGGCAGCGACGACGTTGACAAGGGGTTCCCGTCGTCGCGACATCCTCCCCGGAGGGTCGGCGGTGCATCGTCGTCAACTGCAGCAGCAGTGTCCATCGATGATATGTTTGTGGCGGCCGACGAGGAGGTGCCTTGCTTCGGGCCAAGGAGAATCGCGCCCGTCGGGGAGCCCATCATGGCACACGGCACCACTCGAGTGGCCGCCGCCTCCTCCCCGGCGATCATGTCCCGCGTCGAAGCCACGGCCGCCGCCTGTGAGGCGAAAACGAGGATGGTCACCTCCGCGGTCGTCCAGTCGTACGTTGTGTCTGGCGACAGGAAAGGAGTTGTCCCACCTTCGCCGCTTCCTGCTGCTGCTCCGATGAGAATGCAATGCTCAAGCAGCGAATCCTCCTCTCCAACGACACCGTTGCGCCCCGCAGAGGCATTGCCGTACTGCGACAGCAGCGACAGGCAAGCTGATGTACGGTTGCCACTGAAGCTCGACGTCCAGGGGCCGTAGAAGGACGACGATGGCAACAGCCCACGGTCGCCTGGGGCGGCCAGCACCGCGCAGAGTTGCCCGTCATCTCGAGAGGTGGCCGCGAGTGGCGAAGCCATCGTTGGATTCAGGTTCAACCGAGGCAGCGGGGCGATCGCGTACATCGGACCCGGCGACGACTTCGAGTCCGCTATCGGGGGACCCCGCAGCACACACCACATAGTGCCGTCCCCTGGACTCGACGAGTCATTTGTGGATGAGGGCGGCGGACCGGGCGGAGGGGTGAGAGACGGCATCGACGTCGTCGTCGTCGTGTCGGCACTTCGTGTGGTGGCGTTGCTTTGGACCTCCGTGGTGATATTTGAGAAGGACGACGTTGTCAGTGAGGGCGAAGGCGCGGCGGTTCCCTCCGTCGTGGAGACCACCACGGTGGTGAGGTTCCCGCTGCTAGTGCTATTCCCGGTGGTAGTGGGGGTCTCCTCGCCCGTCGTCGCGGTTGCGGTCAGTGAATTGGTGGTGCTGACGTTGATGTTGGAGCTGCTCGCCGTGGTCGTCTCCGTCGCCGTGAGGGTCTGTGACGACGTCAGCGGCATGACGATCGTTGTCGCGGTGTCCGTCGCTGTTGGTGTCGGCGATGCGGTGGCCGTGGCGGTGGTCGTAGCGGTGATTGACAACGTTGTCGTCGGCGTGGACGTTAACGACGTCGTGGGCGTCGTCGTCATCGTGGACGTCATTGTGGCCGTGCTCGTGGAGGTTGCCGTCGTCGTGGCGGTGGACGAAGCCGTGCTGGTTGCGGTTGCTGTCGTGGTGGCGGTGGACGAAGCGGTGCCTGTCGCTGTCGCCGTCGTGGTGGCCGTCGTGGTATTGGTGTCCGTGGCGTTGCTGGTGGTGGCCGTTCCGTTTCCCTCCGATGTGTCGTTGCTCAGCGCAAAGAAAAAAGAGGGAGCGCGTCGAAAGAGGCGAGAGTGGTGGTTGGGTACAGTGGCGTCGATCCCTCGCTCCTCTGGGCCTCGCAGCCCTTCTTGTTGGTCTCTTCTCCTTCTGCCGAGCGGAGGAACCGGCCGTCGCTGCTTTTCCCAGTCAGTCGCAACTTCAGGAGCGGAGTCAACCGCCCCCTCTCCGTCGCCGCCACGAGTGTATGGGGGCGCAACTGCATCGGGGCGATCGATACCGACTGCTGCCCGACGGTGACCGCAGCGCACGATGACGGTACATGTCGCCGCCGTGAGCAGCAGTAGGGTCATCGCGGCTTGCCAATACCAGCACGACGACGACGATGACGGCCGCCGGCGAGCCAAACGACGTGGCATCAGGTTCACGGTTGTGGCCGTCAACAAAAAAAGAGAAGAGCTTAATGACTATCTCTCCTTTCTCTACGCTGTATCGGAACTCAGCATCAATCCCCCCCGTCAGACAAAAAAACAACAACCACGAAATGATTGAAAGGTCACTTCGAAACCTTGGGAGAGGCGGATGCGTCGCGCAAGCAGAAAAAAAGGGGAGGAAAACGGGAAAACGATACGTCAAGAAGAAAAATTTCCGGTTGTTGGTTTCCTCTCGTTGGAAAAATAATGAGAAGGGGGGGGGGGGGGGAACAAAGGGGAGGGAGGGTGAATGTCTAAAATTAATGGGTAGGGAATTCTAATCATATGGCGCTCCGCGGGTCTCTCTTTGTCACCGTAACGCGCATCGTCGTCCCTTTTCAGCAGAACCGAAAAATATCCGAGCGCCGAAAGTGGTTATTTTTTCTCTCTAGGACCGGGGGCGCTTGAAGAGCAGGATGTGGGGCTCGGGCTTGTGGATCATGTAGTGCCTCCAACCAATGGATTGCTGCACGCCTAACTGCCGCCACTCTGCCTCCTCCATCAGCCGGTTGCGAGGCACGAGCTTGCCGATGTCCTTTGGCAAGATCACGTGACGGTATTCACACTCGTTGTCGTAGTACTTCTCGCTGTAGAGGATCTTGCTCTGCAGCTTGACGATCATCTGGCGAGCGGTGTCCTTCTGGACGGGGTCCACGATGGTGAAAAAGTCGCTGCGGCTGGAAGAGGACATAGTGGGAGGGGGTTGATATTGTCTCCCTTTTTTCTCCGGTGAGTGATGGTCTTGCTCTCTTGAACGCGCGCGAAGAGATCTTTTCTTCCTCTCCGTGTGAAAGCGGCGACGAGGGGGGGAAGCATGTGTGGACATCCATACCCAGCGGTCCTTCTCGTTCGACACGACGAGTCGAGTGATCATTCCACGCGAGAGGTAGGGAGACACACGAATAGGATACTACGACTGGGACAAGGGCGTCGACCGACTGGGACATCGTCGCTCCCGAAGGCGGAATGGAATTACGAGCGAGAGAGAGGAGAGAGTTGCGATACATTTCTCAATCAAAACGGGATGGGGGGGGGGGGGGGGGGGGGGGGGGGGGGGGGGGGGGGGGGGGGGGGGG
>ERZ1292630.1148-Hain-H41-02um-R3-1148-length-26643-cov-6_pt2 | contig 16314 bp, 12 predicted proteins | sample MGYA00564408_ERZ1292630 | MGnify/ENA primary metagenome ERZ1292630 (study PRJEB36523, sample SAMEA6512641) | groundwater metagenome | collected 2019-01-08 | study: AquaDiva: Metagenomics assemblies of 32 groundwater samples | reverse complement strand
CGCGATGCGACGAAGTTGCGACAGCCGCTGGCGGCTCGACGTCACAGGAAGGATGTCGGTGAACTCCTCTCCCAGTGTCTGGCCGCCGGTGGCGGTCGTGACCCCCAGATAAATCGCCGTCGCCAGCGCGGTGAGCTCCGCGGCGCGGCCATTGGCGACCCTCGAACCGAAGAACGCACTGACGAGGGAGTCGAGATTGTCGTTCAACTGACCAAGATAGGTCGCATCCTTCATCGCGGCCTGCAACACTGTTGGCGGCGAGGCGAAGGCCAACAAGGGAGGGCTGGGACGTGCAGCCGACGTTGCCATAGAACCGAACGCGCTTGTGTCTTGCCTGAGCGAGGGACAAGGAGTCACCTCAATTGTACACACAAAACCGCCGAGTCAACCCGACGACAAGGGAAAAAAAAATCGAGTGAGTAACGTGAAAGCGAAGAGTGGCAAAACACAGATGAGACGATAATAGCTCGACCCATCGCCGCAGTGCCCTCGACCTGCCAAACCCTTCCAGAGGCGCATCACTCGTCACTTTTCCTCCCCTCCGAATTGTGCCATTGCGCACGCGGATCCGAATCGATGCTATTCCCTGCCGAGCCCCCCCTGCCGAGGACAGAAATGATCGTTACCGCGTTTGAAGTTCCAAAAAAAAGTCTTTTCACTTCAAACCGCGGAAAGCGCCACAGCCCAGTACGCGACCCCAGACACGGCGCCGAAGACCGCGCCCCCGAGATGCGCCGCATCACCGACCGAACTACTCACGAAGCGGGCGCCGTTCGTCGTCGAGGTTGGGGGGGCCACAGCAAATTGCAACGTCCCGCCGACTGCTGCGTTTGATCCGCCCACGAAGGGAGATCTCAAGAGCGATTCCGTCACGTCGAGCACGGAGGGCGCCTCCCGAATGTAGGTGGCGATGGCACGACCCAGCGACGATGCGGTCTGCCAGACGGTGCTCCCGACATCCGACATGCCACGGCCTCCTCCTTCATTGGATGCTAACCGCTGCCCGCCGTTGACGCCCTCATCCCATCGAGCGGGAAGAGACGTCACAACGTTCTCGCCGAACCACTTCCACACCTTAGACATGACAGGCACGTCGACGCCATTTCGATCGGCCACGAAGCTGAGTCCAAGCAGAACCGCCACCGCCATCGTCCACCGGCGCCGCGTGACCAATCCGAATACGGCCGCGCCGTAGAGTCCCGCGCTCGCGCCACAGCAGATGGTTGCTTGCTCGCGAACGGCCTGCTGCGTGGACGACACGAACTGTCCGATCCACGGAATGCTGTCGTTCCAGCTCCACGCCCTTCCCGCCGCTCGCGAACGGTTTGAGAAGTCAAGCGACGTGGCGAAGAGACCGACGCGATGAAAATGGTGCTCAGCAGTCCCAGTCCAACCACGCGCTTTACCCGGCGGTTCCACCTTGCTGGAAACCGCTGAGGTTGAAAACCGAGCAGCACGAGCCACAGGGCGGACAAGTTGGCCGTGAGATGCTCACTGGAGCTGTGGACGAAGAGATGCGTGACCACCCGGTAGGGTTCCTCGCGCCACGTGGAAAAGTTGAAGCCGAATCGCAGTAAACGGTCGGTTGGATCGACGAAGCTTTGATGCACCAAAACCATTGCGCCGGCGGCCGCAGCAAATGCGGCGACTCGATCGGCCATCGATAGGACATCGTTGTCTTCGTGCAACAAACGGTCCTGCGCCACTCCTTCGCCGGCCATCCGCCAGCGTGCCTCCCACTCTGCTAGATCTCGCACCTCCGACGATCTCGGATCGATCACGCGATGTCCCATCGGAGCTGTGTGAGAGGATTAGCAACGCAACAAAAAAATAGTGACGTCAGACTTGCAGTGCCAGAGACTGAGCAGTGCCACACACACGCGACGGGTGGCATCACCGACACACGACGTAAACTTCGGTGCAACCGCGCAAATGGAAAAAAAGAAGTTGCTTTCCACCCCTTGCTCGCGAAGAGAGAGACGAAGAGAGGGAGAGAGAGAGAGAGAGAGAGAGAGAGTGATAGAGCAATCCATTTGAGAGGGACAGTGAGAGCGCGTGATGCATTCCTCAGCGAGGGCGCAACGTCAACAGAGAGCAACCGCTCCGGCTAGCTACAACAGCCAGTCTCTCTCTAGCTACAACCGACCGCCCCATAGAGACTGCGCGGCGCGTCCGGCAGAAAGCGCTAGGGAACAAAAGTGAAATTTTTTTGCGAATTCGCCGACGTTCGGCGGAATAGAGAGTTTTTGAAAGTCGATCACACTGACGTTGCGATCCCATTTGTGGGCCGGCATCCCCCTACCGAGCGGCTGTGGCCCACGTGCGGGCGTCACGTGTGTCATCGAGAGGCCGCGGCGGCGGTGGCGCACAACACGCCCCACTTCAACGAGTGCCGAAAGCGGTGGCAGATCGCCTCGGCGTCGTCGCGGGACGCACCGGGGGTCGCGGAAGGAGTCGCCGCTGTCGGAGGAGTATCCCGCCGGTCGCAGGCCGATGCTGCACCCACAGCGTCCCACCGTCGCTGGTCGCACGCGGCGAGGTGGCTGCACCATCGATCGACCCAACTGCCGCAGTGGTTGGTGCCCCAGTCGTACTCGCCAAAGGAGAGAGAGAAGCGACACAACTCCTGCAGCAATCTCGCTTCGGTCCAGTGTGTTGTCGTCTTTCGGTAGGTGGGCCGAGTGGACGTCAAACCCGTAAGGCGCCGCGACAGGCTGCCAGCGGATGTCGGCATGACGTCGCCGCTGTCCCTGTCGTCGCTATCGTCGGTAAATTGCGTCGTCGTGGCCTCGTCGTCGGGGATCGCCGTCCAGTGCGGCTCCGCAGGCAGCTGGGGGACGCCATCGTCATCCCGTAGCATGCGCAAGCACGTGAACCACGAAGCCGGGCGGCCCGCCCCTTTCGCGGAGTGTGTTTGCAATTCGCATGCGAAGACGTACTCCGGCGCATCGACCGGTCGAAAGCGACACTCCTTGTGCCCTAGCATCGAGCTACTGTGCTTGTAGTACTCAATGGGTCCGTCCAGGAGTTCGAGGATCGGCTTCGCCTCTGGATCGTACCACAATTCCAGCGAAGGGGGGCAATGCGGAGGGGCCACATTGTTCAGAAACGGCGTCATTGCTGAGAACCAGCCGTAAATGTTCGAAATAACGGACGACATTTCAACCTTCAACGTCCCGCTCTCTCTCTCTCTCTCTCTCTCTGTCGCTGTTTCTCCCCCCTCATTCGCTTCTATCATTGTCCCGTCGGTAAGATACGGCCCGGTAAGCGGACCCGATCGTGGAGAACGAACGTCGGTGTGCGCTAATGGGCAATGAGATTACCCATCGATCGAACGCGGTACAACGTTTTGGTAAACGGATCGATAATAACAACAACAACATCAACGCCTCCGTCTCCTTTCCCATGAAAATAGCCGGCGACCTATGCCAACGTGCGCCGGCACAGCTTTCCCCACCGCTCGCCAAACTCTATTGACGGTCATCAGCAGCACAGCTTGTAGCAGAGGGCAGTGGTACCTGATGCGACGGAGACCCATTTCGTCGCCCGCTGCAGGGCTGGGACACACGCGTCATACTCCGCGATCCACCGCACCGCCGTCGGAGTGGGCAGCATGGAGATCATCTGAACCAACTTGAACGTCGATGCAGCTCCACCAAAAATTGTGAGCACGCGGCGCAGCAACGTGACGCGTTCCTCGTTCCACTGCGCGAGGTCCGCCCGTTTTTCAGCCGCTTTTTCCTTGAGCGCTTGCTTCTTAGAGTCCACGCGTTCCTTGGTTTTTTCGATTTTTTCGTGTACGGCTTCAACCCGGTCGACGACCTTCGTGACTCTGCTAAGAACCGGAAGTCGCTTGGTCACGAATTCTGGTAGAAATTCCGCGAGGTAAACGAGCCATTCGACAACCACGGCCGCCCGCTCAAGGATGCCTTCCCATCCATGCTTCCAGTACGCGTAGCCGAACCACCCGAAGATGCCGAGCCACAAGGCCGCGATGGCCTTCAGCAGCGTACGCCGGTAGCGCTTCATGGTTTGATAGATCGCCGCCACGCGTTTCAAGCACCTGCGGATCCAAGACGACTCGTTCTGGCTGGTGGCGCCGCCGGACGCGGAGTCACTGGACGCCGTGGTGGTGGTGGACTTCCAGCGTTTGTTGGCTGCCGGGCATAGCGGTGTGATCCCGGCGTTCTGATGGACCCAAGACGCCGCCGAGCAGGACGTGACTGGCGCGAACGGGCGCAGAGCGCTGCGGCCCCACAGCCGCACCGGAGGCGTTCGCCGCGAAGACTCTAGAAACACCCGAGTCGTCGTGGTAGCAGGAATCCTCGTGGTGGTGGCCGTCATGCCGCGGGCGGTGCTGATAGAGGCAACCGACGTAGGTATCCGTCTACCTACCGGAGTGAACATCACACTCGCGGCACGCGTCAGGACGGCATCTCGCGGCATCACCATCGTCCCAACTCGGAGGGGGCAATGCCACTACTGTATTGAACTGTTGGAGGGGGGAACCAGCCATGCGACTTTGCTGTGCAGTTACCAGCAGCGGGCGGCTTCGGCCGCGACTCCATTCTCGGAGACCTTCCTTAAAGAAGAACTTTTTGTTCAAGACTTGACTCACTAGTAGTAGTAGTAGCAAATACTGCCCAAAAGCAAAAAGAGGTAGCTAGCTCAGGGGAGCGAGGTTGCTCACGAGACCACCGCGATGCCTCGCTGCTCGCTGCGAGCCGCGTCCGTCGCCAGCCTCCCCGACGAGACCATTTCATCCCGAGGCGCGTCAAAGTATGCTGCGGACCACCCACCGGCCGGCGCAAAGCAGCACGCGTCGTAGCAATTCCACGTCACACCGGCGTCGAATGGCGACACCAGCGCGGCGGATCCACCGTCCCCGGTAACAGCTGTCCTTCGTTGCCGTGAGACAGCCGCGGCTGCTGCGGTGTCGCTCGAAGGCTGCGTTTGGGCTGGCACGCCACTCGGAGACAACGGCACGGTGTCATCCTCGCGGCCCACCGCGCCCGGGGGGCCTGAGCGACCTGCGTGATGAGCGTCTGCGACGGATTGACCGTTTGAACTCACTCCCACAACACCACTAGTAGTATTGCGCCAGGCATCGAACATTTTTCGTTGTTCCTCATGCGTCGTCATGTTGCGCATGATCAGCGATCCGTGATAGGCAGCGAGGCTAGCCACGGCGCAAAGGGCCACCGCTGAATACGCCGCGAAGACGAGTGCGGTGATGTAAGTGGCCTGCGCCGCCGAGCGCGCCACCTGGTCCGTCGCCTTGGAAGCGGTGGATGCGGAGAGACCGCCCCCGCCGCCGCCTCCCGAGTTGCGCGCGGACACCTCGTCACTCCCTTGCCTCAAGAGATGAACCAGACTTGCGGACATCACCCACGCCGCCAACGCCGACACCGTCCACGTGAACGCCAAGAAGTAACGGTGGTTGCGCCCGCCGATGCACGTGCCAACCCAGCGGCAATGGTGGTCGTGCCGCTCGATGCACACGCCGCAGTACGGGCAATGGCAAGCGCGCGGGGGGCGCAGGATGTCGCAGGTGTAACACCATCGTCGCTCGGACTCGACCTCGACGAATGATAACGGAGCGGTACTTCCGACCGATGAGTCGGGCGGGGAAGGCGACGGGAAGCCCGTTACAGGAAAACGGATGGTTAGCCGCCACTGCCGGATCGGGGCGGACGCAGGTTGACTGCCGCCTTCGAATCTGGACGCGGCCGACGGTGTCGCCTTGGGTGTCCCGGGACCCGCGCTGCTGGACGCGGCGTCCTCGGCCGGCAGCGGCGGCGCCGCGTCCGTCTGCGTCGCAGGAAGCGCCGCCTCCGTCCTCCGCCCTCTGGACACGGCATGGATCATCTCGGTTGCATCGCCCGCCGCATCGCGGACAGCCGCCCTCTCCGCTAGTTGGACCCCCGTCAGTCTCTGGGCATCGAACAGTGCTACAGACCTCGCCGGCGTGGTCGCGTTTCGCTGCGTCAAGGATGGCCGATCGTCGAACCGCGCTTCCCGCTGTTCTGGCGCCTCCCACCAATCACCTGGTGCCTGTTGCCCCCCGTCCGATGCGACCGCCGGGTGACTCTCAGTCAACGAGGCCGGGCGAACAAGCGCCGGGTCGTACACCACGCCGGGATTGCTAAACGCGCAGACAAACAAGGACAGCAGACACAATCCGCAAAGCGAGCCCGTCATGGCCACAGCAAAGATATTGCCACCCACGACGAGCACCGCGAACGAGACGGCGGGCACGGCGATGAGCAAGACACTGCCGCACAGCGTGACCCAGTCTGGCCCAAGGCACACGACGAGGCTTCCGCCGAAGGGCCTCCACATGCGCAGCTTGGTGGGCATTTAGCACTACCTGTGCCCTCAAATCAACAGGTCGGCACGACCCACGCTGCTCGAGGAAGGGGCCTTCTTTCCGGGTGCAAAACAACCCAACCACAAGAAACAACTTTTTTGAGCATTTACAACTACCGGTACTCGACGTGCGTGCGGGTCAATTGTGTCTCATTTTTTTGTCTATGTCTTGCGGGAGGCTCAGAAAAGGGGAGTGGAGTGCATAAAAGGAGAGAGGAACGAAAAACAACCGGGCAGGAGCAGAAGGTCCAAAACAAAAGGTTCGACGTCAGTAGATCTAGGTGCACAGGTGAGTCGGGGTGATAGGAAGGATATCCTCCACGTTGCTGCTAGTGCTTGAGAGACGTGGGAGGGAGAGCCCCCAATTGGACGAGGAGGCTGGATGTGTTCAAAGGGCGTGAATGAAAAATTGAGGCATGATTGATGCATGCATCTCGTTGCTGGCGCGAAAGTTGGAGGCGTAGTAGGCCGCGTGGGGACGAATCCCTGAGAGGAGCGAGCCCGTGTGAGTGAGAAGGCGGTGCGGTCACGACGACCGGTGGGTGACAAGGCTGTTGGATTCACCCCTCAACGATTCACGGCCGCGACGTTCCATCGAGGAGCGCCGGACGATCGCGTCGGTGAGCGTCGCATCGGTGAGCGCCAAGTCCTCCTCCGGCGACAGTGTGCGCCGTGGAAACGAGACGTGCCGCAGCGGCGATTGTGATGGAGCGTTGCCGGAAGGCCCCCGCGAAAAGTCGCGACGGTCGCTCCCCGCCAGCAAGGATGGCGAAGGGGGCGCGGTTGCAGGGGGCACGGCCGCCCTCGCAGGGGGTGGCGTTGTCGACAACTCTCGGGAAGCACTGAAGGTGAGTGGACTGCGCGTGCCTACGCCGCCAGCCCAGGCCGCGGAGCCGATCGGAGCACGCGGCGGAGTTCGGTGGGCCGCCGCGAATGTCTCCCCGAGGCGATAGCCTCCCGCGTAGTGGTTCGTTGGATCGAAATGAGTGAAGGAAGCCGCGTCGTCGTGGCGTGCAGCGGCGGCGGCCGCATCCTCATACTTACGCGCCGCCCATGGGTCACACGGCAGGCGTGAAAAATCGAGGAGCGGCACTGGGGAGGTGGCCATGTGCGTGGCAGCCGCCGATGCGGAGAGGCGGCCGGCCGATCGCCGTCGCGGTTCGGAACAAGCGACGGGGCACGCGACGGTCGTTGTGAGTGGTTGCCGTGCGGCTGCAGGTCCTTGGAAGAAGGTCCGTTGGGCCACCGTTTCCTCCGCGTGGAACAATTGTCGCTGCTCCCCGCCGGCTGGCGGCAGTCCCCGCGTGGTCGCGTGGCAAAAAATGTGAAAAACGGCTCCTAGCAGCGCGATGAGCGCACTGGCGAGCTGGCGGAGCGCAGCGACGACCGACAAGGCACCCACCATTCCACTTGGAGCTGCAATGGTCGACAAGAAGAGGAGGAGGAGGAGGGATGGTATCGTCGTGATCAAACACAGTACAAAACAAGTACTGAAAGCCGGCACCAATGCGTGTACGTCACCTCGACGCAAAAATATTAGCAAAGGTCATTTCGTCAGCACTCTTCAAGACAGTAGGTGAGGTTGGCGGCATACTTCGCCGGCCACTGGCCCGCGTGAGACGCAATAAAGTGATCCGCGACTTTCTTGCAGCGGCGGTCACCGTCGTTGCTGTCGCCCCCTCCCGGCACAAGTGCCACCCGCGCGGCCGCGAGGGTTTCGTTGGAAGGAACTCCCGTCGCAGGCTTATCAGGCACCGGCTGTCGAGCAGTTGGGGGAGGCGCGACGGGAAACCACCGTCGACCAAGACAGCTGCACTGCCACATCGAGGCGTTGTACCGCGAGTCGGTGGTCGCCGTGGTGGCGTCCATCAGAATTAGCTCCTCCTCCTCGATGGTTGACGTCGCTTGACGCGACGACGCAGTGGGCTGAACCGACCAATGCCAAATGAACGACCCTTCGCTCCTGCGGTTCGCGCCAGCAGCAGGAGCGGCAAGCACTGGCGAACCGACATACGGCACAACACTACGACGACTTTTCGTGTCACCGCTCGGCGGAGAGTCTGCCGTGTTCGAGGAAGGAGGGATTAGTCCGCATACGTGCAGGCCGAGAGCGAGGCCAATGTTATCCATGATGTGGTAGAAGTAGTGGTGCCCGTCGCTGTTCGCGGCGGCATGAGGGGTCTGAGTGAGGGCCCACACATCAAACAGCGTGGCGCGGACGTCGACGGTAACGGCTGACGTCGCCAGCGCCGAGGTTGGCCGCCGGTTCAGCGCCGCGGCGGCGCAATAAGCTGCGTCGCGGTAGGTGTCCACCCGCTCCCGCGACGAGCAATCCCAAACACGGAATTCGGATTCGCGGCGTGCGACGTCCCCTTCCTCGGCCTCGTCGGCGGTACCGCGATTCGTCGTCGTGTTCTCGCCCCTCCAGGCACCTGGGTTGCTACGTCGCGGCGGTGAGTGATAGGCGTGGAGAGGGTAAATAACCACGTGCAGTCGGACCGAGATCGATAGGGTATGAAGTTGGCGCGAAAGCGCTGTCTTGAGCCGCCGGACCGTGAGATCGACGTCCGCCACGAGGCTGCGTGTCACCTCTTGCGGCGCCGTGTTGAGGTGCGTCAGCGGCCACGCCCCTCGGCTAAGAAAGAGAAATACAGTCGCCTGCCCCGAGAACGAAGGCCCGGCGTCTTCCACCACGCTTTTAGCCCAATCGCGCAAAGCTACGGTGACTGTCGATGCGCCCAAACTGTCGCTCGCATTCGGCACGAACGTCAGGAGCGGGCGGGGGTGCCGGAGGGCCGCGCCGGCTTCTAGCTGTTTCCCATTCATTGATCTTTCCCCAGTGAAGGAACTGCGGTTGGTGTTCTCCCCGACTGACCGCGACATCTGCACATACGACGACACCACTGACACGGCGGGAGACCGCCGACGATCCGAAAAGGTGCCCGTAAGCGGCCGTGCGCGGCGAGACGGCATCTCGAGCGACGAGGATCGTGCGGCGGACAGCACCGCAGGTGGTGGAGAGCGCTTGTCACCGACCGGCGGAACACCGCGCATCACGTCGCAGTGCGCCGCGTTAATCAAGCGTGTCCAGAGAGGCGGCGAGCCGACGTGCGATGCAGCGTCCCGCTGTTTGCGCCGCCACAAGTGGCGCGCCACTGCGCGGCAAAACGAAATGTATAACTCCCTGAGGTGAGAATCGCCGACGAAGAGCAGCCACGCCGGATTCCAATGGGTGCTAGGCAGGGTAGAGCTAGGGACGTCCCGGCTGCCGCGATCGTTGTTTCCTTCGTCCTGAAGCCCCTCCGCCCCTCCGTTCGGTGATGATGCTGTTCCCCAGCGACGCAACGCCCGTCGCTCCAAATCGAATAGCGAAGCAAAACACTGCGAAAAGTTGACAGGTCTGGTGGACTGGCGCCGCCATGCGTCCTCGACGAGCGGTTCAAACACGAGGGGCGCCGTCACCGGAAACTGGGAGAATGGATTGCACAACGCCGCGGGAGGTGCCGCTGGACGCGACCACGACGCGGTGACGTGGTCATCCGCCCCTTTTTCTGCCTCCACCTCCGCGGGATCAAACCATGCTAACGGTGACGGTGACGATGACGATGAAGGTGGTTGCGTTGACTCGGTCAACGGTGGAGGTGAGGAGCAGATGGGACCATCCGCCCAGATCGTCGTGGTGGCGTTCCATCGGATCCAACGAGCGACCGCTCCGCTTTTCTTCGAGGTCAGATGAGGCGAGGCCTGTCGCAGGGCCGTCAACGAACTCAACGGAAAACCGGACATCACCGCACTTCTTGAGGTCTCAGTGAACGAACCCACCCCATTGACTCCTGCAAAGGATTCCCTAGCCCCACAGCTAAATCTTGCTTTCGTGAGGGCCCCTGGACGGACAGGGCTACGGGGCACGCGTGCGATGTCGGACGCCGCGGGTTCGCTGTTTACAACGTTGGCTGGCGGAGTGGCCTCAGCACCACCACCACCGCCACCTCCGGGCTGAGATGCTCCATTTTCTCCAAACGGCGCCAGGCGTCCTCTCCGAGGCACAGTGAGTGCCGGTGGAATCTGCCGTAGCCCGTCGACGATCAGTAGCGCACTCACGACACACAACACCGCGATCAGCTTTCCGCCCGCCTTCCACGTGACACCGTGGAACATCAATCGATAGAAACGCTCGGGGGTTAGGACTCGGTGCGATGGTGGCTGCGAGGTATGAGGCATCGACCATCGAGCGGTAAATAGCGCGCTTGAGCTTCGGACCTGCTGACCGAACTGTTTGCTGTTGTCTTCCCCCGTCAACCAACCACAAAAAACACAAAATACCGACGACCGCTCCACTTTTTATCAGTAAAATCTCTCTTTGAAAAAACAAATGAAATGCTCTTTCTTTTTAGGGGGGCAACGATTGTTGAAAAATAAATGTCATTTTGGCAGCCTTCGGGGAGAGGAGGAAAAAAAACCACGCTACCCGCCGAGAAAAGAAGAACAGGACAAAACCCGCCCCTCTCTCTCTGTCCTTTTCCAACGTCAGGGGTCTTCGACGCGCAAGGCGTCGCTCTTCATGCCGTTGAACCTCAAGTGCTCCTCATGGACGATCGCGGCGCGACCCCTGGCCTCACTGTCATTGACGTGGTGCATCCGCTTCTCGCTGTGTGACTTTTGATGCGCGTCATAGCAATCCTTCTCCCTTTGCCACACCACGACTTCGCGATAGATGGCGTCGCACACGCCCACTCGCTTATCAAAGTACCTCGCCCATTCCACAGGTGGGTACATCGGCAACGCGAATCGAAAGTCCGGCAAGTCGAGTTGATTGCAGCCCTGATCGTCCACTCGCGTAGTTTGAAGTGATGGGAATGGCTGTTGCGAGCACAAATAAGGCAAGCGCGCTAACGGCTGTTCAACGAAGGCGGCCGCGTCCGTCGCGCTGCATGAGGTATCGGTGCGAGAGGTCCCTCCGCCTGCCCCCGCGCGGCTCGATGAGGCTCGACTCGATGCGCTGCTTGCCGCCGCGTCGAACTCACCGTTGTCGTCGTCACCTCCTGCCTCGCTTCCGCACTGCGACGCGGACCCGGACAGCTCTCGGAGCCGTCTCGCGGCATTCCCGTTCGCGACGGCGCTTTGCGCGGGTTTGATCAGGCCTTGACCCGCCAGGTTGCGCCGCGTCTCCTCCTCCAACGTCATCCGCGCTTTCGATGACATTTTTGATGAAAAGAGTTCTTAGGTCTTTCCAAGAGGAGAGAGGGGGGAAGGCAATCGGCCGTCAATTTTCTTTTGTGTCGCCCCCTCCCGTCCCCGCGCGCGTTGAGCGCTGATGGACATGCAACGTGTGTGTGTGTGGAGCTTTCTCTCTCTCTCTCTCTTCTTGAGTGTCACTTGATGCCGTAGTAATCGCAAAAGTGGTCGGCGACCTCTTCCAAACAGAGCCACGGGATCACGGACGTGTGCGTGACGCGCCAACCCTGCTTGACGAGCGAGCACTCCAAGTTAGTAATCTGTGACACCGACCACGGCATCGCGATGCTGGTCACCTGCTGCGCTTCGACGACCTCTTTGAGCCGGCCCCATCCGAGCCGAGCCTCCGCACGCGTTCCATAGAACATGTCCGGGAACAGGACGTAACGCAAGGCGAGCGGCGTCGCCCCCATCAGCATGGCTGCCGGCATGGTCGGCTGCACCGTCCCCGGAAAGATCTGAGGAGGTTGGATCTCAGGGTCATCGCCGATGAGGTCCATAAACCGGTGGTGCAGCCCTAACGACGGGAAGGTCGCGCCCACGACCGGTTGGGTCTCCCGGGTTCCCTTGTTGGTGTCATCGGACGCCAGGGGAAAGTAGAAAGATGGCGGCAACGCCTTTAGCGATTCAAGGCACACTTCCTCCAAGACGACGCCCTGCACGCTGCGGCAAATGCGACCCACCGCCCGGTAGAACGAGACCGGCCCGATGCGCGGGGTGGGAATAAAGACCACACGGGTCAGCCCGTCTGGGGCCGTTAGCTCCGCCACCTGCACGCCGATCACACAATCCAGGCCCACGTTGTGGTCCGCCCCCATCGCGACCACCTGTGCACGGTCAGGAGCCTTCTCCGCGATCGCCTTCGTGGAATCGACCGCTGGCGGCGTTACGATGTTACCGCCGGCGGCCCCTGCGAGGAGACCGCCCGTCGCTGCCGCGGTGCTGCTCCTGGTCAACAGCACGACCGCGGGTGGAACCAGATGCCGGTAGGCGTCGATGAGTTCGGGCGTCACATGCCGCTGCAGGACGTTCACCCACCACGCGCGAATCCCCGCGCGATCGTATCCCTGCCAGTAAAACAGCCAGACGTACACGACCCGCTCGAAGAAGTGACAAGCGACCAGAAAGACCATCAGCTGGATGACCACCAACAAACCGAGCAGAAAGCCGCGATGATACGCGGTTGCCATGTGAAACGGTTCCAGACAGTCATGCACGAATCGCTCGCGGTCGATGACGGTACGAGTGGCGCAGTGTTTGTCAAACCATGCGGCGAGCTTTTCATGCTCCGTTTTCACGGCGTTGGTGAACAACCAGGCGCGCTCACCCCGGTACACTCGAATGGCATTGACCAGCCGCACGCACGCGATCGTCCGGACGATGGGCCATCGCATCCAGGCGTACGGCACGGACTGGTAGCCGTCGAGCACCATTTGCACCTCGGCCTTCGGGATCGTCCGTTTGTCGCGATAACGGCGGCTCACGGAGGATAGTTGCGCGTGCAGGATGTCGCATTGCCGGCAGAAGCGCAGATCTTTTGGAAACGTGTGTCTCCAAAGATCGAGCAGCATTATCTCGTCGGCGGCCGTGGTCGCACCCAATTGGCAGGTATCTTCCCCACGCACACGAAAACGAGCGGGGGAAGGAGGGACAGTGTACAAGTTTCAACATGAGATGATGTTGCCTCACGTTGGCGCAACAAAAAAATCACCATCGAAAATTGGATTGTTCTTTGTGAGACGCATACAAAACTTTGTACTGCTACGGAGGTGCCCAGTGCCCTTCCAACAACAACACACTTGCCTCACTGTTCTTCTACACCAATTGCGGTCGCTGTCACGCTGCCAGCTGACGCCGACGGAGAGTGCGAGCGGGCCAAGGCGGCGTGCGCGGCCAACCTGGACGCGTGCGAATAAAGGAATGAGGCGGCCATGTCCGGGTAGAGGAGCGCTGCGGCGCGGGCGGAAGCATTTGGGTCTGAACTCACCGCCGCACCGCTGAGAGCGCTGAGCGACCGGTACGCCACCCGGCGATCGGCTTCCCGGTCCTGCATGGCCGTTTTATCCACGACCGCCGAGCGCGGCTTCGTCAGTACCAGCGGCTGATACGCCTTTCGCGCGGTGCGCTGGGGACTGCCCCTCGCGGGCGATGCCGTGTCCGCCCTTTCGTAGTTCTGTCCCTGTTCCGTTTCCTCGCGCAGACGACGCGCCAGATTGCTTTCCGCGCCGCTGCCGCCGCCCCGGGCTGTCTGTGACAGACGCAGGACGCGGGCCTTTTCCTGCTGTTCGCGGTGTTGATCCCACGACAGCCGGCAGTTGGCGTAGAGCAAGCGGCTATGATTCTGATGCATTGCGGCGACGTCGCCTTCCCGCCCCGACTGCTGCAGCAGCGACTGCGCCGCCCTGCACGCTCGTTGATGTCCCAGCATGATGTCCATCAGCTGCAGGGCGCCCATCCCGGCATCGCACATCGCCGGCACAGGAACCAGCGCGCACAGCAGAGACACGGCACTCGGAGGGCACAAACCCCGTTGCTGGCGATCGATTTCCAGTGCCACAGTCGCGATGGATGCCGGGGGTGGCGCCACCGGCTGTGACGGCGAGGCGGTAGGGCTATCCGAGGCGAGCAGATGCCGCAGCGACCGATTCGACGGCGTCGAAGCGAAGGGAAGTGCGGACGAGCGCGCGGCCGCACCGTGAAGGGAGTTGGCACTGTGCATCGGCGACGGCAGTGACATGGGCGAATGGCTCCGTTGTGACGCCCCGAGGACGGCGACCGCTCGCAGCACGCCACGAGTCGATGCCTTGGGGGAGAAGGCGTATCGAGGTTGCGCTCTCAGGGATCCCCACGCGGACGCGGCTAGCAACGGGGCGCCGTCCACGTCAACCATCACGGCAACCAGCGGCTCCGGCGGCAGCCACACGAGGGAGGCGGCCAGCAAGCCTGCCCTCCACCGATGCGGCTGCGCGGGAACGGGACTCACTATCGCCTGCAGCCCAATGCCCAAGTGACGCGAGACGAAGTCGATCGAAACCGCGTTAGGCGGCAAAAACTCGTCGGGATCGAAAGTTCGCCCCCCGTCGCGACCAACACTGACAGCAGTGCGAACGATCCGCTGCTGGAAGGAATCGACGGGAAACGACGATCCCCAATGAGTGCCACCGCCGCTGTACTGTACTTCCGTCAACGCTGTGCCACCACCACGATGCTCGTCGACGTCATCGTCGCCGCTGCAAAGAGACGTTGCTGTCGTGGACGATGGCTGTAGTCGGCGAACCTCGTCGCAATCGAATATCAGCAATGGGAAGTGAGGCCCACGGGCGGCGGGGGAAGGCGGCGACGAGGATGCGGCCGGGGCCGTGGCTTTGCTGCTCGCGGACGATGCCAAAGGGCGGGTCAAGTCCGCCTGCAACTGATTCACGATGCCGGTGAAGCCCAAATGTGCGAGCGCGTTCTGCAGCGTGGCGAGGTCAAACACCGTACTCGTACGGAAGAGCTGTGAGATGCGGTCCAACTCGAGGCGCCACGCGTTCCCGGCCATCAAGCGCTGGGCGTTCTCCTGCTGCAACGACAAGGAGACCATCACCTTGTGCTGGGTGTCCACCAGCGCGCGGCGCTGCACGGATTCGAGCGCCCGCCAGCGACTTTGCGACGCGAGCTGTCTGACATGGGTCCAGGCCGCGGTGTCTTCCCGCTTCAGGTCAATCCGTCCGACGCCCTCTTCCTGCCACAGTTTGGTCTGCTCGACGAAGAAGGCATGCAGCAGCGTTCGCATCACGAAGCGCTCCTGGACCATGGCCGCGAGCAGGTTCACACGCTCCGGCAGCACCTCGTCCTGCCAGGTCAGGGTCACCCATTTCCGCTTCTCGGCCCACAGTTCACGTCGCCGCGCACTGATGGTGCGAATGGAGGAGACGAGCTGCGGCACCAGGTCGCACGATATCCAACGGGCACCATCCTCGGCGACGGTGAGTTCCCTTCGCCTCGACGCCTCACGGCGCTGGCAGATGGCTAGTTGCCTCTTGTCGGTGAGGCCTCCCGGGAACGACACGGAAGCCGCGAGTCCACTGCGGTGCAGCGAAAGGGCAAGATCGAGCGGTGATGATGTCGAATGCGAGGAGGTTGCCAAGCCGCCGGACGCAGCGGCGTCGGCGTGTGTGGATTCTGCTCCTCCTCCTCCTTCATCCTCCTCGTCCGCGCTGTCAGTGTCCGTTCCGGTCGCAAGATCGCCGTGGAACGACGCCGACGCGGCGGCGTCCCCCTCGGCGCCGTTGGCTGCATTTCTTGGACTGCCGGCACGAAAGGCCCGACGGAGCGTGCCGCCGGTGCGCTTTAAGTCATGCGCTTCCTCCGCTTCGTGCTGGTCGACATGGTGCCGGGCATCGGCCTCCCCGTGGATGACCGCGCGTTGCGAAGCGTGAACGATGGCCGTGCGACTCGCCCCGCGGGCAAGCCACGCGCGCTGCAACGCGAGCCATCGAGCGACGGCGACGGTTTCGAAGTATTGAGACTCCTCGACGGCGATCGCCATGGCGATGTCGACCGCGTGCTCACACATCACCAAGCGCTGCCAAGTCACGAGTTCGTGCGCAAGGCTCCCGGGCCGTTCGGAGTCCAGCTGACGCTGGCGCTCGGCCCCTTCACCAATGGCGATCGCCGAGGCGACGATCCTGTCGAGCAGCGTACCCGGCGCGTCGACGGCCGCGGCGG
>ERZ1292630.2644-Hain-H41-02um-R3-2644-length-16316-cov-9_pt1 | contig 16316 bp, 11 predicted proteins | sample MGYA00564408_ERZ1292630 | MGnify/ENA primary metagenome ERZ1292630 (study PRJEB36523, sample SAMEA6512641) | groundwater metagenome | collected 2019-01-08 | study: AquaDiva: Metagenomics assemblies of 32 groundwater samples | reverse complement strand
GAATCGATATCTCCGGGGACTACCAGAGCCCGGCAAAGCTCTCAGGTCTGGTCGCACACGTTATGGCAGAGGCGCGTGCGCGCGGCGCGCGAAAGATCCGTATTCGCTGCCGCCCACACTACACGCATCCGACGGAGTCCATTATCCAGTTTGTCCTGCTTGCCCAGGGGTTTCAGGTGGAGGGCACCGAGCTCTCGCAAGGCATCGAGCTCTCGGCAATGCGTACCCCGGAAGAATACGAGGAGCGACTGCGTTCGACCGGGCGGCGGGCGCTGAGGCACTCCGTGCGCCTTGGTCTCCAGGCGGCCTTCGCGAGCGTCGATGCAGAATGGGCGGAAGGCTATCGTGTACTGGAAGAAAATCGGGCACAGCAGGGCTTAACGTTGAAATACTCTCTTACCTATCTGCATCATCTGCGCACTCTGTTCCCAGAACAGGTTCGCATGCTCTTGTTCTGCCATGAAGACCGCGCGGTCGCAGCAGCCCTCGTATACCGTGTGCTCCCTGGCGTGCATTACGTAGCAGCCTGGGGCGATTCCGGACATCAGCTGCCACATTCGCCGATGAACTTCGTGGCACAGCAGGTGGTCAGTGAAGCGCTTAAGGACGAAGCCCATGTGGTCGATCTTGGGATTTCCTCGGTCGACGCGGTGGTCAATGATGGGCTGGTTCAGTTCAAGCGAAATATCGGTGCTTCGACAGCACTTCGGTTAGATCTGGTCCGCGATCTCTAGCGCGCTCAACTCTTGATGCCGACATAGCCAATTTCTGCTCCGTGTTCCGGAAACTTTTGGCCCAGACGATCCAGCCCTTCACTAACGCCGGGCGGCAACAGCGCAAGCACCCGCGCCATTTGCCCATGCGTAAATGGCTTAAACATATATCCCTCGAACTCCAGATTGCGCAGCCCCCCCTCTTCCAGCAATCTGCGCAGGCTTTTCGGATCGAACACTTTGTTCTGTCGAAAGCGTATATTACGGGGGCTGAACGAGTGGGGAGTCGGCATCAGTCCCATCTCAACTGCAAGCAATCGATGGAACGACAGCGCATTGGGTGTGGTCACCAGAACATGGGCTCCTGGTGCCGCCACGACAAGTGCCGCGCGCAATAGTTGCGCGGGATCATCGATTTCCTGCAGCAACCCTGAGAGCAGTACGGCGTCGAACGGGCCAAGATCGCTCACCGCCTTATCCACCGCCGGATCCTCGAAATAGCCTTCTACCACATGCAGTCGTGGCTCACTTGCTGCGCGGGCTCTTGCCTTCTCTGCGAATATCGCTGCAGGCTCAATCACCACCCATTGTTCAAAACCTATGTCTGCCATGGTCACTGTGTCGATGAAGAGGTCGACCCCGCAGCCGACCTCGAGAATGCGTTTCGGCTTTACCTGCAGTAAGTGGCGTAACAGGTAATTGAATCGTGCCCGAACGCAATCCGCCTCGAATCCGTAGTCTGATTCCAGTGCCTTGGCGTAGTCCTCGGCATCGGCTTTACTCCGCGTAAGTCCGCGGTGGCCGTTCTCAGGACTAGCATCCTGCCTGTTCTCTTTGCTCATGTCGCACTCCTCACGGTTGATGACGTTAGATGGCTAAAGGTCCGGCCGCCACGAGGCGCCGCAACTCACGCTCAAGCACGGCCATATCGACCTCGAATGGTTCATGGTAGGTCCCCCACCAGGACTTTCGCGGATCCATGCGCCCGAATAGCCAGCGCTGTGGCAGGTCCAATACCGCACAGAGATCGACAAATGTGGGATAGTTATTGTCTTCGCCCACCAGACCCAGGATCGGGGTGCCGGGACGAGCAAACATCAGATTGGTGAGATTTGCGCCGGCAGAGCCGGCAATTGCTGTTGCATGGGCGCACAGCCGCACCTGATCCACCAGGCTTAGCGATTCCGGCACCACCACCTCGAATCCCAGGCGCTGCACCAGCGCTTCAATGGCATCCGCATTAGCCAGGTAGCGCCGGTACTGGTGGCGACGAGACAACCACAGGGCCGGCCCAGAGACGGCTTTTCTGGTGTCCACTCCGGCCGCATCCCATAGGCGCCGTTGTAGCGGCTTGATGAGGGCGGCAGCCGAAAACTCCACTGGACCCACTACCATCGCATCGTCGGCCTGCACCTCCTGCTCTGCCCTGTACCGCAACATCCGTTCTTCGGGCAACCCGGCAAGCTCGAGTGAGGCCATCATCCATCCGGACAATTCCATCGGCACCAGCAGGCGTCGATGCTCGAACATCCCACGATCCAGCAGCACGGCCACTCGTGTGAGGATCGGCAACATCCAATGGTAGTAGTTGTGCCAATAGGGACCGTCCATATTCACCAACGCCACCACCGGCTCACAAATGTGAAGTCTTTCAGCCGACGGCCGCAGCCGGCAGCCACGCTGTCCATAGTTGAGACGGATCGAACCTTCCCGCGGATAGCCATAGACATCGCGGAAATGCCAGGGGTGCGGCCTGGGAATCGACCCGTTGGGGCCAATCAATATTTCGGTGTCGCGCACGCGGAGGCCCGGGACATGAAGTAGGTCCACCTGTGTAGCAGGCACTTCGAGGGGGGCCTGATGAGGCGCGCCTTGTACATCGACATAGTCGAACATTCCTCTCCACGGTGCCTGATGAACCAATACGTCTGAGCTGACGGCTTCTGCGCGAATCCAAGCATCGAATGGCTTGAGGCGTAACATCTCACCGCCGATACCCGGCTGTCCGGCCACGAAGTCCGCCGCCGCATGGATATCGCCCCGGTGTAAGGCGCACCGCTCCAGCAGTCGCAGCACCAAGGAGGGCGCCACGTGACGATCTCGTAGCGCCTGCAGCAGCGCCTCACTTGCCTGCGGTTCATCAAGAGCCAACGCGCTTTCCGTGTGCGTTTCCACCAATTGACACAGGTCACGGACATCCGCCAGGGGTGCGCCTCGTAGCGCCCTCTCAACACCGAATTGTGAGAGGGCAACGACAACTCGGAGGAAGGCTTCAAAGACGACCGTCACACGCGTGCAGTCCATTGTCCCGTGCTGGGGACCCAACACGACCGGCGAGCCGCGTTGCTGCTCAACCATGTCTCTCAGATGAACGTTGGCCGCGCGCATCAGCTCTCGCGCAGCCCTCAGACAGTCACGGGGCGTCAGGCTTCCGTCGCGCCGAATGGCCTTGGCAGCAGCGAGCACGACACCCTGCAGCTTGCTACGGAGCTCTTCCACGGGAGGCTGCGCCGAGTGAGACAAGTCTCCATTGAGTGCTTCTACCAACGGCAGTAGCAATGGCAAGAGTGATCCCAATCGAAGGGCATTGAGCCGTTCGCTATCGGCAGCGTCGGCTGAGCTGGGCAGAGAAGGGCGTTCCATTGCCGCCTGCACGAGGTTCAATAGAGGGCGAGCCTTGTCCGGATCATTCAAGGGGTGAGCGTCCAGCCACCGGATGACCTGCTCATATTCGGTCCACACGCCATGAAGTTGGGCGATCCACAGCACCGCTTCGTCATATCGCGCGGCATCCGGCCGCAGGGTCTCGAATATTGGGGCGATCTCCTCGTGCGACATTCCCTGCCCAAGCAGGAACCGACCGAAGAGGATCGCGGCCGCCGGGTCCCCCGGGTCCTGACGATATACCCGCTCGATGTACTGACCTGCATCCCCAAGTTGTTCATGACGGAAGAGACGCCCCAGCATTGACAAGAGGGCCGAGCGCGCAGCGGCGTCTCCCACGTCGTCCATCAGGTGCGGTAACAACTCATGCAGTCGTTCGAACTCGGCACAACGCAGCAATGAAGTCACCAGACGCTCGTCGTACAACCTCGCCCCGGCACGTTGGAGCCACAGAAACGTTGGCCCGAGCACGCGCGCGACTCGTTGATGTTCCGACAGATTCTGTGCTGACGTACTCAGGGCTGCGAGGGCTGTCAGCGTTGCGTCAACCCGCCACAGATCAGAACCAGGGCGGGCGAGCAACGGCTCCAGCAAGCCTTCGAGCTCCGCTACCGCCCGCATGCGCTGAAGCTGCTTGATAATGCGCAACCATGCGGCCTGTTCTCGTTCATCGTTCAGCGGCCCCGCCAGGAGCCCCTCACCCAGTTCACGCAACGATCGAGCGTCACCAAGCGCCCCGTGAGCTGTTGCCAGCTTCACGTGCAATCCGTGTTGCAACCGCGTCGCTTCATCAAGATGCGGCCACAGCGCCTGGGCGGCGGCCACCAGCACCCTCGCTTGCTCCAGGTCAGGATCACGTTCCGGCCCAAAAGCCTGACGGTATTTCCAACCGAGGTAGGCGATCGACGCATCCTGCGGGTTCCATCCATGGCGCAGTCGATCGAGCGGGAATGCCTCAGCCTCAATCTCGGCAACCTTCGCCGTGCTGGCGTGGCGCAAGAACAGTTTGAGCAGCATGCCGAGCGTGCGATCCACGTCCGCGCGACCGGCCCACGGCAACAAGTCATGACACATGGTCGCAAGCAAGTCTGGCGCGTGGCGTTCAACGTGGTTCCTGCCCTCGGCAATCAGTCGGCTCAGGTCCTTCGCTGTGTAGGGAAGTACGGTGCTCATGTAGACGGCGTCTTCAGCCGGTTCAGCTCCCGCTGGACCATCGCTTCATCGAAGCACGTTGGCCCATCGTGCACTCGCGGTGTGCCGGTGGCACCGGAGGGGATCCAGCCAGGGCAGAAACGATATTTAATACCCAAGGCGAGGGCAATGCCGGTAAAGTCGGGCCACGTGGCTTCACGACGAATAAGCTCTAAAGCCGGCATTCCTGGCCGACAGAACGCCATGTTGGTGAAGGCCGCCCCTCCGAACCCAGCCACGCTGGCGGCGTTCGCGAAGAGCCTCACTTGGTCGGCAACCGAAAGTTGTGCCGGATCGATACATCGAAACCCCTCATTCTGCGCAATTTGCAGAATCCGCTCCCGGCCGAAGAACGGTCTCCGATTATCAGTGGGGCGAATCATGAAGATATGGAGCGGGGTTTCTGCGCCTCCGGAGTCGCTGTGTACGTTGGCTGCCTTCCACATAAAGCTTCGGAAGCTTCGCATATATTCGACACCGGGATAGTCGAAGCCGCTGACTACCGTAGCCTCGCCAATATGCAGCACTTCGTTGGCAGTATGGCTCAACAGTCGATCCTCGGACAGACCGACCAGTTCCAGTGCACCCCGCATCCAGGGCTTCACTTCTGCAGGCATAAGCAGACGCCGGCCCTCGAGCAAACCTTGCTCGAGCAGAAAGACGCAACGCGTGAGAATAAAATTGACCCAGTGGTAATAGTTGGGGACATGGGCCGTGTCATTGCATGCCAGTACAATGACCGGCTCATCGATGCGCCGCACTGGCCCAGCAAGATCGAGCACGGCTCCACCCGCAGCCGCTGACCGAGCGAGACCGGTGCGCTCAGGGAACGTCCCTCGATAGTGCCAATGCGAAGGCCGTAGCGCCGTGCCATGCGGGCCGATGAGCACGTCGCTGCCCGCTAGTATGAGGCTTCGTGCCTCCATCGCGCGGAGGGTAAATGCCTCTACCTTGTGTCCATGGACCTCGATCCGCCCATCGCTCATCGCTTTCTCAAAAGGGGCCTCGGCTGGTCCCTCTTCCCACAACACCCGTGTCTCGAGCCCTTCGCGTACGACCCATTCGCGCGCCTGCTCTACTCCACACACTTTTGCATTACGCAAGCCCGTCGATGGACGGGCCTGCACACGGGCTTGCACGTCAGCTAGATTGCTCCGGTGGAGCAAGCACTGATCGGCGAGTTCTTCAAAGAAGAGCCCGCAGCATCCTTCAGATTCCAGCATTTGCAGGGTCTGCATGGCAGCCTCCGGCTCATCGAGCGTTAGCTTGGCCTGGACGAACCGCTCGGCTGTTTCGCGTAGCGCATTCAATGTGCCTGGGGGGGCTCCCCCAAGCATGCGCTCCATGGCATGCCCCAGCAGCAGGGCCTGGTGTTCGATCAATGCCCGCCACACAACACTATAGGCCCGTAAGTCAAAAGTACCGTACCGCGCATCCCAATGCTCCACGTACATCTTCTGGTCTATGATTTGCGCGAGCACATAAAACGGGTATTTTTCGACCGTGCCGATCGCCGTGGCTGCCTGCAATAGATCCTTCGGCGCGTAGTCGGTCGAGGACAGTGTCTGCTGCAGTTCAATGAGCGAGCCTGCTAATTCCTGCTTCAGCTCCTGGCAATCAGGAATATCGTCCCAGTAGTGATCGCAGTTCAAGGCACGCAGCAAGGACTTAAGGACCGCCGCGAGAGGCCCAACCCGCTGCGGAGAAACCCTCGGCCGTGCGCGCCCCAGCCATTCAATCGCCCGCTCGTCCTGCCCTAAACGTAGTACGGCTAACCCGGCTTTCTCCCATGCAAAGGGGTCGGCCGACTCGGGCGCCATACCTTGATGCGCTTCCGCTACAAACGTCCACTCCCCTATATCATGAGCACAGAAGGTGGCAAAACGCCTCAACCCTACATCGTCCGGGTGATTGACTGTGGCCTGCTTCATGCGAGACCACCAGGCATCGATAGGCTGTCGGTCCGCTACGAGTCCGCGTACGTGGGCTCGCAAGACCTCCGGTGATTCCGGCGCCATTTCCGCTGCAATGCGAACCGCCTCACGTAAAGCTAATCCATGCCTCGAATCGATACATATCAATGCGAGTTTGGCCAGCTCTGCATGGTCGTGGCCGCTCTGCTTGGCCCGATTCGCCACCTCGGCAACTAGATCCGACAAACCTTCCTCATCGCCCATCTGCCACAGAATTCGCGCCAAGCGAATCCGCATCTTCTGTGACATCGCTTCGGCATCAGGCACGGCGGCAATCGCAGCTTGCAAGACCTTCTTCGCTTGTTGTCGATTGGCCATGAAGCGCCCCACGCCTGCCTCGCACGCTGCAGCTTCCTCTAGAGCGGCAGCCATCACCATGTATGGCCGTAGAGTTGGCGTACCTGCCCGAACCAAAATCTGCGCGACTTCCTGAGCACGGTGAACGGCGGCTTTCTGCGTGAGGCCCATCAGTCGGTGCGCAGAATCGGCCATACCAGGCTGTGTGGCACAGACCGCGAGTTCGTGGGCCAATGCCACAAACGCATCGCCATCACCCTGCTCAGCCGCTTGCTTCATGCGTGCTGCCATCGACTTCGCATTCAGGTCAGTTGTGGATGGGACCATCATCAAGACCTCAGAATTATACCCAAAGGATTTCTGTGGCTGTTCCAACAGGGCTCATCAAAACGCAACAGAGATGGCCGGGCATTTGTTGCTCGGTGGATAGGGGTTGAAGCTATATCGCTCGTGGCGCAAATCGACCCACCTGAGTAATGCCTCGCTCAAGAGCGTCATAAGAAGGGAGCCAATTGCGATAGCCCTAACCACACGATACCCGTTGGTAAGTAGGTGTCAAGTTGTCGTTGGAAATTGTCTCGTGGCCCCCGCAGTCTCCATAACGCATTTTGGGTGCGGCTAGAAAAACAAAAATGCAAACTTAGTGGACAGCCACCCTGCTCCATAATAGTCTCGTCGCAGGATTGTTATGAGGCAGCCTTCGCTGCTGAATCGCCCCGATTCGCGTATGTACAGACCCTTACTTCACCTCGTCACAGCTTCAGCTATTATTTCTAGAGGGAGAATAAAGGTGAGTGTTTCCATGCATCGTACAAGACGCATTGTTATGATCCATGCAGTCCTGCTATTTGCCGCAATTGTTGCCGTATTGCCCGCACCTTGCCTCGCAGTTGAATTCCTGGCGCGTACTGCCGATGAAATTTCTCTTGCACTTCGGAAGGCGTCGCCGGGTGATACCGTCGTCTTGATAAACGGCGTCTGGACTGATCAGTACATCCGTTTCGAGGGCGAAGGGACAGAGCTGGCACCTCTCGTGCTGCGCGCACAAACCCCTGGCCAGGTGCTGCTGACGGGCAATTCTCGATTAGATATTTCCGGACATTGGCTGGTAGCCGATGGGCTACGTTTCGAAGACGGTGCGCTGGAAAGTGGGCAGCATGTTATTCGCTTTACCGGAAAGAAGGGCGAGGCTGCCAATAGCCGGCTTACAAACGTGGCGATTGTCAATTACAACCCCAAAGACCCTAGTACGCGCTACTTTTGGGTGTCGCTCTTCGGTCAGAATAATCGCCTCGATCATAGTCGTTTTGAGGGACAAAATCATTCCGGCGTGACCGTCGTGGTATGGCGTAAATCAGGCGTGAGAGATGGTCACATCATTGAATATAATCATTTTCTGAATCGCGCCCCGGGCGACGGGAATGGGTTTGAAACCATCCGAATCGGCACCTCTGACAGTGAGTCATCTGATTCCGGAACCGTGGTTCAATATAACCTGTTTGAGAGAACCAACGGTGAAATAGAAATTATCTCGGTGAAGTCCGGCGATAACGACATTCGCGCTAATACCTTCCGTCAGGCTGCCGGCACAGTGACCTTGCGCCGTGGAGACGGTAACCGGGTCACAGGGAATTTCTTCCTTGGGGATCATGCCGATGGTAGCGGGGGAATTCGAGTGATGGGTAGCGGGCATCTTATAGTAAATAATTATCTTCAGAATCTCGCGGGACGCACGGGAGCTGGGATCGTATTTTCTTGTGGCCATGCCGACAACAGACCAGCTGGAAATTCTCCTGTCACGAATGTTGTGGTTGCGCATAACACTCTCGTGCACAACTCAAAAGCTGCTTTCAAACTAGATGCCGGTTGTGGGACTCAGGATCGAACCGTGCGACCGGTAAATGTCCAGATTTGGAACAACTTGGTGAGCGACCAAGACGGTCCGCTCTTCGATGGGCTCACCGGTGCAGGCGCGGTTCTGGCCGGCAACCTTTTTTCCGGTAAAGATACTTCCGATCTGATTCAAGCAGGTGTGGTCGTGATTGATCAGCAGCTGAAGTTAGCGCCGGATGACCTTTGGCGGCCAGGCCTGGACAGCCCTGCCAGAAATGCGGGAGTCGCTACGGGTATTGTCTTGCCTGATATGGACGGACAGGAAAGAGATCGCGCTCCTGACATCGGCGCTGATGAATATTCCCTAGCCTCCGTAGTGAACAAGCCCCTCAGTGCGCGTGATGTCGGACCTAATTGGATCAAATGAGTCCGTGTCACGAATCTGAAGCAAGATCTTCTTGCGACCCTCCATTGCCTCTCACCCTGTTTACGAACAGCGATGTCGTCTCAAATGCCCCGTCTGGTGGCCACGTCACAAGAGGGAACGGTGCATGATTACACGATTTCACTGGCTTACTGTCATTTTTATCGCAGTATGGGCTGTACCGGCCCTTGCTCACGACCTTGTCATTTTTCTAGACCCTGGTGGCTCAGATGCGTTCGATGGCCTCTCCGAGCAAAAGCCTGTCGCATCTTTGCAAGAGGCAATACGGATTGCGGAATTGGTGGCGGATAAGGATGTCTCTCGCGTTCGAATTGCAGTAGCTTCCGGGGAGTATAAGGGACAGGCCGCCAAGGCCAGGGGCAATATTACGGGCCTAGAGATTTCGGTCACTGCAGCTGACCCAAACAGGCCGCGGCCGCGCTTCAATGGAGATCGTCATGGAGGAACGTGGTTAGACGTCAGGTCAGCAACAGGAAAACGAACGAACTACTGGATCTCCGGGCTTGAGATTACCAACTATGAAACGGCTATTAATTTAGCTGGAGATCGAAACCACGTGGAGCGATCCAACGGCGGAACCGAGATTCGGAATAACGTCTTTGCGAATATCGGGCAAATTGCTCGCGCAGGCGCGGCACCTTCCACGGCGGTCGTAAGACTGGTGAACTCGGACGATAACGTTATCGCAAGTAATCATTTTATTCACATCGTAAACCTAAAAGGATGCGCACTATTGCATTCCATTTACGTTGCTCACGACTCGACGGGCAACGTGATTGAAGACAATGTGTTCGAGGATTCCTGTGGCGATGCAATTCGATTCAGAGATCGTTCGCACTCCAATATTGTAAAGGGCAACACCTTTATTGACGCGTGGGCCACAGCTCCTGTTTCCGATTGGTATTGCGATAGTGAGAGGCGAGAAGATTGCACGAAGACAACGCCGGAATGTCCTTCCATGAATAATGTCTTAGATGGCAACACGGTGGTTGCTAGGAATCTGAAGCCGGCTCCCTCCTTCTTGACGTTTGGGAATGACATTCACAGCAACTGTTCCCGTTATCCGAATGACACGCGTTTTGCAATCAAGTGACGGTATGTCCATGGTTTCAGATGTAATGAGTATTGTGGTGAAGTGGACATGAAGGGTGTACTTCAAGCGATCGGTGCTTCTCTTGGCTTTCAGCGGGCCAAGCTGACGGGGGCATTCCGCAACCTGAAGATGGCGCTGATTGCCGATGAACTCACCCGGTCGTGCCTTTCATTGGAATGCCAGATTCGTGATATCACGCCGCTTAATTACAAGCTCCTCCTGAAGCTGTGGAAGCCCGATGTGTTGTTCGTGGAATCTGCTTGGCAGGGACTGGGCAATGCCTGGAAGTATAAGATCGCCTCGTATCCGGACCGCCCGGACCGGAACAATCATACGCTGCGCAAGGTAGTGGCCTATGCACGGGAGCTCGGTATCCCCTGTGTGTTTTGGAACAAAGAGGATCGTGTTCATTTCGAGCGCTTCTTTTCCAGTGCTTCACTGTTTGACTACATTTTCACAGTAGACGGGAACTCCGTTCCGCGATACCAAGCTCTCATTGGGCCGGCTGTGTCTGTAGCGCCGCTGATGTTTGCCGTGCAGCCGGCGATTCATTCTCCATCTCCCAATGGGTATGTGCACCGGCGGGCTTGTTTCGTGGGAAGTTTCAACTGGAGCATCCACGATCGACGACGGAGTTGGCAGGATATCCTGTTCGCGGCATCGGCTAAGGTAGGATTGACCGTGTTCGACCGCAACTCGAATCGCCGTTTACCGAACTATCGGTATCCTGACTTGCCCTGGCTGGAGGTCCGCCCTGGCGTGCACCACACAAAAACGGCCCAAATCTACCGCGATTACATGATCTCTTTGAATGTGAACACGGTGGAGGGCTCGGCCACGATGTTTTCTCGCCGCCTGATTGAAATTCTGGCATGCGGGGGCTTGGCAGTCACGACACCGGCCATATCGGTCGATCGCTACTTTAGCGAGTACTGCTATGTCGTGTCCGGCGAGGAAGAGGCACGTGATTTATTGGGGCGCTTCAAAAATGGCCTAACTCCCCGTGACCGTCACATGATCGCGGCTGGCGCGGAATACGTGCTCAAAGAACACTCGTGGGCACATCGGCTCGAAGAGGTGATGACGGTCATTTCAAGAAAAGCGAAATCGGTAAACTGTTCCGGCGTTTCGGTTGGCGGCTGAATGGGTCGGGATGTAATGTCGCACAGAAGGACCAAGCTTTTATGCTGAGCATGTGTAATTTTAGGCGCGCCACAGTCAGCAGGTCAGGCGCGAAGAGAATGCAACGCCTGGCACGTATATCATCCATGAAGCTGTCGGAATGGCACGGGCATTGTTTGCGGTCGAAGGTATTGAACCTTCAATTATAGGATGGGAGAGCCGCTCAAAGGATCGTTTCGATCCTGGTGAAGCACTTGCGGGCGGTCAACAAGGGTATCTCCCCGAGTGCTAGCGAACCGAGACTCATCCTCACGGTAGTGGCTGCATGAAGATCGTATGATGACCGTTTACGGGGATCGGTGGGAGCGGAGCATAATCCAAGTGCAAATAATGGTTTTCCCTTGAATCGTTATGGCGTGTTCAATTGCGGGCTGCGCAAACTATCGGCGCTAGGGCAATTGCTGGGCGGGACCATCGAGCCGATCTATTTCCATACGCCGGCAGGGCTGACGGCGACGCTGGGATGGGGACGTCGGAAATATGCTCGTCGCGCACGGCGCGTTGCTCAGACGCAGGGGATTCCGTTTCTATGCCTTGAAGACGGTTTTTTGCGCTCCGTCGGCTTGGGAAGCACCGAGCCACCACTCTCCATTGTTGTCGATGATCTTGGCATCTATTACGACGCGACCCATCCTTCCCGCCTTGACTCTCAGATTGCTCGGCCGCTGACCGGCAGCGAAACTGCCCGCGCTCGGGCGATTATCACGGCTTGGCGCAACGGGCGAGTCTCCAAATACAATTACGCGCCCGACCATGCAGCGAATCTCCCGGAGCGTTATGTGTTGGTCGTAGACCAGACCTGGGGCGACCCGTCGATTCGCCTTGGCATGGGAGATGAATCTTGCTTCCAGCGCATGCTGGAGCGTGCACTCGAAGAGAACCCGGCATGTACGGTGCTGTTGAAGGTGCATCCGGAGGTGCTGGCCGGGCGTAAACGTGGGCATTTCGATCTAAAGAGTACCGCGCGCCTTCCTGGCATACATGTCATTGGTGATGATGTCCACCCTGTGAACCTGCTTGAACATACTGAGGCCGTATATGTGGTGACCTCGCAGATGGGATTCGAGGGGCTTCTGTGGGGAAAGCCGGTGCGGACATTCGGCATGCCGTTTTATGCAGGATGGGGCCTCACGCACGATGAGCTTCCCGCCCCCGAACGGCGAAGACCGGTCCCGCTGGAGAATCTCGTCCATGGGGCCTTGGTCGATTACCCGCGCTACGTTGACCCGGAGACCGGTCAGAGGTGTGAGGCAGAGCGGCTAATTGAATGGATGGGTTTGCAGCGGATGATGCGAACGCGCTTCGCTGACCATGTGTATGCACTCGCGTTCTCGCCCTGGAAAAAGCCGATCGTGCGGAAGTTTTTTCAAGGCAGCACGGTACATTTTGTGGATGATACCAGTCAGATTCCTGAAGACGCCACGTTGGCGGTGTGGGGCCAAAGCCAGCAAGACGAGAAACGTCGGGTGATTCGTCTGGAGGATGCATTTTTACGATCGGTGGGACTGGGCGCCGATCTCATACGGCCTCTCTCGTGGGTGATGGACGAACAGGGCATGTACTACGATGCCACGGCCCCGTCGGAACTAGAGCATGCACTCCTGGCCACGGAATTTTCCGCCGATTTGTTGGCACGCGCCAGACTGTTGCGAGATCGTATCATCGAGCAAGGCCTGACCAAGTACAACGTCGGGTCTGGAACCTGGCAGCGACCCAAAGAAGCGCGCCGGGTCATCTTGGTGCCGGGTCAGGTCGAGTCGGACGCGTCTATTCGGTATGGCGCCTCGTTGATCCGATCGAATATGGAGTTGCTACAGGCGGTACGTGAAGCACATCCATCTGCTCATATCATCTATAAACCGCATCCGGATGTATTGGCCGGTCTTCGAATGAAGGGCGAAGGCGAAGACAAGGCCATGCGCTGGTGCGATGAAGTCGTGACCGATGCCGCGATGGGGAAGTTGCTGTATGCCGTGGATGAAGTCCATGTACTGACTTCCTTGACCGGATTCGAGGCCCTGCTGCGCGGGAAAAAGGTCACCTGTTACGGACAGCCTTTTTATGCCGGCTGGGGACTGACCGATGACTGCATCCCGCTGGCGCGCCGCACACGCCGCTTGACTCTCGATGAGCTGGTTGCCGGGGCACTCATTCTCTATCCCACGTATGTGAGCCGGATAACCGGAAAATTCACAACGGCAGAACGGGCCTTGGATGAATTATTGGACTGGCGACATCAGCAGCGGACTGGGTTGCCATTGTGGCGAAAGTTCCTGCGTCTCGTGCTTCTTCTCGGAAAACGATTCTGATTAGGACATTTTCCCGCTGATGTGTAGATCGAGAACGCTTTGAAATTGGGCGGTGGAGTGAGACTTCACAATGTTGCCACTTATTTTCGAATAACCTTAAAACGAGTTGTAATACGCCCCTTCCTATTCCTGGCCCTTTTGTCCCTATCGGTGCTTGATGGTTCGGAGTTGGTCTCCCCGTGCCGCGCGACCCCCTCTTGCTGACGTTGATCTTCGGCTTGTGTGTTCAATCACTATCGAGTTTTCATAGCTGTGTTGTTACAACAGAGCCCCGTCATCCACCGATGTGCTCCCCAATGTGGGACGAACTGTTTGCGGCCACCGGATCGCAATGGGTATCGATGACATCTGTCAGGATGTATTCACGGCTTTATCCACAGTATCGTCTTTTACGGTGATGTTTTGTTTACTTCTTCAACACCCTGGTTGTTTATCAGCGGCAAAACGGAGCCTTTCCTTGGCGGAGGGTGACGCTTATGCTATAGATCGTACGATTTGTATTGGTGAAGTGAGGCCCTTCATGCACTTCGTTCGTATTGGGAAGAAAACCTTAAACCTCGATAGTGTGAGCTACTGCGAAGCACAGATATGGCAAGATGAGATGTCGCTAAAGGTCTATTTCGCTGGATCCGCGAACAACACCCCGCTGGTATTTGCCGAAGAGGATGCCAAGGAACTGTGGAAGTACTTGGACTACGTCGCTGAAAAACCCGTCTAACGCCCCCCAACTCTTTGACCGTACGTTTCGCTTCGCTCTTGATCTCTATATACGCTTGAGGCCCCCGTCTCTTCGGGTGGATTCCTCATCTGAATCAATGTTTCCTAATAACTACAGAAGATCGCAGGCGATCAATTAGTACGGTCGGCCTTCATCACCGCAGGCAAGAAATCAGGCGGAGCCCATAGGGTTGAATGTCCGGCATCCTGAGTCGTCACTATATGGTTCGTTGTGAATCTCGACCGTGTTCATCGTTTCCTCCCTGTGCCGAAACCTGTGTAACCCTGCAGCGCGGCTTTCATGTTGCTCAGGACCTAACCCTGTCCTGTGGCGCCGTACGCGCAGGCGCTATGCCATCTGGCAGGGAGGGGAAAAGGCTTGGTAGTTTCACGGTTCCAAAGCCTTGAGGTTGTTCATGACTCCCAAACTTTCATAGGGTGACATTGACTCTCCCCCACTTTCACAGACACTCCCATAAGGGGGATACTTGTGAACTTGGAGGTCATCATGCCCGGATCGACACGCCGTCGCTGTACCGACACGTTTAAAGCAGAGGCCGGGCGCCCTGTGGCACAGCTCGCCCGTGAATTGGGCATCCCCGATAATGTGCTGTACCGCTGGGTCAGTCAACAGCGACAGGCCCACGCACAGGGGACTACGCCCGCGACTCTGCGCGAGGAACGTGAGGAGCTGGCAACACTCAAGCGCGAGAACCTGCTGTTGCGCCAGGAGCGGGATTTTTTACAACGTGCGGCGGCGTTCTTCGCGAGAGAATCCCAATGAGATATCGCGCGATCCAGGCGCACGACCGTCGCTATCCCATCCGGCTGATGTGCCGCGCCCTGGCCGTGTCGGCTGCGGGCTATTACGCCTGGCGCACACGGCCTGAGAGCCACCGGTCGGTGCGCAACCGCGCCCTGCTCTCGGAAATCAGGGGAATCCACCGGGAGTTCCGTGAGACCTACGGCAGTCCCAGCATCTGGGATGCCCTGATCAAGCGGGGGCACGATGTCGGCGAGCATCGTGTGGCTCGGCTGATGCGCCAGGACGGCCTCCGGGCCAAGACCGTGAAGAAGTGGCGCGCCACCACCCGGTCGAATCCCCAGTTGCCCGTGGCCGAGAACACCCTCAATCGCCAGTTCACGGTCGAATCTCCGAATCGGGTGTGGGCCGGAGACATCACCTACGCGTGGACCACGGAGGGCTGGCTGTATCTGGCGGTGGTCCTCGATCTCTACTCGCGCGCCGTGATTGGCTGGGCGATGGGCCACCGTCTGACCGTGGATCTGGCCGAATAGGCCCTCACCATGGTGCTGGCGAACCGGACACCCACGGCAGGGCTCCTGCACCACTCGGATCGCGGGAGCCAGTATGCCGCCACGAGGTACCAGCACCTGCTCACCACGCACGGCCTGCCCCCCAGCATGTCCAGGCGGGGGAACGGCTGGGACAACGCCTGCGTCGAAAGCTTCTTCGGGACGCTGAAGTGCGAGCTCATCTATCATCGCCAGTACCGCACACGGGACGAGGCAACACAGGGCATCTTTGAATACATCGACGTGTTCTATAATCGGCTACGTCGGCACTCCACACTCGGCTACCACTCCCCGACCGAGTTCGAAGCGAGGACGGCTGTGGCTTAACTGAGTGTCCACGGAATTGGGGAAAGGTCACTCTTGTGCCAGACCCCACGAACGAGGGGCTCTCTCGCGTACCGAAGGAAGACTGTGATACTCTCTGATCTCCTAATCGTTTAACCGAGAAGGAGCCGACTGCCATGGCGAAACTTCGGTACTGCGAACGAGTCCACACACACTTCCCCGTAGTCTTTGCTGGTGAGGCTTATGTGGGGGAGGGAACCGTGCTCAACGTGTCTGTCCCTGGCTGCGCCGTCCACA
>ERZ1292630.2643-Hain-H41-02um-R3-2643-length-16325-cov-8_pt1 | contig 16325 bp, 12 predicted proteins | sample MGYA00564408_ERZ1292630 | MGnify/ENA primary metagenome ERZ1292630 (study PRJEB36523, sample SAMEA6512641) | groundwater metagenome | collected 2019-01-08 | study: AquaDiva: Metagenomics assemblies of 32 groundwater samples | reverse complement strand
AAAAATATTATTACTGCTGCGGAGTTGTTGTAGGATTAGTAAAACCGGAATCAAATGGTTTTTGTTTAAAGTATTCAATGACTTTTTCCGGAACAGGAATAACAATATTATTAAGCTTGTCTAAATTCATAAATATATAAAAACCAATCGCTATTACTATTCCCATTAAAATTGCGCCGATAAATTTATCCATAGTTTTATTATAGCTAATTACGCCTCAAAATGCCATATTTTAAGGCACATTTTACCCCACTTGACGGATTAGTTTGATTATGATATACTATACAAACTTAGTTATATGGGTTAAGAAAATTAAAAGTCCCCTAATTATTAATCAATAGATAAAAACAACTATGACTTATACGCTTAAAAATAGATTTTTCATAAGCCTTTTAGCGCCTACCCTTGTTTCAATGGCTCTTTTAAGCACGGCTTATGCCGCGGAAATTACAGTTGCCACTCGCAATGTTGATGGCGATACCATTTCTTCAAATAGCGCTCTTTTAGAAGGAATCGTTGATGCTACATCCTACAGCGCTGATGTCTGGTTTGAATACGGCGCTAATGGCTCTTTAGATAAATCTACTCAAAAACAAAAAGCGGGATTAAACTTCGGAGCGGTGTCTTTTAGCAATCCGGTTTATAATTTAGAACCAAATACCGCTTACTCTTTCCGCGCCGCCGCGCAAAACACAAATACCAATTCTTCTCCTATCTATGGAGAGACGCTAAATTTTACTACGAATTCAAACCAAATAATTAATTCAAACTCTAATTCCAATTCAAGCGCGGCCCCGGAAGTAAAAACTAATCCGGCTTATTCTATGGACGGAAATTCCGCTATTTTAGACGCCTATATTAAATCAAATGGCTCTAATACCGTGGCGTGGTTTGAATACGGAACAACGGATGGTTTAGGCAATAAAACTGAAGAGCGATATGTGAGCGTTGCCGAATATCAAACAGATTTTCAACACAAGGCAACGGACTTAATGCCGAATACATTTTATTATTTCAGAGCCGCGGCCAGAAATAATTATGGCGCAACCTATGGAAATAATTATGTCTTTAGAACAGAGAATCTTTCTAACGGCATGACTTTTGCCCAGCCAACCGCCTCCACCACATCGGCGATACTTGTCAGAGAAACTTCGGCCCTATTAAATGGAAATATAATTCCCAATAATGCCGAAACCTCTGTTTGGTTTGAATGGAGCGAGAATCCGGAAATGACCATTGGCTTAAATAGAAATGCCAGCCAAAGCGCTGGTTCCGGAGATAACGAAGTTTATGCGGCTTACTCTTTGCCTAATCTGACATTAAATAAGACTTACTATTTCCGCGTTGTCGCTCAAAATTCTTATGGAACTACAAAAGGAAATGTAAATAAATTCACTACCGTTAAAACAGCGACTCCGATTCAAATTCCGATTAGCCCTGCGCCAGCTAATTATGTTCAGCCTCAAAGCTCGGGTAAATCTCTGATATTAGAGGCCGAATTTGACAACAATAATCCGTCAGCCGGCACCAAGACTATTTACGCAATAAGCTACACAAATAAAACTAATTTGATATTAAAAGACGCCATTCTAAAAATCACGCTTCCTAATGAAATTGATTATATGGCCTCCAGCTTCGTAAATGTCGGACAAGATGGAAATGTCCTTACCTTTAAACTTGGAGATATTGCTTCAAAAAAATCCGGAATAGTAAGCATAAAAATAAAAATAACCGATCTTGCCAGGGCTCAAAATTTAAAGTTCAACGCGGAAATTTCTTATTCTAACAACGGAATAATCGGCAAAGAAACCCTTATGAATGAATTACAAATCAGCGAGTATTCTCTGACTGCTTCCGTTTTAGAAACCCTTGGTTCGCTTTTTAGCAATCTATTCGTAGATTTCATTCTTGGACTATTGATCGGGGTCGGCGCTTATCATTACTATGTAATTAGCAAGAAAGGCAAGGCCGATACCGAGGATCCGTTGAAATAATCTAAAAAATAATTGCCAATAAAAAAAATAGCCCCGCAATGCTGGGCTATTTTTTTTATTTAAACAAGTTCTTTAACAAGGCAAGTAACGCATCGCGCCACATAGCTAATTCGGGCCTCTCAAATACTCCATAAACTACAATTCCTATAAACACCATAGCTAATAAAAAGCAGGCTTGTTTAACCATATTTTTATAATATAACTTATAATGAAGTATAGGAATACCTCAATTTATGAAAAATAAAATTGCAATTTTGGGCGCCGGCCGGGAAGGCAAGTCGCTGAAGAAATACCTGCTTAAAACCGAAAAGATTAAAAAAACTGATGTCGTTTTATTGGACAAAAAAAACAACCCGAACTATTTGGCGCATTTAGAAGACTATGAAACTATCTTCAGATCTCCAGGAATACACTATCTTAACGAATCCTTGCAGGCGGCAATCAATAAAGGTTCGGTCGTAAGCAGCGCGACTAAATTATTTTTTAAAATAGCGCTTAAAAAAGAAGCTTTTATCATCGGCATTACCGGCACTAAAGGCAAAACCACTATCGCCACTCTAATTTATAGAATCATAAGAGCCGCCGGCAAAAAAACTTTTCTGGCTGGAAATATCGGCAAGCCGATGACGGATATAATTAACGATATTGATAAAAATACAATTGCAATTTTAGAACTTTCCAGCTTTCAACTCCAAGATCTCCGCGTCTCTCCGCATATAAGCGTTGTTCTGGATATCACTCCAGACCATCAAGACGCGCATAAAAATTTTAAGGAATATGTAGAGGCAAAATCCAATATTGCCAAACATCAGAATAAAAATAATATTGTGATATTCAGCAAGTCCAACCAATACTCTGTTTACATCGCTAATAAAAGCGCCGGCAAAAAAATCGGCATCTCTCTTCACGATCAAGACCAGCTCCTTTCCCATCTTAAACAAATATTAAAATTGCCGGGAAAACATAACTTAAAAAACGCCTATTTCGCCGCCAAAATCGGACAAATAATGAATATATCCGAGAAAACCATATTAAAAACCATCGGAAATTTTAAAGGCGTTCCATTTAGGATCCAAAAAATTAAAAACAGGCCCGCAGTATACAATGATTCCGCCTCCACCAATCCGGAAGCAACTATCGCCGCCATTAAAGCCGTATATCCGGATCTGCTGATAATGGGCGGCCTGAACAAAAATCTGTCGTACGCAAAAATGGGCAAGATTTTAAAAAAATCCGCAATCAAGGCAATTTTATTGTATGGCTCCAATAGAAAAGAATTAATAAAAAATATCCCTAAAAATATAAATATCAAACAATCCTCAACTTTGGAAGATCTGTTCAAAAAATACGGCAAAACAATAAAACAATGCGGCACAATACTCTTTTCCCCCGCCTCGGCCAGCATGGACCAATTTAAGAACTATAAAGAGCGCGGAAGATCATTTAATAAATTTATAGAACAATATTTATAAGCCTATCTTGAACAAATATAATTTTTTTGGGCTTGCCGGTTCCAACAAATTCTTTTACCCTCTCTCTCGCCAAAACCAATTTTTCCGTTTCGCCTTGAGAAGCGCCTCTATGGATCATTACCTTATCGCGAAGCTTGCCATTCACTTGAATTAAAAGCTCAATCTCCTCATCTTCAATCAAATGCTTATTAAATTCCGGCCAAGACTCCAAATGGACAGATTTTTTATTGCCAATTTTTTGCCAAAGCTCTTCGGCTAAATGCGGAGCAAACGGCACAATAATTTTAAGAAAAATATCCGCCATATTCTTATTGAGCAAGCCCCTCCTCTTCTCCGTTTCATTTAAAAGGATCATTAAAGAAGAAATGGCTGTATTAAATTTGAAATCAACTATATCTTCACCTACTTTCTTGATCGTTTTATGGAGTATTCTATTCAGATCTTTATGCTCTTTACTATTAAAACCGTTTTCAGTTTTTATTTTCTTGCCTAGATCCAACTTGCTGAATAGATCGCAAACTCTATTTAAAAATCTATAAGCCCCTAAAATACCGGTCGGGTCCCAAGTTCCGCCTTGGCTATATTCAGCCATAAAGCAAAGATAAACCCTCATTGAATCGGCGCCGAATTTTTCAACTAAGGCGTCAGGATCTATGACATTGCCTCTGGATTTGGACATTTTTTGCCCGTCCGGGCCAATGATCATGCCTTGATGGCGCAAAGACAAAAATGGTTCTTTAAAATCCAAATATCCCTCGTCATACAAGAACTTGGTAAAAAATCTGGCATATAGAAGGTGCATTACCGCGTGTTCCGGCCCCCCAACATACATTTTTACCGGCAACCAATCTTTTATTTTATTGGAGTCGGCAAAAACTTTTTTGTTCTTTGGATCCACATAGCGCAAATAATACCAGGAAGAGTCTACAAATGTGTCCATTGTGTCTGTTTCTCTTTCCGCCATAGCTCCGCATTCCGGGCATCTCACTTTCAAAAATTTTTCTGATTTAGCTAAAGGCGACCTGCCCAAACCATCGGGCAAATAATCCTTGATCTTCGGAAGAACAACGGGCAGATCTCTTTCCGGCACCGGCACAGTGCCGCACTCCTTGCAATAGATCATAGGTATCGGAGCGCCCCAATATCTCTGCCGGCTGATAAGCCAATCTCTGAATTTATAATTTACTTTTTTCTTAGCGCCAATTGATTCAATTATCCTGTCTTTGGCGATATTATTCGGGAGATTATCCAGTTCTCCGGAATTCACCATAACTCCATCTTCCAAATAAGCAGTTTCTAATTTATTGGTCTTGCCATTTTCAGAGATTACTTGAATTATCGGCAGCTCAAATTTTTTAGCAAATTCAAAATCTCTGTCATCATGCGCCGGCACAGCCATAACAGCTCCTGTGCCATAACCGCCTAAAACATAATCAGACATCCAAACCGGAATGATCTTTTTATTAAACGGATTGATTACTTTAATACCCTGAAGCTCTACTCCTGTTTTTTCTTTAACATTGGTCATCCTATCAAGTTCAGTTTTATGTTTAGAACCTTCTATATAATCCCTTACGCTATTTTTATTTCTTATCCTGGCATCTAAAATTTTTAAAAGCGGGTGCTCCGGCGCTAAAACCAAATAAGTTACGCCAGAAAGCGTATCGGCGCGAGTGGTAAATACCGTGATTTTTAATTCAGAATCTTCAATTGGAAATTCTAATTCAGCGCCTTCGGATCGGCCAATCCAATTTTTCTGCATTGATTTAGTTCTCTCCGGCCAATCTAAAGTTTCCAGATCCTCCAAAAGCCTGTCCGCGTAAGCGGTAATTTTCAAAAGCCACTGCGTAACTTCTTTTTGTTCCACTGAACTGCCGCAGCGATTGCACTTGCCGCCTTCGGCCTGCTCATTGGCCAGCACTGTTTTACAAGAAGGACACCAATTAGCAGCCACTTTCTTGCGATAAGCCAAGCCCTTTTTATACATCTGCAAAAATATCCACTGGTTCCATTTATAATATTCAGGAAGGCACGTGATTATTACTCTGGACCAATCATAAATATTGCCCATGCTTTCCAGCTGCTTAGTCATGGTTTTAATATTGGACAAAGTCCATTTCTCCGGCGGAACACCATGCTGAATAGCGGCATTTTCAGCCGGCAAACCAAATGCGTCAAAACCGGTCGGGCTCATAACATTGTAGCCCTCCATCATTTTGAAACGCGCAAAAACATCGGCTCCGGCAAAATTATACCAATGGCCGATATGCGCGTTGCCCGATGGATAAAGAAACATCGTCAGATGATAATAATTCTTTTTACCATTAACACTGTCTTTAGCGGTAAAAAGTTTTTTCTGTTTCCAATACTTCTGCCACTTCGCCTCTATCTTTTTATGATTGTAAGGCATATTTTGTACAAAAATAATTACTAGTATTTTAGCCCTAAAGACAGCCGAGGGCAAGGGTGGGCATGGCGCTCCGCCAATCTTCTTCTCGGAAACAGCATAGTTTTTTCCAGCAAAAAAACTTGCTTCGCTCTCGGAGCTTTGCCCCGCAATACGGGGACCATGCCAAAGCTCCTCCGAGATGTTCCTCAAAAAAGATCAGCGAAGCACCACTTATTTAACTAAGATTAAAAATCTTAATTAAATTTCCGTATAAATCTTCCGCTGTTTTTTCAAAATCCAACCCTTTCAGCTCCGCCAGCTTTTGGACGACCTCAACAACGTAAACCGGTTCATTTCTTTTTCCACGATGGCTTTGCGGAGCCACATAGGGGCAGTCCGTTTCGGCGAAAATCCTATCCAGCGGAAGATATTTGATAATTTCATCATAACTTTTAGCGAACGTAATTACTCCTCCAAAAGTAAAATAAAATCCTAAATTTGCCAGTTTTTTCGCCATTTCCAAAGATCCCGCGTAAAAATGCATGATTTTAGGCAATGAATTGAAACTTGGATCCTTTAAAACTTCCAAAGCATATTCATAAGCGTTATCTGTTCCCTTGCTCGGACGGCAATGCATCATTAACGGTTTATTTATTTCTCTGGCCAAATTTGCCTGCTCACTAAAAACATTTTCTTGCGCTTTTTTAGCGCTGTCATCACGAACCCCCGCACCCAATTGTTGGGTGAGGGGGTAAAAAAAATCAAAACCGCACTCGCTGATAGCCACCACTTTCGGATCAAGCGCCAATTCACGCAAAACTTTAATATCAAAATTTTCCGAATCAATCTCATTAGGATGAAACCCAACTGTAGCCCAAACATCATTAGGAAATTGATGCGCAACTTCTATAGCCATCTTGGATGTTGAGGCTTGGGTTCCTACGGCGATCATCTTTATGCCCGCCTCTCTGGCTCTTTTTATTACCTCGTTTCTATCATTATCAAATACCGGAAATTGTATATGCCCGTGGACATCAAAAAATATTGTCTTTCTGCTCATAATGAAAATTGTATATTAAATATGTATATATTATACTATATGCAGTTATTTAAATTAAAATCGGGACGGGTAAAATGAAAGATCAAACTGACGCTGAATTATTCGTTGAAAATTTATCTGAAAAAATCAGCCCGCAAAACCATGAAAATCTCTATGCTTTCTTGTTAAACTCATGGCTATTCAGCGGAGAAAACTGTTATTTTTTCCATTCCAAGGACACGGAAATATTATTAATGATTTTAAGCGGCGAAGGTGTTTGTATTTCTATTATCCGCCCCATTGAAAATTCCGATCTGGCTATCTCTATTAGTATTAATAAAATCATCACTCAAAAAGAAGCTATTGATTATAGCGTTTTTGTCGGACGATTTAATCTCACTAAAACTGCCGGCGACCCGGTGAATCTCGCCACTGTCCGCGGAGAAATCATAATCCTTGACGCAGAAGCGGGCGAAACTCCGGAAAAAATAAGGATGACGGGCCAGTATCGAAACTATAAGGAAATGTATAGGAATGAGTACAGAAAAACTTCGCATTGCCGGCCGGTTCAATGGTTTATAAACCTACTTCCGAAAAACGCTGAACAGCTCCTTAAAGAAAAAATTATCAAACGAATTGATGATATTATCAATTTGGCAGAATTCCAAATTTCGGATCCCATGCTTAATAAAATTCACTCACGGAACGCTTCCAACTACTAATACACTCACACCGAGTCTTTTGCCGCCCTTGCAATATAGGGCGGCTTTTTTACCCCCTCACCTATGTTTAGGTGCGGGGGTTTATTTTTCCTGAATACGAGGAAATAAATTATCTATTTTTTTAACAATAAACCCGTCTTTTTTTAATTGAATGGCGTCTGAAATCTTTTCGGCTGTCGCCGGCAAAAAAGGCGTTAATAATTCCGCTGTTTTTTTCAAAATAGAGATTAAATCGTACAAAGCCTCTTCTCTTTTTTCTTTCGATAAATCTTTAGCCCAAGGCTTATTTTCATTTACATACCTATCTCCGAATTGAATCAGATCCCAAACAGAAGCCAGCGCCTCATTAAATTTAAACGCTTCTGTTTTTTGCTCAACTATTTTTTCAACTTCATTTATCTTTTCTTTAACTTCTTTTGATATTTTTCCGCTAATTTCGGTTTCCCTTGAAGCTAGGGTAGAAACTCTGGCGGAAAAATTACCCAGTCCGTTAGCCAAATCGCCATTATATCTTTCTTCAAATTTTTCATAAGAAAAATCTCCGTCTCCAGAAGAAGGAATCTCTCGGAGAAGATAATATCTTACCGAGTCTATTCCATATTTTTTAACCAATTCATACGGATCAATCACATTGCCAAAAGACTTGGACATTTTTTCGCCATTGGCGGTAATAAAGCCGTGTATAAATATAGTTTCGGGAAGCGAGAGCTTGCAAGAAATAAGCATAGCCGGCCAAAGAGCTACGTGAAAACGAGATATATCCTTACCAATCATATGAACATCGGCCGGATGTTTTTGCCATTCTTTTGTACCACCATAACCGCTAATGTAATTGGTAAGAGCATCAGCCCAAACATACATTACCTGGGTATCATCATTTAAAACTGGTATTCCCCACTGCACAGATTTCTTAGAACGAGAAAAGCTGACGTCTTCCAGCCCTTCTTTCAGTAGCGATAAAATCTCATTTTTCCTGCCATCCGGAATAACTTTTAATTTATCTTTTTTAATTAACAACTCTATTTCCTTAGTATATTTTGAAAGTTTAAAAAACCAGTTTTCCTCTTCAATAAATTCCAATTCTTTTTTATGAATTACGCATTTCCCATCAATAATATCTTTTCCTGTTTTAAAAGATTCACAACCCACGCAATAATAACCACCGTATTTCTTTTTATATAAATCGCCCGACGCAAGAAGTTTATCCCAAATCTCCCAGACAACAGGCCAATGTTTTTTTTGATCAGTTGTACGAATAAAATTATCCCAAGATAAATTAAGAATTTCTTTAAGACCCTTATATTTTTCTGATAATCCATCTACAAATTTCTGGGTGGCTACGTGATTAGCCTCAGCTGTTCTTTGAATCTTTGAACCGTGCTCATCTGTACCAGTTTGAAAAAAAACATCGTATCCCAATTGACGATAGAATCTGGCTAATACATCGGCCTGCACAGACTCTAAGGCAAAGCCAATATGGGGCTCGGAATTAACATAGGCAATAGAAGTTGTGATATAAAACTTTTTAGAGTTGAACATTCTCTATTTGCATCTTTCTCTTCATTTTTGTCTCGGACCAATGATTGATTACTTCCTGTACAAGCACTGCTCCAGGCACAGCCAAAATAAAACCGATTACTCCGGCCAATTGCCCGCCTAAAAGAATAGCTATCAAAACAACGGCTGGATTTAGACTGGTAGTTAATCGCATAAAAGTCGGGGTTAAGAAAGTAGTTTCTAGTTTTTGTACCACCACAAAGAAAATAAGCACGTATATCGCGATTGCCTGTGATTGGGATAATGCAAAAAGCACAGCTATAGCGCCGCTGATGATCGGACCTACAAAAGGAACCAGTTCCAGAACAGCCGCTAAAATTGCCAGAACCAAGCTATATTTTACGCCTAAAAGAGAAAGCCCGATAAACACAGCAACTCCGACGCTCAAACTCAAAAGTATTTGTCCCTCAAGCCACTTCCCGATCTTGTATCTGGTCCTGAAATAAATGCTTAAAAATTGGTCTTCATAGCTAGGAGGCAAGACCGCCCGTAAAAGCTTTTCCACGCCATCCCTGTCAACCGCAAGATAAAATGAAAGAACAAAAGACATAATAAACAAAGTTATTCCTCCAAGGAACTTAGCCAAGGTATCAAATAATGACGCTCCTCCGCTAAATAAAACACTGGCCAATCTGCCGATGCTCTCGGTGAAAGCGCCGGAAATTTCAGCTAATTTTTCTAAACCCAAAACTGGAATATCCGCCTTTGTCATACTTTCAATGAAAACGTTGATCTCTGTAAGAGCTACCGGCAAGATAATATAAAGCAAAATAGCTATCAATAAAATAAGGAGAATAAATATAGCGAGAGCGCTTAAAACTCTGGGAATTCTGCGTTTTTCAAACCAAGATATTAAAGGATCTAAAGCGGAAGAAATTACAATAGATAAAAGGACTGCCAAAACAATATCTTTAGCCAAATAAAAAAAATAGGCTATTAAAAACACAAAAACTACCCGCCAAATACTTGACCAGCTTATCTCCAATTGAATTTTCCCATTTTTATCCAGCTCCATACTTAATTATTCTAATCAAAATCCTTACTATTTACAACGTATTTTTAGTTAAGATTGTTTCCTTTTTATTCTTATTATAGGCTCAATTCCTTTTCAAATTCCGAAGTATTTTGAAACGGGCCAATAATAGCCAAATTAAGTTTATTGTTTTGAAGAATATCTTTAGCCAAAGTCTTAATGTCCCGCGCCGTTACGGCTTTTATCTTTTTTATAATCTGTTCCGGATTATGTATTTTCTCTTTAAATAATTCCTGTTCGCCATAAAATTCAGCGAGAGAATCGGAAGTTTCAAGACCGATCATCATGCTTCCGCTGATATGATTTTTTGATTTATCCAGTTCAGCTTTAGGCACTGAAATATTTTTAATTTTATTCAGCTCTCCTAAAATAGCCCTTATCACAATATTTATTTTTTTATTATCCACTCCGGCGGAAATAGCCAAAAGTCCGTGATCGGTGAATAACGAGCTTCCGCAATTTACATAATAGGCGGCGCCCAGCTCTTCCCTCACTTTCTGAAAAAGCCTAGAACTCATTCCCCCGCCTAAAATATCGCATAAAACACTTAGTGTGTATTTTCTTTTATCAAACATGCCAAAAGCCCTAAATCCTAAAACTAAATGGGTTTGATCTGATTGTTTTGTTTCCAAATTAACTTTTGGCTTATTTTGCAATTCAATTACTTTTTCTTTTCCTGTTTTATTTGATTTTGAAAGACTGCCAAAGATTTTATCCAGTTTTTTTAACATTACTCTCTCCTGAAAAGCTCCCGCCACAACAATGGCGGTGGCCTCGGGAACATAATGTTTTTTTCTATAACCAACCATCTTCTCCCTATTTACCGCGGAAACTATTTCTTTCTTGCCGGCAATTGCCCAACCGGCCGGCTGATCGCCATATACCAACTCCATAAAATTTTCATGAACTTTGCGCATCGGCAAATCTTCATACATATTTATTTCCTCAATGATCACGCCTTTTTCTTTTTGAATTTCTTTTTCCTCAAGAAGCGGATTAATATACATATCCGAAATTATGTCTAAAGCATTATCAATTTTATCGGGACTCACCTTGGCATAATAACCGGTCACTTCTTGTCCGGTAAAGGCATTATAAACCGCGCCCAAAGATTCCATTTCCGAAGAAATAATTAAAGCGCTCGGTCTTTTTTTGGTTCCTTTAAAGCACATGTGCTCCAAAAAATGAGAAATACCGTTTATTTCTTTATTTTCATATTTAGAACCGGCTTCCACCAAAACTAAAAAAGTGGTCGCCATGCTTCTTGGCATGGGAATTAAAATGATTCGTAAGCCGTTTTTTAGAATAGATTTCTTGAACATAAATAATTTAATTTTAAATTTCTAATTGACCTAATTGCTCTAATTGACCTAAATAAATCCCAATCCCCCTCTTTCCCCCTTTAAAAAGGGGGATTTGTCTGTCTCCCTCCTTTGTAAAGGGGGGTTGGGGTGGATTTGGGTTTTGGAGCTTGGGTCATTATTTAGAAATTAGAAATTAGAAATTCAATTTCTGATTTAAAAAGCTTTTTAAATTAGAAATTTGTATGCGTTCCTGTTTCATCGTATCCCTATCCCGCACCGTCACCGCGCCGTCTTCCAATGAATCAAAATCAACGGTAATACAAAATGGCGTGCCAATCTCGTCTTGTGAATAATAGCGCTTTCCAACATTTCCCCTATCATCCCAGACAGTCGCAAAATCCTTGCGCAAATCGCCATAAATCTTTTTTGCTAATTCAACTAACTGCGGCTTGTTTTTCAAAAGAGGAAAAACCGCGACTTTATAGGGCGCAATCTTGGGATTCAATTTCAAAACAATTCTCTCTCCTTCTTCTGCGTATGCATCAAGCAATAAGAAGAGAAACGTCCTGTCAACTCCGCCGGAAGTTTCAACGATATTAGGAATAAATTTCTCGTTTGTTTCCGAATCGGTATAGCTTAAATCCTGGCCTGAATATTTAGAATGCCCGGACAGATCCCAATCCCCGCGCCAATGAATACCTTCCATTTCTTTCCCGATCGGTGATGCCGTATATTCAATATCAAAAGCTTTTTTGGCATAATGCGCCAATTTTTCGTGTTTATAAAAACCAAGATTTTCCGGATGGGTAAAAATGCTTTTGTACCAATTCATTCTTTCTTCTTTCCAATATTCAAACCACCTTTCCATTTCTTCGGGACGGCAAAACCACTGCAAGTCCCATTGTTCAAATTCCCTCTGCCTAAACAAAAAATTTCCCGGCGTCACTTCATTCCTGAAAGCCTTGCCAATCTGGCAAATGCCAAAGGGAATTTTTAAACGCGTAGTATCCAAGACATTTTTATAGTTCAAATAGATGGTTTGGCACGCCTCACCTCTCAAATAAGCATTGGTTTTTTCGCCTTCAATGATACCAAGCTGAGTCGGCACTAAAATATTAAAAACTTTCGGTTCGGTCAATGGTCCGCCACAATCAGGGCATTTCTGCTCTATTATATCGTCCGCTTTAAAACGATGATGGCATTTTTTGCATTCAACTAATGGGTCAACAAAACTTTTCACGTGGCCGCTGGCTTCCCAAACTTTCGGATTGGTTATGATAGCGCCATCAATGCCGACAATGTTGTCGTGCTCTTTTGTCATCCAATTCCACCACAGCTTTTTGAGATTATTTTTCATTTCCACCCCCAGCGGGCCGAAATCATAAAAACCCTGCAAGCCGCCATAAATCTCGCTCCCGGGAAAAACAAAACCGCGCCTCTTGCACAAAGAAATAATCTTATCCATTAAATTATTCTGCTCTAGTTTTTCCATCTTAAAAAGAATACCAAAAAAACCATTAACAGTAAATTAGCCCTGCCTACCGGCAGGCAGGCGCTAGCGATTAGCGACTAGAAAAAATGGAAGGCTTTTTAGTGTCATTGCTAATTTCTAACTACTAGTGGCTAGTCGCTATCCTACGGCTGCACCACTCCCTCTTGCTGTCCCACTGTTATGTCATCGGGCAAAGCAGTTGTAATTTGATCAAGTTTTGATTCTTTTTGAATAGAAGAAAATGTATCGGTAAACCTAATAATGGTTTCACCTAAAAGCGGCATATAGTTAGCAATTTGTGAACTTAAAGGCGTAGCCTCAATCTGGAAAATGACTTCAACCGGATCATCTACGAAGCCTTTATTCGCCGGCAATTTTTCCAAAGTCCAAACTATCTCGTTTGTTTTTTCATCCAAAACCGGAGCATTGCCGAAATTACTTTTAGCGACACCCGTAAACTTAACACCCTCTTTTAACGGCACCCTCGCTTCTATGCTGTTAAAATCCGCAGCAAAACTCTTGAGTATCCAATGGATTGTAAAATTGATCGGCTGGCCAACTTTTAAGGGCAATGTTCCTTTATTTAAAATGCCCGCTTCCGCATCCCTGAAAAAAGCTTTAGCCGATAAAATTAAGTCGCCCGCCACTTTAGTTTCTATTTTAGACACATTATAAGTTCTGCTTGCGTTTAAAAATTCTGGAACAGTCGGCGATTCAATCTCGGCCTTAGCGCTTAAAATAAAATCTTTGTCCCCCAACCTTCTTATCGGATAATTGGTTTTAGTTTTTATGGAAAAAGAAACAAAGCCGGCGCTTCTTGGCGCAATATTATTTAATTCCGGGGTATTGCTGGAATTCCAAATTAAAGTATTGTCTGTTTTTCTGAAAACCGCTTTAGTGTCTAAAGATTCCAAATCAAAAAGCTCGCCTTTAATTTGAACTCTTATTACGCCGCTCCTCAATGGAACGTCTGTATTATTTATATAACCGATATTGTATTTCAGCTCATCATTTAATTTAGCGACATGATCCTGTTTATCGTTTAAAAGGATCAGCAGGGAAAGCGGTGATGGAGAGATAGCGGAATTAACATCCTTCAGATCTATGCGATATTTTTGATTATTCAAACTAAAATTAAGATTGGCTTTAAAAATAACCGGGGAATTATCCGGGCCGGCCACGCTGCCTTTTATGGTAAAACTGCCTTCTGATCCCTTTCTTAAATCTCCTAATTCCCAAGCATTATTTCCTGAATCGGCTTTTGAATCAGAACTAGCAAAAGTAAAATTAGCCGGATATTCTATGGCTAATTCTAATCTATAAAAATCAACTTCAGAAATATTTTTATAACTAACGCTCACATCAAATTCCTCTCCGCTAAAAACTTTTTCGGGAGCTTTTATTTCCACGCTTACTCCGCTATCTAAAATTTTAATTTCTTTTTCTTTTTCTTTTTCATATTTAGAAGAACCCGATGAATAAGAAACCAAAGCTTTTATTTTATTTTTTTCACCGATTCCTTTTAAAAAAATAACCTTGTAAATTTCAGAAATAAGACTTCCCTGTCCTATGTCGCCCAAATCCTTGCTATCCACCAGCTTTTCTTCTTCACTGCCGGCAAAAACCGCCCCCTCTGGAAGAGTAACTATGAGTGAAACATTTTTTAATACAGAGCCTATCTGATTGCTAAATTCAACCCTAAGATCAAGCGGCGTCCCAGCCATCGCTTCATCGGGACTAATCAAACCGACTTCAAGACTTTGATTATTGCCATTTAAGATATAGAAAGCGCTTAACCCTATAATTAAAACAAGGCCGAGAGTTATAAACTTTAAAAAACTATTCATAGCAAGTTTTGCAATAAAAAATTAGATCTTTAATTGAAAAAAAATCAGGCGAACCCTTTAAACAATTATTACATTTAGCGCGCGCCGGGTCAAAACCCAAAATTTTCAAAACTGTGATAAAATCCCCCGCTTTGGCTCCGTTGCTTATTAAAGAGATCAAGAGTTCCCATAAGTTACGGTCTGATTGGCCTTCCGGAGAAATATCCCTGACTAAAGCGGCTATTTTAAAAAATGTTTTCCCCGGAATGCCTTTTTTAGAAATTAGAGCGTCAATTAATTGAGGGCTGTTTTTATCAACAATCCTGATGGTTACTAAATTTAACGGCTCGGTATGGCTGGCCAGCTTTGAAATTATTTTCCTGCCGCTCTTTATTTTGGCGGTAATTTTTCCAAAATCCCTTGTAAATAAATAAACTCTGGAATCCAATTCTCCTAAATCAACTTTGTCTAAAACAATTGCTTCGGTAACATATTCCAACATAAATTTAAAATGAGGTAATTTAAACTACGCGATTTTCTTTCTTCATAAATGCCGCTCTCCATACTTTAAGCGGTTTCTCCAGTTTTTTATTCGCTCCTTTATATACAGCTCCAGCCCAGAGACCGTGCGCGAAAATATCCATAATCCTATATTTCTCTCGCCGCTTTAAGCGTCCTTGCCCACCAAAGAAGGTCGTTAAAAAATCTTTCCACCGGATCTCCCATTAATCCCTTGCGGATCGGTTCAAACATTTCAGAACCTGTCGGCCCCTCGCCCATCATGGCCGCGAAGAATATATCAACAGAAATATGAATGGCGTTTCTAATGGGCGCCATCTGAAGCTCAACCGCGACTTGGCGGAGTTGTTCTACGGAACGCGCGCCAACCGCGCTGCCGTAGCTCACAAAGCCAACCGGCTTTCTATTCCATTCCGTGTAGATTACATCCAGGGCGTTTTTAAGCACCGCCGTGTAGCCATGATTATATTCGGGCGCAACAATAATAAACGCGTCTCCGTCATTTATTTTTTCTGCCCACTTTTTGATTACTTCATTTGAGTACTGGCCTTTCGCCATTGAAGGCGACATCGGACTATCAAAAAACGGCATCGGATAATCGCGCAAATCCAAAAGCTCGGCCACCACTCCTTCCAGCTTCTTTGCTTCCTCAAAAATCCACTGCGCGGGCTTTTCACTGAAGCGATTTTGCCGCGTACTGCCAAGAATGATTTTAATTTTAATTGGTGTGTTCATATAAATTTATTTACTTTTTTTCTTTTTTTACCATAGCATTAGTATAGATTATTTTAAATAAACATGTAGGTAGGAAAAGTGTGGCTTTTAAACTTTATGATATTTATGCTTACCAATATACCAAAGCCCGCCGCCAAAAAAATCGTTGAGTTCTGTTTTGGTGCCCAGGGCGGGATTCGAACCCGCAAGCCTTGCGGCGTACCCACCTCAAGGGTATGCGTCTGCCAGTTTCGCCACCTGGGC
>ERZ1292630.2137-Hain-H41-02um-R3-2137-length-18593-cov-5_pt1 | contig 16337 bp, 15 predicted proteins | sample MGYA00564408_ERZ1292630 | MGnify/ENA primary metagenome ERZ1292630 (study PRJEB36523, sample SAMEA6512641) | groundwater metagenome | collected 2019-01-08 | study: AquaDiva: Metagenomics assemblies of 32 groundwater samples | reverse complement strand
ACGTTCATCAGGCAAAGACACATTTGTCGCGTCTTATTGATGAAATAGTAAATGGCACGGAAAAGGAGATTGTAATAGCTAAATCAGGCAAACCAAGGGCTAAATTAGTCCCTTTTGATGAAAAACCGGTTAAGCGTCTACGGGGGCTTATGAAAGGCAAAATAAAAATTAGCAAAAACTTTGAAAAGCCTTTACCTGAAGAGGTTATTCAATCCTTTTATAAATAAAAGGAGGAAGCAATAATGCGAGTATTGTTGGATACGCATATTCTCTTGTGGTGGCTGAAGGATGATAGGAACTTGCCTAATGACGCTATAAATATTATCGAAAATACTACTAATGGTATTTTTATAAGTGCAATCAATGCATGGGAAATAGCAATTAAAAAATCATTGGGAAGAATACAAATAGACATGAATGAATTCTTGGAATCAATCAAAAATAGCGGATTTGGCGTATTGAATGTGACAGCTAATCATGCATGTCAAGTTGCAAGCTTGCCCGACCACCATAAAGATCCATTTGACCGCATGTTAATCGCTCAGAGTATTGTTGAACCCATGCGGTTGTTAACTCATGATGAATTGTTGACGCAGTATGGTAAACATGTATTATTGGTCTAACAGATCGGATTTACGGCTTACCACTCAAGGAGCAAGGTTTTTCCTCGTTGATTGTTCTTTTCCGAAGGAGCATGTCTTTATTATCTTCAAGTATGAAATACAATATCATCACGAGTTGTGTTCAGCGGGAAAGTGCGATGTAGGAATTAAAAGAAAATAGACTGTCACTTTGCCGGTGACATCTTCTTTTCTGCAGGATTTCCCGGAAATACTTTATCATATAGTAATCCGGCAGCAATCCCGCCAGACACTGGTCCAAGCCACCAGACAAAATGATAGTCAAAATGCCATGATGCCACTGCGGGGCCAAAAACACGCGCCGGGTTAAGCGCACCGCCACTTATTGAAGAAGCAACCAATGCCCCAAACAAGTACACCAGACCAATAGCGACTCCGGCAAGAATTTTTGATGTTCTCTTGTCAACAGCGGTTGCGTATGTTGTAAACACAAATAAGAAGGTTATTATGGCTTCTATACATACGGCCTTCCAGAATCCAACTCCCTTCCCTAAAGCGCATGTACCTAAATGAACGGTGCTGACTGCATCCGGAAATAATATTCTCAAGAAAAATCCCGCAATTACAGCGCCCAGCAATTGAGATATTATGTAAAAGGCCGCTGCGCCCGCATCCATCCTCCCTGTGAACAGGAAAGAAATCGTTACTGCTGGATTTATGTGAGAGCCTGAAATATAACTTGTAGCGTATACAACGGCAACAACCACAATACCAAATACTACTATAGCCCACGCATAGCCTGCTCCCTGTCCGCCAGTCATCTTCAGAGAATAATTGGCGCATACTGCACCGGCTCCGATAAAGACCAGTATGAGCGTTCCTAAAGATTCAGCTATGTATTTTTTGTAATTATTCATATATAGATTCGTTTCAAAAGTGGTTTTGGTTACGGAAGAAGGTATGGTGGTCTACGAAGTATAATTTCAGACTTAAGGATTACGATTTGAAATTTTAGAGTTACATTTAACTTAACAGCTCAATATCAAATGGAATATCATGCTGTTTAACGAGTGTGCCAACCCCGCTTTCGCAGGGATTCCAGTGATTAGCGCTGGAATCCTTCCGAAAGGAAGGGTAAATAATTCCACTAGATATTGACCAATTTCCATTAACCGTCAGTGCAAGTTTGTGGCCGGGCAGTTGTTCTTTTACTATAAAACCAATCAAACGCCTTCAAGGATATGCCCGAGCTTCTCTTTTTTTGTGCGCAAATATCGCTTATTTTCTTCTTGTGGTAAGATAACTATTGGAACGCGTTCCACTATTTCTAAACCATAACCGGCCAAAGCAGCAAACTTTTTTGGATTGTTTGAGAGGAGTTTCATCTTCGATATTCCTAAATCCCTGAGTATTTGGGCGCCTATTCCGTAATCACGTTTATCCGCACCGAATCCTAACTTCTTATTTGCCTCAACTGTATCAAGGCCGTCTTCCTGCAGTGCATAAGCATGCAGTTTATTTTCAAGCCCTATCCCCCTGCCTTCCTGCCGCATGTAAAGTAAAACGCCCTTTCCCTCTTTCTGAATCATCTTTAACGCACTGTGAAGCTGTTCTCCGCAATCACATCTCAAGGAGCCAAAGATATCACCGGTTAAACATTCGTCATGCACGCGTATTAAAACCGGTTCTGTCTGGATCGGGGCGGATGTATTATCCATACTTCCAATATTTCCGAGGCATAAAGCCAAGTGCAGATATTCATCAATAAACGAACGATAAAGATGTAATACAAATTTTCCGTATACAGTCGGCAGATTAACAGAAACACGTTTTTCTATCAAATGTTCCTGGTCATGGCGATATTTAATGATGTCCGCAATTGTACACATTTTCAGATCGTGTTTTTCTGCAAATCTTGTAAGTTCAGGAAGCTTTGACATGCTTCCGTCTTCATTCATGATCTCGCATATTACGGCAGCAGGCTTCATGCCTGCCAGACGGGCAAGATCAACAGCACCTTCCGTATGACCGGCGCGCACCAGAACGCCTCCCTTTTGAGCCATGAGCGGGAAAACGTGTCCCGGCCTGTCAAGGTCATGAGGTTTACAGTCATCGTCTATAGCCGTTAATATGGTCTTGACTCTGTCCTTTGTAGAGACGCCTGTGGTTATACCTTCTTTTGCATCAATGGTTACCGTAAATGGGGTCTGGTAATTGGATGTGTTGTCCGTCACCATCGGCGTCAAGCCGATTTGTTTGGCACGTTCAATGGTTATAGTTAAACAGATTATCCCCCTTGCATGTGATAACATGAAGTTTATAATATCCGGCGTAATTTTTTCCGCCACTATTGTCAAGTCACCCTCGTTTTCACGACTTGCATCGTCAACGACAATAACCATCTTACCCTGTTTTAAATCTTCAATAACCTCTGTTATTGTATTAAACATAATGTGAACCTTCCTTAACTTTTAATCTATGTAAATAGCTTAGAGTTGTTTAACACCTATATATGTATAGTTTACGGCTGACATAAAAGTAACCGCTACAACCAGGCACCAAAGAATTAAAAGAGTATCTAAAGGGATATGGTTTCCCAGCAATACGGCGACAATTGCCGTAATCTGCAAAAACGTTGTAAGCTTACCCAACCTGCTGGGCTGCCATGTAATTTTTCGTTTTACCGTAATAAAGACCGTTATTATGCCCACGGAAAAAAACATTTCTCTGCTGACAATTACCGCCAGTACCCAAACAGGGAATCTGGGTTCGGGCCAGAGTTTATCTGAAGAAAGTAAAAAACACGCAATTATTAACAGCAGCTTATCCGCAATAGGATCAAGGTATTTACCAAAATTTGTTGTTTCTCCCATTTTGCGTGCAAGATATCCATCTAAAATATCACTTAACCCTATTATAAGTAACACGCCTAATGCTATATATCTGTAAAAGTCATGATGTTGAACCTGCATTATGCAGATCGCAAAAGGAGGAATAAAACATATTCTTGCAAAGCTGATCAAATTCGGTAGCGTCAAGTGTTTGTTTTCCTTGTGCATAAAGTGATTCCTTTTGTAATTCGTAGATTACGATATACCAGAAAAATGACGGCCTGGTAATTCAGTTCATACTGAATTGCCGGGGTTCTTGCTACAACAAAATTACCTTATTCCAACTTATCTCTATTATAGAACAATCAATCCTTTCCCTAAGTACTATTCTACGTATTAAGTTATGATAGCAGACGCATAATTACTGTCAAGCGAAAAAATACTCCAGCTTGACAGTTAAGTTACTAACCAGTACTATCTAAAAATAAACATTTCCAGGCCTTATATCTAAAGGTAATTTTGATGCTATGAAAACTAGAAAAGCCATTCTCGCTCTCTCTGATGGAAAGATATTTGAAGGAATCTCATTTGGCGCAGAAGGAGAAACATCAGGTGAAATCGTATTTAACACCAGTATTACCGGATATCAGGAAATACTTACAGACCCTTCTTACAAAGGGCAGATCGTAAATATGACTTACCCTCTCATAGGAAACTATGGTATCTGTGAGAAAGATTATGAGTCCATTCAACCCTATACAGAAGGTTTTATCATCAAAGAACTCAGTCCTTATCCAAGCAACTGGCGCTCAGAAATGAGTCTGGACGATTTCTTAAAGAGCAAAGGAATAATTGGTATTCAGGGGATAGACACAAGGGCCCTGACAAGACATATAAGGGATTACGGCGAGCAACCAGGCATAATCTCCACTGTCGATATGAACCATCGAAGTCTTGTCTCAAAAGCAAAAAACGCATCCGGTCTTGAAGGCAGAGACGTGGTTAAAGAGGTTACGTGCAAAAAAACATACAAATGGGAAGAAGCTGAAACCACCCTTGGCACTGAAACAGGAAACACTAATGTTCGGCCAAAACACAATAAACAATATAAAGTAATAGTCTATGATTGCGGAGTTAAACATAATATTCTGAGAAAACTGAAAAATCATAATTGCAACGTAACTGTGGTTCCGGCAGATACCGGTGCAAAGGAAGTGCTGTCACTGGAACCTGACGGGATTGTTATTTCAAATGGCCCCGGCGACCCGGCAGCGGTGCCGTACATGCAGGAAAATGCAATTAACATAATAGGGAAAAAGCCTGTTCTGGGTATATGTCTAGGCCATCAAATCCTGGCTTTAGCATTGGGATACAAAACATATAAGTTAAAATTTGGACATCACGGAGGCAACCAGCCGGTAATGGATTTGAGTACTAAAAAAGTGGAGATCACTGCCCAGAATCACTGCTTTGCAGTCGATGGCGAATCGATAAGTAATAGACAAAGCAGCAGATTTGGTAAAGTAGAAATAACCCACATAAACCTTAATGATAAATCCGTAGAGGGGTTGAGGTGTCTGGACGTGCCTGCATTTGCCGTTCAATATCATCCGGAGGCATCTCCGGGCCCTCATGATTCAAGTTATATCTTTAATGAATTCATCGAAATGATGGTAAATTCTCAATAAGTTGATAATATGCCGAAAAGAACTGATATTCAAAAAATACTCATAATCGGGTCAGGCCCAATAGTAATAGGACAGGCGTGTGAATTCGATTACTCCGGTACCCAGGCATGCAGGGCATTGAGAGAAGAGGGTTACAAAATCATCCTCGTAAACAGCAATCCTGCTACAATAATGACTGACCCGGATATTGCAGACAGAACATACATCGAGCCTATGACTGTTGATGTATTAACAAAAATCATACAAAAAGAGAGGCCGGATGCCCTGCTTCCAACATTAGGAGGCCAAACAGGTCTGAATCTGTCTGTTTCTCTGGCAGAAAAGGGCATTCTGGATAAATTCAACGTAGAATTAATAGGCGCCAAACTGAATGCTATAACAAAGGCTGAAAATAGAAAAAAGTTTAAAGAAGCCATGGAAAGTATAGGCATGCGGGTACCGGCAAGCGGCAATGCAAAATCCTTAAAAGACGCAAAAGATATTGTAAAAGAAATCAAGTTCCCCGTAATTATACGGCCATCATTTACACTGGGAGGTATAGGCGGCAATGTCGCTTATAACGCAGAGGAATTAGAAGAATATGTAGACTTTGCCCTGAATGCAAGTCCGGTTCATGAAATACTAATTGAGAGATCTGTCCTGGGTTGGAAAGAATACGAACTGGAGGTAATGAGAGACCTCAAGGACAACGTTGTCATAATATGTTCTATAGAAAATTTTGACCCTATGGGCATTCACACCGGCGACAGCATAACTGTAGCCCCGGCACAGACATTAACTGATAAAGAATATCAAATAATGAGAGATGCGGCAATCAGTATTATTCGCGAGATTGGGGTTGAAACAGGGGGATCCAATATCCAGTTCGCGGTAAATCCCGCTGATGGAGAATTGGTTGTGATAGAAATGAATCCAAGGGTGTCGAGAAGTTCTGCCCTGGCGTCCAAGGCTACAGGTTTCCCGATAGCAAAGATCGCCGCAAAATTGGCAGTAGGCTATACACTTGATGAGATACCCAATGACATCACGCGTTATACACCGGCTTCATTTGAACCTTCCATAGATTATTGTGTAGTTAAAATACCAAAATTCAACTTTGAAAAATTCCCTGATGCAGACCAGACCCTTACCACGCACATGAAGTCAGTTGGTGAAGTAATGGCCATAGGGCGTACTTTTAAAGAATCTCTGGGCAAAGCAATAAGGTCTCTGGAAAACGGACGCTACGGGTTGAGCGAACATCACAGTAAAGCCAACCTGAGCGATTCGGAGAAAAAAGAATTCATAAAGGAACATCTGTTAAATCCTTCGTGGGATAGGCTCTGGTCTATTGCAGACGGTATGCGTATGGGTATGGATATTAATGAAATCCATGAAATTACCAGGATTGATAAATGGTTTCTATATAATTTGAAACAAATCATTGAACTGGAAGAAGATATTAAAGACCAACATAAATCAAGAAATCTGCCAACAACTTCAGTAGATGCCGCATCAACTAATGTTGGAATCATGATAGATCCGTCTCTTTTAAAGAAGGCAAAACAATACGGTCTCTCCGACATTCGGCTGGCAAGCTTGTTAAATACAACGGAAGCAGATGTTCGTAATTACCGCAAAAAGAACGATATCCGCCCTGTGTTTAAGATGGTGGATACCTGTGCGGCAGAATTCCGGGCATACACGCCCTACCTGTATTCCACCTACGAGGACGAATGCGAAGCCAACCCCACATCAAAGAAAAAAATAATTATCCTGGGGAGCGGCCCTAACCGTATTGGCCAGGGTATCGAATTTGACTATTGCTGTGTGCATGGAGTACTGGCCTTGAAAGAAATGGGTTTTGAAACAATCATGATTAATTGCAATCCGGAAACTGTAAGTACAGATTACGATATATCTGACAGATTATATTTCGAGCCCCTTACTTTTGAGGATGTAATGGAAATCGTTGAGAAGGAAAACCCGGAAGGTGTTATTGTACAGTTTGGGGGCCAGACTCCCCTCAAACTGGCTGTGCCGTTAGCCAACGCAGGGGTTAAGATCCTTGGCACCTCACCGGACAGCATTGACATAGCGGAAAACCGCAAAAGGTTTGCAGGGCTTTTATCCAGACTCAACCTTTTACAACCGGACAATGGAAACGCACGGTCATTCACGGAAGCCAAAGAGGTTGCGGCGTCAATAGGTTATCCTGTTTTAATAAGGCCTTCTTATGTTCTGGGCGGCAGGGCTATGAGAGTAGTCTTTGATGATGGTGAGCTTGAAGAGTATATGGCACATGCTGTTGACGTCTCTCCTGAACATCCGGTTTTAATAGACAAATTTTTGGAGGGCGCAATTGAGATAGACGTTGACGCCGTATGTGACGGAGAGGAGGTTTTCATTGGCGGTGTCATGGAGCACATAGAAGAGGCCGGTGTACATTCTGGAGACAGCGCATGTTCATTACCCCCTTACTCTATAAAAGAGGAAATTATCGAAAAGATAAAGTCCCAGACTCAGGCCCTGGCTTTGGAGTTAAAGGTTCTGGGTATTATCAATATTCAATTTGCCGTGAAAGACGACGTGGTTTATGTGCTGGAAGTAAATCCACGCGGCTCGCGGACAATACCGTTCGTCAGTAAGGCTATTGGCATCCCGCTTGCAAAAATAGCATCTAAAGTTATTGCAGGATGTAAACTGAAGGAGTTGAATATAGACAATAAAAAGAAAAGTAAGCATATAGCCGTTAAGGAAGCGGTTTTCCCTTTTGTAAGATTTCATGGCACAGATACCATCCTTGGCCCGGAAATGAAATCTACCGGCGAGGTAATGGGAATTGACGTTGACTTTGGGAAGGCATTTGCCAAGGCGCAGATGGCCATTGAAGGAGGACTGCCTCTTTCAGGTGCAGTCTTTATAAGTGTCAGGGATAAAGATAAACCCTCAATAGTAGACATAGCTCACAAGCTTCACAATTCAGGTTTCAAAATCTTTGCCACCGGAGGAACGGCAAAAGCCATAGCCGGAAAAGGCACTCCTGTTACAACTGTCCTGAAAGAATACGAGGGGCGCCCTAACATAATAGACCATTTAAAGAATAATGAAATCCAGTTGGTAATCAACACATCCGAAGGAAAGATTTCACAAGAGGAATCTTATAACATACGGCGATACGCAATAGTATCCGGCATCCCCTATTTTACAACCGTACAGGGCGCCATAGCTGCGGAGAGCGCCATCAAGTCCATGTTAAACGGCGAACTGGACGTTAAACCGATTCAGGAATATTACGTGTAAATCCTTTATAAAATTACGTCAAGGCAGCCTTCCTTGGGTTGATAAGGCATGGGTATAAGGTTACTCTGATAACAGATGCTGTTAAGGCTGTTAACGAAGAGGGAGAAACAGAATCCCTTAAGGAAATGAAAGAAGCCGGAGCTGTTTTTATAACCATAGAGGATGTTATAAAAGGGTAAGCCGCAACCACTAAGACTACTTTATATTAAATATGTCAAATATTAACGAAGCCACAGATACAGATTTAAAAGTAATTGAAAGACTCCAGCAACTCGGCTGGAAGCGGGGAGATACATTGCTTTATCAGCAGGGAAATTATTAAGCCAGAACATAAAGAAACTGATATAATTAAGAACGAATTTAAAATATGAAGGGTTAAGATGGAGATTGTAAAGTCGGTAAATAACGTCCCGATCAGATTAACAGATGAGCGATGGATTCATATAGTTGAAAACCATGATGATCTTGCCGGAAATTACGATGAGGTGCTTATGGCAGTTGAATCGCCGAATTATGTTATCAAAAGTTACGAAGATGCCTTAATCGCTTTGAAACATTGGGGAGAGGAAAATTTTCTGGCTGTAGTATATAAAGAGGCCAGCGAAAGTGATGGTTTTATTATTACAGCATACCTTACAAGTAAAATTAAATTTGAAAGAGAGGTGATTGTATGGCAACGGCAAACATAGATAAAACACTGAAGGAAGTTAATGAACTTGTTTCGCATTTAATAAAAATGCCTGAGACAAAGATGTGGGTTGACTATGATAAAGAAGCAGATGTGCTTTACATCAGTTTCAAGAGGCCTCAACATGCAACCGATTCTGAAATGCTCCAAAACGGGATTCTTTTGAGGTACAAAGGAGAAGAACTCGTCGGGATAACGATAATGAATGCTTCAAAGAGGTAAAGTCAGTTTCACAACCATGTCAAATATTAACGAAGCCACTAGAAATAGTAAATCCTATGGAGGTAATTAGTGATGAAGATTGATAAGTCATTGAAAGAAGTATGGTCATAGAATATGAGATATATAAGGAAACCAAAGAGATGACAATGAAAGAAAGGGTAAAAATGATCAAAGAAAATGCCACAAAGATTAAGCAAAGATATGGATTGCAATTAAAGATCATTGATAATCGAAAGAGCGGACAAACAGTTTAATGTTTGACCTGAAGGAAAACGAAGGAGAAATAATGATAAAATTTCTGTGGAGATAAAGAAAAGGAGACAATCAGCATATTGCCGTTAAAATTGTAGATGATAGAGGAATTGAAAGTTTAAAAATTATAGAGGTGTAAAGTGAATAAAATACGCATAGACATTCCAAAAGAAAAAATAGCAGAATTCTGCCTGAAGTGGAATATTTGTGAGTTTTCATTATTTGGGTCAGTGCTTCGGGAAGACTTCCAGCCTGAGAGCGACATTGATATACTTGTCACATTCAGAGATGATGCGAAGCATACCTTGTTCGGCCTGGTTCATATGAAAAACGAACTTAAGAAGATTTTTGGACGTGAGGTAGACTTCGTTACCCGCAGGAGTGTTGAGTCCAGCCGGAATTACATTCGCCGAAAAGCCATTCTAACTTCAGCGGAGCCCATATATGCAGCGTGATAAAGAATATCTGATTGACATTTTAGAAGCCGCAAAGATTGCCGCCTCGTATATTCGTGAAAAAAGTAAAGAAGATTTCTTTGATGATCTCCAATGTCAGGATGCTGTTATTCGACGCCTTGAGGTCATAGGAGAAGCCGCTCGTCGAATTTCAAAAAAGAGACACAAACTCGCCTTACAAATCTGCCATGGAATGAAATGGTAAGTATGCGTAACGTTATGATACATGAATATGACGATATCGATGTAGGAATTGTTTGGGAAACTGTCCAGAATGACCTGCCGCCGATTATTAATTCCCTGGAAAAGATACTGAAATCGTAAGAGGAAAGAGTGAAAACAAAAATAGATCAGATCATCATCAATTCACCCTACGAAGAGCCAAAACAGTATTGGAGCTATGATCGCGAAACTCGCTTTTTCAACCTTAAAGATGTCAGGAAGATTATTGAAGATGCTGCTAAGGATTGATGATAAAATGAAAAATGTAACTGATAACAGCTTCAAACAAAGTCGTTGATTATTGATAATATTCCGTTTGGCAAACTGTGTTATATTTCTGGATAAGCATAAAATTATTCCGAACCTTTCGCCCTTCATTCTGTCCCTGTCAAGGCTCTCAAAGGCTTCTAATTTGAGTTGACTCTTTTTCTTAAATCTGGTTTAATTAAAATTTGGAATTTTTTGAGATTTTAAATCATAGAAATGGGTATTTTTACAAAGATTTTTGGTAATGCCAGCGATCGGGTTTTAAAAAGTATGAAGCCTATTGTGGAGCATATAAATTCATTTGAAAGCGGTTTGCAGGCTTTAACCGATGCTGAACTCCGACAAAAGACAGATAAGTTCAGGGAAAGGCTTGCCGCGGGAGAGACGCTGGACGACCTTTTACCGGAGACCTTTGCCGTAGTTAGAGAGGCCAGCAGAAGGGTGTTATTAGTGCCCTATGCAGACCGCCCGGACAAGACGATGAGGCATTTTGATGTCCAGATGATAGGGGGCATAGTATTACACAGAGGAAACATCGCAGAAATGACAACGGGAGAAGGTAAAACACTTGTTGCAACGTTACCGGCATATCTCAATGCACTGGAAGGCAAAGGTGTTCACATAGTTACCGTGAACGATTACCTTGCCAATAGAGATATGAACTGGATGTTGCCGATGTATGAATTTCTGGGCCTTTCAGCAGGCGCAATACAAAGCAATCAGAATTATGATGAGAAGATGGCGGCTTATAGAGCCGATATCACATACGGCACCAATAATGAATTTGGTTTTGATTACCTGCGGGATAATATGAGAGTACACATCAAAGAACAGGTACAGAGAACGTTAAACTATGCCATTGTTGATGAGGTTGACAGTATCCTGATCGATGAAGCAAGGACTCCCCTCATAATCTCGGGACCATCTGAAGAATCAACAGAAAAATACTACGTTGCTGACAAGATTGCCAGGAAATTGAAACTGGAAAAACATTATGAAATAAAAGAGAAGGAAAAGAGCGCACACTTAACTGATGAAGGAACAGTTGTTGTCGAGAAAGAACTTGGCGTTGACAGTATATATTCGGATATTAATATGGACTGGCCTCACTACATTGAACAGAGTTTACGTGCTCACGCTCTGTTTAAAAAAGATATAGATTACGTTGTTCAGAACAGAGAGGTTATCATAGTCGATGAATTTACGGGAAGATTGATGGAGGGCAGGGTTTGGAGCGACGGACTTCATCAGGCGGTTCAGGCTAAGGAACGCTTAAAGATAAAAGAAGAGAATCAGACACTCGCCACAATTACTCTTCAGAACTTTTTCCGCCTTTATAATAAACTTGCAGGGATGACGGGTACAGCCTATACCGAAGCCGCTGAATTTGGCAAGATATATGGACTGGAAGTTGACGTTATACCGACAAACAAACCCTTGATACGCCAAAATTATCCGGACAGGATATACGGCACAGCAAAAGAAAAAGACCATGCCATAATCGAAGAGATCGTGGAAGTGCATGAGAAAGGCCAGCCGGCCTTAGTTGGAACCATATCAATAGAAAAGTCTGAAATGTTCAGTAAGGCGCTCAGCAGGCGTGGAATAGAGCACGAGGTTCTCAATGCAAAACATCATGCACGGGAAGCCGCAATAATTGCAAAGGCAGGACAAAAGGGGAATGTTACTATTGCAACAAATATGGCCGGGCGGGGAACTGACATTGTTCTGGGAGAGGGAGTTAAAGAATTAGGAGGCCTCCACGTAATAGGAACAGCAAGACATGAGGCACGGCGTATCGATAACCAATTGCGGGGCCGTACGGGACGCCAGGGAGACCCCGGTTCATCACGTTTCTATGTCTCACTGGAAGATGACTTAATGCGCATCTTTGCACCGGAAAGAGTAGGTACTATACTAAAGAAATTTGGCATGACCGATGGTATGGCAATTGAACATTCCATGGTGTCCAAATCAATCGAAAGGGCACAAAAAAAGGTTGAACAGCATAATTTCGAAATACGTAAAAATCTGCTTGAGTATGACGAAGTGATGGATGAGCAAAGGAAGACTATATATACATGGCGGCAAAGGGTTCTTGCACAGGAAGCCCTCCGGGAAGATTTACTTAAAATGATCGAAGAAAGTATCCTTGAGACGGTGGATTATTATCTCGACCCAAAATTGCACAGCTCGGAATGGGATTTAGACAGTCTGGTTAACTGGTATAAACAGAAATTCGGTATAACCGTCGACACAAAAGTATCAGATATAGAAGCAAAGGAAGATATTGAGAATTTATTAATTGATACTGCCTGTAAAGCTTATGAAGAAAAAGAAAATGAAATTGGTGAAAAAGAACTCAGGAAAATTGAACAAATTCTCCTGCTTGATAAAGTAGATACCAAATGGAAAGACCATCTGTATGCAATGGATCACTTGAAATCGGGTATAGGCTTGAGAGGTTACGCCCAGGTTGACCCAAAAATAGAATACAAACGTGAAGCGCTTATAATGTTCGAGAGCATGATGGCATCAATCAGGGAAGAAGTCACCGACCTTATATTTAAGTTACGGGTCAGGCCGGAAACGATAGGTAGATATAAGGACGTATGGAATGCCGACAACTTTGTCTACCAGGACTATTTTAGTTCATCACCTGAATATCCAGCCCCTAAAAGACAAAGAGCGGAGGCAACAACAACCAATAGTGGTCAGGGCGAACAGAAACCTGAACCAATACGTGTTGCAGTTAAGGTCGGCAGGAATCAACCTTGCCCTTGTGGAAGCGGAAAAAAATATAAACAATGCTGTGGCAAAAACTGATGAGCTGGTAGACGCTTCAGCTTTAATATCTTAATCTTTTAAATTGTGATTCATGGTATGTTTAAACATGCCATATTTAAGATATTAATAAATCCCCCTTAGTCCCCCTTTTCTAAAGGGGGACTAAGGGGGATTTATTAATCTATTTTTCTTTACTATTAATTACATAGTATGCCATTAATCTTTGACTCAATTTATTTGACTGCATCTGTGTTAGGTTCTCCCTATTTGATATTTAAAATGTTATCAAGTAAACGCTATCGTGCCGGATTGAATCAAAGATTCGGGATAACAACGGAAAGGGTAAGTAACAAACCCGGCATTTGGGTACATGGAGCATCTGTAGGTGAAGTTATTACCGCAAAAAGTATTATAGAGAGGATTGATGAAGAATTTCCCGAATGGGAAACCTTCATATCCACTTCGACAAACACCGGTTTCTCAGTCGCTCAAAAAAATTTCTCCGACAAGACAGTTTTTTATTTCCCTCTAGACTTAAGCTGGATAACAAAGAAGGTCCTTCGCCGGACAAAACCGGGTTGTATCCTGTTAATAGAACTTGAAATTTGGCCAAACTTTTTAGTATCAGCGTATAAGAAAAACATTCCGGTAATCATAGTTAATGGAAGGATATCCAATAAATCTTTTATGGCATACCGAACCATAAGTCATTTTTCGAGGGCTTTCCGCGACAGTCTGACCAATGAAATGAACACTTATTGCGCCAGAACGGAGATTGACGCACAGCGTTTTCGCGATCTCGGAATTCCCGGTAAACAAGTCTTTGTTACCGGCACAATGAAATACGACAATATCCCAACCCATATTGATGAAAATATCAGCAGGGAACTTGCAGATTTATTCCGCATTAAGAACGATGATTTAGTGCTTATAGGCGGGAGCACGCATGATGGTGAGGAAGAAATATTAATCAGGGTGTTTAAAAGGCTGAATGAAACCTGTCCGAATCTGAGATTAATCATAGCTCCAAGACATATCGAAAGAACCGGAGACGTTTCCAGGCTGATAGAAAAGATGGGTTTTATACCAGTATTGAAAACACAGTTAGAAGGCTGTAATTATAACTGGCAGAATACAAAGAAAGAAATTATATTAATTGATACTGTAGGTGATTTAGGAAAGATATATTCGTTGACAAATTATGTTTTTGTTGGAAAAAGCCTCGTGCCATCCGGAGGCCAGAATATGATGGAACCGGCAGGGCTGGGAAAGCCGGTTGTTTTTGGCCCGCACACATTCAACTTTAAAGAAGAAGCAGACCTCCTGCTAAAGAACAGAGCCGCCAAAATGGTCGGGACAGAGGACGAACTCTTTAAAACAATTGAATTCTTTATCAAGAATCCTGATGCGGCAAAAGAGATGGGACTTAAAGCACAAAAGGTGGTTAATGAAAAAAGAGGCGCTACCGGGAAAAATATGGAAATAATAGGAAAAATTTTAGAAAGAAAATGTAGCGGAAGACTTTCCGCCCGAACGCCCGCCTGTACCTATTCGGGCAGGTACCCGTTCGGTACGGGCGGGTAGTCTTCCATATAATTATGACGATTCAACGAAAGAGATTGAATTTTAACAAAAACTTTGGAAAGGAAAAGAGGATCAAATGAAGAAAGGAAAGCATTTATTTACTTCTGAATCAGTAACTATGGGGCACCCGGACAAGATTGCCGACCAGGTATCCGACGCCATTTTGGACGCAATTCTGGCACAGGACCCAATAGCTCGTGTTGCATGTGAGACGATGGTAACAACCGGAATGGTAATGGTCGCCGGTGAAATAACTACTACGGCTGTTATAGATGTGCCGGCTATTGTCAGGGAGACTATTAAGGATATAGGCTATTGCGATTCATCTATGGGATTTGATTACCAGACATGTGCTGTTTTGACGTCACTTGATAAGCAATCTCCGGATATTTCACAGGGTGTCACTGAAGGTGTGGGCTTGCATAGAGAACATGGCGCCGGAGATCAGGGAATGATGTTTGGCTTCGCCTGTAATGAAACAGAAGAGTTGATGCCTTTTCCAATCTGCATGTCTCATCGCTTAGTAAAGAAACTTGCGGAGCAAAGACAGACCGGAGAGCTTACATACCTTCGCCCTGATGGGAAATCACAGGTAACGGTTGAATATGAAGACAGCCGGCCGATCAGGGTGAATGCGGTTGTTATTTCCAGCCAACACGCCCCGGATATTTCTTATGATCAGATTAGAGAGGACATAATCGAAAAAGTTGTAAAAGAGGTTATTCCTGCAAAATTTCTGGATGACAAAACCATATATTATATAAATCCTACCGGCCGTTTCGTAGTAGGCGGACCGCAGGGAGACTGTGGTTTAACCGGAAGGAAGATAATAGTTGATACTTATGGCGGCAGGGCTAGGCATGGCGGCGGAGCGTTTTCCGGTAAGGACCCTTCAAAGGTTGACCGTAGCGCCGCCTATGCTGCGCGTTATGTCGCCAAAAATATAGTAGCGGCAGGGCTTGCAGATACCTGCGAAATTCAGCTGTCTTATGCGATTGGTGTTTCCAAACCTGTATCAATCCTCGTTTCGACGGAACATACGGCAAAAATTCCGGAATCAAAGATAGAAGAACTGGTAAACAAGCATTTTGATCTTACACCGAAGGGCATTATCGAACATCTAAAATTGCGGCGTCCTATATATAAGATTACAGCCAGTCATGGCCATTTCGGGAGAACTGAAGATTCCTTCACATGGGAAAAGACGGATAAGGCAGAAATCTTAAGAAAAGAGGCAGGGCTGTAATAGAAACTTAATTTTATAATCCACTGTAGAATATACTGCTGTAACTAATTTAATACATAGGAATTTCAATGACCCTGATTCACTAATCTTCTTATATTCCCAGGGTTCAATTCTATTATTTGCTACAGATTTATGTTCAATACCTTTAAGCAAAGAAAAAGTATCGATTGAGGGGGGATGGCGAGAATGGCATAATGAGGCATCGCCGTCAAACCAATCCGAGAATAGCTCA
>ERZ1292630.1142-Hain-H41-02um-R3-1142-length-26715-cov-8_pt2 | contig 16338 bp, 9 predicted proteins | sample MGYA00564408_ERZ1292630 | MGnify/ENA primary metagenome ERZ1292630 (study PRJEB36523, sample SAMEA6512641) | groundwater metagenome | collected 2019-01-08 | study: AquaDiva: Metagenomics assemblies of 32 groundwater samples | reverse complement strand
CCCCCCCCCCCCCCGAGCCGAGCTACTTTTTGCTATTTTTTTTTCTATATTGCCCTCCCCTTCCGCCCCTCGGTATGTCTTCCCGCCGACAAAACCTTCCACGCCACTCTCTTCTTCTTCTTCCCGCCGCCGGCGCACGTTTTTCATCTCTTCTTGACAAGAGGACGAACGTTAACAGCGGTAGACTACGTCGAGAGCAGGAGGGGACCCCCAATTTCGATTCCTAGCCTACGTTTCCAACTCTTTACTGCTCTCTCTTTGGTTTTTACCCCTTTCTCTACCATTCGGCTCCCCCGCGAGGGCACGGTCGAGTGTTCGACGCTACCAGGATCTCACACTTCTTCCCCCCCCCTTCACAAGTCACTCGCTCCATGTTCATTAGCTCGTTGAATGGGGGCTGCCGCACGAAACTCAAACAATATTGACAGCAGGCACGACACTTGCGGAGAGCAAAATTGCAGGATCGAATCTCTCAGTCAATTTCTCCTTTCGTTTGGCGTAGGGAATTGAAGAACAACAAACAGGCGACAGGACACGAAATGTTTCGACTTCGGCGATGGACGACGAGCGTTCGTTACGGTGCGACGTCGCCCCGAATCGAGGATTACTCGCGGTGGATGTCGACGCTCGAGGCAACCTCCCAGGCTTTGTCCTCGACACGAACGATGGGCGACCCCGTAGCACCAGCTTGTCAGATCCAAGTTGTGAGTTTGGCAATGGCTTATCGACGCACGGTGCCGCATGGTGTTCGGTGCCCATTTCAGCGGCGGCCCACACCGCCGTCACCGCTGCTGATCATGCCGTGCTCACGGACAATAATGGCGACGCGGCACGGCGCCACTGCCGCGACCTCTTCGCCGACCGCCGACCGTCCTTCGGTCGTTGTGGACGATGACGTGGTTGCTTCGTCGATCATCGCGGCTCTAACGGCCCTCGAAGGCCGTGGCACAGCAGTCCGGTCCGACATGACACATCCGGCTCCGGGAGAAGCATTGAGAGTGGCCGCGGAGGCAATCTCGCGCGACGCCGCGCGGGGTCATCCACCTTCCTGGAGCCGTCATCACGTGGCACTTGGGTCATGGCTCTGTCTGGAGACCGCGCTGCGGTGTCGCGCGGCCGAATCGGAACACGAACCGCGGGGGAGTGCGCGAACGGCAGCCATGAGAGCCACTGCGGATCCCTCCAGCGCAGCGGTCGCCGACAAGGCATCGCCGCTGCTAACAGTGGACGACGACAGCGGAGAGCCGACGACTCCGACCTCATCGGCCGGAGGCAGCGTCCTACCGGCGGCAGCGATGATCGCGACATGCGCTCATGTATCCCATTCGTCGTCGATTGATCGCCATTCCAACGCGGAGGAAAAGGGGGTCACTCTCGAAGACGTCGACCGTTGGATGAAGGTTGCGGCGCTTCCCGCATTGCGCGCGTACCGAGACCTCCGGAAAGAGCAAGCCTCACGCTCGGTCACGCTCCTCCTGGACGAGTTGAGTTCCGGCAGGTGTAAACTGCTGGCAGCGACGCCCAGCCGATCCATGTACTTGCCGTTCGTCGTGTTGTTCGCGCGCGACGTGTGGCACAGCGCGACTCGAGTCCCTGAGGGCGACACGACTGCAACAGAAGGTCTCATCGACGCCGCCACCACCCTTCCGGTGTTTCCGGATGCCGTGGTGCGATTTTCCATATCGTGCCTCGTCGAGGATGTGGCCTTGTTGCTGGCGACGGACGTCGCCGGGGGGGGAACGACGTTAACAGCCGCCCACGACGACGGTGTGTCGCCGGTGGAGGCGGCGCGTGGTGATGTGGTTGATGTCCGCCACGACGCGAGGCACATCTTCATCGATGGCCTTGCCGCGCTACTGCGGTGTCCTGGGCTGTTGCACAACCGCGCACTATTTGGCAACGGTGACCAACCCACCGTGCCGTTCTTGGCCTATGCTCTTGTGGCCTTGCTGAGGTGTCATCATTCCCAACCTCAACGAACGCTGCCTGCGGACTTTGCGGAGTCGTATGTGCTGTCGAATCTGCAGGACGTGCCTTCCATCGCCACCGGAGCTTCGAAACGTTCCCCGCGTCTCTTGTCTGCTCTAGAGCGAATTCAGACGTTGACGGTGTGCCTAGAATGGTTAAAGGAGATGTGGAACTCGGCTGCCGTAGCGGAGGGCGTTCAACGGTTGAGGCTCTGTCTTCCTCGGGGACGCGACGACAATGCGGAATCGTCGGCATCTGCAACAGCCGTCGCGGCTCATACGGATTGCCATGAGGGGCTTCGAGGCTCATTTCTGACTGGCTGTTCGTCGTTCTGGCTGACCGTTGCGGACGTCCAAGTCGCCATCGTGGCCATCGCCACGCTGTCCGTTTCGCTCGAAAAGCTCGCGACGAAGGCCGCCGCCACCAAGCCCGACGGATGGCCGAGTTTCCTGCTGATGCAGTGTCCCGAGGCAAACGACCGCGCTTTGATTATCCGAGTATTGGCCAGTATTTCGGACTCTTGTGCGAAAGTGGTAATCCTCGCTCAAGTGCTGTATCACGGTTTAGCGGGTCTGACCTCCATGCGGATGGGAAATGATGCGCAAGACGAAGGGCATGCGGGTGGCCTCGCCTTGTTGCACCATTTCGTACGCAACGTGGGTTCGATCCAGCGCGCCTTCGCAACGTTCGCGCTCAGCATCGTGGAACAAGTCATGTTCACTCGTCCCTTCCGCGGCCTCGCGATGCTGTCGAGCATGATCAGCACGCGCCGCTTTATGCAGGTGGCGGGGGATCAATTAGTGATCGATTCCGTTCAAGCATTCGTTCAACGGAGCGAGATCACTCTGGCGATGATGCTGAAGGTGGACGCCTCGACCATCCTTGGTACTCTAGCGTCGAGCAACGTCGGCATCCCCTCCGACGAAACGACGACTCTAACGCCGCGATGGCGCAACGACGACCAGCTGCAGCACGCCACCGTCTCCCCGAACACCGTCCGCAAGGCGGCAGCCGTGCTTCGCGCTTTCTTGGAGCACTGCTACGTTTCCGTGTTAGATCATCGGCGGCGCGGCGCGCACCATCCTGCCGCATCTCCAAATAGTAGTAGCGCCTCTCTTCCAGGAGGAGCAACGGCAGGCACGAATTCTGCAAGTGACATCGATCTCGTCGTCATTTACGTGCTGGAGAGCTTTGCACCTCCCGTTCTCGCCGCTGTGTCACACCGTTTTAGGACGTTTCCTCGCGATTTGGACACGGTTCGCGCAGCCGTTTCGCTGCTGGAAACCGTGGCGTCCTTCGAGGGCGACCGGCAACTGCGACAACGTTCTTGCCCTCTCACAAAGAAGGCGTTCGCCGAAATGCAGGAGCATCTCCTCACTTGGCTTGGTAGCCCGGAATCGATTTCCCTCTTAAACCGCAGCCAAGACGAACGAGGAGGAGGAGGCGGAGGGGGGAGGGAGGGCGACGTTTCCTCTGACAGAGGGAGCCTCGGATCCCCGGCGTCGAGAAACGAGCGCGAGGAGATCATCCACCGCATCGCTGCGGCGAGCCGCTTCACGCAACGCGTGCCGTCCCCGGTCTTGTACGCGTTGCTGACGCTGCCAACGCGCCATGCGACTGCCAGCTCGGCGTCTCAAGCCGCTGCCGCTGGTGGATTTTCGACGCCGCGACAGCTACTGCGGTTTGCGTACAGCGCGCCCCTTCGTGACGTCAAACATGCGCACGCCGTCGTGGCCGAGACAGCCTTGCTACTTCATCGGCTTATTGCTTTGCCACCCCCCACGTCGTCGCGTTCCCTTGCAGCTGCAGGTAAAACGAATGCTCCGCAACCCACCACAGACATCAAGAGCGACGAGAGCTGCCTGGAAGCAACAGCGGAAGCAGCACGGCCTGCGGCATCCTTCCTTGGTGAGCATGTGTCGGAACTGGAGCTCTTTCTCCTGATTCGCATCTTCGTTCTATCTTGGGACGTGATGAGTGAAAGGTCAAACTGGCCGTCGTTGCCGACCTCAACCGCAGAGGGTTTGACCGCCGCAGCGCCAGAGCGTGGTGTGCCCAGTGGCATCCGTACCGCAGGCGAGGACGTTGCGACCGACCTGTGGAAGGCGTTGGCCGCGCGACTTGATGCGGGAGTCCGCAAGGGCGCCGACAGCGAGGTAGCGAAGAAGCCAGGAGGAAGTGAATTCAATGATTCTACGGCTGACACCGATGCTTCGGCGGATTCGGGAGCTGTGGCATCCTCTGGTCGCCACCAATGCCTCGTGGCGGTATCGGTGCGATTCGCCGTCAACCTTCTCGAGTTGACGGCGTCGGTGGCGACCACTGCGACCGCGATGGTCTCGCGTTTCTCCCCGGCCTCCGTAGTGACGGATCGTCGCCGTCAGGCGGGCCAAGCGGGCGACGCCAATGGGCCGCATTTGCGCATCGGCGAGACGCAACTTGCGTCGCCCCATGCGTCGCTTCGTTCTTTTTTGACGGCCGTGGTTCGCTCGGTCGTGGTCAGTCATACATCGTCTGTATCCATGCAGCGAGAAGAAGAGCAGAATATCTCCTCTGCGCAACGAAAAGGCAACGGGTCCAGCGCGAAGCGTGGCAGGCGAAAGCAGTATGTGCCTACTCGGCAGCTCTTGTTCACGGATGACGACGCCAGCTTCGTCACTTACGACCACCGCTCGACCGGGAACGTGGCGGCGAAATCGTCGACCGACGGAACAGAGGCGAGGGCGTCGTCCATGGCGCGGACCTACTTGGAAGGCGATCGTCGCCACATACTGATGATGGGCCATCACAACGAAGTGGCGGTCGTCGAGGAAGTGGCTGACGACGAGGAGGGGGTCACTCGACCTGCCGTGGGTATGGCGGAAGCGGTGTTCACTGAAAGCTTGCGGCTCCGGGATATGAACGCCTTAGTGCAACGCGCCCAGCGGCTTCAGCTGTTGTCCCTTTTCGACGCCCTGCGGCTGGCGTCGGAATGCGCCGCGTGTTTTGCCGTGGTGTTGGAGCATCTACTGGTTCAACGATCGCTCGCTTCTTCCGATCACACAGCATCATCAAATTCACCACATAATAATATTGTGCCAGACGTGGCCGCCGCGGAGGCGCAATTTGCTCGGCTAATAGTTTCGCAAGCAGCCGCGAACCCCGCCGCCGGGGGGGCTCACGGCTCCTCCGGGAAGCACGACATCGCGGCCGCCACGCGGAGCGTCGAGGCAGAAGAGGAATATGATCACCGCCTGCCCCCAGTGATTCCGCAACAGCCGCACTTGCGGATGTTCATCGCCTGTTTGGCGTCCCTTTGTCGTGTCAATCAGTACGTCGTGGTCGCGGCCTTGCAGGTACCCGCGCTGTTTCGGTGCATGGATTGCCACGTGATGTACCATCTCGTCAACCTCACCCTTCCTGGATCGCGCACCCTTCGATCGGCCTCGCCGGCGTCGGTCATGACGTGGAGTTCGCGAAGCACCAAGCCGTATCAGCACTCCGCGCCCGCGGAGCTTCTGAGCGCCATCCCTCGAGCGCGAATTGATGCGCTGATGGCCGCCTGCGCCGAGCAATTGCGCCGTAAGTACGAGTCGCTGAAGGGTCAAGCCGCAGGGGGGTCCACAACGCGAGACGTCGGAGTAGGAGAAGAGAGAGATCAGTCACGTTGGCCTCTTCCATCGTTTCATGTGCTACTGACATGCTTGGAGCAAGCCTCCGCACGGCACCCATCGAGCGTGACAGCCCTGGTTGAATGCGCCGGCCACATTCTCGCGTCTCAGCCGATCCGAGGGGTTTTTGCTCCCGGGCCGGCTGGGAACCGCCGCGACACGTCGAGAGGCGTTGAAAGCGGAGGCGTTGGCCTACTTGAGGCGTTTCTCAATCGAACGCCAACAACATCATCACCGACGGTGGCGACCCGCGATAACTCCCTTCAAGAAGAAAGAGAATCAACTCAACTCGTGGAGCGCAACGACATGCCACTCGGTGACGGCGTTATGACTCCGACGTCATTGCTTCCCGCGGACGACAACGACGGTGGCCGTCGCGAGTGGTCCAGTGTGCCGCAGCCGGCATCAGCCACGACGACGATGGGCAAGCGACGGCGAGGGGGGCAGGCGTTCCTCTACTTCGACACCGCCCTTGGCCGCATGGATACAGTTGACTGGCTGCGGCTCTCGGCATTCCTGTGTGCGACGACGCGAACTGCCGCGATGACGACGCAGCGGCGGGAGGCGCGCCTCGACGTTAAGAGCTGCACCGATCGCCTGTTGCTCAGCCTGCACGCCCGTGAGTCGGAAATGACGGGAGGACGCTTTTTTCAGCTCGTTGGCGGCAGCCCTCAGCTGACCGTGCAGTTAGCGACCGACCTCGCGCACGTCATGAAGGCTGGACGCAATGGCTACGCGCAGGGCCGCGCCGACGCACTCGTGCTCGCCGTCGGCCACATTCTCAGCGATGGGCCTCCCGCGCTGAAAGCGCTATTGTTTTCGGCCCTTCAAAGTGCCATCGCCGACGTGGAGCCATTTTCATCGGAGCGGCTGGCACCAGGGAACAGGACCGAATCCTGCCCCGTGACGCAAGTTATTGACCACACCACGTCGCACTCGAGTGGGTCGAAACCGCCGGACGACGACCAGGTCGACCCAGTCGGACGCCAACGTGGTCATCGTCGTGATCGTGATGATACGCGCTCCCCGTCCGCCGCGCGTATCGACGACAGTGACACAGTGAACAACGACGACAACGTGGGACGCCGTCATTGGGTCGTTCAAGAGTTGCAGCTGCTCACCGTGGCCGCATCCGTCACGTCCGTCGCCGTCATGCCAGCCATGACCGCTCGAAAAACGACCATTGTCGAGAAAATTGGTGACCGATGTTGCGCGTTGCTTGATCAGCTGTGACCGCCGCCATCGTTTTGGAGCCAAGCTTCTTTTTACCGTTGGCCATTTTTGGTCAGTTGTGCGCTGTCGGTGTTCTACTTCTTCGTTTGGAACAATGCAAAAACGTTTGCTGTTTTTGTGATCCGCATTTACACTCACTCACCCAAAGCCGTGCACCACAGATGCCTACAAACCTCGGTGGAAAGAGGAATCCGCGTGGCGGCGGGGGGTCAGCGAAGCCGACGGCACGCAAAGCGACCTCCGTCGCGGCGGCCGCCACAACTTCTGCTCCTTCCTTCAGCGGAGGTCGTTGCGTGCCGGACATTCCTACCGCCGTGCCAGAAAGCGCGGGAGCTGCTCGCGTTCAGGCCGTCAACCTTGATCCGCTGAACGCCGAGTCCTGGTTATCTCTTGGCGACGCGCTGGTGCTCCCAGAGTTCGCAGCCGACTTTGGATCTGAGAAGGAAGTTTACGTTAACGGCGCGACGATGGACGCGCGAGGCTGCTACTTGCGAGGGCTCGCTCTGGACCCACGCTCCTCGGATGCGTGGAACGGCCTGGGGTGCACTGTGGGAAAGGAAGAGTCGGTCGTGGTGTCGGACCGGTCCTATTCGCGTCGCGACTGCTTCGTGATGGCGCTGCATCTGGACCGCACATGCGGCCTTGCTTGGTACAACTTGGGTAACTTACTTGACGTGGAGGACCTCGTCATGATACAACCCCCAGCCGATGTCTCTGTGGACGACTCGATTGTACGTGAAGGGCCGCCCCCCGTACACGCTGCCGCCGCCTCGACGTCGTCGTCGTCTCCTGCGTCCCCCTCCACACGGAAGTACACGACGCAAATGTGCTACGAGGAGGCGTTGCAGTATTATCCGAAGCATGAACGCTCGTGGTACAACCTAGCACTCGTCCTTCCAAGCGGGTCGTGCGCAACCGTATTCGTCGCAGCCACCACTTCCGACGATGGCGGCGATGATGCCAGTAGAGAAAAGCAACATCTTTCGGTCGCCGATTGTCTCGTCAGGTGTGTGGAGAGCGACCCTTGTTTCACACGGGGCTGGCGAGAGCTGAAGCGATACTACTCGGACACGACGACCGTCATGTCTGTTGCCGGTCAGTCCGTGAGCCACGCCGACTGCCTTGCCACCGTGATGTTTCTAGCGGGCGATGCGGAGGGCGCGGAGGGGTGGTTGGAACTCTGTGACGCGATCGTCGCCGCTCCGAACGGGAAAGCGATCGTGGCGTCGAAAACAGCGGCCACCCGTCGCCTTGGCCCTTCTGACTCCTCTGGGGACCTTCCCCCCCTTGTGAAGGTCGAATTTACAGCACGTCAATGCGCGGAACACGCGATCAGATGCTGCCCCCGCGACGCCTCGGCGTGGAACGCGATGGGGAACGAACTTTTTGCGAGTCGCGGGAATGCGACCGCGGCTGTGTTCATGTTTCGCGAAGACAATTCGCTGGCTGTGGAAGAAACGTATTCTTCCCTGCAATGCTATGCGAGAGCGGTCACGTGCAACCCAGCCCTCCCAGCTGCCTGGTACAACGTGGGCAATACCCTAAGCGTCGATGCGTGCATTACCATCCACGGCGAACCGTGCAGCGCGCGAAACTGTTACGAGAAGGCGGTGGCGATGGACCCAACGATGTCGCGGGCATGGTACAACCTGGGTTGGCTGTTAGCGGCACAACGACGACGTCGTGCTGAAGGGGCCCCGGTGAGTCTCGCGATATCTAGCGATGGTGCGTCACCCGCGGGTGGTGTGGACGACCTTTTATCCGGAACGAGTGCGGAGGGACGGCTCAGCTCGCCGAACCCACCGCCGTCGACGCCCCCCGTAGTCGTCGGCACCGACGATCTCGTGGTCATCGTCAATGGTCAGGCCGTGACCCACGCTCAGTGTTTAGCCAACTGCTTGGATCACTTGCCGACGTACCGACAAGCATGGAGCGCGTTAGGCGAGTTGCTGCTGGAGGTCGAATCGTCTCCAGAGGGCCGTGCCCCCGTACTAGTCCACGGTCGGCCTCAAACAGCGGCGTCGTGCTTCGCCGCGTTTCTTGAGCTCGACCCACGCGATGCGCGTGGGTGGCGGCAACTGGCGGCTGCGCTTGCGACGACCCCGTGCGAGAGCGGCTCAGTGTCCGTATCGGGGGAAATCGTCACGCCGCAGCTGTGTCAAGAGAAGGTCACCGCGATCGAAATCGCCGCCCAGTCGTGACGTATTCCTCCTCGTCTATCAAGTCATCGTTTCGTTGCATTTTTGTGGGGTTTTGGCTTTTGCTTTCGTTGTTTTGCAAGTCTCTGTTCTTCTCAAAGGGGAGAGAGGGGGCATTGTTTCGTCCAGTTTCCATTTGCAATCATATGGTGGAGCCACAAGTCGTACGGCTCTGTGTGAGCAGCAGGCAGGTCGGTACAGTGAGGTAAATGTAGTCCTCTTCTGTGATTTAGTATTACGTTGTTGTTGTTCGTTTTGTCATGCAGACCTTTTGCCCCATCTTTGTGTTCGAGGGAACATCGGCCTACAAACGGCGGGCGGCGTTGTGGCATGGCGGCGGTTCCGCTGACCAGTGCGGCCCTGTATGAGCGCACGGCCATCCTAGTTAAGGACGAAGGACTCAATCGACTGCAACATGCAAACGTCCTCGTGGCGGGTGTTGGCGGCGTCGGCGGACATTGTGCCGAGGCCCTCGTTCGCGCTGGTATCGGGAACGTGACGATCGTGGACGGCGACGTCGTCATGACGACCAACAAGAACCGGCAGTTGATTGCCCTGGACTCCACCGTCGGGCAATCCAAGGTTGAGGTGCTTGCGAGGCGCCTGCGCGACATCAATCCGAGGTGCGTCGTGACGGCCGTCGATGGCTTCATTCTCCCGGAGGACATGGATCGCCTGTTATCGGCCAGCCACCGCTTGGTGGAGGCGCACGACGACGGCCGACAGACGGCGCTGGAGCCCGACGACGACCCACACTCCTCCTCTTCCTCTTCGTCGCCCTTCACGCACGTTGTAGACTGCATCGACAGCGTGGAGTGCAAGGTCGCGCTGCTGCAGGCCGCCGTGCGCCATCGCGTGCCATGTTTTTCGTCGGGGGGCGCTGGCGGCCGGTTGGACCCGTCGCTCGTGGGCATGAAAGACCTCACGGAGACGGAAGGGGATGCGCTCCTTCGCATTTGTCGGAAGGAGTTGAAGGAAACGCCTGGTTTTACCTGGGGCTGCGTGACCTGCGTGTGCAGTGCCGAGCGTCCCGTACCACCGCTCGCGCCCGTGAAGCAAGATGCAGGGGGTCGCGATCGAGCGGTGAACGGCACCATCAGCTACATGCCACCCCTTTATGGGTTGCTCTTGTCGTCGGGGGTCATCCGACGGGCGGTCGATCCGAAAGCGGATGGGAAAATTGCGGCAGAACTCAAGAAACGGATGAAGAAGGCCGCAGAGAAACGGGTGGTGGTGATCAAGTCCACCAACGATTCTTGAAAGCCCGCCGGGAAAAGGGTTCGTTCGCTACTTCCCTTTTCGTCGTTCATTGGAAATTGGACGACTCTCGAGGAAAAAATAGTGTGCAATAGTTTTCCTAACCACACAGTGTGTTTCACACAGAGGGAAGTGAGAGGAATCGAGAGAGGGCGCCGTCGGAGGGTGAAATCGGAGAGGCGTTTAATTGCGACGTGGGAAATGACGGCGTCGACGACCTCGTGCAGCGACGCGACCACCATCAACGAATTGCGCGACCGCCTCTGGAAGGCAGAGCGGGTTATCGAGCAACAAAACAGTCACATTATCCAGCTGGAGCATGACCTCCTCGCCACGCGGGGGCACTCCAATGTCGCGGGCGCCGCTCGGGACGGAAGGCGCGCTGAAAGCCGCTACGTGCTCACGGATGTGTCCCTCGCTAGCGGCCTGGCCTCCATTCACCGACAGCTAACCGTCGTGCTCGAGGACGAAGACGACGAGGCCGACGATGGGGGTGGGGAATTGGAAGGAAGGAGAGGCGTCGCTGAGAGCGGTCACGACCGCGGAGGCGCGGGCCATCGCCGGTCGGTGACGCCGCTTCACTCGACGCTGTCCGAGGCGCGCGACGAGGACGGGCCCCCTCGATACTTGCCCTTCGCGGGAGGAGGTGGTGGGGGGGTGGTGCCTTGGCTGCCGCTGCAGCACCTGCCTGCGGGTGGCCAGGAGCCCACCCCACGTTGTTCCACTCGGCTAGACATGACGGACGTGAGCGCGAGGGACGGCGCTGGAGGTCCCTCGTTCTTCGTGCCTCCGGTGTCGTCCCGGGGAGCGCACTACTACGCGGGACAATCACAGCATTTGATCCACACAGCGAGATCGCATTCTGCGGCGGCTTCCGCAACGGCATCGATGGCCGTCACCCTTCGCGATCTGTCCCCTGATAGCTGCCGACTTTGTCAACTCGCCGCGGCGATTCAGGATGCCGGACATCCCATGCTACCCCAGGCTTGGGCGATCTACGTCTCACAGTGGGTGCAAAATTCGCTGTTTACGCTGACGGAGGACGAATTGGACGTCTTGGACGCCGTGAAGCACCACCCGGCTGTGGGCACGTCGTTGCTGTGGATGGAGTCGAATACTATCTTCGCGGACTATCCGCAGTACTTTTCTCAGGGAAACGAGACCGCGATGGGGGACACTGCCGCGGTGGGAAGTAGCGTCGAAGGGCGGTCCTCCTCGCCGGTGAACGGTGGTCGTCTGTCGATGGCCAACGCGGTTGGTTTTTCTGGGATGATCTTGTTCGACTGTGATGCCGTGTTCGAACTTAAGGTGCCTGGTTTCGTTTATAACAGTTGGATGCCGATTCGCGTGCTCGTCAAGGGCACGATGATGCTGCTGTTGGAGCCGCTGTCGCAGGCCATTCAGCGCGAAAGCAGCACAACGCAGCGCACGGCGAAGGGCGACGCCGTCGTCGACAGCCGCATTTTGTTCGCCGTGGCGCTTCGAATGTGCAACGTGTCCCGAGCACGAAGCAGCAGTAGCAACGAACTCACGCTGCGCGTCGTCGACTCGGCTGGAAGAGGTGACGCGCCGCCGACCGCGGTGCCTGCACGAGACATGCGCGCGCGGGACGTACATCCCATCGTGCGTCCCGCCGCCAACGTCGCGGATCTCACGCTGCGCTCGAAGAGGAAGGAGACTATGGAGGAATTGACCAACGCCTTGTCGCGCGGGCGCCTGGAGTGTCCGCATCTGGCCGTGAGACTGCTGGGCCCGCTGATGATGCAATTCCTGAGCCTGGAGTCACAAGGTAGCCCCCTCAGGCACCAGGACTTTTTTTCTCCCGCGGCGCGGATCAACGGCTCCCGAGACTGACACCGATCCATCCAGGTCCGGTTCGTTTCCTCCCCTCCCCTTAACCAAAAATCGATCCCATGGGGGGGAAAAACGATGTGTTTTGTATTTAATTTATCGTTCTTTTTGGACTTTTAGTAGACATCTCACACGCATCCACCGTAGGGCATCGAGACGGCCAATGGCAATAGTTGCGCCGCCTCAGAACTTGCCGTCCCTTTCGGACCGGAAGGCGCCGTTTCGCCAGCGCGTCATGCGTCTTGCCTACGGCCGTAAATTGCCCCACGAGGTGCATCGCCTTCAATCTGCTTCCCCCACGTCCATGCCAACTGACGTCGTCTCCCTTGTCCTGCGCTCACCTGAATCCGAACTGCCTGCTGCGATTCGATTGGGACTCGACAGCCGCGAGCTCACCCCTTCCGCACTCACCCAGGTCTTCTCCAAGCTGAAGCACTACGGCCGGTTCGACAAGGCGTCGCAAATCGCACGTCACTTCGTGAATACGTCGGGGAAGACCCTCGCGTTACCGCACTACGTTCTGCTGATGTCGATTGCTTCGGCTGCCGCGAAGTGGACGTCGGCGCTCGAGTACTGGGATGACATGACGACGCGGGCGCGGCTCAGTCCGAATTCGGCCGCGTATGGCGCGTACTTTGCCGCATGCCGCGCGGGCGGGCGTTGGGACCTGGCTGCGGTGGGTTTCTCCGACATGCTTCGCGACCGGCATGTTGTGGATAGCAAGGCCGCGCATGCCCTCATGAACGGGTTCCGGCGCTCAGGTCGGTGGCAACTGTCGATTGCCGCTTTTCACCAGGCTGTCGAAGTGGGGCAACTGCAGCCCGACTACGGTGTGTATCGCGAGCTGCTGCTGACCATCGAAGATGCAGCGAAGCTCCGGAAGCATCGCGGCGGTGGTGGAAGTGCACGTGCGTACACAGGCGGCGACGCCGGGACTTCGTCAGAGTGCAGCGCGGATATGCTTTCCAGCGACGGTGCGATGACTGCGGCCACGAGCGGCGGCGAGCCACGAGAAGCAGCAGCAGGAGCGGCGTCGTCGAATGAGCCAGCGTCTACGGTAGAAGGGATGGCTCCCAAATTCGAGCCGCAACCCCCCGAATTGGCGGCGTCACCCTCTACTTCCGTCGCCGCCGCTGCGTCGTGGCACCACGCGATGGCCATCGCCGCCGCCGTGACCACCGTGGTGCCCTTGAACGCGGGCATCTACAACGTCGCTATGCGCTGCTGCGTGCTCGATGGGCAGTGGCGTCGAGCGGTCGCGCTGTTTCACGATATGAAGCAGCGTTCCGTTCAGAGCAATGCGGCGACGTACGACATTTTGACTTCCGCAAATCCGCGCAACCTGACGTTTCAGCGCGCGCTGCTTCGTCTCGTGCGACAGGACGCGATGCCCGTTCCCAAGGAGCTGTGGCGCGCATTGTTCACGTGTTTGTGTCGGCAGGATAAGTCTTCGGTTCTGTTGGCTTTGGTCGGCAAGTTGCAGGATGACTGTATCGACGATCCGACCAACCTTAATGTGTCGTGGTCAGACGTGCTCACTGCCTTGCTGGAGGCGCTGCTGACGCATCCTCGACCAGAGGATGCCCTGACTACCGGCAAGGAGTTGCATAGCAGTCTGATCCCGGTCGCCATCGAGGCGTCCGTCGGCTTGTCCTCCTATGGCGACGCGGCTCACCAGTGGATCGTGGAAGGGCGCGTCGCCGTCGTCGACTACATGACCCTCACGTGGGATTTGACGCAGTCGCTGACACAGCACTACGATTCGTGCGTCGCGCCCTTTACCGCGGCCATGGTGCTCGCCCGGAATGCCACCCAGAAAGCCGATGCCGATCCGAAGAAGAAGCGTGCCGGTCGCGCGCTGGCGTTTCTGGGCGACGAGGTTCAGGCGGCCGCTTCCCGGCAGGCGGCGTCGTGGAAAATCACAGGAAACGGTGCTGCGAACGATGCCGACCGCAGTGGCGACGACAACGAGGACGACGACGATGACGATCTCCTCGAGGGGGCAGCACCGCTCCGCGCGGCTCGGGTCGCGCAGCGTCTCGCGGGATCCGGCCGTCACCAAGGCCACGTGCGCGTCATGACGGTGCACCACCAGCTGGTGGCCAACGGGCACTTGGCTCGCTGGGCCGAAGAGAAAGGTGTCTATCATGCCACGCCGCGTGGCGCCGGCGGGGAGAGCACGCCAGCCGCAAAGGTACCTGGCGGGAGTGGTGATGCCCAGTTGTTGGAACGGCTCCGGCAAAGCGGCATGTCGGCCGTATCACCGATTAACTTGAAGTGTCACTCCGTTGCGGTGGGATTGATGCTCCAGGCGCTGAACCCCGACGCCGAGGTGCATGTGGTGTCGGTCGACGCGTCCGTCCGCGCTCTCGCGAAGGCCGCGGGGCTCGTCGCCACGGCGCTGTCGACGGACGAACTGATGAGAAAGGCGCCAACAACGACGGCTTCTTCGTCGATCTCCAGAGGGCAGGAGGAGGCAGCACGGTGGAGCCCCGGTGGAAAGGCGTTGCCTTTTGCGTCGTCCGGGTCGTTGCCGGGAAAGGGCGGTCCATCGCTGTTGCGTCGCGGCATCGCCCGACACCTGTTGCGTGGTTCGCTTTCGAAGAACCGATCGACCTCGGTGTCTGCTAGCGACATGATTAATCCGGCGTGATTGCCACCCAGCCCACATGTCCATATAGCCATCGGTCGGGGGCAGCCAACGGGATTGTTCATTTGGTCTTCCTATTGTGTGATGGTTATCAAGGAAGGAAGGAGGGAGTTGTTCACGAATCGATTTCGGTAATATGGAAAGTGCTGCTGCCTCATCGCTGCCTAAGCAGGACGAGCATCGGGGTGGTCGCGGTGGCCGTCGTCGTCGCGGACGGGGCGGGGACCGCAACGGTGCAAACGGCATCGCGCACGTTGATCCTCTCACCGACGCGACGGGCACGCCCGCCAGTGCTGCGGCTGCTGGGGGCCCATACCGGCTGGACGGCGGCCAACGGCACTCGGCGCATCGTCACCCAACAACGGCAATTAGCAATCTTGCAGGCGGACACAGCGACGCTCCCAATAGCTTGCCGGGCGGCCTCACCCCTGCTGCTGCACCACAACAAGGCGAACCGGTTCCCGTCGGTGTTCATCACGTCAGGGGAGGAGGTGGTCGCGGAGCGAGGAGAGGGGGCCGTGGCGGCGGGAGGGGAGGAGGTGGTGGTGGTGGCAAGGACGAATACGGCGCTCCGGTCAAGGGACGGAACACTGAAAATTTCGAGCCATGCCACGAGCCGCCTACGATGCGGGTCGTCGTCGATGTGAGCCCGGCACGCTGTGCCATTCCCATCACGGTGCGCGACGTGACGTTGCATCCGTGCGTCTTCACCCAGCCTGGGGATGAAGGGCTATACGATCGACTGGTGAATGAGGTGCAACACGGCCGCGTCCCGGAGGTGGACCTTCTTAAATCGTGGCACGGTGACTCTCATTGGATCGCCGACGATAGCACGGGGTGGAAGAAGGACTGTCCAACGTTTTCACTCGTGGTGGCGCGTCTTCAGCGCTATTTCAACATGGACATCAAAGCGACCCGGTTCAACTGGTACAAGGACACGAGCGAGTGGAAGCCGTTTCATCACGACGCCGCCGCGGTCAAACCAGATAAAGCAAAAACGCAAAACTTCACTGTCGCGGTGAGCTTTGGTTGCGTGCGAGAAGCTGCCTTTGAGGAAGTCGAATCCAAAAAAGTCATTTCGTTTCCGCTTCCTAACGGCAGTGTGTACACATTCGGTCGTGACACCAATATCTTGTGGAAACACGGTATTCTGCAGGTGCCACCGTCGCAGTTCCGCAAGGAAGGCCGCATTAGCATCATCGCGTGGGGCTGGGTCGATCAGCTGGAGCAGTAGTGAGCCAAGAGGCACCGAGGGGTTTATAGAGACTCATATATTTTTAGCAACGACGCATACAGGGACATGCCAAAAAAAACCTCCCATCGTATCGGTGGTCGAAGAAACATTCCCCTGAATTGCTCGATTTTTATTCTCCTTTGCATGTTGATCCTCTCTCTCCCAATCAGGATGAACATGTCGTCATCTCAAGCGACGGCGGTGGGTGCTGCTGCGAACCAGGGGGTGGTAGCGCTGACCCCCCCTGTTGCGCCCACCACATCGGCCGTCCGGCGCCGCGTGATGATCATGGATCCA
>ERZ1292630.2642-Hain-H41-02um-R3-2642-length-16341-cov-58_pt1 | contig 16341 bp, 11 predicted proteins | sample MGYA00564408_ERZ1292630 | MGnify/ENA primary metagenome ERZ1292630 (study PRJEB36523, sample SAMEA6512641) | groundwater metagenome | collected 2019-01-08 | study: AquaDiva: Metagenomics assemblies of 32 groundwater samples | reverse complement strand
GAACTCCTTTGCTTACTTTGATTTGTCTTTCTGTTCTTCAGCAGGTTGCTGATGGGGCGGGGTCAAGACGCCGCCGGACATAATTATCCTGATGGCTTCATCGATGGTCATATTCAAATGGATGACCTTGTCTTCCGCGACAAACAGGGTGAATCCGGTAAACGGGGCCGGCGAGGTCGGCACGAAGACCGTGATTATCTTCTGGCCGGTATGCTCGCGCAGGTCCTTTAAGCCATCGGCTGTGATAAACCCTGTGGCATACATACCTGGATGCGGGAATTCCACAGCCACCACGGATTTAAACTTGGTCTTCTTCTCCGTAGAAATAAAGGTGTCTATAAACTGCCGGGCATAAGGATAGACCTCCTTGATAACCGGAAAACTGGTCATTATCCAGGTTTCTATGCTTTTAAATAATTTCTTGCCCAAGAATGAGGCGGTAAAATACCCGACTAAATAGAAAATAATAATAACAATCGGGAATCCGAAAACCGCATTCCAGAAAGGCGTCTTGGCTATTCCTATGCGGGCCAGGTCTATTATGGAATTTATTATGGATAGAATGATATACCCCAGGGGCTGGGCCAGGTTGTTGTTGATGAACTTGAAGACAAGATGCAGGAGGAAAATTGTTATTAAAGTAGGCAGGAGAATTATCAGGCCATTGACGAACATATTGGTTTTTTTCTTTGTCATATATTTATCCTTTAATTTTTTACCCTGTCATTGCGAGGAGCGAACAAGGAGAGCGACGAAGCAATCTCAAAATCCCGCTTTGGCGGGAAGGTTGCCACGAGTCCCGATGTTACATCGGGACTCCCGCAATGACACAGCGAGAGATAATCCTATAAAATTACCCTTTTATTACGCCTAGCGGCTTGAATCGCGCCACCTTTTTACTTATCCCGGCCATTTCCATCACCTCAACCACGTCAACCACGTCCTTATAAGCCGCGGGCATTTCTTCAGCCAGCGCATCGCGGCTCTTGGTCATAACCATCACGCCCAGCGCTTCCATTTCCTTATATAGATTTTTGCCCTGGCTTTTCTTGAGCATAGCCGAACGGCTGGCTACCCGGCCGGCGCCGTGGCAGGTGCTGCCGAAGGTATTCTTCATAGCCTCCTCAGTGCCTACGCACAAGAAAGAATTTCGTCCCATATCGCCCGGCACCAGGACCGGCTGTCCGATGGCCTGATAATCCTGTGGCACAGCCGGATGATGTGGGGCAAAGGCCCGGGTGGCGCCCTTGCGATGCACGCATAGTTTTTTCTTAACTCCGTTGACAGTATGCTCCTCTATCTTAGCGATATTGTGGCAGATGTCATAAATCAGTTCTGCGCCCAATTCCCTGGGGTTCATATCAAGCGACTTCATCAGGGATTCCCTGGTCAGGTGCATCATCACCTGGCGGTTGACCCAGGCATAATTAGCCGCGCAGGCCATGGCCACCAGATATTCCCGGCCTTCATCCGAATCAACCGGCGCGCAGGCCAGTTGCCGGTCGGGTAGATTAATCCCATATTTCTGGGCCGCCTTCAACAATTTACGCACATAATCGTCGCATATCTGGTAGCCCAAGCCGCGCGAGCCGGAATGAATCTGAATCACAATCATGTCCATCTCCAGGCCGAAGACCCGGGCCATCTCAGGCCGATATATTTCTACCACCTTGTCTATCTCCAGGAAATGGTTACCCGAGCCGAGCGTGCCGACCTGGGGCAGCCCGCGCTTGATAGCCGTCTCGCTGACCATGGCCGGGTCAGCGCCCGGGATGACGCCGTTATCCTCGATATGCTCCAGGTCTTCTTTATAGCCGTAGCCATTTTCTATGGCCCATCTGGCGCCTTGGGTCAGGAGCCGGCGTTCCTCTTCCGGATTCAGTTTCGGGATGGCGCCGGCTGAGCCCACGCCGGATGGAACGGCATAAAAAAGGGCCGAAAGTATTTCTTTGAGCCGTGACTGGATATCCTTGACGAAAAGGTTGGTCCGCATCAGGCGGACCCCGCAGTTGATGTCATACCCAACGCCGCCCGGAGAAATCACGCCGCCTTGGGCGATATCAAATGCGGCCACGCCGCCAATAGGAAACCCATAGCCCCAGTGGATATCCGGCATGGCCAGCGAGTAATTGACAATCCCCGGCAGGCAGGCCACATTGGCCACCTGCTCCGGACTCTTATCATCACCGACCAGCTCCATAAGTTTGTCTGAGGCATAGATTCGGCCAGGGACGTTCATGCTTCCGGATGGCGGTATCTCCCAGAGATAATCTGTGATTTTGTTGAGTTTCATAGAACCATTTATTATAATCCCTTTCCTGAGAAAGTCAATACTAATGAAAAGAGTATTATTGGTTAGCGTCATTGTCGCTTTGCTGAGCGGCTGCCAGGCCGTAATTCCGCAAGAGACGAAGAGCCAGGAAACAGAAAAAACCGAGACGCTGATGAAACAGGCCACCTGCCGGGTTTATGTCAGCGGTCGGTTTGCCGGCACCGGCTCGCTTATCAGGGACGACCTGGTTATTACCGCAGCGCATTTGTTTGAGGGCAGGCCGATTATTGACAATCCGGTTACACCAACTATCTATACATCTATAGCGGTCTTGTTTATGCCATTGCCTGATGGCCCCGGTTCAGCCAAACCATTCCCAGATGTTTTTATGGGTATTTCCAGAACACCGGCAAGTTTAATACTACTTAATGAGGAAATGGATTTAGCGATTCTTTCCATTACCTCGACCGGACGCAAGCCCATCCGCCTGGCCAGGGATTGTTCGGTGGGGCAAAAGGTTATGGCGCCGAGTTACAAGCACGGCAAGGAACTAATCTTCCCCGTAGGCGATGTGGTTAATATTACCGGGGATGGGATTATTTACAACGCCTCGGCCGGCAGCGGCTCCAGCGGCGGACCGATTGTCAATCTGTAGGGCGAAATGGTCGGCATCTGCAAAGGACCGATAGAAGGCGGACTAAAAATTATGCTCGCTAATTATAAGACCATCAAAGAGTGGTTTGCCAAAATCAACAGCATAACAGAGGAGGTAATTAAATAATGCGTAAAATAATTCTATTGTGTGTTCTCTGCCTGATGGGATGCGGTTCTGTTGAACATCCTGTGCAACCGCCGGCACCCGCTTCCCGCATAACCACGGACATAAGTTTCTTCGCCGCCTATCGTTCTTATGAGGAGATAACCGGGTTTATTAACCAGTTGTTCTTGCAGGCGCCTGATATAATGCGTGTCCAGGAAATCGGCCGTTCATCCCAGAACCGGCCGATTTATTCGGTAGAAATCGGCTCGGGCAAGTATGCCCTTTATATGGATGCGGCGCATCACGGCAACGAGATTATTACGCCGATGGTGGCGCTTTATTTCCTGAGGCATCTGGTAAACCACCGCAATACCGCAGAGGTCAAGGAATTGCTTTCATCGGTCAAGTTTTATCTTATTCCCTGCGTCAATCCGGACGGCTATATATCAAGACAGCGGGTGAATGCTGATAAGGTTGACCTGAACAGGAATTATTCCGAGGCCTGGTCTCAATCCGACCCGTCTGACAATGAGAACCAATACGGAGGCCGGGAATCTTTTTCCGAACCCGAGATAAAGACAGTGCGCGATTTTATAGAGCGCCGTATCAACGGGCTTCAGATTGCCCTGACCCTGCATTCCGGTATTGACCGCATCCATTACAGCAAGAATACGGCCGAGCGGCCCACCAAACATAATTACGATGTCTATACTTACCTGAGCGAGACCGGACGGAAATTGACCGCTCAATTCGGCTGCGGAATGGCTGGTATCTCACCGCTGACAGTAGCGCCGGCCGGCGGCGGCCGGGGCACCGCGCTTTCCTGGCTGCACTCCAAAGGTATTTATGGTTTTACCGTGGAGTGTTATGGCGATGGCATTTATCCCTGGCAGAACACGGAGAAATTCTTTCCGCCTGAAGCGCATATTCTTGATATTTGTAAGCGCTGGCTGCCGTTTAATATGTTTATGTTACGCTCGGTGGGCCGGTTAAATATTGCGCCGGCGCTAAAGCCCAAATCATCGACCCTGGAGGCGCGTGAAAAGAAATATATCAACGAGGCCCTGGAGATGATGGATAAGCAAAGCCCGGGTTTTAAAAAGGATATGATTGATGACGATTACCGCCTGGAGATGGTCCAGGATTCGTTGCACAAGCCCATAGAGTTGGTTGATGAATGCGACCGGCTGGATGAAAAATGGCGTCAGGCCGAAACTGTGGCCGACGCCCTGCAAATCCAGATAGACCAATTGGGAAAATGGTGGGCCATAACCTCAACCGTAAATGTTCCTTCTTCTAAAATAGATATTGATTCAATTGTTGGTAAAGGCCTCCCTGAAATACAACCGGCGCTAAAACGCCTTTTGCAGGGCATCTCTGAAGCGCAGGTATTACTGGACAAGGCATTTAAGGACCTGTCGCCTGAGCACAGGAAATACCTGATAAAGAATATCCTTCCGCAGATGTTATTGGACGGCGATAAGACCAAGGAAGGTTTCCAGATAGAGGCCGAGAAGGTTAACCTGCGCCTATCCCCGGCCGACGCCAAGACCGTCACCCAGGGCCGCGATGTCATCAGCCCTGAAGATGTGGCTTTACTCAGATTGGCGTTTGAAGTAAACTTTGGTTGTCTTAATCAGGCCGGGATGTCGTTGGCCTCGGCTGTGGATGACGTCATTGAAATGTTAACCACAGATTTACACAGATTTACACAGGTTAACAGAGATGTTGTATTCTTCTCTGATACTCCTTATGGACGGATTATTATCGGGGGGGCCGGCAATAATATTTACGATGAAGATGCAATGCTCATAATAGATATTGGCGGCAATGACCGCTATCTTAACCACGCCGGCGGAGTCGCAACGGAGTCCCGATTATTTCGGGACGGCAGTATCGGCGGGATTTCGGTATTGATTGATTTGGCCGGCGATGATTACTACGCGTCAGGCAAGAAATTCTCACAGGGCGCGGGTCTATTCGGCATCGGGATTCTGGCTGACCTGTCCGGCAATGACACTTATCAGGCCGGCAGTTTCAGCCAGGGCGCCGGATTATTCGGTATCGGCATACTGATTGATTCAGGAGACGGCGCTGATACCTTTTTAGCCGACACATTCTGCCAGGGGGCCGGCGGCTGGGGCATCGGCATACTCTCTAACAAACTCGGCGATACTAAATATTGCTCACGCACCTTTTCCCAGGGATTGGGTTATACCTTAGGCGCCGGCGCGCTGATTGATTACGCAGGAGACGATTACTACATCTCCACCGGCACCATCCAGAACGACCGGCTTTACAGCATGAGCCAGGGATTCGGCCAGGGCAACCGGCCCATTGCCTCAGGCGGCGTCGGTACACTCATTGATTACCAGGGCAATGACCATTACAGCGCCTATTACTACGCCCAGGGCTGTGCCTACTGGTATGGCTTAGGGATTCTGATTGACAACAACGGCAACGACCGCTATGACGCCCAGGTCTATGCCCAGGGCTGCGGCATCCATCTGGCGACCGGCGTCCTGGTTGACCGCAACGGCAGCGATTTCTACAACTGCACTTATGGGGGCAATGCCCAGGGCGCGGCGCACGACCTGGCTGTGGGCGTTCTGGTAGATAAAAACGGGACCGATACCTATGTCGGCAAAGGCAATAACCAGGGCTCGGCTATTACCAATTCATTCGCCCTCTTCATTGATGACAGCGGGGATGATGTCTATTATACCTCTGCCAAAGGCGGCCAGGGCTTCGGCGGCAGCGCCCGGAGTTACGGCAGTATGGGCATCTTCCTTGATTTGGCCGGCAATGATTTCTATTCAGAGCAATACCTGAACGAGGATGCCAAGACCGGCAACAACAAGAAATGGCTCAGGGGCGACAAAGGCGTGGGAATTGATACGGAATAGGTCGGGTTTATAGTCCCTATGATCCTTTGGCATAATAAATATAGTATTATTTTAGTTGGCTTCTCACGATTATAGAATTATAATTATAACTAATTAATTAATTAATTGTTGGCATTACATCTTAAGATTTCAGCACCTGTCAGTTAACACCGCCAACAATATCTAAAGAAAGCGAGGATGTTATGAATACTCAAACCAGAAGAAACTTATCGGCAGTTAAACATCTGTGGATTATTGGAACTGTGATTTTACTATACTTGGTTAACCCTTTCTATCTTCTGGCTGATGACGGACAGGTCGTCGTCTCTAAATACGAAAACGGGGCGACATTTACCCTGACCGCGCCCGAACGGATTCATACCGGACAGACCTTTGCTGTAAATGTTGATGTCGTTGCCGATGACCCGTATGCTACCGTACAGTGGGCTGTGTATGAAAACGGCACATATATTGCCGGCTCCGGCTTTGCCTGGACGCCGGTGCATACATCGGTCAATCGGACTCCGAATAACAGCGGCCCGTTTGAATATAAGTTGCAGGCCCGGGCTGTCAGCGGCGGACACGGCTGGCCCCCTTATACCTACCTATATAATACCACCGCAGAAGATAATAATACCGGCAGTGTCGGCAACGGCAGTGCTTGCGACTTAAGCAGCAGCGTCTATGCCGGTAGCGTAGTTGATGCCGGTAGCGGTAACCTCAACCTTGATTATACCCTGACCAATATTGTGCCTATCAATAACCTGCCCCATAATCTGACTGTTTATTATAACAGCCAGGATGTGATTAGTCCGACATTCTCTTCACCTTTAGGCGCTAACTGGACCCATACCTTTAACCAGACCATAACCCAGACCAATGCCACCGGTTTGGTCTATATAGACGGCACCGGCAACCGGATATTCTACCGCGATACCAATGGCGATAATGTCTTTGAGCCGCTGGCCAGATACGGCAGTTATTCGGTCATTAGCAAAACCGTGGATTCTTTTACACTCTACCGCAAAGACCGGACCGTCCTGACCTTCAATGCCTCAGGCCGTCTTACCCAGATGACCGATATAAATGGCCAGCAGGTAAATCTGACCTATACCGGCAATAATCTGACCCTTATCACGCTCCCGAATTCCAGCGCCATTACCCTGACCTATAATGTAGATAACCGCATAGAAACCATTGAAGACCCGGCCGGCAATACTACCACTCTGACATATACCAACGGTTTATTAAGCGGCATATCCAAACCAGATAACTGGGCCTGGGCATTTACCTATAAGACAGGTACCAACCTGATTGAGACCGTCACCAACCCGCTTCTGGATACAACTACCTATGGTTATACCACTGATAACAATCTTTCTACCGTCACCAAAACAGTTAACGGCCAATCAAAAAGCCGCATCTTCAATTATATTACCTCGACCAGCACATTTACCCTATCCGATTTTAACGGAATAACCCGGACCACAAAATATAATTATCGCCTGAGAACCTGGGAAAACCGGATAGACGCCTTAAATAATACCATCAGCAATACCTTTGATGGCGCTCGGAATCTCTTGAGCCAGACCGATACTAAGGGCTCAATTACCAGATATGCCTATGATACCCGCGGCAATATAATCTCATCCACCGATGTGGCCGATTGCACCACGCAATATAGGTATGAAGACCCGGCTAATCCTGACCTGCCCACCCAGATAACAGACCCCCGTAATGTCTCCACCTATTTTGAGTATGATAATAACGGCAATATGACCCGTCGTGCCGAGGCATTGGGCTTGCCTATTGAACAGGTTACGGTCTGGGAATACTATACGATTACCGATGGTAACCCAGCAGCCGTCGGCAGGGTGAAGAAAGAAACCCGCGCATCCGGCGACCTGAATTTGGTCACTGATTTTTATTATACCACAGGCGGCTATCTCTATCAGAAAGTAGTTGACCAGGCCGGGCTGAATATTGTCTATCAGACCGATTATACTGTCCTGGGTCAGGTCTGGAAGACCTATTGCCCGCGCAGTATGCAGACCAATTTTGAATATACCCACGACTCCCGCGGCAACCAAAAAACCATCCGGACTTATATCAATCCGACTACCAGTTATCTCACGACCCTGGATTACGACCTGATGGACCGCCTTACCAGCCGTAAAGAGGACGACGGCGGACTGAATATAGCGACCGAATACCAGTATGATAATCTTGGCCGTCTGCTCCTGACCACCCTTGACCCGTCTGGCTTAAACATTCAGACGCAAAACGTCTATGATGACGCAGGACGCATAACGCAGGTCATTGACCCTGAAACCGCCACGACCTCTTATACCTATTTTAGCAACGGCTGGCTGAAAACCACCACCCGCCAACTTACTGATAGTGAATACGCCAGCACGGAATATTCGTATGATGGGAATGGTAACCGCAAAGCCATCACTGACCCCCAGGGCCACACGACCGTCTATACCTATAATGCCAAGAACCAGTTGACCGGTGTTACTGACCCGGCCAACTACACAACGACTTATGATTACGAAACCTGCGGGTGTTGTGCCGCGGCCTGGGTTACAGACCCCAGAGGCAATACCACTTATACCAAGTATGACGAACTCAAGCGGGTAAAATTCGTCCGCACCCCGGAACAGAATATCACGACCGCCTATATCTATGACAAGGCCGGACGAAACACACAGGTCATCGGCCCGTGGAAGGATGCCAACCAGAACGGAACCGCAGATGACGCTGATTCAGCCAATGTCAGGTATTCCGCATACGACAAGGCAGACCGGGTGATTGAATCCTGGGTAAATTCCCATCCCAAAACCTATTATCAATACGACAAAGCCAGTAACATCACCCGTATCACGGATCCCGAATCCCACATCACGGAATCAACTTATGACCGTTGCAGTCACCTGCTTACCATGACTGTTGACCCAACCGGCTTGAATGAAAAGACCAAATACGGATACGACACCATCGGACGGCAGACCGTGGTTACTGCGGCCTATGGCACTGCGATGGCAACCGAGACCGTTTCTATTTATGACAAGGCCTCAAGGGTGATTACCTCTTATACCGGTTCCGTGCTCTACGCTACATCTTATCAATACGACAAACGCGGGCAACAGACGGCTGTTACTGACGCAGAGGGGAAAACCACCCGGCATTTCTTTGACAAAGGCGGACGGCTGATTAAAACCCAGGATGCACGCGGTTATGATACGGATTACGTCTATAATAAGGATGGGCTGAGAACCAAGGTTACATATTACCACGGTTCTACTGCCATTGACACGACTTACACTTATTATAATAATCACTTATTGTGGGTTACAACAATGCCTGGTTACAATGGGTTACAAAATGTTACAACCAATAGTTACGATGGCAACGGGAATCTGACCAGCAAGACAGATGCCAGGAATCAGACAATAGTTTATACGTATGACTTTAATAACCGGCTGACCGGCAAACTGGCAGACCAGCAGACCTATTATACTTATGATTCAAGGTCAAATCTTTTGACTGTGGTTGATGCCAATAGTAATATTGTCAATCTCTATGACGACTTAAACCGTCTTATCACGCAGACCCAAACCACAGGGACACTTTCCAAGACCATTGGTTATGGATATTACGAGGACGGCACCCGCTCCTCAATGCTTGACCCTGAAGGTAATAATATCGGTTATACTTATGATAAGGCAAAACGGCTGCTGACGGTTACAAGAAATAGTGTTACAGAGGCGGCTTATCAGTATAACACCCTGGGGCTCAGGACTAAACTCACGCTTGGTAATAATGCGTTTACGGATTATACATATGACAGTGTTACCCTCTGGCTTACCGGCGTATATAACTATAAAGCCGATGGTATTACCATCGTATCCAGTTTTGTCTATACCCACGACAAGGTCGGCAACCGCAAGACAATGACTTTATCAGATGGTTCTGTAATTGCGTACGGTTACGATTCCGCTTATCAGCTTATCAGCGAGGTCCGTACGGTTCATTCGGCTTATCAACTTTCCTGGGGATATGACAATGTCGGAAATCGTATAACCCAGACAAAGAATGCGCTCCTAACTCTCTACAATTATAATGATGCAAATCAATTGCTAACAGAAATAACTGGCTCAACTGTCACAACCTATCAGTATGACAATAACGGTAACTTAACCGTCAAAACCGACCCAGCTGGCACAATCACCTTTGGCTATGACTACGAGAACAGGCAGACCTCCTTTAACGCCCCGGGCACGACCAATGATGCAACCTATATCTATAATTCATCCGGCGCAAGAATCAGCAAGACAGTAAACAGTGTAACTGAGAAATACATCTTAGATGGCGTGAATACAATTGCTGACTACGATGGCAGCAACAATCTTAAGGCAACCTATGTTACGCCGTTTCTTGACCAGAACTTACTGACTGTTCAGGTAGGTGATAAGTGGTATTATATGCACGATGGGTTAGGCAGTGTCCGGAGTATAATGAAAGGCAATTCAGAAAAGAAGTCGTATGACTATTATGCCTTTGGCGAGATGCGTGATGAAAAGACATTCGGTAATCTCCAGGGGTTCTATAACAGGTATAAGTTCACGTCCAGAGAATGGGACTCGGAATCTGCCAATTATTACTACAGGGCAAGATACTACACGCCAACAAATGGAAGATTTACAGCCAGAGACCCGATTGGATATTTAGGCGGGTTGAATTTGTATAGTTATGTAAAGAATAATCCGGTGAGGTATACTGATCCTTTTGGATTTGTAGCATGTACGGATAACGTAGTTCCAGATATTACGGCAAGTGGTATAGGAGAGGGCCAATATGTTTTTATCGATCCACTGGTTTCTAATGCTTTCTCCAGACCTGATAATGTCCCTTCTGATGCTGATGCTCCAGTTATAAGTGGACCAGTAGTTCAAGGAGGGCAAAAAACGGGATGTAGACAAGTTTTCAATGATGATGGTCAAGTAGGGATAATATGTGATACACGAGATGCGGCAAAATCAACAGGTAATCTCCTGGGTTTTATACTTGGGGGAAGTGCTCGACTTACGGCGAGAGTTAACGCTAGAAACAAGGCTCAAGGGATATGTAATGATAAGTGTACGCCATGTGATTGTCCGGGAGCGTATGATGTTTGTGTGGGAGAGATAACTAGTGCTAATTATGAACAAAACCCAACATATAGTTATTCTGACCCGAATCAAGCATCATTAGCGCCTAAGCCAGGACGGAGGAGAGGGCCGATACAAACAGTTAGCGCTCAACTTACTTACACATGGAAGGAAACAGGTGTTTTTGGTTGCAAGTGTAAATGTGAATTCTCGTTTTGGAAATGGCTTTGGGTTCGTCCAGAGGAGGTGATGTTAGAAATGATAGATGAAGCTACATGTGTAAAATAGAAAACAATAATAAATAACTATACTTAAAATGAAAATAGATAATTGATATCTATGAAACTTAATAAAAAGTGAAAAGAATAATTTTAGTCGGCGTACCTGTAATATTTGTAATTAGTTTAATGGTTGTGGTTATATTAGTTTGGCCTGTCAAGTTAAAACACGGGGAACTCATTACAGTATTAGCGTTTTCTCCCGACAGCAGCGTTATTGCTTCAGGAAGTGCTGACCATACAGTTCGTTTATGGGACGTGGCTACTGGCAAGCAAATACTTAAGATTAAAGGGATATGGTATCCCAGGCAAATTGAGTTTATTGGCAATGGGGAGACGTTAGTATCCGGAGGATGGGGAGACCCTGTCTGTTTTTGGGATGTAACTACAGGAGTAAGGAAATTTGAGATTCCACATGATTCCATAGATACCTTTGCCATATCCCCTAAGGAGGATTTTATTGTAGCAAGCGGTAACATAAAATATGCGGATATTAAGGTATGGGATTTAAGAATGCGTAAGGAAAGGTATGTGGTAAAAAGTAAAGACATGCAAATTTATAATCTGTCTATCTCCTATGACGGTAAGTATTTTTCCACGGCTGGTTCAGATATGACATTCCGTATATTTGATATTGAGACAGGTAAGGAGATTTATCAGCATAGTTTGAAAAAAGACAGCAATATAAGTTCATGCAAAGCAGTATTTTCCACTTCTAATAATATTGTAGCTCTTGGTGTTAGCGGTCCGAATAGCTTCGTTTATGCCGATGAGATTGGTTTAATTAATATGGGAGGGGATAGACCAAATCTTGTTCTTTTAGATGTAGCAAACAAAAAAGAAATATTAAATATTGGTGGTGTTATAGATTTAGAATCGTTTGCGTTTTTACCGCCAAATGGAGAAAAATTAATTACATTTGGTATTATAGTTCAAATATGGGATGCAAAAACAAGTAAAGAGATTTTTCGATTTGTGCCTTCTATGGAAGGTTCTAACAGGATTTATGCCCTTTCGCCTGACGGAAATATTCTCGCTGTAGGTGATGATGAAGGGTATATAAAATTATGGGATATAAAAACTGGTAAAGAAATAGTGCCGAAATAGCTGTGTATTTGGCGAGCGGGACACTTCGCTAACGCGGTCTCTGCGGAGTTCTAATCTGGGGACACATACGAATTACTGATGATAAGTAATGACGCTAACCAGTTAATTAGTGAAATCTGTGGCCTGACTTCCACGGCCTACGCCTACGACCAGAACGGTAATTTAACAGCCAAAACCGACCTGTACTTGTCAAGCAACATCTTGACCATCAAATTCAGGACATTTTGGTGTGTTTCCGACAGCTAAACGCCGGTATAAGCGAATGCTGATATAAGAAATGCCTGGCCTGTATGTCCAATAAGTGCAATAAAATCGCCTGAAGACAGAGTACCGGCTTCAAATAATTCTATCGCTTTCTGATAATGTTAGGCTGCCTTCTTTAACCTGTAGGCCTTTAACAAGCCGTCGCCTAATACTATCTTTTCAATCTGCCCCTTTATCACCTTAGCGTCTTTTAACGGCTTGTCCCTAGGCCTGTGCAGATATACTTCATCCCCGATGTTTATCGGGACTCCGATTCGCTCCGTCGGCGTTTGGCCATCTAATGCCTAAGTGCAGATAGGGACACTTCCCACTGGCTATAATAGTTGAATTACTTGACATATATAACGCACTTTTTATAAAGTAGCCCTTATGCCAAGAGTTGCCAGAGCGGTCGCCGTGGATTTTCCTCATCATGTCATTCAACGAGGTAATAATAGGCAAAAGGTCTTCTTCGCCCAGGAAACACGGGCTAGGTATTTAGACCTGCTGAAAGAATACGCTGCAAAATGGGATGTCTCTATCCTGGCTTATTGCCTGATGACGAACCATGTCCATCTGCTGGTTCGTCCCGGCAAAGAAGAGTCGCTGGCCAAGATGATGCAAGGAGTGGGTTTGTCTTATACGCAATATATCAACAAGAGATATAAAAGAACCGGCCGGTTATGGGAAAGCCGTTTTCATTCTTGCATTATAGATGAGGAGCCGTATTTATGGGCCGTGGCCCGGTACATTGAGCGGAATCCGAAACGAGCCCGGATAGTCAAGGGAATAGAGGATTATCCTTTTTCCAGCGCGGTGGCGCACATCACAGGGATTAAAGACGAGACATTAACCGAGGAATTATTTGACGAGGGCGAACGGGAGGAGTATCTTAAGGCCATCCAAGCCGAAGTGGAAGAGTCCGAAACGAACTTAATCAGGCAGGCGACCAAGACAGGCAAGCCCTTGGGTGGCAAGAGTTTCATAAACCGAATGGCGGAGTTACTGGGCAGGGATTTTATAATAAGAAAGACCCGCAAGCAAGGAAAATAAAGGGATTCCGGTGGTGGGAAGTGTCCCGCTGGGCGATGTCAAAGAGGCGGAACAAGTCGGAGGCCCAATGAAACCACGCGAGAATGTGTAACTAGAGGTGCTATTGGCTCCTGTACCGTTAGTTGGCCTGGACAGCCTGCAGATTGCACACCACCACCGACAGTAGGCCAAATGAATGATGTGTATGGGCAATGCAATAGAAAGCCACCAGGATTTTAAGTAAGGACATTTTTCATAGGGGGAAAATAAATGTTTGCAGAGCAGGAAATGTGCCATTGGAAAAGAGGTTTATATGCTCCGTTACTTATTGCTCTTTTTCTGGGTTTAATCATTCTGGCGCTAATTACATACCACAGAGAATCATCAAGAGATATTCTGCTTAAGGAAGCCATACAACGGGTTCAGGATGAAAAAAGTGTGGTGGCAGTTGAATTACTTGGTAGTATTAATGATAAAAGAGCAATACCCGAGTTGGTAAAATTATTAAAGAATAAAGAAAGCATTAACCTGTATTGTGCGGCTATGGACGGGCTGGTTAAACTTAACGCTAAAGAATCAGCGACTGAAATAGTAGACCTACTTAATGATAAAAACTGGTGGCTATGTGAAAAAGCATCTGAAACCCTTGTTAAACTTGATGCTAAAGAAGTCATACCTGAACTGATAGAATTACTGAGTGTAGAATACCATACGACACTTTGGTTATCTAATGATATGTATTATGCTGATATTGATTCCCGGTATTTACACGGGCTTGTTGCAATTACTTTAATAGAATTAAACGCAAAGGACAAAGTGCCAGAAGAAAATATAAGGGACATAGAATATCTTGCATCAACACCAATAATATCTTGTGCTATTCGTGCTAAAACGGTGCTAACAAGAATAAATTCAGGCCGGTGACACTCACCGCGGGTTAGAATACCTGATTTTACTATGATACAGAGCTGTGCTTGTCAAGCAACATCTTGACCATCAAATTCAGGACATTTTGGTGTGTTTCCGACAGCTAAACGCCGGTATAAGCGAATGCTGATATAAGAAATGCCTGGCCTGTATGTCCAATAAGTGCAATAAAATCGCCTGAAGACAGAGTACCGGCTTCAAATAATTCTATCGCTTTCTGATAATGTTAGGCTGCCTTCTTTAACTTGTATGCCCTTAACAAACCATCGCCTAATATTATCTTTTCAATTAAAGGACAAGCGGGACACTTCCCACCGGAGGAAGTTGGCTATTTCACTGTGATGTAAGGCGTAATGAATGAAAAGTCAATACGATAAGGCCAAGAGATTATTGACCGTAAAACGTAATAGCGTGATTGAAGGAAATTATCAGTATAATAGTTTGGGATTAAGAACCAAATTAACACTCGGCAATAATGCCTCCACGGTCTATACCTATGACAACGTTACCCGCTGACTCACCGGGGTATATAATTATAAGGCCGATGGCACCACTAGCGTATCCAGTTTTGTCTATACCCTTGACAATGTCGGCAACCGCAAGACAATGACTTTATCTGATGGTTCTGTAATTCCGTACGGTTATGATTCCACTTATCAACTTATCAGCGAGGTTCGTACGGTTCATTCGGCTTATCAACTGGCTTGGGGATATGACAATGTCGGAAATCGTATTGTCCGGTGACACACACCTTCCGGCGAAAGACGCTAAATACTTAACTTTGTCCGGTGACACACACCTTCCGGCGAAAGACGCTAAATACTTAACTTGTAAGGCATCGTTTTTCTAAAGTAGCCCTTTCTCCTTTCGTGGAATTCGGTGGACACCCTCCTACGGCGGGCAGGCCATACCTAATTATCCACCACCCAGTTAGAAGCGACCTAAATAAGATAGCAGAACAATCACCGAGTCTAATCCGCCCCGATGGTTAATCGGGACTCCGCTTCAACTCCGCTGTCATTGAACCTGTCTGCGTGCGCCGTGCCTGCGCCGCAGCGCGGCAGGCAGGGATACACACAGGCAGGCGCTTCTAACGGGGCTAACGAAAAATCTTCACAATTCCTCTGGCGGGAAAGAAATCCTGCCTATCGGGGAAGAAATCCGCCCCTACGGGCGGTGGGTAGCCACCGCTTAGGCGGGGAAGTTTCCGGGACGTCCACGGAAGTTCTGTGGACATACCCAGAAGTTCCGTGGACATACCCAGAAGTTCCGTGGGCGTCCCCAGAAGTTTCGTGGGCGTCCCCAGAAGTTCTGTGGACATACCCAGAAGTTCCGTGGACATCCCCAGAAGTTCCGTGGGCATACCCAAGAGTCCCGTGAATATTCCCCAAATATAAACAGAATAATGACTTACGAGAAATTGGCGCCATCTAACTGGAGTTCGGGTAATACCACCCCGAATGCCCACTGGGTACCCTGCGGGTGCCTTCGGGGGCAAGGCATACTCTCGTAGAAAATCAACCCCGTTAGAAATAATTGATATAAGTATTAGAAAAATCTATCTGGTATGGCAAATAAATCCCTGTTAATTCAATCTTCTGCAGTAAAACGGTCATCCCTATGGGATGCCCTATTTCTAACGGGGCAAACAAAAATCCTCTTTTTCAACCCCCAGATAAGGTTA
>ERZ1292630.1117-Hain-H41-02um-R3-1117-length-27044-cov-9_pt2 | contig 16344 bp, 9 predicted proteins | sample MGYA00564408_ERZ1292630 | MGnify/ENA primary metagenome ERZ1292630 (study PRJEB36523, sample SAMEA6512641) | groundwater metagenome | collected 2019-01-08 | study: AquaDiva: Metagenomics assemblies of 32 groundwater samples | reverse complement strand
ATTTGGTTTGGTGCAGCGTTTCTGCGTCGCCGCTGGCGGGCCTTCTTCTTCCGCTAGCAGGGGCTCGACGTACCTGGCCCCATACGTCGTCGACGATGCGGTCGCCTTAGCCACGCTGAAGGCACTCCGCAGGACGCAGGAGGCAGAGAGTCCCGCCACGACCTCCTCTTCAAAATTGGTTTCTTCGGAGTCGCTCGTGCTGGTGGCCACGCAGAATCTTGTCTACGATGTCGATTCGCGCTGGCCATTTTACGTGGCGCTCAAAGCGGAAAGCCCACGATGGTATGCCGAATGGCACACTCGTCCTTGGGGAGGAGGCGTCGAGCCGGCGCCCCCAGTAATCGGTCAGCCGCTTTGCCTCCGAGGAGAGCCGTGCGTCTTCGCAGACGTTGAAATCTGGCAACGAGGGTGGCGTGTCGGCCTCGGCCGCTATTACTTCACTCCCTCCTCCTCTATTTTCCCTTCTCATTTCGACGTGTAGCCAAGGAGGGGCACACGTCCTCCGAGTTTCGCTTGTCGGGATCCCTGGGCAGGTTTTCCCCTTGGACCGCTAGGACCTATCTTATTCTTTCCTCCCGATCGGTGTTGTTGCTTCGCATTCCCACCCCAAGGGTTCCTCGTGCGCCATGTCGTCGACTTTCGTGCGGTCTCTGGGTGCGTGCCCAGGGCACTACGTGGTGGAAAATGCCACAACGAGCACCAACATGACATCCTCGACGTCCCTAGGTAGTTTGGCCCACCTGGCCACGCTCATTCAATCGTGGGATTCAGGTGACACCACGATGATTAACACGACCACCACCACGATGTCTCCGCCAACGGTGTCCCCACCACAGTGGGTTTCTCGGTTGCATACCTGGTTCGACTATCCCAGCACGACGATCCTCTTCGCCTTGCTGGCCCTCGAATGCCTCGCCATTGCGATCATCATCCTGTGGCGGTTCAACGGCATCACGTCGGCGACGCAGCTTCGGCAAACGTGTTGGTCCTCGGCGACATCCGTGTTTCGCGGAAGCTCGTCAACGCGTCGGACCTCCGGCCTACACAGCCCTGACGCGGGCTCATCCTTCGACGACGCTGTGATGGCGCATCACGAGCGACCGCTGGTGGACGCAACGAGCGCGTTGGCGACGACCAACAACGCGCACTGGGCGTTCTTCTTCCTTAGCAACTTTGTCTTGTTCACTCTTGCCGCCATCGCACTTGACAATGACCGGTTGCCAAAAGGAGCGGCCGCGAACGACTCCGAAGTCGGTCGAATCCTGATTTTCGTATCCCGACTTGTGCGTGGGGCGACATCGTTACTACTGACCACGGCCCTCAACTACCAGCGCCTGCATAGGCACAAGGACGACGGGGTCGTCGGCGTGCTGAACGGCGGCCTGGGTGGCGCCATTTCGTCATCACGACGCTCCATGGAGAAGCAGGTCCGTGTCATGAACATCGCGTCGGTCGCGATCTACGTGCTCTACGCCGCAAGCGACTTCGTCGCGGCACATTTTGTTTCGCTTACCGCCGATGCCAATGTGATCTACCTGGCCGCCGCGAGTGTGGCCGATTTGCTGCTGAACGCGCCAAACTTGTTCGCGGTTCTTTGGATCGTCGTGCACCGAGGAGATTCCGACCCCAGCTTGAGGGCCCGGGTCGTCGTGGGCATCGCCGTCGTTCTTCGTTTCATCTGCATCCTTCCGCAGCCTCTCTGGGACGACTACATCTTCGACCAAACGTACCGCACGCATCCCTGCCCTTTGACAGTGTTCTCGCTGTATGACCTGGTACTGGTCGCGCTGATCGCCGTCAACGTATTCTTCTCCTTGTTCGTCTCATGGGAGCATATTCGAATGGAGATTCTCGAACGTCAGTCGCTGGATAAATTTTATGGAAGGGAGTTCGACGAGCCATCTGAAGACAGCTACAGCACGTTCCGCGACTGAAATCAGTAGCGTCTGAAAAAACGGTGGTGACGTGGCGGCTTTTTTTGTCTTCTCCTTTCATTTTCATTTTGACCAAGCGAAATAGTGCCAAATGTGGTTTGGGTTGTGCTGTGCAGCCTTTGCCGAGAGAGGTAAAGGACCTAGGGGGGGAAAAGAAGGTGGAAAAGGGTTTTTTTTTCCGCAAACCCGTTCATGGTGCCCTCCTATCTCTCGCTTACGCTCGGCGCTGTATTGACAATCGCCTTGTTCGTCGTCGCGTCAGCTACCGACACGCCGAGGCAACCCCGTTCATGCTCAGCCGACGTCCGCCCGCCGACTCGTGTCCGCTACTGCATCGTGGGCGCGGGTCCGGGCGGCCTACAAACGGCGTATTTCATGAAACGCTACGGCATGGACTATTTGCTCTTCGAGGCAGGTCCCTCGCCGGGTCAGTTCTTTACGCGTTTTCCCCGTCAGCGCAACTTGATCAGCATCAACAAAGTTTACACCGGCACCAACGACACTGAGTTCAACTTACGCCACGACTGGAATAGCCTTCTGAACCAGGACGATGGATACTACTTCCCCACCTCCGCTACCGCGGCGTCAGCACACGACGACAACGTCCAACGTAGCGGGACCACGACGATCAATGCCGAGCCGTTGTGGTTTAAGGAATTCAGCCAGCAGTACTATCCGGTTGCCGATGACATCGTCAAGTATGTTCACGCCTTCGCCGACCGGCATCAAATCCACATTGCGCGAGGACAAACGGTGAAAAGCATCCGCCGTCGCGTCAGTCCAGACGCCGACGAAGCAGACTTTTACTCGTTTTCGATCCATACTGCGGCGACTCAACCGCCATCGGCGCCTGCGTCTACGTACCACTGCAATGTCGTGTTGTTGTCCACGGGCAAAGCCGTCCCGAAGAGCGTGCACTTGAAAGAAGGGGGCCACTTGCTAACCACTTACGCCGACATGCCAACGAACATCTCTCGGTACCGCAACAAGGAGATACTCATATTGGGCGCGGGCAACAGTGCCTTTGAATTGGCGCGAGCGCTGGAGTCCACCACGGCCCTAATCCACATCGCGAGTCGCAACCCACCTCAGCTGGCGTATCAAACTCATTACGTGGGCGATGTGCGTGCCGTCAATTTGGGCTTCTTGGACCGCTACCAGCTCAAGAGCATGGACGTGCTCATGTCCACAGCCTCAGACGATGTCAACCAGGGACGACTCCGTTACGATAACGAATCGGGAAAAATATTCCTGGTGGCGCCGGGGGACTTGCCGTCGGGAGGGGACGAATTGTTTCCGGGCAGACGAGGCTACGATTTGGTGATTGCGTGCATGGGGTTCAAGTGGGACTTGTCTCCGTTCACGAACCCCGTCCCCGCGGCTGATTGCGGCAGCAGTGAAGAGGAGAGTGGTGCTCAAATCACAACCCAGGCGGCGAAAACATTGCGTGTTCGCCCCATGTCCGACGCAACGGACGTCTACGCCGAGGTCGCATCGAACTATGAATCTGTCTCTGTCCCAGGTCTGTACGTCGCCGGTTCGTTGATGCACTTCCGTGACCACAAGTTCAGCGCCGGGGGATTTATTCACGGCTTTCGCTATACCATTCGACACTTGGTCACCCACCTTCGCGAACAGTACGACGGACACAAGTACCCGATGATCGCGATGGCCACTCCGGATGAGGTCGCCACGCGGATGCTATTCCGACTCAAGAACGTGTCTTCCTTGTACCAAATGCAAGGGGTGCTCTGCGACGTGGTCCTCTTCGACGACCCCAAGAAGAAGACCGTTGTGTCAGGAGCAGGTGCTCAAGCCGAAGCCGCAGCCTCGACGCGACGGTACCAGTATCTCCAAGACATTCCGCTCGACCACGTAAAGAGTCGGGATCCAATGGCCACCAACGTTAAGGCCATGAAGCCTCAACAAAGCACTGGTGACGCCGCTGCCGCAGGTGATACGCATCGTCAGTTATTCCTGACTCTGTCACTTGAGTTCGGCAAGGACTTCCAGGGCGTCGGCGTACTGCATCATCAAGGCCAGAAGGAAACATACAAACGACGGGCAGAAAAAATCCTGTGGGACCGCTCATCCGCCTCGGAAGATCCCGACGTCCGACGACACCTCTTACACAGCGGCGAGCGGAAACATTTGCCCTTGTTGCGCAAACCCACGGCCAAGGAGCTGAAGAAGAACGATCCTCTTGCTCGCTACCAGCCCGAGTCGTCCAAGACCACCCTTCTTCATCCCTTGCACTCGACGCCGGTGCACATTCCAGGTGACGAGCCAGGCGACCCCCCGAAGCTGGACAACTACTTATTTTTGCATCCGGTGGTGCGTGTGTGGGAACGGAACGTCACGGCCGGCAAACCAGTGGCCGGCACGTCGGCGTTGCCCACCGCGACGGCCTCGATTCTTCAAGAGCTTCGCATGCACGAGGACGTCCTCAACGATTGGACAGGGCCGTTGCATCACGAGCGGCCCTTACGGCGATTGTTGCGCCGCATTCTTGACGAGGGCCTCCTGACTGGCAAGTCAAGCGACGTGCCGATTGTGAATGTTCACTAACAAGCTGTCAGGCGAAAAGAGAGAGAGAGTTGATATACCACTACTCGCACTCAGCACGGCTTCAAATAGGGAGGTGCTACGGAGGTGCGACTACGAATCGCTTCAGTGAGCAAAACTTTGGTGAAATGTTTTCATCTCCCCAATTTTCGCTTTTGCTACAATCCTAGCGAGCGCCGACAAGATTGAACACTCATCGCCGCCTTCGTTTCAGACACGAAATTCGTTGAGTTCGCCTCCACCCTGGTTTCACTGCAGCCGTACTCTCTCTTTTCCACCGCGCACTCTTCGTTCAATTTTTCTGAATCTCCCGTGCCCCGACCAAGAGGCGTTCGTCGCGTCTTGACGTTCATCGCGGGAAAAAACGCCCATTGCAGCACACCGATTGACAGAAGGCGACGCATGACGAGTCGAAAAGGGCAGTGGCGCGATGCCCGTCACCTGAACAACTTCAAGTGTGAGTCGATTCTCACCGTGCACCAGCAGGCCGGTGGCCTTATCAATAGCAACGGAGCGTTGATATCGGCGTCGTCGGGTGGTGGTTCCCATCATCACTACATGTCCGGTAGTAGCGGGAGCGCCGGGTATGGTCCTTCCAGCGCACAGCTCCGAAACGCGTACTTCTTACAAACCTTCCAGCTCGTGTTGGATGACGGGGGCGACGCACCCGCGGCCGGCGCTCCTGGCACTTGGATCAGCATCACGTCGACGAACTCGGCTGGAGCCGTGATCAGTACACCCGCGCCGACATCGACCGGCGGCAGCAGCGCCGCGACAGCCGTCGGGACGTCAGGAGGGACCGGAGGGGCGACGCCATTCCACCGTGGCGGACTTCACCAGACGGCCGTGATCGATTTCGACGAAATGCCGCAGTGGGAGCAGATTCGCTACGTTACGTTTCGGCAGCGGTTCGACGATGCTTACTGCCCCATCTGCTTGAGCCCGCCGGTCGCCGCTCGATGCACCCCATGCGGCCACATTTTCTGCGCCGCCTGCATCGCACGCCACATCCATTCCGTCAAGGAAAAGCAACGCGGAAGCGGCGGGGGTGGTAGCGCGAGGTCAAGCAGCAGCAGCAACGTCTTCTCCACCGCGGGTACGAGCGGCGGGCCAGGTACCGCCACAGCGGGTGGTGGAGGCCTAGTCAAGTGTCCCCTTTGCCACAATCCTGTGACTTTCGGTAGCTTGCGGCCTGCCTTCTTGACGCCCATCGAGCCCCTTGTTGTGGGTCGCCGAGCGACGTTTCAGTTATGCTACCGGCACCGGCTGTCGTCCATTTGCTTCGCCATCTCCAGCCCAGTGCATCCCGCGGATTTGGATCATCTGCTGGGTCCCTTCACCCCGCCGGCGTTCGGCGACCATGGTAGTGTCGCATCACGTTTGTTGGTCATGGACTTGCCGATCCCGAGCTCAGGGGGTACATCCGGAGGCGCGGGTTCTGCTGGCGGGGACGGCGTGTCGTCCCCAACGACGGGCGCCGCCTCGACCTCTTCTGCACGGTGGAGCCCACGGCGGCGTCAACGACAAAGCGATATTTGGCTCCTGCAGCATCGGATGGAACTAGAGCAAAAGCTCACGGAGTGTCTGGACTCCCGAGACGCGGACGACGCAATCGAAGCCAGTTTTCTCCGGGAGGCCTTAGAGATCCATGCGCTACGATGGGAGGCCCATGCGCCCTTGTCGATTACGACCCAGTGTTTGCTAGGCGCGGGCAAGGTGTCGCCACAGCCGCAGCTTGGCCCGTGCTTCAGCGGCTCGTCGCACGGCGGCAGGAAGTCTAGCAGTCGTCCCCCAACTGCAGGAACGAGCCCGACCGTCGCCGGCGGACCTACGTTTGCGTCCGCGGCCGCCGGCGTCAGTCCGCCGCCGTCGAAGGCACCGGCGACTCCTCCCTTGCCCACGACACAACCGGGAGGCTCACCTGTGCACCCACCAACGGCTTTCCCGTCCACGGCAGCGGCGGCGTGTTCGAGCACCACGGCGCCACCTAGCAGCGGCTCCGCATGGATCGCGTGCTACCGGGCCGCCGATGGTCAGCAAGTGTACCTCGATACGGTCAACTTCAAGATGTTGCAGGCGCACGCGGAATTACACCGCGGCGGCATGTTGACGCCCTTCGTCGAGGTGCCGGTGATCGACATCATCAGCACGACGCAAACAGCCGCCACTCGGTCCTCGCAGAAGGGAACGGCCCACGTGCCGCTGCACGGCGTCTTCCACGTCGCCCACGCCGACTTGACCGACGTCGTGCACAGCGATGTCGTCGCGCGGTTTCAACCCATGATCGATGGAAAGCTGCAGCGGCGGGAAGACGCGCGGCGACGAGACGAGCGCATGCAAACCGAAGTCGAGAAGCGTGTCGCCGCGAAGCTGCAACGATCGCCTCCGTTGGGTCCCACCGTCGTGCGTGCGCCCGCCGGGTCGATCGACGACGCCACGGTCGGCGTGGGCATGGTGGCTCCCAGCGGGAGCAGCATGATCTGGGCGCCAACCTCGTCGTCGCAGTTCCTCGCGGACGCGCCACCGGCGGACGATAAATTCATCTCGCTGGAGAGCATCGCGGGGGGCCCCAGCTCGCCCCTGACCGGTGCCGCGGCCGCATCACCCCCACCGCAAGTGATCCCCCCCTCGGTGGCGGCAGTGCAAAAGGCGGCGGCGGCGTTGGCAGCCGCGCCGGCGCTCGGCAGCTCAGGCCTATCGCCGCTGCCGTCCGAGCCGCCATCGCAGTCCTCGTTCGCCACAGCGTCCGCGAACAAGGGGTCGTGGGCCAAGGGTCGTCCGCCGGTTGCTGCGACGCCCCCCGCCTCTGCCGCGCCCCCATCGCCGCCCGTGCGGCGGGATCCCGCCAATCCCTGGGGGACCAACGTCTCCCCTCCTTTGGGGAGCGGAGGATCGGCCGGCGCCGCCGTGACGATCAGTCCTGGCGGGAGTGGGAAGCCCCCGATGGCGCCGCTTTCGGTGCCCATGTTTGACCTTGGTCCCTCGGCGGCCGCAGGTACCAGCAGCAGCGGCGGCGCTCCCAGTGGCGCCTGGAGAAAGCGATGACGCGAAGGGCGCACACCCCACCGCTGGGGCATCCATTTGACGGGGCTACTCTCTCGTCGTTGCCCTGCCTCCATACGCATACATCCCGTTCTCCCCCCATTTCATTGGCAATGTCCGATGGTGTCCCTCCCCCTCACACATCGGTCCCTCCCCTCCTCACCCCATCCCGTTCGTCCACACTGCCCTCCGACGAGGAAAAACAACAACAGTGTGTGAGTCGTTGTTCGCAGTGTCAGTGGTGGCTTGGGCCCGTCGCGTCGGTGAGGGGATCCTCTCTCGCTGGTGTTCCATTCCGGGGTGTCATGTTTCCGTTGATGCGGTATGGTAACTCTCTTTGCCCCCACGGTTTCGAAAAAGCGCCGGTCCGGGGGTTGCTAATCACCGAGGCAAAGCATGTGGCGCGAACAGGCGCAGCGGATGCCACCAGGTGGAAGCTTCGCTCTGCGCCACCAGCCGCGCGCTGAATCTGTCGCGGTGGGTCATCACCCCTTTCAGCCCTATCAAGCGGGCGACAAGCCATCGCCGCCCTTGGTGAACGCTGCAGGATCGTTAACGGCTGGTCACGTATTTGATGGGTCGAATCATCCGCAAGCTTGGCCCGCCCGTCATGCCCAGCCGGCAGCCAGAACGCTAGTCACCGACGATGGGCTGCTGCGGTCGTACGTCGGGGAAGCGAGTCACAACGGATCCGCCGTCGCGTGGCCTCAAGCTTACCATGCTGCTAGTGTGTGGCGCGGTCATGAAGAGGCTGCCGCGCCTCCTCCAACGTCCCACCGTCAGAGATTGGAAGAACTTCTACGGACGTCTTCCGTCCCTTTGTCGACCGCGGCGCCGTCCTTTCCACCGCCACCGTGCATCGATCCACCTCCTCCGCCTCGGCACGACATGAAGAACCACCACCACATCAACAACTTCAACTTCGCCGGCCTCGTGGCAATTGCAGAGCAGGCACGGGCTCCTGGGCCGCAAGGGTTCCCTGCCGCGGCCGCCCTCCTCACTCACCAGCACGACGGCCCTCCTCTTGGATACCACCCCAATCTCCACCCCCTTCCGTCGCACCCACCGGAGTACATATCGAGGTCCTCCTCCACCGCCTCATCATCCCTTCCCGGTGGCGGCATGGCGCTGCATCAACAACAACAACACTTCCTCACCGCCGCTAGCAGCAGAGACGAGCCGCAAGCAATCCATCATGGCCCGGTCGGCGGTGGTGCCGCCTCCACGTCGCTGCCCAGCCCAGATCCCAGCACGACGTCCCAACCTTTCCACCACCACCACCACCCGCCGCGCCACCAGGTCCCTCCTAGTGGTGTGGATGTTTCCCACCTGCAGGCGCGACTCGCATCGAGCGAGGCGCTGACGTTGCTGCTCCAGGAGCGGCTCAGTGCCATGGTGGAGCTCGAGCAGCGTCGAACGCAAGAGCAGCGCACCTACGATGGGCTAACGCAAATCGAGGGACTAACGGCGCAGCTGAGCGACGCCCATGACCTCCTCGCGGAGCGGGATCGCACCGTCGCGGAGTTGAAGCTTCAACTGTCAGGAGCCGAGGGGCGTGTCGCTGCCTTTCAGAACATTGCGGCACCGTCGAACGCACCTCAACAACGAAGGGCGAGGGAACGTCAACAACGGCGGACGGACGAAAACGATGCCAGTGTCCTGCTGGGCCAGCTTCTTTCGCGCGCGACGTATCTCCGGAACGTGTTGCTGTGCACACGTCGCATGAATGCGACCGAGCGCGGTGCCAAACAGGACGAAGACGCGCTGGTTACCACCCTTTCTGTGGGCGGGGAACAGTCTCCAATCGACCTGAGCGAGGTGGACGGCCTTCGTCATGCTCTGCAATCGCTCGCAGGTGGAAATCACGACACTCAGGCAGAGGTGGAGTTGCGGCTGGAGACGGTGTTCCGTGCTTCGCAGGAGGACGGTGGCGGGGATGAGACCGGCCCCCGCCTGGTCTGTGCCCTGTCGCAGATCGCGGCCCTGCTGGCCCAGTGTGAAGCCTACGCGGCGCGAACCATATCCGACACGTTGCTTCCTGCAGTGCTGTCGTCCGCCGGTAATGAAATCAAACCGGCTCGACTGGCACGACGTCGCGTCCCCTCGCCTTCTGACTCGGCATCGTCGTCGGCATCGCCCTGCACGAAAGGCGAAAGGGGCAAAAAGGCCCCGGAAAGAATCAGACGCCACGCCCACCCGCCAGCCAATCTGTTTGAAGACAACGAAATGCAAAGCAGCATCGCCGCGGAAGACGACGACGATGACGGAGCCTCTCAGATGATCGCCTCAGCGCCAACCGACGGGCGGTGGGCGCGGTACTTTTCGCAGCCCGTGGCGACCACGCCGCCACCTCCGTTTTTTCAACCTTCCTCGTCATCGCCTCTGACTCACGCCGCCGGGACCAGGAGGCATGACATCAGCAACGAAAGGGAGCGAACGGCACCTGCTGCTGCGTCTCGAGTTGCGGGCCGAGCGGTGTCAACGACTGGCGGGTCGACGCATCCTGTGGCGGTATCCGCCGACAAGGAGAATCGCGACGACTTGGATCCCCGAATCGTCGATCGTAGTCCCCAAAGCACTCGTGGCCAACGGCCCTCCGCTACCCCTGTGGACGCCCCGAATAGTAGCACGGCGGCGGCGACAGGAGGAATTCGATTCGGCAAGAGTAGTGCCCCCACGCAGACATCGCGGCATGGAGTGGCTCCTCCAGTTCGAACGGCCAGAGGCGGAGGTACCGACTGCCGTCAACAATAGGCCACTGGGGTCGTTCAGTTCTGCCTTGGCCCGGCGTTGCATAGAAATACACAACCACATCTCCCCAGCGCGGCAGTCCCATGCCCGCGTCGTCACTCCACTAGTGGGGGGGAGGGGGGAGGCACGCGCCGATAAACCTATACAGACGCAATTTTTTTTGCCGACCGGCGGGTTTGAAGCTCATGTGCGGTGTCGATGGTTATTGTTGCCTACTCCAACTAGCTAGCACCGTAGAACCGGTTTTATCTCTTGTTGTTCCAACCATAACCATGGGCGGCGATCACCACCACGCCTCCGCCGAGGCTGCTTTCGACGTCGCCAAGGCGCAGCCTAGTGAAGCCCTCACCCACCTGCTCAAGCAGGCACAGGCGGACCACCGCAAATGCGTCGAGGGAGCCATGAAACACGGTCACGACGTCGTCGACAAGTGCGCTTACACGTGGGGCGAGGTTCACCTTCGGTGGATGCAGTTCTCCGGCTACCGAGCACCGTTCAAGAACGACGCATCCGAAACGAAGTACTCGCAATTCTGGACGAAGGCTCGCATTCACTACGACGACACGAAGTTGTTTTAATCCGCCAGTCGTCAGGGTATCAACCCCCTTTTGCCCTTCGCTAGCGAGCCGCCGTACTGCTCGACGACATCAAGGGGACCGGTCAGCGTAACCAAAGTACGGGGCGGATTAGGCCCGGGCGAAGGACCCGCCAAAGTTTCGGATGGGAAGGTGAGGGAAGGGGGGAACTTTTTCTGTGTGTTTCAGAAGCGCCGTGGGGATCAGATAGCACTGACTCTTCGCCCCGCGTCGCAATACCACACATATGAACCGCTGCAACGTTCTCTTGGGTTTCTTTGTTTTTCCCCCCTCATGACGTGGGGGAAGAAGATACGATTTCGATAGTTCCCCTCCGCCAGCGCCGAGGATCCCGAAACCCACCTTGTTTTCTCTCTCCTTTCTTCTGCGCGCGCTTGCTTGACATGGACGGCAGCCGCATTAGCGATTTGCTCGACGAGCAGCTGTACCCTCTCCAACGACAATTCTTTCAACGGCAATTTAAACTGTTCGACAAGGACAACAGCAACACCATCCCCCTGGCCAACCTGTACGAGGCACTCTGCATGTGCGGACTCAATCCGAATCAGGGCAAGGCGAACGAGTACGTCGAGCACATCAAAAGCTCGTGGCAAGGACCGAACGACCAGCCCGTGACCGTATCCATGCCGCAGTTCTTAGACTGCGTCGTCACGGAACTTGATGCTCTGTACACTGGAGATGACCTCAAGAATGCGTTCAAAGCTCTGGACACGGACGCCAAAGGTCAACTCGGCTCGGTTGAGTTGAGGTACGTCTTGACCAACTTCGGAGACAAACTTTCCGTGGAGGAAATGAATACCTTCCTGGAGCAGGCCGAGGCCTCGGATGGGCTCGTCACGTACGATACCTGTGTAGAAAAGTTCCAGGCGGCCTTCTTGAAGGACATGTAGAGATCCACTTGCCGCCCTTCGTCCCGGATCCGAACCGGGACCGAGATGTTCCAACTCCCAGCGCCACACAACATAACAATTAAATTGGCACGTGAAAGGACCGCACCTGAGGGTTGTTGGTTGTTCTCCCCTGTGTGCAGTCGCGGCGCGAAATGAGCGGCTTGATCCTGGAGGAAGTCTTCGTGGTGGACGCCGTCAACCCGGACGGAAAAATCTATCTTCGCGTATCACGCATCGCGTGCAAGTCGCTCAAAACCGATCTAAAAATTTCCCTCGACATCAACGCCGACGTCTTCCCCGTGGAAAAGAATGAGAAGCTCACCATCGCCATTGCCACGACACTAGAAAAGAACGGACAAGCTATGGCCGCGACCTACGATCATTCTATTTACAACCGCGAGACGCGCCTGGACGAGTTCGATTACGCTTGCTTCGGCCGTGTCTTTGACTGCAACAGCGACGACGTCAATCAAGCGAAGATGTCGGCGACGATCAGCTGCGGTGGGCTGTTGGCCAGAGTGGAAGGCAGCGCCGAGGCCCTGCGCGCCATTCAGTGGAATCAACAGTATTACATTCTCATTCGAAAGGTCGCGTAACTATGTGAAGGAGGGACGGCGGACGGCAAGGGCCGCCCCCGTTGTTGCACACACTCGCATGGAGGCCGAGGAAGAAGAACTGGGAGGGGGTCGCGGTTCCTCCTTCTCTCCGCCTTTGGCAGTTTTACGGTTAAACACACACACCCAACTCACCGCCTGACGTCCGGTCGGGTGTGCTCAGCGTCCCTCATTATGTTCTCGTTGACCTCGACACAGACATTCCTTCACGAGACAGGGAGAACATTAGAGGGGGCGAGAGGGGGTAACAACAAAAAAATGTTCGTCTATCTTAGCAAGAAAATTTCGATTCCGAATGGAGTTCGCATTCGCAGCATTGCCTGGAACCATGACCAGGGTTGGATCGCGTGCGGCGGTGAAGGCGGCCTGCTCAAGGTGCTGAAGCTCGACCACGGCCCGGGTAGCCCTAAGGTCATGGGAGGCAACAACTTGAGCATGAACCAGTCTCTAGAAGGGCACGACAAGGCGATCACCGTCGTGGCGTGGAACAACAACCACCGAAAGCTCACGTCCTCAGACGAAAATGGCCTCATTATCGTTTGGATGCTCCACCGCGGTCTGTGGTTTGAAGAGATGATCAACAACCGCAACCGATCCGTCGTCCGGGATTTGGCGTGGAACACGGAAGGGCTCAAGGTCTGTATCATCTACGAGGACGGCGCCGTGATCGTCGGCTCAGTCGATGGCAACCGGCTTTGGGGAAAGGAGCTCAAGAAGACGCTCTCGCACGTCACGTGGAGTCCCGAGGGTCGCTACTTGCTATTTGGCACGTTGACCGGAGAGGTCGCCGTGCACGATTCCATCACCGGCCAATATCTCACCAAGGTGCCCATTCAGTGTGTCGAGGACGGCGAGTACAAGCTCGCCGGCCTACAGTGGCACGCGGGGAGTCCCGAGCATTGCGGCGAGCAGGTTCACGGCCTCGCCATATGCTACGAATGCGGCAAAGCGCAGTTGATGCGGACCGAGAGCGATGACAAGCCGTTGCTGATCGACACGGGGTTGAAGGTCACCACCATGAAGTGGAATCCGCAAGGTACCCTTCTCGCCATTGGCGGCTTGCCCATCAACGGCAACGACAAGGTGGTCGTGCTGCAGTTCTATGACGTCAAGGCGCAGCATCTACGCACGTTGCGCATTCCGGGCACGTTCTGCGGCGGCATCACGTGGGAAGGCAACGGCCTCCGTCTCGCGGTCGCCGTCGACGCCTTCATCTATTTCGCGCAAATCCGTCCGGTCTACAAGTGGACGACGATGAGCAATGGCACCACCGCCGTCTACGGCTTTGCCAAAGCGGGCCGCACCGAGCGCTGCGTCATGTTCTGGAACACGAAGACCCAAGAGAAGAATATCAAGTACGTGCGCCGCTTGACGCACATTGAGGCCCTGGGTGAAACATGCGCGATCGTCTCCCGCGTGGATGAGAATTCGATGCAGCATGTCATTAGTTTGAACAACGCGATCGGCGCGCCGATGGAATCTCGTGTGATTGACATCCTACCTTCAACGGTCGCCATGAACGAGAATCACGTGATCGTCTGCTCCGACGAGATGGTCGTCGTCTGGCAACACCGCAACCCGAACGTCACGGTCGACGTCTACGACCCCGTGAGCATCGCCGCCAGCCGCAAAGACACGAGCGATCGGATGTTCCACATCGAGGACTCCGTGACCCTGGAGTCCCCGGCCATGATGCCCATCCGCCGCAACGCCACCAACGACGTCGTCGCCACCGTGACGGCCAATGCCACGCATTTCGTCGTTGCGCGGGAATCGGGGCTCTTGCACGTCTATTCGATGAACCCCGTGGTGCTCGTCGCACGCTTAGTGCTATCGAGCCGCGCGCAGGTGATTCAGCTCAACTCGAATAGCACCATGATGGGGGTCATCGACTTGAACGGCAGCTTCCTCCTGTACAGGCTCAACAAGGAGGCGTTTTCACTGCAAGCACAACAGGCCGATCAGGTGTCGTTCGAGCGCAAGGACGTCTGGGACGTTCGGTTTGCCGCGGACTATCCGGATATGTTCGTCATCATGGAGAAGACGCGCATGTATGTGTTCCGAGGGATGGATCCGGAGGAGCCCGTGCAAACCGCGGTCAATCTAGCCGTTTTCAACCAGCTCAAGGTGAGCGGCATCATGATCGACGACGTGATGGCCGACCCGGAACACCCGGCCAAGGAGGCCGCGTACGAGCATGAAACCAAGTCGCTACGTGACACCCGTGAGCTGCTCAAGTCCGTCGGCCTGAAGGACGCTGTCAGCTACGTGGAGGACCACCCTCATCCCGTTTTGTGGTCCCTGATCGCGGAAGCGGCCCTCGAGGCTCTGGACTTTCCCGTCGCGGAACGCGCCGTTGTCCGCTGCCAAGAGTATCCGGCGATCCAGTTCGTCAAGCGCATCAAGTCGCTCGACGACCCCATGAAGCAGCGCGCCGAAGTCCTCGCGTACTACCACCGATTCGATGATGCCGAAAAGGTGTATCGCGACATGGACCGCAAAGATCTGGCGGTCGAGCTCCGCGGCCGGCTCGGCGACTGGTTCCGCGTCGTCCAACTCGTCCAAGAAGGCGGCGGGGACGAAAGTTTGATTCTCAACGCGTGGGACAACATTGGGGACTATTACGCAGACCGGCAAAAGTGGGCCAAGGCGGTGCAGTATTATACGCAGGCCAAGCAGTACGAAAAGCTGGCCAAGGTTTATTACGCCGTGGAGGACTACAAAAGCATGGAGAAGCTGATCGACGTTTCAGGGCACAACAAAGAACTTCTCACGTGGCTAGGGAACCGCTTCTTGGCCATCGGCCTCGCAGAATCTGCTGTCAGTGCCTTTTTAAAATCCGGCGATGTCAAGCTAGCGGTGGAATGCTGCATCGAGCTCCACCAGTGGGATCAGGCTGTTTCCCTCGCTGAAAAGCACAAACTGCCCGACGTTGACGCGTACTTGGCGAAATACGCTCGGCACCTGGTCGAATCTGATCACATTCCTCAGGCAATTGAACTGTACCGCAAGGCCCAACTCAACAATGAGGCAGCAAAGTTGCTTGCCAAGCTGGCGCAGCAAGCGGCGTCCAAGCAAGATCCACTCCGTGCCAAAAAGTTCTACGTCTTGTCCGCCCTCGAGGTCGAGACGTTCCGTCGCCGACAGTTCAAAGCCTTCGAGCAAAAATCCGCAACTCAGGTTGTAGATGAATTGCTGACGGCCGATCGCGCGGCGACCGGCGAGCGCGCCCTCGATAACTCCTGGAAAGGGGCCGAAGCCTACCATCTATTTATGCTTTGCCAGCAGCAGCTGTACACCGAGCAGGTGGCCAACGCACTCGTGACCGCCATTCGCCTCACGGACTATGACGAGATCATCCCGGCCACCGACGCCTACTCTCTCATCGCCCTTGCGAGCTACTACGCCAAGAATTACACCGTGTGCTCCAAAGCGTTTACGCGACTGGAGGCCATGGAGCAGCGAACGGAGTCGGAAGACCCTAGCGCGGTGGTGGCGGCCAATTTGGCGGGGGCCGCCATGTCCGAAAACCTAGTCGGCGGTGGCACGATGACGAGCGGCACGATGGCGGACATCGACGTGGGGCGCATGTCCATGATGGGAACCATGACCGCGCTCGGTCGGCGAGGAGGCGCCGCGGCCGCGTTGGCGGGAGGCGGGTCGGGCATGGGCGTGGCCGCGTTGTCGTCCTTCATGAGCGAAGAGCCGCGAAAGTACGCGGACTTGGCGATCCGCATCTTCAGCCGTCACCCTCCGTCGGACGGTCGCGACATTTCCGGTCTTGTCAATACGACGCTGCCGTGGTGCGTCGCGTCTGGGAAAACGATCCCCAACAACGCGTACTGGGAGTGCAGCGCGTGTCGACACAAAGCCATACCCGCGGAGGTAGACAAGTACAAGAATTGTCCACTGTGCCACTCGCCCCGTTAGGGCGCAGGGGGGGGGGGGGGGG
>ERZ1292630.2640-Hain-H41-02um-R3-2640-length-16347-cov-5_pt1 | contig 16347 bp, 13 predicted proteins | sample MGYA00564408_ERZ1292630 | MGnify/ENA primary metagenome ERZ1292630 (study PRJEB36523, sample SAMEA6512641) | groundwater metagenome | collected 2019-01-08 | study: AquaDiva: Metagenomics assemblies of 32 groundwater samples | reverse complement strand
ATTAAACAATCACATTTATCCGTTGATGAATTTACAAGATTGTTATAGAAATCGAAACACGTTTTCCTGAAAAGTCAGAAATTTCGCAACCTTCTTGCCTATCTTGCCGTTGCCGTGGGTTTTTACCCATTCACCTGAGGGTCACCTTGATTTGTGATTAACGTTGGCAAGGTTACTTCTATGCAATATAGAATGCTTTAAAAAGAATCAGAATCGAATCAGGGACAGACCCGCCAACCTGCCCGTACCGAAGGGTACGTTCGGGCGGGAAGACTCGCCCGCCTGAATGACGCACGTTCGGACGGGTAGTCGGGCAGGTCGGGTAAGCCCGCCAAACAAAACGGCGGGCAGGCACTATACTTATTTCTCTGGCAAAAGTGAAATCATTTATACTTGTTATTATTCTTGTGAATGGATAATATTAATGGCTGAAGCTGAAATAATTTGGCAATGAACTATAATAGGATTGCAGGAGGTGATTAAAATGGTAATTATTGATAAGGAAAAGGCAAAAGATATGTATTATGCCAATATGATGTATGAGTATCACAAGGTTACTGAAAAGATAAGGCTTTTCACAAAGAAATACGCGATGTCATTTGAACAGTTTGAAAAGGACATAAAAGGATCTGAGAAAGAAGACTTTGAGAGGTGGGATGATTATATGGAATGGAAAGGGTATGAAAATGTCTTACAGAATCTGATCAAAGAAAAGAAGGAGCTGGAAGTTGGAGATTATAAAGTGTCTTGAAAAGAGTAATGTAGTCAAAGACTTTAAAGTTTCTGTTCTTGAGTTTTTTGAAGGTGGTTTCTACATAAAGATCAAGGTTACGTTGAATAATAATACAGAACTGTACATAAGGGAATACTCTGACGTTTATGTGCGAAACTATTCATATCACTGGCAAGAATCAAATAAAAAATTATTGATCAGATGGGACAACTCTGCTCATCACAAACACATTGAAACACATCCACATCATCTTCATCAAGGTAATAATGTCTCACCAAGTTATCAAATTTCTTGCGAGGAAATACTAAAGGTAATCGAAGAGAAAATTTGAACAAAAAGGACTTCTGCCTATTATTCATATTATCGGTTTACCTGGTGCCGGTAAAACTACTCTGGCCAAAAGATTGGCGAAAGAGTTGAAGCTTCCGGGTTTACGGTATAGGAGAATATCGTTCCAGATTTCCAATGACCCCTATCGGTGAAGCCGATGCATGAGTGGCTTTATATCGTGATTTATCCAGAGAAGAATAAGGGATAAACCCGCCAACCTGCCCGTACCGAAGGGTACGTTCGGGCGGGAAGACTCGCCCGCCTGAATGACGCACGTTCGGACGGGTAGTCGGGCAGGTCGGGTAAGCCCGCCAAACAAAACGGCGGGCAGGCACTATACTTATTTCTCTGGCAAATAACCTGCAGTTTCAAACCATCCATGCCCTGCGACCTGGCCTATGCCTGAACGCGGAAAGAGGAGATATAACTTTAGGTGAAGCTGGTGAGATATTTGAAGCAGTAAAAGAGGTCACCCATTTTACCTTGCTCTTTTACCTGGCGACCACATTCGTAATGACGGAGTGCTCTACGTTGTCACGCTTAAAAACTATCGTAATCTCGCTTCATGCCTGTAACGACTTTAAAACTGCGGAAAAGGTTTGCAGGTCTTCGATTGCTGTGTCTCCTATACGTGTGACGACATCACCCTCCTGGAGACCGGCTTCAACTGCCGGTGTATCAGGTATCACGCCGTCAAGGCGAACGCCTTTACCTGTATAAGCAAAGTCCGGTACTGTGCCCAGAACGACTTGCCTTTTCGTATGCGGAGACTTTTTCTGTTCAGCAGGACTGTCTTTTGCGCCGGTTAGAGTTGAGGTCAGAGGTTCTGGCCTTGCGGCGAGGTACTCAACTACTTCCTTCAAGACGGCAGCAGTCTTGACCAGACCTGCCGTATCTATTCTATCAGCAGTATCAGTCGGTCTATGATAGTTATCGCGTGCGCCGCTGAAGAAATGTACTGAGGGCACACCTGCATCTAGAAAACTCTTTTCATCGCCGTTGCCGGTATCTAAGGTTGATTGTTTAATTGGAACGCCGGTTACGTATCCGGTACCGCGAAGAATATGTACCCATTCACGTGCGGAGTGAGTACCGAATATGGTCAGCGCATCCTGACCTAATTGGCCGACTGTATCTATATTGATCATTGCCATAGTTTTTGAGGCAGGGTATTTCTTTGCCTGCCCGAATAGGTACAGGCGGGCCTGCCTGATGTAATGCAGTGAGCCGAGCTTACCGGCTTCCTCTGCGCTGAAGGCCGCAAACACAACCGTGCGTTCAGGCTGCCAATTTTTACCAACCAGGCGTGCAAATTCCAATAAGACGGAGATACCGCTGGCATTGTCGTCAGCGCCGGGATGAATCTTGCCTTCGTTGCCTGCAAGACAATCAGGCCAGCCGAGTCCATGAGAATCGTAGTGTGCGCCAATAACCACGCTCTGCCCATCAAATTGCGGATTTGTACCCGGAATGACTCCTATTACGTTCTTAATAGTGACAACTTCACGATCAGGCATATCTACTTTTTCAGTCCAAGGTTGAAAATAATCATCTGTACCATCCCCGCAGGGCTGCAAACCGGCATCAGAAAACTGCCTTGCGATATAGTCAGCCGCTTTATCTAATCCGGGAGTGCCGAGTCCTCTGCCCTCCAACTCGTCAGAAGCGAGGTATTCTATATCCTGCAGCATTCTCGCTTCGGAGAAAACTGGAGGTAGTTGCGCAAGCGCAGCACGCGGCGCCAGTTTGGCTGTTGTTGGCTCTACTTTTTCGTCATCACTTTGCAAAACGGCTATCGACATAGGTGAATTGACCACCGGCCATTGGCCTTTGAAGACGTTGGTGGGTTCATCACCGGTGAAGCCAAGATAGCTGTACTTGTTGTAGTGTGGGAGTTTCCTTCCCAGACCGGGCATTGCCGCCACATTATCCGTGGCAAGCCAGGCCAGGGCGTGAGCGCTGTTAGACGGATGCCGCGCCATTACTACAACAGAATGTTGGTCGCGTTTCAACTCGGTATCATCTATTCTTATTGTTTTATCCTCACCTGCAAAATCATAGTCAGAAAGCGCCTTGTTGATAATGTGGCGGAAACGATTTTTCCATCCGAACAACCAGACGGCACGGTCAGCCGGCAATTCATCCAGCTCATTATCAAGCCTGATGTCTAGCTGCACAGAGCGTCCTTTCTGCCAGCCGTTGGCCAGTTCTTGATAGCCCAGACGGATTGGTTCAGGAGCATCGGCAGGTAATATTATCAATACCTGCTCGGCGCCAAAGACCTGGCTCATCGCCGGTGGAGTTTCATTGTGATCTAATGTGCGAAATACGTCAAATTCCGGATCGACATCCAGGCGCACAGGCCGCACAGGAAAATTGAGTTCCAGATTGTACTCTTTACCATCAACATAAATGCCGGTCTGGTATGCCTTCGCAACACCTTTCATATGAACGGCAATTGGCAGCTTTAACCGGTAAGGCGCTGCCTCCTGGGTTTGTTCAACAGTGGCCGACAGTACGTAACCATCGCCTTTTGGCTTTGCAACAGCCCGGCTCACTTGCAGGGATGGCGCACCTGCCCTCTTTACCCATTGTTCAAACATCGGTTCCAGGGGATCATCAGTCACATTATTGAAGATAGTTGCAACATCATCAAAGGAAGCAACCTTAAACTTATATTTTTGATAAAATTGATTTAGAGCCTTAATAAATGCCTGATCTCCAAGTTGCCGTCGGAGCATATGAAACAACATCATGGTCTTGCCATAACCTACAGCCTCTGTGACAGCGCTATGCCGGGAACGGAATTCGGTCAGGGGAAAGTCCTTGTCCTTATTGGCGGTTACATAGTTAGTATACTTTTGCAGGACAGAGCGACGGTATTCAACAGCCTCTCCACGTTGTTCTTTTATGAGATGGTCGGCAAGATAAGTTGTCAGCCCTTCAGCCCAATTGCCTTTTTCGTAATCAGTGTATACCCCATTGCCCCACCAGTTATGGAGAATCTCATGGGGATAAGAAGAGTGAAGGATGAAAGGGAAACGGATAACCCTGGGGCCAAGCAGTGTGAAAGACGGCATCCCATAACCTGTCTCCCAGAAATTCTCTACCAGGGCAAACTTACTATAAGGATACGGGCCGAGAAGCTTTCGATACATCTCAAGGTACTGTGCAGTTGTATCCAGATATTTTTGTGCAAGCTGCGGATCAGGCTGACGCAGGAAAGCCATGGCTTCTACAGCGCCTGCAGCCTGGCCGTACTCGGTAAATTCAGCAGATATGAGATAAATCTCCTCCTGTGGTGTATCTTCCATCCATACATCCCGCCGGGAATCTGCGCTGGTATCATGTTTTGTACGTGAACCCTGGCTGACAGATGACCAGCCAGTTGGTAATTTCACCTCCATGTTGAATGTTACTAATTCATCTACGAAATGCGGATACCAGAAGGTGGACCCGCTTAAGAATATTCCTTGCGGGGAGATAATACCGGACGACTCGCTGAAACTGCGCGCATATTCTTCGCAGTATTCTTCCACGGGATGAAAGATCTCACCTGCGTATTTGAGTGTAAACTGACTGGTTCCCGACGGCAGTTTTACCTCAAAAAGCTCCATCTTGATATTACTGTTTTGAAGTGATGGATTATTGCTGAAAAATCTGCCTGCTTCCGCACCGAAGTTTTTTCTTAGTATTGTGCCTTTGTCAAGAACCTCAGGCTTGAGTCCCTGATGAAGTGTGAAAAGGAGAGGTTCAGTTTTTGTATATACATCGGTCAAGGTGATTATGTCAACTATTTCGAGCCGGTGGCTGTCCGGATACAGCGTGATCTTAAGGTCATGGTTGATCTGACCGAACGTTGTTGCCGACACGATCAGGATAAAGAAACCGGTTTGTAAAAAGCGCCATAATAATCGGCGATTCATATATATTCTCCATTGATTGTGAAAAAAGCCTTATTTGACAGGATTTACAGAATAAACAAAGATTTCCATCAACTGGTTCCTGGCTGGTTCAGGCTTGCCGCCTGAATCGAAGCATTTTGGTTCAATCTACAAGATTGAATCTGCTAGATACTATACTATGGAGCTTTTCTCTTTTTTTAAGGTTTTTCTTTGCGCCTGCCCTGTGGAATCTGAATTTATTTCACTGGAGCCCTTTGCACCTTCCCGCCCGGCCACCAGCACGACAATGTCATTCTGGCGGGGACGGGTGCGGTGAGTTTAGTTTTTGCCATTCTTTTAATATTTAAGTGTTTATTATAAACATCAGTATTTCTACAATCTACTAAATTGTCATTCCTAAAATGCATTATCATAATTCTTACCCGGCTATTCCAATAAACAATAATATCAGCATTTTATTTTTAAACGTTTTAAGATTAAGAAATCTTTACCGGATTGTTTTATAGTAATTCCACATGAAAAATTGTTGTAAAGTAATATAAACATGTCTATGATATTCGAAATAGACAGCGTCTGTATTTTTCTAATATCATAATCGCAGTATATTTATAAATTTATAAAATTAATTTGAGGTAAAAATATGAATAATTTATATACAGCAGTAATTAAACAAGAAGATGATTGCTGGATTGGATGGATTGAAGAGGTACCAGGAGTTAATTGCCAGGAAAAATCACGAGAAGAATTATTGGAAACTTTAAAAGTTACTTTAGAGGAAGCTTTAGAATTTAATCGGCAAGACGCAATTACGGCAGCAGGTTCTAACTACTATGAAGAACAAATAGCATTATGAAACGTAATGCATTAATAAAATACATAAAGGCAAATGGTTGTGAATTTGTTAGAGAAGGAGGACGGCATTCATGGTAGATTAATCCTGAGATGAATAAACGATCAGCCGTTCCCAGGCATACTGAAATTAAAGATAATTTGGTTAGAAAAATATGTAAAGACCTTGGGATAAAACCTATAAAATAAATATAACAAACTCATTAACAATAATTAAACAATAATAGGACAACCGCAACCGTTTATTGACAAAGAGAGAAAATAGTCGCTGTCCCTATTATACCGCAAATTGGTATGGTATTTAGTAGGATACAGATGAAAGGAGGATTGGTTATGCTTAATGCAATTGAAGGTATATATCGTAATGGAAAAATCGAATTGACAGAAGTTCCAAAAGATGTGAATGATGAAACACGCGTTATCGTAACGTTTCTTAAATCTAAGCATATTCTTTTACATGAGCGTGGAATTGGTGAGAAGCAGGCTGCAGATTTACGAGGCCGACTTTCTACATTTGCTGAAGATTGGGATAGTCCGGAAATGAATATTTACGATAATTATGATGAATCAAAATCCCATATTTAAACAAGGTGATATCGTCCTGGTGCTTTTTCCAGATTCAAATTTACGCACAGCAAAGCCTCGACCATCTATAATTGTGCAAGCAGATAAACTTGAAACCGGATTGCAACAGGTCATCGTTGCAATGATTACGAGTAGACTATTTCGTTCAAAGCACCCAAGCCGCATTGTTATTCAACTTTCAACTACAGAAGGTCAACAATCAGGCTTGCTTTCAGACTCTGTAATTATGACAGATAACCTTGCCACAATTGCTTACTCTGAGATTGACCGTGTTATTGGAATAGTACCAATGATAAAAGTTGATAAAGCTTTACGGCATACTTTGGGACTCTAAATAACATTTATTTAGACCAGATACCCAACCTGTATCGGGAATGACACCATGTTTTTAAATCGTAATTCGCAAAGCTGAGCTTAGCTTAGTAAATCCCTTAATTCCTCAATCCTTATTATTTTCCCTTTTCCAAACCGATTCTTTTATCTTTTCTGTGATGTCGTAAACTACGGGTACGAGTACGAGGGTTAGAAGTGTGGAGAAGAGTAATCCGCCGATTACGGTAATTCCCATTGGCATCCTGAGTTCCGCGCCCTCACCCAGTCCAAGCGCCAGTGGGAGTAAACCGAGAACAGTAGTAGTGGTCGTCATCATTATCGGACGCAGCCGTATCCTGCCTCCTTCGATAATAGCTTCCCGCCTTGGCATGCCTTCCTTCACGCGGGTGTTTATACCGTCAACAAGAAGAATTGCATTATTTACGACAATCCCCGCCAGCATAACAACACCTATCAATACTATAACGCTTATGGGTTTTGACGTTATAAACAATGCAAGTACTACGCCTACCAGGGCAAATGGTATAGAAAACATTATTACAAAAGGGTGAAGCAATGATTCGAATTGTGATGCCATCACGATATAAACCAGAAATGCAGCCAAAAGTATGACAAAGGTCATACTGGAAAATGCCACAAGCATTTCACGGCTCTGGCCGCTGACAGATACCTCATAACCATCAGGCATCCTGATATTTGCAATCTTTTCCTCTATCTCCATGACCGTACTGCGCAAATCTCTGCCGACAAGATTTGCAGAAACTACTGCCGCGCGTTCCTGATTCAGACGCCTTATTTCACCGGGACTTTTTTCAACATTTATTTCTGCAACTGCCGCCAGAGGAATGGGCCTATCTCCTTCAGGATTAACTACAAAATTCTTCAAATCTTCGACACCGCCGATATCCTTCTGTCTTGCACGGACGCGAATGTCAACCTTCCTGTCTCTCCTGGAAAATTCGGTGCTGACATTACCAAGGACGTTATCACGGATAATATTGGCAATTGTGTTTAAATCCAATCCAAGTTGTGACAGTTTTTGTCTATCAAAGACAATTTGTACTTCCGGTATCCCTTCCTCTATCGTAGACTTAATATCCGTCAGACCCTTCACCTCTTCCATTTTAGACATAACTACGTTCGATAATTTTTCAATTACGTTAAGGTTATAGCCGTTTATCTCCACCTCAACAGGAGTTGCATAGCTGAAATATGCAGGCCGTGAAAATTTATACTCAACTGCCGGAAGGGGTTTAAGTCTTTCTCTCAAATCTGCCATTACGCCTTCCTCCAGCCTGCGGTTGGACTTCTCTATTAAGCTTATATTAATTTCTCCTATGTCCTCTCTCTCCTCTGCTATAGTTCCACCCGCCTGACTGGTTGATCCGACAATAGTATATATTGTCTGTATCGCTGGATTATGGCCTACTATATCCTCAATCTCCTTAACAGTCTTCAGTGTGCTGGAAAGCGGTGTCCCTGTCGGCTTTCTGACATTTATAGTGAATTCCCCCTGGCTTAGTTCAGGGATAAGTTCCTTGCCCAGATTTATAAACATGCCCCACGAACCACCAAGTATAGAGAATGCAGTAATAATAATTAACAACTTATTTGATAGTGCGAAACTAAGAACCCGCGGATAAACCCTCGTAATCGCAGAAAAAACAGCATCAAACACAATGAACAAAGGATAAAGTAATATATAAAGTATTCTCGATGGTAAAGGTCCGCGATCTGCAGCAACATTTTGCTCCTCTCTTTGTACGTCCATATTTTTCTTTCGTCTGATACTTACTGATGACAGCATCGGAATCAGAGTAATAGCGACAAGGAGAGAGATCAGGAGTGAATATGTTACCGTAAGCGCCTGATCATTAAATAATTGACCGGCGATGCCTTTAATAAAGATTATTGGTATAAATACACATACGGTTGTGAGTGTGGAGGCTGTTACAGCCATGCCAACCTCACCGGCGCCAGTAATGGCAGAATCAATAGCACCATGTCCTTTTCTCTGATATCTATCGATACTTTCGAGTACCACGATCGAGTTGTCTACAAGCATCCCGATACCGAGCGCCAGACCGCCTAATGACATTATATTCAGGGATACACCAGATATGTACATGAAGAATAAGGTTGCTATTACGGACAGAGGAATTGCAAGGCCGATAATCAGCGTGCTCTTAATACTCCTGAGAAATAAGAAAAGGACAACTATAGCTAAAGCTCCACCCCAAAGGGCGGTGTAGACTACCTCTTTTATTGAACTTTCAATGAATCCGGATTGGTCAAAGGTTATGTCCAATCTGATGGAATCCGAAAACTTCCTCAGCTTTTTCTCAATCTCGCCTAATCGTTCTTTAACCAGTCTTGCTACCGTCACCGTATTTGCATCTGCTTCTTTAAATATTGCAACCTCCACACTCTCTTTTCCATTGACACGGGTTATCACATCACGATCTTTATGACCTTTACTTACATTTCCAACATCCTTTACCTTGATGGGAACATTGTCTTTAAAATCTATGACTATGTCGTCTATTTCTTCGACCTGCTTAAACTCATTAAATGTCCTTACAATGTATTCAACTTCCCCCTCCTTAATATTCCCGGCCGTAAGGTTGATATTTTCTTCTCTGAGGCGCTCAATCACCAGAGATATGGGGATCCCCAGATTTGCCAGCCTGGCCTCCTCCAAATCAACATGTATCTCTTCCTCAAGCCCTCCACTTACTCTTACGGCAGCAACGCCACTGACCGTCTCTGCACCTGTAATTCCGCTCTCTACCGATAAACCTTCGAGAACCGGTTTGAGTTCATCTTCCGCCAGGATACGAAGCGTAATAAGATCTTCATCCCCATATAGAGACAATCTCATTATGGGGTCAAGAGAAGGGTCAAAACGCAGCAGTACCGGCCTTTCAGCATCATCCGGCAAGTCTACCAGGTCAAGCTTCTCACGCACATCCATTGATGCAAAATCCATATTGGTTTTCCACGCAAACTCAATCACAACCTCAGAAACGTCCGGCCTTGATCTGGAACTCACACGCACAACGTTCGATATTACGCTAACGGCATCTTCAATCGGCTTTGAAATAAGATTCTCGATTTCGCTGGGCGCAGCGCCAGGATATTCAGCCCGCACTGTCAGCGTGGGGTACGATATATCAGGCAGGAGATTTATAGGCAGCCGTTTATAAGATATCAATCCGAAGATGACGAGTGTGGCCATCAACATCACAACAGTAACCCGCCTTCTCGTAGAAAATTCAACTATCTTCAATATTTCAAATCCCCCTGACCCCCTTTTCTAAAGGGGGAAACGTGTACCCTCGCTAAATATATCGAATACTGTATCCCTAATCAAAACGAGCATCTATCATCCAACCTTTTTTCATGAAAGCATAATGTCTTTGCCACTCTTTTCAACGAAAGCTTCCAAACCGTCCCCCCTTTATCAAAGGGGGCCAGGGGGATTCAAATTCTCCCATATTGCTTCAAGAACCCCTTGGAGATTTTTGAAAACATCTCTATCCGAAAACCTCAAAACTGTCAACTCAAGATTTTTCAAATAATTATCTCTAATCTTATCCTTTCTCATTCCTTCACCGCTGTAATGCTGTCCTCCGTCAAGCTCAATAATTAATTTTGACTTTGGACAGTAAAAATCAACTATATAATTTCCTATAATTTTTTGTCTGTAAGATTGACAATCTTTAAGTTGTTTTCTCCTTATTCTTGACCAAAGTAATTTTTCTGCATCGGTCATGTTTGTTCTAAGCTCCCTTGAGTATTTCTTCAATCTCTTGTTGTATGGTAACACAATCCAAATCCCCCTTAGTCCCCCTTTTCTAAAGGGGGAAACGTGTAACCTTGCTAGTAATATGAAAGATGTTGATTGATAGAATAGCTTGCAGAAAGACAAGTAGTTAAAAAGCATGTAATTAATGAAGTTTGATTAATGTGGATATTATACTATTACACCTTAAATTTTTTTAATTTGGTTGCAGCGATGCCGCTCTATGTCTTTTAACTATTTCCGTAAATTCTCAATAAATTGAGGAATTCCTTTAAATTTTTGACCACCCAATTTCCCCTCCTTCCCGCCCGGACAAGCCGTTCGCCAGCCCGACAAGGCTGTTCTGGCGGGGACGGGCGCAAGGAGGGAATTAGAGGCAAAGCTGAGCTTAGCGCTGGGAGGTACTCCTCAACTTATTGAGAATTTACCTATTCCCTATGGCGACCCCAAAACCGATGTCTCGCCAATCTCTTTTCCAGTATTAATGATTACGATGTCTGCACCGTGGCCGACATCATCCTGCCCAACAGTGATAACCCTGTCCCCCTCTTTAAGCCCGGTTAATACTTCTACATTATTACCTTTCCTGAAGCCTAGTATAATCTTTGTTTTAAACGCCTTGGTTTCTACACCAAAACCAACATCCTTAATCTGCAATATCAGGTCGTCCTGACTATTATAGAAAGACACTGTTTTGAATATATTGCCTGTCTCTTTACCAAGAGCACCATCAGCTTCTATCGTAATACGGTATAGTGATTTATCTTCATAGCTTCCGGAAATGTCTACAATCTTTCCTCTCAGTGTAGAATCCACTCTGTTTAAAGAGGATTCTTCTATGGTTTTTTTTTGTTCACATACAACACTGTCACCAATAGCCAATCCTTCCAACCCGTCCGAACTCATAACCATTACAACAAAATCTCTTGCAACAAATACCTCATCGGATTCTGCTTCCAGGATCAGCGCCTTCTTTGGTATTATCAAAGCATCCTGGTGTTGTCCCACAATCGTAAAAACAGAGACAAACATCCCCGGTCTCAGCACACCACCCGTTAAGCCTTCCATTTCAATTGTAGCCTTTACCGTGCCGCTTTCAGGGTCAACAACAGGGCTTACCATCTTTACTTTTCCCATGAATTCAATTTCTGGCAGGAATTCTGAAACGATTCTGGCCGTTTGACCTTCTACTACCTTGTTAACATCTTTCTCCGGTATATATATCCTTGCCAGTATTGGATCAAAATCTGCTATCTTAAACACCATCTGGTCTTTTTCGATGTTATAGCCCTCCTCGATATTCCTTTCAACAATAACACCATCAATGGGAGACTCGATTGTAGTATATTCATATTCCAATTGCTTTCTTTCGAGTTCTACCGATGCAATTTCAAATTGGAATTTCTTGTCTTCGAACTCCTCCTTGCTGATAATAGCATTCTTGAAATTGTCCAAAGAACTTTTATAAACCCTTTCAGCGTTCTCCTTTTTTAACTTTGCTTCCCTTAGCGCTAGTAACGCCTCTTCGTCATCGAGCTTCGCAAGCGGTCTGCCTGATTCTACGTAATCACCTTCTTCCGCCAATATTTCTAGTACAATACCGGAAGTCTTTGCTGCCACATCAACCTTCCTCTCGGGTTCAAGTGTACAATTATTAACTAAAAATATCTCAATATTGCTCCTTTCAACCCTTACTGCTTCAACAGGCACAGCCTCATAATCTTTCCTATCGTTTCCGGAATATGCGCTATGTGTCTTTTCGCTCTCTTTGCCTGTTCTTAAATCATTTAACCTTGAGCCAAAGGAGGTTTTTGGATATTTCTTGAAATCTTTAGGATAGCTATCAGGTGTAACCTGCCAGATAGTTAACTTCAAGACCAGAAAAGTTACCGCCACAATAACTAGACAGATAAGACAAATCCTTATAACGAGATTAGATTTCATAATTCCCTGATTTTTCTTCCAGATTGATGGCAAAAGTAAAGAAGAAGCTCTTTTGATTGGAGATTGGAGAGAGCGCAGGGTTAACTTCCCTTGCACCCGCTGTCAAGAAAATAATGGAACGCTGAATTTGTTAAGCGCCATCCATCCGGCTTCCAGGCAAACATCTGAAGAATTGGCACGCTCAGTAATCAAATAGTCTCAATTTCCAGGGTGTACTTGCCTTCTTTGGATTCGATATTAACTTTGTACTTCATCCCCATCTCTAGAAACTCCTGGATACCCATGGTTATTTCGCTGCCGCTTAAGAGCTTCTCATTATCTTTATCAGCAACACGGTCGTCAACGTGGCTTTCGCCTTTAATGTCGTCGTCATAAACGTTAGCCGGGTGGTGTTTGTCCTCCTTATACAGTCCGCATTGCTTCAACGAATCTGAACCCCGATGCGATCTGAACCAATAACCCTCATAAGTATTTCCCATTTCTCTCTCCTTTCCTTAATTGTTTTCTTATCTAGCCATTTTCTGATATAATAAACCGAGCAAATGTGAGTGTAAAGAAAATAAATTAACATATCTTTCAGTATCCGAGAATGCGATATTTATAAATATTTGGAGACCACTATGAAGAAGTATGAAAAGATTCGTAGAAAACTCATTATCAAACGAGATGAGATCAAGGGACGTCTTGACAAGATCGATAAGGATATATTACATACCAGTGGAGCTCCAAGCCCTGACTCCGGAGAACAGGCAATAGAACGCGAAAACGATGATGTACTTGAGGCCCTGGGCGGTATTGCGCGTTCAGAATTGGAGCAAATAAGTACGGCGCTTGAGCGTATTGAGCGAAATGAATATGGAATCTGTGCGGTATGTAAAAACCCCATATCCGCAGAAAGACTCGAGGCAATTCCGTTCACAGATCACTGTATTGACTGTGCGGAGTGAGACAAATTGTGAAATAACCTATTTATAGGAATTTCTAATTTATATGTATAAGGAATTTCAATGTTGACACAAATAATGTAAGGGCGTACCCGCCTGCCCGACTCGTCTTTCCCGTCCGAAGAAATTTGACGGACAGGCAGGCGGGAAGCAAATCCACATTTATTATCCGCAACAAGTTGGAAATGCTTCCAAATGAAATGGAAGGTTACTATGAACGTACACGAACTTGCAGGCAAACCAGCTCCACACGAGATTCTGGTCAATATTCCGCAACTCATATCCGCTTACTATGTCCATAAACCCGATACAGACAATCCGCATAATATGGTCTCTTTCGGCACCTCCGGGCACAGAGGTTCTTCATTTAAAAACTCTTTTAATGAGGACCATGTCCTTGCCATCTGCCAGGCCATTTGTGAACTGAAGAAATCCAGAAATATTAGCGGCCCGCTTTACGTGGGCATGGATACCCACGCCCTGTCCGAAGCAGCGTTTGCCACGGCTATCGAAGTCTTTGCCGCCAATGACGTAGACATCATGATTCAAACAGGAAACGGTTATACCCCCACACCAGTCATTTCCCACGCGATTCTAACATACAATAAAGATAGAACGGCCGGGTTTGCTGACGGGGTAGTCATAACTCCATCCCACAATCCGCCGGAAGACGGAGGCTTCAAATACAACCCCACAACAGGCGGACCTGCAGACACTGAAACTACCAGTATTATACAGGACCGCGCCAACGAAATACTTATGCACGGCCTGAAGGACGTAAAGCGGATGCCACTTGCACAAGCGCTAAGGAACGATACTACACACGAACACGATTATGTCGCTCCGTACGTAAAGGACCTGAAAAATATTATAGACATGAATGCCATCACATCCGCCGGACTCAAGATCGGGGTTGATCCTATGGGTGGAGCAGGCGTGTATTACTGGAACCCCATCGCCGAAGAATACGGTCTGGATATAAACATAGTGAACAAATATGTAGACCCCACATTTTCGTTTATGACGGTTGACAAAGATGGGAAGATTCGCATGGATTGCTCTTCGCCTTATGCCATGGCAGGTCTCATAGGTCTCAAGGATAAATTTGATATCGCCTTTGGAAACGATCCTGATTATGACCGCCACGGTATCGTTACCGGAAGCACCGGCCTCTTGAACCCAAACCATTACCTTGCAGTGGCAGTCTGGTATCTTTTTCAAAATCGCCCTGACTGGCCAAAAGACGCCGCCGTGGGCAAGACACTTGTTTCAAGTTCCATGATCGACCGTGTCGCCGCACACCTGGGACGTAAGCTTTGCGAGGTGCCGGTAGGCTTTAAGTGGTTTGTGGACGGACTTATTGACGGCTCGTACGGCTTTGGCGGGGAAGAGAGTGCGGGGGCATCTTTTTTGAGAAAACCGGGGACAGTATGGACCACTGATAAGGATGGAATTATCCTCAACCTTCTTGCTGCCGAGATCACGGCTGTGACACAACGCGACCCTGGCGAGCACTATAAGGAGTTACAAAATCAATTCGGCAATCCTGTTTACGAACGCATTGATGCGCCTGCAAGCCAGGAACAAAAGGCAGTATTGGGAAAACTCACTCCCGACATGATTGACGCAAAAGAATTAGCAGGAGAAAGCATCATCGCCAAGCTCACCCACGCACCCGGCAACAACGCAGCTATAGGAGGGTTGAAGGTTGTTACGGAAAACGGCTGGTTCGCAGCCAGGCCGTCAGGCACAGAAGATATTTACAAAATATATGCGGAGAGCTTCAAAGGTATGGAACACCTCAGAAAGATTCAGGACGAGGCGCAGGCGATAGTAACTACTGCATTTAAGACAGCAGGTTTATAGCACGCGTTCAAGAAGAATCGAGTAAGAAACAAGGATGTTGAAGAGTTCTTTAGAGTTCTAAACCAGTAGCAATCTCTCTGAGTCGTAGACTCTACGAGTCAGAGACCAGTTGAGCCAAAAATCAAACAGCTTTATACTCGATGGATAAGAAAAAACTGGCGGTTATTCACATTGTTAAAAAGGAATTATCCTTGAGTGATGACGAGTACCGGAATATTCTTGAACGAATCACCGGTGTTCAATCCGCAAAGGATTTGACCGACAATCAGTTTCATAAACTGATGCGTTATTTTGTCAGAACCCGCCATTATCGGGCCACAAACAAAGGAATAACCCTGCGGCAGAAATATTATCTGCGGCAGTTGAAAGAGAAACTTCAGTGGGATGACGCCCATTTTCAGAATTATATGCACAAATATTTTCATAACCGAGAGCTAAAGACCTATACCAAACATGACGCCAGCAATCTGATTGTTGCATTACAGGCGATCTTGAAAGGCCTCGGCACGTAAACCGGAAAACCGATTGACACCATAAGTAATTACTTGACTTCTTAGCTGGTATTTTCAGACAGGCTTTAGTTATGGCAAGGATTGATTTATATTATGATTTGTCCCCGTCCCCGCCAGAATGATTGTCGGGCTGGCTAACGGATTCATCCGGGCGGGCGACTCTTAGTTTGGCGGGGCCTGCCCGACGAGCCTTCTCGCCCGAACGTACCATTCGGTACGGGCAGGTTGGCGGGAATCTGGTATCATAGATAGACATGATGGATCAAGTTACTTGTAATCTTGAAAGATTCAACCCTGAATAGTTCTATTTAGCGTTTAATGATCTTATGATTTCTCTAAAACTTTCTAATCCAGCTTCCAAATTTTCAATAATATCATTTGCCAACACATCAGGGTCGGGCAGGTTGTCAAGGTCGGCAAGGGATTTATCTTTTAACCAGGTGATGTCTAAACTTGTTTTGTCTCTTGCAATGATTTCATCATAAATAAACTTTCTCCAACGTCCTTCCGGATTGGTTTCTGCATTAAATGTTTCTTTGCG
>ERZ1292630.2637-Hain-H41-02um-R3-2637-length-16352-cov-9_pt1 | contig 16352 bp, 16 predicted proteins | sample MGYA00564408_ERZ1292630 | MGnify/ENA primary metagenome ERZ1292630 (study PRJEB36523, sample SAMEA6512641) | groundwater metagenome | collected 2019-01-08 | study: AquaDiva: Metagenomics assemblies of 32 groundwater samples | reverse complement strand
GAAGCAACGTGCAAGGGGGCAACATTTGTTGCCCCCTTTTTACTATTTTTGGCGGAGAGGGGGAGATTCGAACTCCCGAGAGGTTTTAACCCCTACTCGCTTTCCAAGCGAGCGCACTAGGCCACTATGCGACCCCTCCAGTCCACGTACTTTATCAGAAAGAACTTTTTTTTGCACGAATCAAAAGTTTATTTTCTTTTTCTTTATAAAAAGTATTGATTCATAATTTTACCTGAGGTACAATGAGTACAATTATTAATAATTAATTTGACATCAACATGGAAGAACAAAATTTTGAGAACCAAGGACAAAATCAAAACCAAGCTGTTGCCCCGATAAAAAAGAGCAGTATGGCAAAGAAAATTTACACACTGATTCTTCTCGGTGTAATTATTATCTTCGCTTCGTACTTTGCTTATAGCAACTACGTCATAAAGCCAGAAGTGACAACAGCGCCTAAGGCATCCGTCTTTGATGATAAATTCTTTGGCGTATTTCTCGATACGGGAGATATCTATTTCGGAAAACTTTCTAATAAAGAATCTTCGTTTGTTACGGTTGATGATGCATTCTACTTGCGTGTAACGGAAAATACAGAAAAAGATAAAAACGGGAAGCCTCTAGGTGCGCCACAGCTCAACTTAATTAAGCTCGGCACCGAGATGCATAAGCCAACCGGAAAGATTGAAATTCAAAGGACCCACATCGTTTCAATTCAGGAACTTTCAGCCGACTCAGAGGTTATCAAATTGATGGTGGCAAATAAATAATCATTGCTCTACGTCGCCAATAAAAAAACCGCATTAAGCGGTTTTTTTTATTTATTTCCACCGCATGCTTCAGAAGCCCATAGTCCTTGTGCTCCACGCTCTGCTTCATTTTGAGCTTGATTGAATTCTGTTTGATAACGATAGGGAAGGTGATAGGTGTATTCATATCCGTAACCACTTTCAATTAGGATTTTATTTACAAGGGTTCCATCAGCGAGAAATACATAACGAAGGAGGCGGCCGTATTTGTCACGGTCGCCTTGTGTCGCGTCGAGCTCTAAACGGACCGACTGTTCGCTCAAAGTATTTTTGAGGAAGAGCGATGCTTCTTTGCCGAAACACTGGACTGTGCGCCTCGGATCGACGCTCTCAGGGGTATTCACACCTATCAAGCGCACTCGTTCTTCGAGAGCATTCATTTTGACGATGATTGTATCACCGTCAACGACGCGTACGACAGGATATAAAATTTCGTGAGTTAGGACTTTTTGAGTTTTGGGGACTACTTCTTCATCAACAGTAGAGGCAGATACTTCAAGGCGTGGAATGGGTGTTTCCTCCGCCTGCTTTTGGAGGAATACGATACTTCCTGATGTTCCAAGGACAAGAAGTACGAGGAGGGTAAGGTTTTTCTTCATACAATAAGTATACCGTGGAGAGCGGGCGATAACCACACGAGCGCCCATCTTTTGCAACACTTGCAAAAATTGTCACATTCTGGTAAAGTCTCGTCTATATGAAGAAAGAAATTCACCCAAAATATTTCGTTGAATCCAAGGTAAAATGCTCATGCGGACAGGCTTTCTCTGTTGGCTCGACCATTCCCGAGATCAATATTGATATCTGTAGCTCTTGCCACCCATTTTTCACTGGAGAGGAAAAGACCATCGACACCGCAGGACGCGTAGAACGTTTCAAGAAGCGCCAGGCTGCTTCAAAGAAGTAACGGCTCAAAAAGAAAACCCACACATATTCGTCGTGGGTTTTCTTTTTGCGCGATAAACCATGACCATTGATCTTGAGATATTCAAAACAAATCACAAAACGCGCTATCTCGCGGGAGAGTATGAGCGCCTACTTGCCGAGGAGACAAGCGTGAAGTCGATGATTGAGAGCGATCCGAGCATGTCCGAGCTCGGCGAAGGAGAGCTTGAATCTCTGCATGCGCAGATGACCGCTCTTGAAACTCAAATGCAGGCTATTGTCGACGCAGACAAAGAAGAAGTAGAAGTGCCGAAAGAAATTATTTTAGAAGTTCGCGCAGGCGCGGGAGGCGGGGAGGCGGCGATTTTCGCGCAGGACCTCGCCATCATGTACGAGCACTTTGCAGAAAAAAGAGGTTGGGAGTTTAGCAAGCTCGATGTCTCTCAAAGCGAAGTCGGAGGATATAAAGAGGCGTCGTTCGGCATCAAAGGTAAAGACGTTTACGATACGCTTCGCTTTGAAACAGGCGTGCATCGCGTACAGCGCGTGCCCGCTACAGAAAAATCAGGGCGTATCCATACGTCGACAGCGTCCGTCGTTGTACTTCCCATTTATACGGAAAAACATTTTTCCATAAATCCCGCAGACCTTGAAATGGAATTCTCTCGCTCGGGTGGCGCTGGTGGACAAAACGTGAACAAGGTTGAGACTGCGGTCCGCATCATTCACAAACCTACCGGTCTTGCGGTGCGCTGTACTTCAGAAAGAAGCCAACTCAAAAACCGCGAGAAGGCGATGTCGATGCTTATGGCAAAGCTCGAGGATATTGACCGAGCAAAAAAAGAAAGTGATGTTTCGCTCGACCGTAAAAATCAGATTGGGACGGGAGACCGCTCAGAAAAGATCCGCACCTACAATGTTCTCCAAGACCGTGTGACCGACCATCGCATCAAGCAATCATGGAGCAATATCGAAAAGATCTTCGCAGGGAACATCGACCCCATCCTCGACGCCTGTCGAGCGGGAACGGTGGGGGATGCGGAGGATAGCGAGTAAGTATTGGATACATCATCAAAAAACAAACTATTGACAAAATACGAACAGATGTGGTAGTGTAGCAAAAGTTAAAGATAGTAGTCCTTTGCGAAGTTTCGGGTGGTGGTTTTACAAGCAAATGTTTTTCTTTCTCCTTACTAACCACCACCCACCCGTTTGCTGATGTGATTGTTTAAATTATCTTGTCTTTCTTACTGGGATCTACTTTCACATCAGCACCTTCTTCTGGAGGGAGTTTTATCTAGCTATGTTTTTCTTGTTTCAATGTAACTCTCTCCAGAACCTTGTTTGTGGATTCATAGCAATTTGTTCGTTCTTTAGAATGATTATCCACAAACCCCGAAGCGCTTGCGCTTCGGGTTCCTCTTAAAGTATTGGTGTCAGACTTATTCTAGACACGAATATTTCAAGAGGGATGTCCCTCATCTGTTCCTTGTGAACTTAATATCACAACCGTAGCTCTTGCTTTATGCCGGAGCTTTATTTTCAAAACCTAGGGAGGTTTCAATGAACGCAGTGCAAAGCAGTAATGTTATTCCGCTCGTCGGGACGACACTAGCCCGCATCATTTCGGTGATTCATCGTGTTAAGAAAACAGCCGATGGCGAGGAGCATCCAACGCTCGTTGCCATTATGGAACCTGACGGAACGTTCAATCGCTTCGACCTCGCCACAGAACGTGAAGAGTTTGACTTCATCACGGCAGATGGAAAGTTCGCGGACATTGGTCTGCGTTCTGGCGACACTGTCATTACCACGCTCGGTGGTTCTGGTGATCGTCTATCGTTTGCTATGTCGCGGATGCTTCAAGAAGTCGGCGGAGTGCTTCACCGCATTCCAAGTTTCCATTTGAAGAACTTCAAGGAGACCCCCGCATTTGCGGAGCTCGATGAAGATATGCGCGATGATGTCATGCTCCTCCATGCAATGTGGGGAAGTGTGCCGAAAAACTTCTTCGAGTGTCGTATTCGTGATCGTGAGATCATTCGCATTTCCGAGCTCTATCGCGCCTTCAAGGACGCGCAACAAGAACGGATGAAATGCGCAAATCGTTTGCGCGCTCGTCTCATTGGGAGTCTCTTCCTTTCCGAGGAAGGGAAGTATCCTGAAGGCAAGATCGAAGATTGGTTCGATGCACAAAAAGCAAATGATCCAATCTTCCTGTCTCTTGAGAAGGAAGAGAAAACGGCGAAGTTGCAACTTGAAAAAGCCCTGAAGATGACGCGCATTGCGGAGTTGTTCGACGCTATTCAAGGATGCGGTCCGTCCATTATCGGTGGGCTCATTTGCTCCATCGGCGATATTCGGCGCTTCTCAGGTCCTGAAAAGTTAGCCTCATATCTTTTGGGGCTGAGTATGCTTGCCGAGACAGGGAAATTCCCCCGTGCACGGCGTGGCATTCGTACCAACTGGAACAGGGCAGGACGTCAGACTCTATTCTTGTTGTCAGACCAGTTTAATCGTCGGCCGGATAGTGAGTGGGGAAAGAAGCTTCGCGAAAACAAAGGATACTACCGCGCTAAGCACCCAAACACACTCCTCGTTGAAAAGAAGGGGGTTGAGGAAACAGGTCGTGAGTTCATCCTTGAACCTGGCTTATGCGAAAGAAAAGGCAACAAGTACCAAGTATTCGATGCCGACGGCGTGATCATTGAAGAAGTTCGTGGCACGCAACGTTATTACGACGGGCACATTCATCGTATGGCGGTCTGGAAGACTTTGCGGGAGTTTGTACATTTCCTCTATCACACATGGACTGAGTTTGAAAAAGCTGAGTATGTGCCGGTCGAGAAGAAAGCGCGCGCAAAAAAAGTTGCTTGAGTTGTGATGTTTCGGGTGGTGGTTTCCAAACAACTTGTTTTTCTCAAGAATAATTAACCACCACCCACCTTTTTGTGAGGATTTTAAGAAAAAGTGTTTTTCTCTCGGCGGTCTAATCCTCGCAACGCCAAGCGGGTTTGTCCTCGGACAAGTCTGCTTGGCATCTTTATTTTGCACTCGTGTGCTCATCTATACGAGTTCAAATTGAGATTTTGTTCTTTGATTTTCGGGTGGTGGCTTTACAAGCAATTGTTTTTCTTCTCTGTCACTAACCACCACCCACCCGTTTGCTGATGTGATTGTTCTAATTTTGTTGTTTCTCTTTCGAATTGATACTTTCACATCAGCGCCTTCTTCTGGAGGGAATTTCTCGATAGGTGTTTTTCTTTAAGTTAATTATTCCCCCAGAACCTTTCAATAGACGACCTGTATCTACGGGGTCGTCTTTTCTCTTTAAAACACCAGGTAAACCCCTTGCCTTTTTAGGGTATAACTGGTAGACTCTGTCTCTATAACAAGAAATAAGAAGATAAGGCCATGAGTGTCTTCTTGTGCTTTTTAAACAATTAAAACCTGGCCAATTAATATCATAATGACTAAAACAGTAGAGAATCAAGGACTTATCACCGAAATGTTCGCCGCAGGAGCGCATTTCGGTTATTCACGTTCACGCAGACACCCTTCTACCAAGCAGTTTATCTTCGGCACCAAGAATGGTGTTGAGATCCTCGACCTTGAGAAGACAAGTGTTGAACTTGAGCGCGCAAAGGAATACATCAAGTCGCTCGCAAAGGGCGGTAAGCAAATTCTCTTCGTAGGAACAAAGAACGAAGGTAAGAAAGCTCTTGAAGACGGCGCACTCTCTATTGATATGCCATACGTTGCAGAACGATGGGTTGGAGGTGTACTTACGAATTTCTCCGAGATCAAAAAGCGTATTGCACTTCTTGAAGATCTTCGCGCAAAGCGTGAGAACGGAGAGCTTGCTGTTTATACAAAGAAAGAGCGTCTCCTTATCGACAAAGACATCGAGCGCCTTGAGAGAAATTTCTCAGGTTTGGTTACAATGAAAGAGATCCCTGTAGCACTTTTCATCCTCGACCCACGCAAAGAATCAATCGCTGTTAAAGAAGCACAGTTCTTGAAGATTCCTATTATTGCACTCGCAAACTCTGACTGTAATTTGAAAGAAGTTGACTTCCCAATTCCTGGCAATGATAGCTCGGTGTCGAGTATTTCATTTTTCATCAACCACATCACCGAAGCGTTCAAAGCAGGTCGCGCTGTTTAATACGGCATATTCGCCCTGCTCGAGGTTTTGTTCAAGATTAGCATAATCTTTATTCATAACCTTTGAAATATAATTCATTAACTTATAACCATGGTAGTAACTACTGAACAAATCAAAGAATTGCGCGACATGACGGGAATCTCTGTCATGCAATGCAAAAAGGCTCTTGAAGAGGCAGGTGGCGACAAAGAAAAGGCTCTCGCCATTCTTCGTAAGAAATCAAGCGATATCGCCGCAAAGAAGGGCGACCGCGAGCTTGGTGCGGGGGTTGTTCAGTCGTATATCCATAGCAACAAGACTATTGGCACACTCATCGAACTTGCATGCGAAACTGACTTCGTTGCACGCAACGAGGAGTTCGTAGCGCTTGCTCGCGAGATAGCGATGCATATTACCGCTACCAATCCCGAGTATGTCGACGAGACGAGCATTACCGAGGATGCGCGCGCTAAGGCAGTAGAACTTTTCAAGAAGGAAGTTGAGGAATCTGGAAAGAGCGCTGACATCAAGAAAAAGATGATGGAAGGGAAGCTCGCTTCGTACTTCGGAGAAAAGACGCTCCTTGCACAGCCGTTCGTCAAGAACCCCGATATTACGATAAAGCAACTCATCGACGCGGGGGTTCAAAAGTTCGGTGAAAAGATCGTGGTGTCTCGTTTTGTGCGGTTCTCGGTAGGAAAGTAGTTCATGAATGGCATCTAGGTGCGTTTAAACCTATGACTATCATTATCACATTATTTTATATCTCGCTCGCGATCATCGTTCTCATAATCGTGCGCAAGGTCGTTGTTATTCACCCCCTCAAATTTACACTTATTGAGGGGGTAGAGAAAGAGTTGCATGGGAAATTTTATGAGAAAATGCATGAAGCGTGGCGCACGGTCAATGAGAACTATCTGATGCGTATCAGATCCTTCGCGATAACGCTTTTCTATACGCTGGTTCATAAGGTGCTGCAGCTCTTGCTTATCGTGGGAAAAAAGTTTAAGGTGTATCATGACCGATGGTATGATATGGTGAAAGGGAAGGGTGTAATCAAGAAAAAAGGTTCAGTATCTTTTTTTCTTCGTGAAATCTCTGAACACAAAAAGCAATCGGCGGAGGAGAAATAACATTGCAATCTACCTGTCTTAGTAGGCCCAAAAAAGATTCATGGTGTAGTAGTATGAATGAGTTTTAAAATTAAATAGATGCCGCCTTAGCTGTTTTGGTAGGCTTAGGGAATTAAATTGTGTGATAGAATAAAAAAATATAGATGCCGTCTTAGCTGTCTTGGTAGGCCCAAGGAGCTACAGAATATGATAGGATGAAATTGGTTTAAAATTTAATGCCGCCTTAGCTCAGTTGGTAGAGCAACACTTTTGTAAAGTGAAGGTCCCCGGTTCGAATCTGGGAGGCGGCTCCAAAAAAACGAAGTTGTTTTGAGACGCCTCAGAGAAACATATACCCGTCAAGCCATTTGGTTCGAGGGGGGTTTATGTGTATGATAGACACATGATAGAAACTAATGAAAACGGGGGCCAAAAAGGACATTTGCACCCCGTGACGCAAGTTCTTCGTGAGGTTGTAGATTCATTCGTAGCAATGGGTTTTGAGGTGGCTGATGGTCCCGAGGTCGAGAGCGAACACTATAATTTCGATGCGCTCAATGTCCCCAAGGATCACCCTGCGCGCGACATGCAAGACACATTTTGGGTAAAGGACGTTCCACAAACAGTTCTTCGCACCCATACATCATCAGTACAAATACGCTATATGGAAGCACACGAAGCTCCATTCAAAATTATTGTACCCGGAAAAGTGTTTCGTTATGAAGCGACAGACGCGACACATGAGACACAATTTTATCAGATTGAAGGCCTTGTGGTTGGTCCTGACATTACGCTCGCGCACTTGAAACACACGCTCTATGAATTTTACAAACGTTTATATGGGAACGATGTAAAGATTCGCATGCGCCCAAGCTATTTTCCATTCGTTGAGCCAGGAGTTGAGATCGACATCTCGTGCATGAAGTGCGGTGGCTCCGGGTGCAATGTCTGCAAACAAACTGGATTCATTGAGGTCATGGGCGCGGGCATGGTGCATCCCAATGTTTTGAGGTCCGCCAACATCGACCCGCGGAAGTTCAAAGGGTTCGCATTTGGTGGTGGCATCGACCGCATGGTGATGCTCAAATATGGTATTGATGATATTCGTCTCGTGTATTCAGGCGACCTTCGTCTGGTCAATCAATTTTAATATGAACATTCCTATTTCTTACAGTTGGCTTCGTTCACATTTTGATCAGGATATCCCAAGTCCTGAAGAGATTTCGACACTTTTCATGGAGCGTCTCTGTGAGGTTGAAGGTATAGAAAAAAAGAACAATGACATTATTTTTGATCTCAAGATTATGCCCGATCGTGGACATGATTTACTTTGTCACAACGGCATCGCGCGTGAAATATCAGTAATTGCAAGTATTCCGATCAAGACACTCCAAACATTCAAAGGTAGTATTTCAAATGTTGCTAAGCTCAATATTTCTGTTTCAGATAACAACCTCTGCCCGCGCTACATGGGTCGTGTTATTGAAAATGTAAAGGTTGGTGAGTCGCCTTCGTGGCTTCGGGAACGCCTTTTGTCCGTGGGGCAGAGGAGTATCAACAATGTAGTGGATATTACAAATTTTGTGATGCTTGAGCTAGGGCAGCCAATGCACGCATTTGATATGACGAAACTTATTAAAGAAGACGACGGAATAACAACAATTTTCGTGCGAAGCGCAAAAGATGGTGAAAAAATAACAACGCTCGACGGGAAAGATATTGTGCTCACGCCAGAGACCCTCGTCATTGCGGACGGGAAACAAGCACTTGCTATCGCAGGCGTAAAAGGGGGTAAAGATGCTGGTGTAGATGAAACGACCACGAGCATTGTTCTCGAATCCGCAAATTTCAATGCTGTGCAAACAAGAAAAACTTCTCAGCGCGTAGGCATCCGTACAGATTCCTCGAAGAGATTTGAACACGATATTTCTCCAGCACTTGCTGAGGACGCGATGGATCTCGCGACAGCGCTCCTTGTTGAACTGTGTCCTGACGCAAAGGTTGGTGAAGTGGTCGATATAAAGACGCGCGAGATCAAACACTACAAAGTTGGATTTGCAGTTTCAGAAATAAATTCTATTTTAGGAACGACGTTGAATGAAAAAGATATCAATGAGCTCCTCGGCAGGGTTGGGTTTGTTTATGATATTGTACTTGATTCAGAAGCGCAGATCGTGGCTATGGCACAGACATTGATTGGCAAGTCATACAAATATGGCGCGAGCGTGCAATATGATTCACAGTATGCGTTCGACTGCTCGTCACTCACCTCGTACCTCTTTGTAGAAGCAGGCGTCGCGATTCCGCGCATGACGGTCGATCAGCTTGTGTTTGGCAAAGAAATTTCACAAGATGAAATGAAAGCAGGTGATCTTATTTTTTCAAACAGCGGTGTCGATAAGATACATTATGAGAGCATTGAGTGGATGAAAGGAACGAAGGTGCCAGAAGGTGTAGACCACGTCGGGCTCTATCTCGGTGACGGCAAAGTAATTCACGCATCGCGTTACAACAAAGAAGGTGTCGCTGTTGAAAATTTGAAAGAAAGCGAACGGTTTAAAAATATTGTGGGCGTGCGTCGCATAGAGTTCCCCCATGAACCCCGCTTCGTAGTAACAATCCCGCATGTGCGACTCGACCTTCGCATCAAGGAAGACATGGCAGAGGAGCTGGGACGTATTTATGGCTACGGAGCGATTTTGGATGAAAATCTTCCTCACATGGCATTCACTCCGCACCCTCTCAAAGCTTATTACGATGCGAACATTATTCGGGATACACTTGTATCACGCGGTTTTTCAGAAGTGTACACGTATTCATTTCAAAATGAAGGGATGTTTGCTGTGGCGAATCCCATCGCTGAAGACAAAGGTTTTTTGCGCAAAGATCTTGCGACGGGGCTCTCGCAGTCGCTCGTGCTTAACACACGCAACGCACCTCTCCTCGGGCAAGACGATATAAAAATATTTGAGATTGGTAAAGTGTTCCCTGGCGTTATGGTTGAAAAACTTTCATGCGCTATCGGCATAGAACTCACTAAAGCAGGAAAGAAGAAAGATGCGCTCACGCGAACGGCTCTTGAAGAAGCTGTTCAGGTTGTCAGCAAAGTTCTCGGCGTCGAGATAGCGGGGACGTATACCAAAAACACGTTTGAGTTTGACCTCGATGTGCTCCTCGAAAAATTACCTCTGCTAGAAGTCGGCGCGCCGTTCAAGGCTGTATCGGTGCGTTATGAAAAACCTTCTGTGTATCCGTTTATGCTTCGCGATATTGCGATGTGGGCGAAGGTCGGAGCTTCTCAAGATGAAATTCTTTCTATTATTCGTACTGAAGGGGGAGCGCTCCTTGTGCGCGACAGACTGTTTGACGTATTTACAAAAGATTTTGATGGTATTTCAAAAACCTCTTACGCATTCAACCTTGTTTTTCAATCGTATGAAAAAACGCTCTCCGACGATGAGGTAAATGAAGTGATGAAGCGTATCACTGATAAACTTTCAGCGCATGGACTCGAAGTACGGTAACATGCTCTTTAATATCCCGTATTATTCTCAGCATCGGGATGTTCGAGACCCTCTGTGGCAAAAGCGCGCCTGTGGCGTTGCATGCTTGAAAATGCTCATAGAGACGAGTGGGGTTGAAACGCCACCACTTGATGAAATGATACTTGAGGGAGTAGCGCTTGGTGCATATTCTGAACATGGGTGGACTCACGAAGGGCTCATTTCACTCGGAGCCACATACGGTGGAGCGTTCGCGCGAAAAGAGTTCAAAAGTAAAGATGCAGACGAGGAAGAAGCTATTCGATTAAACAAAGAGGGAATCGATATGATTTTAAGCGAGTTAAAAGAAGGGCGTCCTATTATCGTTTCCGCAATAAAGAATTTTGAGCTGCGTGATAAGTTTCACCTCGTGCTCATCGTTGGCGTAGAAACTGAAGACGGAGCTATCAAGGGTTTTTACTACCACGATCCTGATCATGATACGGAAGAAGATGGAGCATATCAATTTGTCTCTTTTGAGATATTTATGGACACATGGCGTCGAATGGCGATATTTATTAAGGAATAAAAAACCCTCGGAGATTAATCCGAGGGTTCGCAGAAGCACAGAGCTCTTTAAGCTGATTCCGCCATCTTGAACTCATTTTCCCAGTGTTTCAAGACGCCATTTTTGAAAGAAGATCTGAATAAAAAATCAGCGACTCCTTTGATATACAGCGTGACGCAGATACCGTCATTTTTGAAATTAATGAACGGCTTACCTGCTTGGTGAGCCGAGAGTTCAGATTCCTGCAACGCCTTAAAGAACTCAGTTAACTCTGTCGTGTTTGGAAGAATTCCTTGTGCAATGAGGATTCCCGTTTGATTTGTTCCCATTTCTCGATCTCCTTGATTTGAAATAATCACCTGAAACTTATCTGATTGACCTAATAATATGATACACTATATTCATATAAATGTCAACCTTTTTTCCGTTAGCAAAAAGGAATAAATTTTGGTATACTATTCATACATTATAGATGCCTTTAGTTAGGCACCTATTCATTTTATGGCAAAAAAAACAGAAAAAGGAGATAGTTACGGAGCCGAGGATATCGTCGTTTTGGAGGGGCTTGAGCCGGTGCGCAAGCGTCCTGGCATGTACATCGGCTCTACGGGGCCCGAAGGCCTTCACCATCTCATTTGGGAAATCTTTGACAACTCACGCGATGAAGCGATGGGTGGTTTTGCGGATCATATTGAGGTCGTTCTTCTTCCAGGAAACCGTGTGCGTGTCGTCGACAACGGTCGCGGTATACCAGTCGGTATCCACCCAAAGACCAAAGTCTCTGCACTCGAGACTATTATGACCACACTCCATGCGGGAGGAAAATTTGAAGGCACGAGTTACAAAGTTTCTGGAGGACTTCACGGCGTTGGTGCATCAGTAGTAAACGCACTTTCTGTATTCACCAAAGTAGAAGTGCATCAGGACGGTGGCGTGCACATGCAGGAGTACGAGCGCGGGAAGAGAAAGGCTCTCGTCAAGAAAGTAGGCACATCAAAGTTTCGCGGAACTGTTGTGACTTTCGAGCCAGACACAGAGATATTCAAAGAGATGGGATGGAATTGGCACCAGATTGTAGGGCACCTTCGTCAACAGGCATACCTTGTTCGTGCTCTCCACATTACGATCATTGATGCTCGTGAGTATGAGGGCAAGCTCGATCTAGATAACAAAGTATATCTCGAAGATTTCGGTCTTGAAGTTCCGTCAATGTCATTTTACTTTGATGGTGGTTTAGTTTCGCTCGTTCGTTTTTATAATCAACACCAGAAGCCCGTACATAAGAACATTTGTCATGCTGAGAAAGAAGTGGATGGCGTGCAGGTAGAAGTCGCGATTCAGTACATCGACGACATCGCTTCGCGCGAGCTCGCATTTGCAAACAACACTTACAATGTCGACGGTGGTACACACGTGACTGGTTTCCGTACCGCACTCACGAGGAAGCTCAATGAGTACGCGCGAAAGAATAATTTTATAAAGGAAGCGGACGAGAACTTTACTGCGGACGACGTGCGCGAGGGACTTACCTCGGCGATCTCTGTCAAAATGCGCGAGATACAGTTTGAAGGACAAACCAAAGGCAAGCTTGGTAGTGTGGAGGCGCGCGGAGCTGTCGAGAAGGTATTCGGCGAAGCGTTGGGCATGTTCCTCGAAGAAAATCCAGACGATGCACGTTCAATCATAAACAAGGTCATCCTCGCGCTTCGCGCTCGCAAAGCCGCAAAAGCAGCAAAAGAAAGCGTCCTCCGTAAGGGCGCGCTTGAAGGGCTCACGCTTCCTGGGAAACTCGCAGACTGCCAGACCTCAAAAGCAGAGGAGTCTGAAATCTTTATTGTTGAGGGAGAGTCCGCGGGTGGTTCTTCAAAACAGGGTCGCGACCGCCGCACTCAGGCTATCCTTCCCCTCAAAGGAAAGATTTTGAACGTCGAACGTGCTCGGCTCGACAAGATGCTCGCATCGATAGAGATCCGTTCTCTCGTAATCGCGATGGGATGCGGTATTGGGGACGTATTCGACATCACGAAACTCCGTTATCACAAGATTATCATCGCAACCGACGCAGACGTCGACGGTGCGCACATCCGTACACTTATTCTCACACTCTTCTATCGTTATTTCCGTGCTGTGATTGAGGGCGGATACATTTATATTGCACAGCCTCCACTTTACAAAATAAAGAAAGGCAAAGAGGTCAAATACGTTTATAGTGAAGAAGAAAAGATTGCGTACCTTGGCAAGGATATCAGCATGCTTGAAGTCGTCGAGGGGGCAGAAGATGGAGGGGAAGAGGAAGCTGAAGAAGGTTCCGAGGAAGAAGAGACAAAAGGCAAGAAGCGCGAGGCAAAGATCTCGATCCAGCGCTACAAGGGTCTCGGAGAAATGAACCCCGAGGAACTTTGGGAAACTACGATGAATCCTGTGAGTCGTGTTCTCAAGCAGGTTATGATCGAAGACGCTGTTGATGCAGATCGTGCAATCAATGTTCTCATGGGTGATGAAGTTGCGCCCCGCAAGTCATTTATCCAGTCAAATGCGAAGATGGCGAATATTGATGTTTAGTTATTAGAGCGTATACTGTACAGCATGAATACAAAATATGTTATTATTCTTGTGGTCTTGGTTCTTGCAATCTACGGAGCTTTTTCTTTAGGAAAGAAATCCGTAGTAGCGCCTGAGGCTTCAATAGATTCACAAGTGAAAAGTGAATTACCAGGAACGACAACCATTCCGCAATAAAAAGAATGTTGGTTTTAAGAGAATGGGACGAAATAGTTTTTTTATATAATATAAATAAATAATCTTATGAAAATAATTGGTATCGCATTAGTTTTTGTTGGTGTTGTTGCCCTTTTGAAGGACATGGGCTTTATCGTTGATTTTGGATGGAATACAGTGTGGCCACTACTCCTGATTATCCTTGGTTTGGGTTTGAAATACATGGGTCACCATGGAAGAGGTTCTTGTGGTTCATGTAAAGGTGGTTCGTGTGACAGTGAGAACACATGTTCTTCGTGCGGTGGGTCAGAATGCGGTTCTTGCAAGAAATAATTTCTAGACAACAAAAAAGTACAAAATACAAAGGACCACCCAAGGGCGGTCCTTTGTATTTTGTACTTTTTTGTTGTCTACCAAATTTCTTTTGAGAAGATTTCTTTTTGAGTAAGTGTTATAAATTCTGAAAGTAATAGGGCCTCTGTGTGCGCGCCATCTCGACGTTCTGAAGTTATGGTGCCAGCTTCGACCTCCTTATCGCCGAGAACAAGAATATAAGGAACCTTTTCCATTTTTGCTACGCGGATGCGTTTGCCGAGACTTTCGTTGTTGTCATCAAGCTGGGCACGGATACCTATGTCAGCGAGTTTCTTTGTTATGCTTCGCGCGTAGTCCGCATGCTTCTCGCTGATAGGTAGAACTTTTACTTGCACAGGAGAGAGCCAAAGAGGGAAGTTGCCTGCGACGTGCTCAATGAGAGTTGAGATGAAGCGTTCGAGGGAACCCATAATCGCACAGTGGATCATAACCACATTGTTTTTTTCACCCTTTTCATTCGTGTATTCAAGGCCGAAATTTGCAGGCATATTGAAATCAAGCTGAATCGTTGCAACTTGAAGCGTTCTTCCGATGGAGTCCTTGGTGATAAAATCTATTTTTGGTCCGTACATCGCAGCTTCGCCCTTACCGTCTATATAATTTTCCACACCGCGTTTTTTCATCAAAGCAACAAGAGCACTTTCTGATTTTTGCCAGACTTCCTTCGTTCCAATATATTTTTGCTCGAACTCTTCGGGGTCATGACGCGAGAGGCGAATTTGCATTTCTTTGAATCCAAATGTTTTATAGAAGCTATCAATCATATCCCAAATTGCGAATACTTCTTCCTCGATTTGATTTTCTCTACAAAATACGTGAGCATCATCTTGAGTTATAGATAGAACGCGGGAAAGTCCTGAGAGTTCGCCAGATTGTTCATCGCGGTAGACCATGGTTGTCTCACAGTATCGCTGTGGCATGTCACGATAACTTCTTTGGAATGCCGCAAAGATCTGAGTATGATGAGGGCAATTCATAGGCTTCATAGCGTACAAATGCTTCTCACGTGTTTCAATCTTGAAGAGCTCTTCGGCAAATTTTTTCCAATGACCCGATGTCTCATAGAGATCCTTTTTCGTGATATGAGGAATGGTAACTTTTTGATATCCTCGTGTTTTGCGTAGCTCCCACACATAATCATTAAGGAGTTCGCGAATAAGTGTTCCGTGTGGAGTCCAGAGAGGGAGCCCAGGCCCAACTAGGTCAGAAAATATAAAAAGACCAAGCTCCTTGCCAAGTTTTCGGTGGTCGCGTTTTTTTGCTTCTTCTTGCTGTTTGATGTAAGCATCAAGGTCAGCGCCATTTTCAAAGGCAAGTCCGTAGATACGAGTGAGCATCGGATTCTTTTCGTCTCCGCGCCAGTAAGCACCCGCGGTATGGGTAATCGCAAATGCGTCGGGGTCGATTTCTTTCGTGGTCTCAATGTGGCCTCCTTTGCAGAGGTCGGTAAAGGTACCCGTCGTGTAGAGGGTGAGCTTCTTGCCCTCTTTTGAAAACTCATTCAAGAGTTCTGTTTTGTATGGCTGATTTGCGAACATCGTTCGCGCCTCCTCGACAGCGACTTCGCGCCCTTTAAAGGGGATAGCCTTGTTGATCATTTTCTTCATCGCTTTTTGGAAACCCTTGAGGTCTTCGGGAGTAGGAGTATAGCCATTCGAAAATTCAAAATCATAGTAGAATCCGTTGTCGATAACGGGCCCGATGCCGAGCTTTGCGCCAGGGTCTTTTTCAAGCACAGCGATAGCAAGCAGGTGGGCTAGCGAATGGCGAAGATTGTGGAGTTTATCATTTGGTTGCATGGTCGTATTCTAACATTTTTTGAGTATTTTCAAAGGAGTAAAATTCTTTCAGGGGCTATTGACAAAAGTTGTGAAAAAGGCTACTATTAACATTGGACTGAATTCACACGAAACTTGTATCAATCATAAATGGAGGTTCTCATGCTTAGAGGAATATTTGCCCCACGTCCGATTACGGTGGCCAACACAATTTTTGGCTGGTCATTCCTGTTTGTAGTGTCTACGTTCGGAGGAATTGCTTCGCTTCTCACGAAGAGTTCCATCAGCCCAAGCAAGCACACCTCAAGGCATGGATGTACTCAGTTTCATAAAAGATTCGGCTGATAGTTCGAATCTCCAAACAAAACGGCGTGTCTTTCGAGACACGCCGTTTTCCTTTTTTATAATTCTTTTACTCTTTCTACGATAAGTGATTTTTCTCCGTTTCGTTCGGATATTTTTCCCTTTACTTTCACGC
>ERZ1292630.2635-Hain-H41-02um-R3-2635-length-16369-cov-9_pt1 | contig 16369 bp, 7 predicted proteins | sample MGYA00564408_ERZ1292630 | MGnify/ENA primary metagenome ERZ1292630 (study PRJEB36523, sample SAMEA6512641) | groundwater metagenome | collected 2019-01-08 | study: AquaDiva: Metagenomics assemblies of 32 groundwater samples | reverse complement strand
CTTAAGTATACCCATGAAAATGGTTTTTGCAATCGGATGCCACCTTTCTTTGAACTGAACGAAATCCCTCCGGTCCCAGCAGAACAAAAGTCCTTCTGGTCCCAACTGCTTGGTGGCGGTTAAAAGCCCTCCCTCCACACCGGCGGACCCCAAAACAATGCAATTCTCGCTGCGCTGGCTGCTGCGCCTGTCGCTCGCCGGCGCCCACCGGCATGTCTTGTCGTACCGGTCGCCGTCGTTCCACGGTGGTGACGCCGTCATTCCACTGGGCGGCCTTGGCGCCGGAGGAGTACGAGGCGGCGGCGTAGCGGGCGGCGTGCTTTTCCCTTTGTCGTCCGCGGCCGTTGTCGCGGCGACAAGTGATGGCGGCGGCCGTCTCCTTCGTCTGCCACGAGCCGCATGCGACGGCCCTGGCATCGTCCGGGGGGTTGGTCTCCTCGTTGCCGAGCACACCCACCGCCAGCATCTTCGCTTCCTGGCGTCGTCGTCGTCATCGTCCGCCGAGGCCACGGCACGGCGACGGACGACCCACCTCCACAAAGCGTCGAAGAAGAACGCTGCCGCCTCTCCGCGAAAGGTGGGGCGAACCAAAGGGGGGGCGGGAAAAAAAGTGAAAAAAGCTGCCTCGTCCCTTTCTCGTCTGGTGCAGGCAGGTACCAAGAGCGCCACCCGAGAACCACTTTATAATGCGACCGCGTCACCAGGCTCCTGCGAGGATGGGAGCGCGACGGGAGATGTCAAGGACGCCGGCGCCGCCGCCGTTTTGCGCCTTTCCACTGCGTTGGCTAGTGACGGCGGGAGTCGCTGTCAGCTGCTCGACGCTCGACCGTGCATGCTGCCCTTGGAGCGCCGTTCCTGGTGGGCCTGCGGGGTGGCCGCCGCCGCCGCCTCAATCTTCGATGATGGAGAGGCCCAGGGGTCACCGGCGGGTGCCGTCACGCTATGTCAAGCGTACGGTCACTCCGTCGACGACGCGCGGCGGGCAGCGGCTGCCTTTTTCCTACGCCGGGCTGTTTGGCTGACCAGGTCGCCGACGAGAAACGAGGAGCAACCGTCGCCCCATCGGCAGGCTGATCGCGGTGCCGCCCAGCTGCCGCACGTTGTTTTCCTCCCTGCGGCTGATGAGCGATCTGCGACGCCCTCTCGTCAGCTAGGTCGCGCATCGAATCCGCAGCGCTGGTGCGACGTGGTCGCGTGGGGTGGACGGAACGTCCTAGATCGCCTGATGGATGAGCTCGCGCTGGCGCTGAACGCGTCGGGTGGGGGGGTGTTGTCGGCCCTGCTGGCGGCCCCTGCTGGTGCTCGGTGCATCGTCGCTGGACCGTTCCTTCGCCTCTCGCGGCGTCGTGCCGTCGCGACGCCTTCGCAGGAGCAGGTCGATATCGCGGTGGTCGTGTTGATGCGCGTCCCCAGGAAGAGCGCCAGTGACGGCAACCTGAACGATCGGCCTAGTGGGCGGCCGGCGGGGCATTGCCGTGCGGCCACCAGAAAGCCTCTCGCAACGCTCCCCGTGGGTCGTTCTTCCTTCGAAGACGAAGAGCGACTGTTGGTCAATGTGAGCGTACCGGCACAGTTGCCACACGATCAGCTCGTTGACGAAGAGGGGCTGAGGGCCTCATCTTCCGCCGCTGCTTCGTCATCGCCCTCGCCGTCGTCGTCGTCCGCTCCGCGCGGCGTGGTCGGGGCGGTGTTGCATCACCTGCGGGCGCTTCTGGTGGGCGCCGGCGTGGACCTTCGTTCTTTCGACCGTGAGAGCCTCTGCCTATGGAACGATGCCGGACTGAGCTCAGCGATCACGAGTTTGTCCGCTGCCCAAAGCGACGCGGGTCGCTTATCTGAGCACCCCGTGGGTCATGACAGCGTTCCCCAGCCGCCGACCAAAAACAGTTTCTCCCGAATCAACGTCCATGCCATGAGCTGGTCGTCCGCTGCGAAGCCACCACCACCACCGCCGGGGTGGTTCGAAGGGTCTCGAGAGACCGCCGCCGGCCTGGCGGATTGGCGTCCGTCAACGCTGCAATGCGATGATAATGACGGAGGAGGGGATGACGCCGCTGGGATATTCGCGGCACCCGTGGCGACGGATTCATCGACCGTGGTGGAACGATCATCGGATTTCCGGATGGACGGCGACCTCTCCATACCACCCGCACCGCGCGCGAGGCCACCCCCTAGGGCCGAAACGGCCTCGGCGCCGCCCGTGGCGACGGCTCTCGAACCGCAAGTATTGCTTTCGTCGTTACTGAATCGCGCGCTTGGCGTGAATGCGGACATCACGGTCGACGACGTGTCGGAGCTGTTATGGCAACACCGCGCCGCGGGCGCCATGCGTATTTTTCGAGCACAGGTTCGGCTACGTACAGCGACCGTCGTGTGCGACGGCCTCCTAGTCAATGCCGTCAGCGCGGATCCTCACGTCGACGACAGGAGTCAAGCGGAGGACTTCATCCCTCTTGCCGAGGGGCATGGTCCCACCAAGCGTCTCGCCGTTCGCGCCGCTTGCGCGATGGCGTTGCGTGCCAATTTCCCCTCCGAATATGCCCGCATGCGCCATTTGCCAGGGTTTGCACTTTCCCGCCTGCTATCACTTGGTGCTCCGAAAACAGTTCCGTCGCGCGTCAACGATTCCGCAGCGGCTCCAGTACCGACGCCACGACCTCCGCCGACCATTCTTCCCGTCACCGCCCGGCAAGCGCTGCAGCATCTGATCGACGTTGCGACACGTTGGAGTGGCGAAGCCGTCAAGAAGGCCGGCGGCATAGCTCCCGTCGAGTTCAATTCAGCGGCGGGGGCGACGACATCGCCGAAAGGTATTCCCGCGTCATTTCAAGTCGAGGAAACCCTTCTCCCTCCGCTGCGTGGCACCACCGTGGTTCACCGTTGGCGGGCAACCGTCTCCGTCAGGGTCACATACCCCGCGACCGCGAAATCGGAGAAACCCGAGGAGACCCCATCCCCTTCCCCTTGTTATATCGCGTGCGCACCCACGAAGTCTCTGGCCACGCAGCGCGCGTGCGCCCGAGCGGTGCTTGGTCAATTTTCCGCTGCATGCATCGAGCAGCATTTAAGCCCCGGGATGCCCGAAAAGCTCCGCGGTGATGTTGCCGCAGCGGCCGAATGGGACTCCCAGGATGCGACCAAGAGTGGGACCGTAGGACTGATCGGCGCGGCAACAACTACGGCAGTTGACGCTTTGCGCGCAGAAATGACCCTTCCAGCAACGACCGCCAATGTGGACACCGCCAGTATCGACACGGCTCCTCCTCCTTCTGGCCATCCACAACGACCACGGGCAGCGACGTCGGTGAGCAGTCTGACGGCATCGTCCTACCTGGCACGGCTCCGCCACGATGTGCACCGCCGATATCATGAACGGATGGAGCAGCAGCGTGGGGTTCGACACGACGTGACGTGGACGGCGGTGCCAGGCGGCGACGCCGGCTCCTCCTACAGGGCGGATGGCCTCGTGAGCGTCGTCGTTACCGCGACGGAGCACGCGACTCGAACGGCTGTTTTTTCTGCGACAGGGAAAGGGCATTGCGCGTTGGCAGCCGAAGTGAAGGCGTACGAGGCGGCATTTGACGCGCTCCAGTCGCCTGGCGTCCGCGATGCGCTTCCTTACAGGTTGCCGCCGGACTTGGTCCTCGACGCCTCGGATCCGTGGACAACGCTCAAGCTGCTATGTCGAGCGGTTTATGCCGTGGATTGCCACGTCGCCGCCTCATGTGAGGCGAGTGGGGATGGAGACAGGTGGCGTGTTGTGCTTCAACGTTCCGGCTCGCCAGACTGTCAACTGGGTCAATCTTTCGCTGGAGTTGGTTTTTCTGTCGCAACAGGAAACGTGCCTCCTTTCGCGCCTCCTGCATCCGTTACTATCGACGTGTTGCGCGAAAATTTCTCCGATGTTGTGGATGCCGACGCGTTTTTCGCCCCGCTGCTGACCTCCATAGATGTCAAAACGGGAGGCATGAGAACCTGTTTGCAGTTGTCGCCCCCCGTCGTAGCGATCAAGACAACAGTCGGGGGGGTGACGCTACCCGCTCTGCACGACGGGGGTCCTCGTCCGGACGCGAGCGCCACGATGTTCATCGCGTGCCTCGACATCCCGCCGTCCGAATCCCCCCCCGGTCCGTTGCGATTCCCGATCGATCTCGCCCACACCGTGGTACCCCTTCGAAGTGGTACGGTGAAAGCGGTCAATGTGGAGTCGGCCCGCGTCGCCAGAAATATCAGCGTAAGCTTTAAAAACGAGTCTGGGTTTTTCGAGGCCTGGATGAGCGTCGCCGACCGGCTGCGTGACTCCGCACGTCACCAAAGCGCCGTGGCCAGTCTGACCCAGTTGCTGAAGGACTGCTTGGGCGGTGACGACAAGGACGCGCTGGTCGGTGTCAACGCCACGGATGCGGCAGCGTGGGCCTTGTCGCGTATGCTGCTCTACGTGTTCGGCATTCAGGTGGTGTTCGTCGTGGGTCAGCTTCACCACGTAGCGGCCACGGAACTGGGCTTGACGGGTGAAGAAGGTGACGCCAGCAACCCCGGTAGCTGGAAGGCAACCATCCTACTCGAGCTGCCCTCCGTCCACGGCCGGTCGATGCCCCATGCACCTCCGCTTGTGTTACCCGAGTCGCCCCAGCAACTGCTACCTCCAATTGCGATCCGCACGTTGGACCTGGCGACTCTGAGCACCAAGCGACTGCAGGATATCACGACTTTCTCGTCGGCGTCACGTCTCACGGAGCACCAAGCGCCCGTGGTTCTGCCGCCCTCAGTCTTCGGCGACTGCGACGATTCCCCGGACTCTACAGCGGCAGGCTGGACAGGCGCCCCCGCGGCCCCACAGGCCGAGGCGCTGACCTTTCCGCGATACATCTACTGCGACCGTGTGCTTGTATCTCGCCCAACCAAGCGACACGCCATCAACGCGGCAGCGGTCGCGTGGGTAAGGGCAATGCTGCTGGCACCGACGCCCATCCGCTCCGTGGCCGACGGGGAGAAAGGAGGAGTGGGGCCGTCTGAAACGGCGACGTTGGTGCGCCGGATCGTATCCGACGCTCTTGTGTTTCGCCAGGCACTACTTGACGCACCGCTTCTTCTTGGCTCTTCCGCAGCGGCGTTTGACTCTAGGGGTGATGTCGCCGCGGCGACGAGATTGCACCGGCCGCTGCAGACGAACGGCGACCGCGACGTCATGAATCGCTCGCCGAACGTCTTCGACCTGGAGCGTCGTGGTCGCGAGGAGGACAGCCACGCGATCAAAGCCATCGTGGATCGCGCTCGACCTCCGAAGTCGATGCGCCCACGGAGCGTGCGTCGTCTTGTGGATCGCCTAAACCCCCCAGGGCCGCGGCGGCTCGCCGAATCGGATGACTCGATGGTTCGTTCATCGACGTCCCTTACCGAAACCGAGGATCCTCTCGTCGCGCTTCTTCGTGCCGTGCTACTCGCTCATGGTGGCTGGCTATTAAGGTTAAAGGAGACGAGGTCGACGCTTCACGGCTTCACCGTGGAGGTGTTCGCGCTCCCACAAATCGGTGGCGAAGGCCCACCGGCTGACGCAACTCCGCGTCAACGAAACGACGACGATGGCATTTTGGAGGAGGCCGAGGAGGATGCAACGCATCACGTTGCTCCTGACGGTAAGGCCCCCTCGCGTGTGGTGGCTCGACCTGACTTCACTCGGGAAGTGGGCCTGGCGGTGGCGTCGCATTTGGAGCTCCGCAAAGCTCGCCGGCTCGCTTGCTACCAGGTATTGCAGTCTCGCTACGACGAGGAGCTAGTAGCCAGTCTCGAAAAGGACCCGAGTCTTCTGGACGGGCTGCTTTGACATTTTTAAGTAGCGCACCGCCGTCGGCGGGCCTAGAGAGAGAACATTCACCGTTTGCCGACGTCCACTGGTGCTGTGAATCGTTGCCGTGAATGAAACTGCTTTGTTTGTTCCATCGCCGAGGTATGGTCCAATCTCAGGGCTCTATTCCTTTTCTTCCCCGTCTCCGTCGGGCAAATCGACTGCCATATCTCAATGTCGTTTAGCCCTACTGCCGCTGCGCCATCGCCTTCGAGCACTGCCGCGCTGCGCGGTCGAAGTGTGAAGGAGCGCGTTTACGATTTCGCTGACGTCGTGATGGATCGTACCATCGGCCGATACCAAACCGTTCAACTCGCGGACCCACGTCGGATGCCCGACTTTCTTGCGGCCTGTCGCCGCGACGTCGCCGAGATGATTCTCGCGGAGCGAGGCAGTTGGTCGGCCGCAGCCGCCCGCGGAGGCCCTTCGGAGGGAGGGGCCGACGGTACGGACGATGACGCTGAGGAGGAGCCCATGGCGCAGGCGCAACGCCAGATTGAAGAGCAGCAGTCACTCATCGAGGCGATGGGAGACCAACTTGGCATCCGAGAAAGCAAGGAGCTCGCCTTCCGCTCCATCGCGAGCGACGTGATTCGTGACAACACCCGCCAGCTGCACCAACTCGAGGTGTTGCGCGGCGTGATTGGCAAACGGGACGCCATGCTCAACGACCAGCGAAAAAACTATTTTCGAGAGTTGTTGCATCTGCGCGAAATAATCCGGCAATGGCAAACCCGAGGTGGGTGCAGCCTCGGCGACGCCGTTATGCAAAACTGGAATCAGGATGACTTAGCCCGTAGCATCGCTGAAGAACAGATGGCCCAAATGGAAGCCATTCGCACGGAGGAGCGTGCGCAGGCGCAGCGCGACTTGGAGAGCTGTGAGGCAAAAGGGGCCAAGATTCAGGAGGAGCTGCGTCTCCGGATCGCTCAGCTCGAAGCCCGGATTATCGCCATGACCGTCGCCGTCACGCGGCACGACGTGGACGTTCAGGTGGAGGGCAGCGATTTCGGCCCCGTGCCAACCTATGGGGGAGAGGTCCATCCGTCTGCCAAGGTCGACGCGGCGGCAATGACGGTCATGACCGCCGCCGACATCCGTTTGCTGGAGGAGTCGCCGCTCCATTCGCCACCCGAAGACACCACCCCGCCCGTGTCGGGCGGCAGAAAGCACCGGCAAGGCGGCGGTTCCGCGCGACACTCGCCAAGGCAGCCGACAGACGGTCCGCAGCAAATAATCATCGAGGACCGAGCCGCCGACGCACAACTTCAATCGGACATGGCCACGCTCCGCCGAGAGTTGACGAAGCAGCGCGATCAGCTCACCGCACTGCGGAAGGAAATGGAGCGCAAAGACACCGAACTGGCCACGGCCGAACGGCGCCGTCTCGAGGACACGGGCAAGCTTCGACAGCTGGAGGCTCACTGGAAGCACCGACTGCAGCAAGAGCTGTTGGAGAAGGAGAAGCTCCTCGACGCGAAGAGGAAAGAGCTTACTCAGTTGCAAGAGGAAACGGGACGGTGGTTCAACCAGTACCGGGCCACGCTTCCCTCCGACCAGGCCCCCGTCAACTACGCGACCCTGCGCCGAATGAACCAAGCGGTGGAAAACGCAGAAGAAATGGAGTCGACCTATCGCCTCTTGTCTTGGGAGATGGTGGTCCGCGATCTCCGGCGCCGGCAAGTGCTCGAGGATCTGCACCTGGAGAGCGAGGCGGCCGAAGTCACAAGGGACATCCCTCGCCTGCGGAAGCTGCAACTTCTCATGGACTCCGTGGCACACGCGCTATGGGATAGGTGTCAACGCCTGAAGCAGCAGCGCATGTTGGCTCGCGCTGAGGCGAATCGCCTTTGGGACGTCGTGTTGTATCTCGCCCGCTCCGTCATGCATGCGAGTGACCCCGTTGGGCCGCCGCCACGGTACTACTCGGGTACGTCGCCCGATTCGGGAAGCTTGGACGATCCTTTCACGTCGCCGCAGCTCCCGGGATCGCGAATGTCGCGAATGTCGCGACCGCAGCAACTGAGGCAGATCATGCTCATGTACTCGGCCAAGCGGCTGGACGAGGCTCATGAGGGACTCATCCCGACGCGTGGGCCGCTTGCCGCGGCCAGCCACGCGGTGCCGAGTTCACTGCAGTCACCCCGCGGAATCGTCTTAGCGTCCGCCCTGTCTGGGGGTGTGCCTGCGGAATCACCTCAACGGAGAGGTGGTGGTGGTGGGGCCGCCGCGTTGGGCACGGCAGTAGTCATCTCGCGTCCTCCTAGTGCACCGACGCTGCCGCGCAATCGCGTCGCCGGTAGCGCTGTCACTCGACCCGGTTCGGCGACGGCAGCTCACTCGTCTCCGTTTCTGACGGCGGCCGTCGCAGGTGCCGAACAGGGCGCCCCGAAGACCGCGCTGGTCGCGTCCGCGGCCCTTGCCAACATTTTCAGTCCGGCGAAGCTCCGCCACCTGAACCCGCAGCAGCGACGAGGCGAGTTGCTGAAGCTCATGAGGTGCGACCAGGACCAGCTGCACATCAGCCGCCAAAAGCACGTCGATGACATCTACAAGAGCCGCATGAATCGGGGCCTGCCGCCTCAAACGCTGGACTCGGGTTTGCACATGCAGCGACTACTGGGGCGCTGCGAGTCGACGGCAGGAGAATAGGTGACGTGGAACGCACGTTCCTGTGATCTTGACTTCTTGTACACATGTCACAAAAGAATCTCTCCTCTCTCTCTTCTTCGGCGTTGGTTCTCACAGTCCGTTTTTTAGAGCGAGAGAGCGCACGCGGCCGGATGAACAGCGCAAAGTGAACTTGTCAACACGCGGCGTTCGACGAGCAGTTGACATCTTTTCATTGTCACGACAATAAACCAATAGAAAGGAAAGGGGGGAATTTTTATTCTGCTGAATCTTCTTGGACAACTCTGTGGGATGTCCATCGATATTCACGCAAAAGTTCTGCGTGGTGGGCACGCGCGTCCGTTCCAGTTGGGACGTCTCGCCGCGGTGGTGCATCGTACGGATGTTCTAGAGTTGGCCACCACGCAACCATTGAAAGCGTTCTTGGCCGTGTACGACGACATCCACGCGGCGCTCCTGGCGGACAGCCAGTCGAACCTTGGCCTTGATAACGATCGGCTTCCGTATGTGAAAGAAATGATGGACACGAACTGCAAGGGCGGGAAGTACAACCGTGGGCTGAGCGTCGTTGAAATCGCTCTCGAAATCGCACGCGCGCTACGACCCACCGGATCCCCGGCGGAGTTGTCGCGCTTGGTGCACGACGCATCTGTCTGCGGCTGGGCCATCGAGTTCATGCAGGCGCACTTCCTGGTGTTAGACGACATTATGGACGGTAGCGAGATGCGCCGAGGGAATCCTTGTTGGTACCGCTTCCCGGGCGTCACGACGCCGGTCGCTATCAACGACGGGCTCATTCTCATGGCATGGGTCACGCGCATGCTCGAAATATTCCTCTCCGACCGCGAGAATCATGCGCAGCTGTTCCGCATGCTACATGATGTGCACATGAAAACTTGCATGGGTCAGTTCTACGACACCACGTCGATGATCGATAGCACCCTGCTGCGACCTCGTATTCCGCAAGTGGTCACCACGTCTTACCGCGATTACACGGTGAAGAATTATGGTCTCATCGCCCGGTTTAAGACATCCTACTACACGTACCATCTTTCGTTTCTTTTCGGACTCGCCATTGGAGGCGCCACTGGCATGGTGTCCGCGACCGACGTGGAACAACTCGCGCTCACCGTGGGTGAGTACTTTCAAATTCAGGACGACTTTCTAGACTGCTTCGGCACACCGGAACAGATTGGCAAGATCGGCACCGACATTGAGGACCGCAAGTGCTGCTGGCTGGCCGCAACATTCCAGGAAATTGCGTCCGCGGAGCAAAAGGCTGTTTTCGCCGCGAACTACGGGTACCACGACTCGGTCAAAGTCGCCCGCATCAAGGCGCTTTACGAGGAGGTACACTTGAAGCAACGTTTTGCGGAATACGAGGCAGCCGCGGTCGAAGCGACGGAGGTTCTCCTCGGCGCCATTTCGCGGCAGTGCCCATCCTTCGAGGCGGGCGCGAGAAAGCTGTGGAACCGCACGTACAAGAGATCGAAATAGTTCGCGGAGAGAGGGGGGGTCGGAACCGTGCAAACGCTATCCACCAGCTTCGCGTATCGGTAACGTACGCATGCAAACGATGACTGCTATCTACTTACGAAAACCCCTCTTCTCATTGATAGATAGAAAGACATGGCATTCCCTCCTGTAAATCTTCTTCTGTGTGCTCCGGAGAGGAAGGGCCTAACGATGAGGCCGAGATGAGGTTCGGTGGTGTGGATGAGGGGGGTCGATTCGGCTTCGACCATCGCGTCGATATGGATACGCAACCATCGACACCGGGATCGAACACTGCCTCGGCTTAATTCTTTCATCTCCCTTCCGCGCATACCAGTCCTTCCTTCCCCCTTAATTAATTTACGGCGTCTGTGCTAAGCCCATTGCGGCAAGTTATCGAATTCGATGTCGCGACGCGTCAGCACTGCCGCCTCAGTTCGCGTCGACCACCCGTTGCCGCCCCTGTGGCGGGAGGTCACGGTGTTCGAGCCGCATGCTCCAGTGCCCTCATGGAGGAACAGGGGGCGTCCGTCCACACCTGGCGATGTGCACGTGCCACTCGTAGGGCCCCCTGGCGTTGAAGCGGGCTCCAACGCGTACGGTGGGACGGCGATGAGGGCAGCACGACGACGATCCGACGACACAAAAGCATCGAAGTCGAAGGAGAACATTGCTCCCCGGAACAGTGGTGGCTTCGACGGCGACCTGGCGGAGGGGGCCACCCCACCTCCACCACCTCCTCCGAATCGCTACGTCACATCGCGGTACACCGTGTGGTCGTTTCTGCCTCTGAATCTGTTGCATCACTTCAGCTATCCGCTGAACGTCTACTATCTCATCTATGGCACGCTGTTGACCATTCCCGGGCTATCGCCGCTACCCTGGTTCGTCATTCTGCTCCCCTTCAGCATTTCCTTGATCGTCGCGATGTGCCGAGACGGACGCGATGACTATTTGCGGCATCTGGCTGACGACGCCATCAACCGCCGCCCCTTCGCGTGCTATCATGTCGAACGGTGGGGCAACGGTAGGACGACCACCCCCGCCACTGGCAGCCGGTCGCCGTCCCCCGGATTCGCGAGCAGCCCGTCGCCGTATGCAGCCGACTCCACCGTGGTGGAAGGAGGAGACGGAGGCGGTGCGGCGTCTCCACCGCTGGGTCCGCTTTCTCGCATGCTGTCACAGGACATCGCTCCCGGCAACGTGCTCCTGCTCCCAGGCGGCATGGATGCCCCGTGCGACGTGATTCCCATCGCCAGTTCGGATCCCGCGGGCACGTGCGTCGTGGACACCAGTAACATTGATGGGGAGAGTCGACCGCAGATTCGGCGCTGCCTCCTGCAGTGGCCGCTTCGGCTCGCGGACCGCGGGACATCTCCAACCGCCGATGACGCTGGCACACCCGCCTCCCAGACAGCCCCGACTGTGGACGACGAGGAAGTTGGTGCGTCGCCGTCCACGTTCAACAGGGCACTCTTTCATGGCTTCCTTGTGGGCGCCGTGAACGATGTCGATCCGTGGATTTTGTCCCGGCCGCTGACCCGCGCCGTCCGGCTTCTCGCGCCAGGACTCAAGGGCGCCACCATTCGATGCGAGCCGCCGACGAGCGTCTTGGGCCGCTTTCACGGCGTGGCGTTAATGCCGCACGTGGCGAAGATATTCGACGAGGGGGAGCCACCAAGCGTGACCACCCGGCAGCCGGGGTCCTCGTCGCCCATGACCTCGCGGTACCTGCTGAGGCAGGAGCACCGTGCCGCAGGGAGGGCTCCACCAGAATCCAGTTCGCATCGGGGGGACGAGTCCGATCGACGAGATGATCGGCAGTCCGCGGAGGACTCCGCCGCCGTGCTCGATGCATCGCCGCCAGCGCCACCAAGGTTTCCCCTCGAAGCCGACTGCCTCATTGTCGGTGGCTCGCGGATCTCGATGACGACCACATGGGTCTTGGTCGTCGCGGTGTACACCGGAGACGACACGAAACTCTTCTGCAATCGTCTGCCTACTACTATTAAGCGATCGCAGCACGACATCCGCTTCTCCACCTACTCATTGCGGCAATTTCTCGCCGCGGTGATTCTCACCACGTTTCTTGCGTTGATGCATTTATTCTACGCGTGGGATGTCGAGCGAACTCACTTTTATTTGCGTAGCGATGCGGCGATGTCGTCTGGAGGGGGGGAAGCGTTTGGTCCCGCGGCGTGGCAGCGATTTAGCTTTATCTACGTCCGCTTCTTGCTCTTGTTCGGCGCGCTCGTGCCCCTCTCGGCGAAAATTCTTGTGGACTCTGCGAAGTGGTACTTCGGTCACATCATCGACGTCGATGACAAGTACTACGACGACGGCAGTCGTAGTCGCCCATCCGGTAGTCCCAACGCGATTTTGAAACCAACAACGACTACGAATGGTGGGTGCCAAACTGCCCAGAACGACGCCACTGCCACACCGCCACAAGGGAACCTTTCTAAGGGAGGTGCGGAAGGCGAAGATGTAGCTGCGGCCACGACCACACGGTCGTTTCTTTCCACGATGGCGTCCATACGCGACGGCATGGCATCGATGCGAGATCGCAGCGAAGGGCAGCAGCAGCAGCGAGGCAGCGGCGCTATTCAAAGTTCCACGAGTCCATCTCGCTACCGCGTGAATTCCACGGCCGTTGTCGAAGACCTTGGCGAGATAAGATATCTCATCTCCGACAAGACTGGGACACTCACGCGAAACGAATTGTTGTTGCACAGTGTTTACTGTTGCGGGATGCTCTTTTCCAGCGGCTTTATAGGCAGCGGCGGCGGCGACACTGGTGCCGATGCTTCTTCCTGTTTGACCCGCAGCGCTCCACTGGCGAGTCTGATTCCTGGCTCGGAAGACCCTTCGGTCTCGGCTATCGCGAACAGAGCTGACCGCTGGCTACTCGCGTACGCGTGCGCGATGTGCAACACATGCGTCCCTTTCGGCGCCGACGTGTGGAATCAAGGGTCTCGACACCACGAGCTCGCATAACGAGTCAGGCAGCACCCAGCTGTCGCCCAGGGCGACCAACCCCGGGACGCCGCGGACCGCTCCCGCGACGACGTGCGACGTCTGCGTACGGAACGACGGCAACGAATTGCGGCCGTCTCCGTCGATGAAGTTGCACTGTTGGAGGCGGCGGCCGACGAATGGGGCGTTTACTTGACGGCTCGAACGCAATTCGATTGCCATCTGTATTTCCCTCGTTTCGGGAAACACGAGCGATTTGAGATCCTGGCGGTGCTCCCGTTCACATCGACCAGGCGGCGGATGAGCGTCGTGCTTCGCGGAGCGTTTCACGCGACAACCGCGGCGCATGCACATGACGATGACGCCGCCGCCCACCGCGATGGAACCGAAGAAGACGACGTCATTCGCATCTTCACGAAGGGGTCGGATGATGTAGTGATGCCGCTGCTACGATCCTCCCGCGTTCGCGAAATGACGACCCTCGTGGAGCGCGAGCGGGGGGGTGAAAGCGACGACGCCGGCAGTTCCGACGACAACGGTGGCGACGTGGGCGGAGAGGCGGCGTCGCAGGTTATGGCGACAATGTGCGATCGATTCGCGGATGAGGCCTGCTTGCGTACGATGCTCGTGGCGACGAGACTGGTCAGTATCGCGGAGTGGAACGCCTTCTCGGCGACGATGGAGCACGCGAACATGGTTGGTGAGGGGACCGCCGATGGAGACAACAGCTCGCCGGAAGAGGGCGTCATTCGGCGAGCTGCCGCGGAGCAAACCGCCTTCGCCCTCCTCGAGCGAAACTTACGGCCACTGGGTGTGTTGGGTATCGAGGATGCCCTCGCCGATGGCGTTGCGGAAGCGATCGCCACCTTGAAGGCGGCTAACATTCGCGTCTGGATGATGACGGGTGACAAACTGGAAACCGCCGTGCGCGTGGCGAAAGCGGCCGGCATCATTCCCTCTCCGGTGGTGCGAGCTGGAGGGACAAGCAACGGCAGCGTCACCGTCCTCTGCATCACGGGGGAGCGCCGCCATCCGGCGACCGCCGCGCAACCGCAGCTCACCTTCGAGCAATTAGTTCGACAACAACTGACGGAGGTGGCGTCTGTCCAAGCCGCCAGCGCCGCCACCCATGCCCACGAAAGGGAACGCCGACGAGCGTCGGCCGCGGCGGGGGAAGCAGCGGCCATCGACATGACGCCGTTGCTCGAGAAGGCCGGTGGTATGGTGCGGCGCCAAACCACCGCGGTGGTCGTTTCCGGGAAGGCACTCCATGCCATCGCGAATGAATCGCGCGGGTTATTTGCCGAATTTCTCCACATCTTGGCCGCCGCGGACGCGGTGCTTGGAGTTAGGGTCAGTCCCGATCAGAAAGCGTACATGGTGTCGTGCATCACGGGCGGACACAGTCTTCGCCATGGCAATCCTTTTCACGTGATGCTGCCTCCAGAGGACGTCTCAGACATAACGTCGTCGCCGCGTGCGACACGGCCCGGGTGGACTCGCTGGTTCCACGCGTCCACGTACCCCATCTTCCAGCACGCCGCGGTGGTCGAAAAAACGTCGCCGGTGACAGCGGCGATTGGCGATGGCACGAATGACGTCCGCATGCTGCTCACCGCCAACGTCGGGATCGGGGTCGCGGGATCGGAAGGCAAGGAAGCGGAGCGCGTCGCCGATTTCGCCGTTCTCCGCTTCGTCGACATTGTCGACTTGATCCTTTATCATGGGCACATGACGACACTGCGCGCCGGGGGTCTGTGTAATTTTACCCTGTATCGGTCGTGCGCCATGGGATTGTGTCAATTTTTCTACGCGTTTTACTCGCTTTTCTCGGCGGTAACGTTCTGGGACCCGTTTTCGTTGACCATGGTGAATGGCTTGATCACGGTGCCGCTTTCGTGGATCGCGATGTGGGACCGGCCAGTCAGTCACCGGAGGCAGCTGGTGGACCGGCCCTGGCTCTACGCCCAACTCGCTCAGCGGCATGAGTACTACAACGGCGCCACGTTATCACTGAGCATGCTCGGCGCGGCGTTTCAAGCAGGTGCGCTTCTGGCCTTCATTGGCGCGGCCGTGTCAGCCTGGCCCACTGGGATCATGGGACGCCCGTTGGACGGCAGGGGTGAGGCGGTCATTCCGGGTGTGTTCGCCATCTACGTGTGCATCTCGAGCACCGCACTCTTATTTGCGCATCATATTTTGAAAGAGCACCTCATTGTGATGGGCGCCGCCGCCGCAGCGGTCGCCGTCTCGTATTCCGCGGCCTACTTCACGCGAATTTCGTACATTTCTGATGCGGTCGCGCAGTGGGCGAGACAGCCGGCACTCTACCTTGTGTTTCCCGTTCTCGCCGCGTTATTGGTCGTCCCGACGATGTTAGTTCGGTTTGTGCTGTTTCATGCGTTTCCGAACCCACTTCAACTCGTGGAGGTCGGCTCCTGCAATCGCTAGCTGAACGGATGCCACTACCACAAGCGAAGCTGTGGAGCAGTGAGCACACACTGTTTGAGCACATGTGGTACAACCGCGCGCGGTTGGTAACGTATTAGCCGTATTTTTAAGCCGTATGCAACGTTGGCGTTTTGTTGCCTCTCTCCCGTTGGCGTCTTTTGCGTCGCCTTCTTACTCGATGCGTCGCTGACGGCCCCGCACCGAAAATTTTCTCGTCCGAGATTATCTGAAGGTACCCAGGGGGCCACTTCCCGAGTAACGTTCAGACGGGCATCCTTTCGTTCGCGGCGGCTGTCGATGTCGGGGCACTCGGGCGATGTGCCCGCCGCCGGTCGAGGCCCACAGTCACATCCCGCCAGGCCGTCTGTCGGCTGACGTAAATGTGGTCCTTTTCGGATGATCACGCAAACCTCCAGTGTTTTCTGCTTGGATAAGGAACGAAGGAGATACAACAACCAACGTGTTTGAGAGATGTTCGACACCCTGACTAACTCCTTGCGTCGGGGTTGCGCTCACATTACTCGCGTGCGGGATCAGGGTACTCCGCAAAACGCACGGCTCTCAGCGTACTCTGCAAGGCTCCAACTTGCGAAAATGGCTGTTGTTCGTTTCTTCCTCGCACACTTGTCCTTTCTTCGTCACGAAGGCAGTAGACCATCACCCATGCATGGCTGCGTCAAGGGCGTAGCTATGAGGTCGACGCATCATCGAGAGGCTAATGCACTCTTTGGGTGATGCGGTTGTAACTGTCACTTGAACAGTTAACATTCTCCGCGTTTCATTCCAATTCTTCGAACCCCTGTGGTGTATTCCTCAAGGGCCCTCCCTCCCTGTCATGATGCGACGTCATCCGGGCTGCGGTGCCCAGTGGCTTGCGGGAACCGCCTCAAGAACCCTCGCCGTAGTGCCGCACGTTTCGGGGATCCGCCCGGCGAGCAACGCAGCGCAGTGTGCCGCCATTCTCGGACAGCT
>ERZ1292630.2634-Hain-H41-02um-R3-2634-length-16371-cov-5_pt1 | contig 16371 bp, 8 predicted proteins | sample MGYA00564408_ERZ1292630 | MGnify/ENA primary metagenome ERZ1292630 (study PRJEB36523, sample SAMEA6512641) | groundwater metagenome | collected 2019-01-08 | study: AquaDiva: Metagenomics assemblies of 32 groundwater samples | reverse complement strand
ATCGGTGCGTTGGTGATCGTGACGCCTTCGATCAAAACATTTTGGCAGCGGAAGGGTTGGATGAAGTTGGGCCGGAGCCGATGCCCGTCCCCAAAAATTCGTTCCGCCACGGGGGTGCCGCGCGCGCCGTGCTCCAACAGCAACCGCCCACTGGGCGGCAGGTTGGTCACCCAACCATCGCGGCGCACGAAATGCCACCAGTTTTCCCAAGTGGCCGAGCCGTCGAGTGTGCCTTGGCCGGTGACGGCGATGTTCTGCTGCTCATACGCGTAGATGAGCGGCGAGTAATTCATGCACTCCGTGCCCTCGATGCGCGTGAGCACCACGGGCAGATATTTTTTGAACTCGGGAATGAACTTGAGCGTCGCGCCGGCGGCGACATGGAGATTCACGCCGCTCTTGAGATGCACAGCAGCGGTCAGAAACGTTCCGCCTTCCACGACCACGCGCCCGCCGCCCGCCGCGTGACACGTGGCAATCGCTTTGCGGATCGCTTCCGTGCAATCCATCTGGCCGTCCGCCTTCGCGCCAAACTCGGTGATGTTGAAATCGCATGCGGGAAATACCGGCGCTTTGATGCGCGCCAGAATTGCCGGCACGGAATCCCAACCGACCTGCGGTTCGGCGGCGGACGACGAGGACGCGATTGCAGTCAGAGCCGCCAGCAGTGAAACGAAAGGGCGGAACATCGGCAAGGAATGAGATGGCATAAATAGGATTGTTGGTCAGAAATCTTCACTATGAATGGGCCTAACCGCTGATGGTATCCACGTTGTTGTCGAGGTTGCGGTAATCAATGAACTTGTTCGGGACGGTGCCATTGAGGAATTCCTCCACATTAGTATAGCCATCTTTGTCGGTGTCCAGCGCGCCGTCTTTGGAGTCGTTGGGTTTCAATTCATGTTTGCGTTCCCATTCGTCCGGCATTCCGTCGCCGTCAGTGTCAGTGGGCACTTGATCCGCAGCGAAGCTCAAAGCCGGATAGCCACCGACCTGATCGGGGTTGGTGATGATGCCGTCTTTGTAAGCAGGCTTGCCTGTGCGCACCATCTCCGCCACGCGCTGATCCACAACATCACGGCGGGGCAAGGTCGCGCCTGCTTTTGCCAACACCGCTTCGTAAGCCTCCTGCGCGGGCTGTTGAAGGACCGGCCAACCTTCAAATGGCGTGTTGACCCGGCCCAGTGCTGCGTTTCCGCCCATGCCTTTCCAATTGTCGGCGGTGACGGTGGGGTCATTTTCCATGATGTTTCCGGCGACGTACCATTTCCCGGGGCGTTGGCGGGTTTCTGGATACCAACTGCCGGTGTGGTTTCGACCGGGCGAGTATTGGTTGCGGGATTCCATCCGCGCGATGACGTTGACCATGTTGTCGCGAGTGGCGGGACCGGCTTTGTAGTAATTGTTGATCACGTTGACGAGTGAGGTTTCATCGCCGCCGTCCATGGTGCGATGTCCCCAATTGAAGAGGACGTTGTTGCGGTAATCGAACTCGCCGGACATGCCGATGGAAGGATTGCGCCCGGTGTTGCAGGCGAAGAGATTGTGGTGGAACGTCGAATCTTCGCCGCCCCACGTGCCGCCAAATTCGTGCCCCGGCCCGAGCGCCTCGCTGGAGATGACCCATTGGATCGTGACGTTCCTGGTGGGGTTTTTCTCGCTGCCCTTCATGTAGCGATAGAGCGAGATGTTTTCATCGCGCCCCCAACTCACCGAGCAATGATCCACCACGACCTGACGTTCGGGATTGCCACCGATGTTGTCCGAACCCTGGCCACCGGGCATCCCGCGCCGCACCCGCAGGTGGCGCAACACGACTTCCCGCGTGTTGATGTTCACCGAATGATTCGCGAGACAGATGCCGTCGCCGGGCGCGCTCTGTCCGGCAATCGTGATGTTGGGGTTGTTGATGTCGAGGTTGCGCGTCAACTGGATCGTGCCCGCGACCCGAAAGACGACGATGCGCGGGCCGGATGCTTCGATGGCGGCGCGCAAACTGCCGGGGCCGCTGTCGTTGAGATTGGTCACGGCGATCACCTGCCCACCGCGTCCGCCCACGGTGAACATGCCGCCGCCCCACGCGCCGGGGAATGCCGGGATTTCCTTTGGCAACGAAGGCGGTAACGGTGGAATCTGGCCGGGCACGGGCGTTGGGGTTGTCTGCGGCTGCGCGACGGCGGACATGACCGTCGCCATCGCTACTGTTGTAACCCAGCGCAAAAGCGGGCATTTCGTTTTGTGTTTCATAACAGTTTATTTGCGTCTGCTGTCGCAACCAAGCCGAGCTTCAAGGCTTTCGCATTGTCGGTGTCAGGGCCAGTTCACACGGTTGAAAAACGCCCGACGACAATGACGAACTCAACTTCATTTCATTCCCAGCTTTGCATCGCGCTTTTTCAACTCCACTGATTGCGGCACGACACCGAGGACAACGAAGCTGCCTTTGCCGATCAGTTCCAGCTTGTAGCGACCTGGCTCGTAGCGGAAAGCGTGGACGTTGACGTTCGGGCATTCGTCAATCGCGACGGCATTGCGGAGCACGGGATCAACTCCACCACGTTCGTCGGCGTGTGAGGCGAAGTCGAGGTTCGGCACTTGCAGCCAGAGGTCGCGCTCGTTTTGGAAATAGCCGATCAACACGCGTACGGGTTCGGTGACTTCAAACTCCAACGGAACAGGACGACGATTCTTGGCTTCCTCGTGCGAGAAGCGGATGCCGGTCAGGCCGTTCAACTCGGGCGCGAGTTCGGTAAAGGTGTATTTGCGATCGGCAAAAGGACGAGCGCCGAGTTTCACTTCGTAGGTTTCAGCGTTGGTGCTGATGAGTTTGAATTTGGCGGCAGGCCAGGCGGGGACAGCAGTGCCGTTGCTTGCTTTCGGATTCTTCAATTCTGCGACTTGAACTTTGAAGTCCGCCAACTCTTTTTCGTAGAGGTGAACGACCTGCGACCAATGGTAATTCGTGCCAACGCCACTGGTCGCACCGCCGAAGGGAATCTTGCGATGGCCGGTTTGCATCGAGTTCACGAAGCGATAGGCGGGAGTTGTCAACGCGGCAAGTTGTTTGAAGGTTTCCACGCTGTTGGCCATGTGTTCCTCTGCCGCTTCCATATCTTTGAGGTCTTTGCTGTAGTTGTAGCGCAGCACCAGTTCGGCGGCTTTGGTCTTATCTGCGTAGTTCAGCGCGATGAGTTTAATGGCTTTGAAGTCGGTCAGCGAACGTGCGAATTCGTCGCGATTCTTTTTTACGCCGGATGAAGAAGCTTCGGCCAAAGCGACGGCGTTGCTGGCAAACTTCAGGCAATCCGCGATAACCGTTACTGGGGTTTCACCCACATGCGGCTGCTTTTGCCACTCTTTCTGGACATACTCATCCAACCGTTCGCCGGGCGGCGCCATGGATTCCCACAAATCGCGGACGGCATTGTAGCGTGTCGGATTGACCAACTGGTCCAAGGTGATGCCCAGCGACATCGTCTGGCGGTTGCCTTCGGTGATGCCGAAGCGGCGGATCAACAGGGGCGCGACTTCGCCGGCGGCATTATAGGCATCCAGGATTTTTCCGGCGGTGTTCGTGTCGCAACCGTAGAATTCCGCGAGCCGGGAAACCCAGTAAGCGCGGTCTTCAGCCGCAGGCACGTCGGGATTCCAACTGTAACGCGCCCAGGCTTCGAACCACATCCAGTCGCGCTCCCATTGCTTGAGCGGAACTTCAGTTTTGTCGGCGGCGTGCGGCCAATTCCAGTAAGCCAGCGGATACAAATGCACTCCTGACGCGCCGAACTTGTCGCGCGAGGCGATGGTGGACTTGCGGATGAATTCGGTGGCGCCGTAGCGGAACGGTTCAAGGTTCGAGAGGATGTGGACGTTGACAAGGTGCGGTCCGAGTTTCGCCATGTTGAGGTGCGTTTGCTGCACCTTGCCGCGCGGTTCGTAGGTGGTGAGGGATTCGCCGTTGTATTTGGTTTCGGTGAACAGGTTGGAATAGACCGTGAAACACGCGGGCATGATGGCTTCGGGATTCATCGCGTGCGTGCGGATAACGACGGGCGGTTGTTCTTTCAAGCCGGCGGCCTTCATGCCATCGAGAACGCCGGGGAGAATGGTGTTCGTGGCCCAGTTGATTTGATTCTCCGTGCCTTGCAGGGCTTCGCCGAGGCAGACCATCAGGCCGACATTCGGATATTGCTTCACGAATTCCGCGATGGACTTGCGCGTGTAATCGGACGCGAGCTGTGTGGGCGCGGCGAGTTGGGTGGGGACGCCGTGTTTGTCGGCGAGCGGTTTGGGCAGGAAAATGTTGTAGAACATCTGCACGAGCCAGATGCCGCGCTTGTCGCATTCGCTCGTGAGCCAGTGGAACATTTCGACGTTCTGGGCGAAGACTTCGGGCGAGACTTCAACTGCCTCGGGATAATCTTTTAACTTCACCAGCGACGCGAACGGGTGGCCGTTCCAGAGGTAAAGCGTGTTCATGCGGTTGGCGACGAGCGAGTCGAGATACTCAGTCCAGAGCGCCTTGTCGTAGAACCACGGGAACAATTCGGGCGTGTAGGGATACTCGTAAACTTTGCGACCGGGCAGGATGTAGGTCTTCTGCATCCCGACGCAGGTGCCGCGCAAGGTCATGGCGGGTTTGTCGTAAACAATATCTGTCGGCAATCGCCCTTTCTCGCGAATTAGTTTGGCAAGTTCGAGGCAGCCGTAGAGTGTGCCGGAATCATCGTTACCAAGAATCATTGGGTAGCTGTTCGGCTTGGTCGGGCTCAATCTGAACCCCTCGCGCTGACTTCCTGCTGCGAGGGGCGACCTGACAAAGATTCTCGAACCTGACTTGGGATCAACGCGAACGATCTTTGCGTCCAGCTTCACTGCTTTGAGCGCTTCCGTAATCTTCTCCGCGCCAAACTCCACGCGCGGCGCGGCGTTGGTCGGGATGACGATGGACACAGTCTCAGCCCGCAAGCTGAAGTTGGGCAGAAGCAACAACGCAGCAAGCGTGAAGACAAAGTTTCTGGCGATGTGTTGAGGCTGCATATTTTCGAGTATATGGATTGAAGGGCTGACGTGAAATCAAAACTGAAGATTCAATCGGGTTTGTTTGAAAGCGGGGAATTAACCGCGAAAGACGCTAAATACGCGAAAGGGGCATTACGCGAATTCCGCGAATTGGCGCGAATGGAATTTTCTGTAAATCGCTTCAAAGTCATTTCTTCTGCTTGGCTCGCGTGGGGAAAGCGGTGGAGGGCCACCGCACTCCAAGACGCTGACGCGCGGATTCATGCGGAATCGGATTTGAAAGTTTTTCACCGGCAGTTTCACTCTGCGGATTTTGCGGTGAATAACTCGGGGTTGCAGGATGGAAAACAGTGATTTGCCGTGCGATTTTTCACGTCGGGGAATTCGCGGCGGAGAATAACTCGGTGGATAAGGTTTGATAGGCAATTTCCAGAACTGGGATAAGGTGTTTTCAGTTCATTGAAAGAACTGAATCAACGGCGCATCAATAGATGCTGACGTGCGATTCAAGGATGATCCCAGGTGACTGGGGAAAGGTCGCGCTAGGCTGGTTGGCGCGACTCCTCTCAAGCCGGAGCGCAAGTTCCGGGAGCGGAGGCAGAATTCACCAGTTCCTCTGGCGACGTTCGCGCGTCGTCAGTTTACGCGAAAAAGGAACTTGGCGATGAGGAGCGATGAGAAACCGTTCCGAGTCGGGTCAAGTAGCTCAGGAAAGTTTCGAGCCTGAGTGAATCGCAGTTACCCAGAGGGTAGTTGGTTGCTACTGTGCATCAGCACGGGACGTGAGACTCTGGCGGATTCAATCAAACCGTTTGAAACCGCCCAATGAAAACCGGTGAAAGCCGGACAACCGGAGCGCACGAACCGGGAAGCACCCGCAGATCAGGCAAATCGCGGGAAAAACTTCCGAACGTCGGCGATGTTACAAACGACACCGCTGGCCTGTGAAAGAATGCAACCTGAGAGTGAAGAGGCGAGACCCGTGACGCGGGCGAACGCACCGGCAAAACCGGTGGCTGACCCGCATCAAAAGTGGCCAAGACGCGAAGCCGAAATCGCAGACGTGGCTTGACCTGGTTCGCAAGCCGGGGGCGCAACCCCCAGCCGAAGCGAGCTGAAAAGCCTCACTCGAAATCTGAAGTCGTAAGATTTCAGACGGCCCTGCTACGAGGCCGGAAACTCCGTTTGCCCGGAGAATAGCGTCGGGAAGCCGGCAGCCGCCGCGAGGTGAGCGCCCAATGTCGGCACGGGAAAGAGAGAGTGGCGAACTCCCATCCCCCGAATTGTCCCTGTTCCACCGCAAGGTGGGGCAGGGACTTTTCGTTGTTATCACAAGCTCTCCGAGTCCTTTTCCGACAAAGAATTTCCGGGCGGGAGAAAAGTCACTTAAGTCATGCGGCAGCCCGCCGATGTTATGGTGACAGAAGGCAGAATGGATTCTGCCAGTATTCAGAGCCCGGCTATTGCCGAGCCAATGACCTAAAAGCGAAACGGAATTCGAGTTATGGGACTGTTTGATACTTTCAGAAAGACTGCCATCACCAAAAGTGCGGACGGCAGCACTAATTCAACAAAATCTGCTTCCGTCGCTTCTAACCGCCTTACTCCGGGAGACCGTCGCGAGAATGCGATCCTCGCCGGTGAATCGCGTGCCATTGAGCAACGCTTGTTGTTCGTCAACGTGGATGCCGGTTGGTTTCAAACGGTCGAGCGGGAACTGATGCGGTTGGAGTCCCGCTGGGGATGCCAGTCAGTCAACACTGTGGAGCAAGCAACGACGGTGCTCCAGGAAGAATCTTATCATGCGCTGGTTTTAAGCGCGGCGGTGGCGAATGACGCGGCCTTGAACTCCGCCTTCGCTACGTCTGCGCCGACATCGGTGCGGATTGTTTTGTGCAGCGGTAATGATCGGGCGGAGACGGCGCGGTGGAACGCGGCGGGGCTGAATCCATTGCCGTTGTCCACCGATGCCGCAAACCTCGCCGCTCAAGTCAACCGGATTGCCCGGGTGCAGGAATGGTTGACCGACGTGGGGATGAAAAAACTGCTGGCGCAATGCCGCAAGCTGCCTGCCATCCCGAAATTATACTCACAGGTGACCGCTGAACTGGCTTCGCCCAACGGTTCGATTGACGTGGTGGCGCAGCACATCGCGCAAGACCCGGTGATGACGGCGAAGTTGTTGCAGGTGGTCAACTCGGCGTTCTTCGCGCTGGGCCGGGAAGTGACGAATGCGACGGAAGCCGTGATGTTTCTGGGTGCCGAACGGACGCGCTCGCTGATCTTGCTCGCGGGAGTTTTCACCCAGTTTGAGAATGTGAAATGCCCCGGCTTCTCGGCGGAGCAGATCTGGAATCACAGCCTCCAGGTCGGCAATCTCGCCCGCACCGTGGCCATGGCGGAAACCAAGAATGCCAAGACAGCGGAGGCCGCTTTCACCGCCGGGTTGGTGCATGACATGGGGAAACTGATTCTGGCAGCAAATGTCCCGGCCATGTGTCAGGCCATCGAACAAATTCACGACAATAAAAAAGTGACCCAACGCGCGGCGGAGTTACAGGTGTTGGGCACGACCCACGCCGAACTGGCGGCCTGTCTGATGGGGAATTGGGCGTTGCCGCTGCCGGTCTTGGAAGCGGTGGCGTGGCATCACGCGCCGACGCGTTCCGCCGACACGGGTTTTTCGCTGCTGACGGCGGTGCATGTGGCGGATGTTTTTGCCTACGAGATGGGTTGTGGGTCCGGGGGCAGTGCGCTGCCGGAAAAATTTGACCACGCCTACCTTGACCAGATTGAACTTGGCGATCGCCGCAATGACTGGCGCAAGGCGTGTAATATCCCGGCCAAGCAGGAAGAGGACAGCGAACACGCCCGCCTGCGTGCCCGCCGTGCAGCCAAAATCAATTAAGGTTTTTCGGACCTGGGACATTTTAGAACTTAGGGGTTGGTGGGGACGTGCTGCCGCACGAGGGGCCGACCGGCAGGTCGGCCCCGCCAATCCTTGTACCAAGCGGAGCAATTGTCCGCGCGTTCCGCCGAGAAAAAGACTTGCCCTCGTTTTGGGTTCCCGCCAAAACTCCTCCTCGCAGTTAACTCAAATCATTCCTGAACTTTATGGGCCGCATCTACAACAACATTGTCGAAACCGTGGGCCGCACGCCCCTAGTCAAACTCAACAAAGTCACCGCCGGCCTGGATGCCACCGTGCTGCTCAAGTGCGAATTCTTCAATCCGCTAGGTAGCGTCAAAGATCGGATCGGCATGGCCATGATTGAAGATGCCGAGATGCGCGGCATCCTGAAGAAGGACACCGTTATCATCGAACCCACCAGCGGTAACACCGGTATTGCCCTGGCGTTCGTTGCGGCGGCGAAAGGCTATCAACTCATCCTCACGATGCCGGAAACGATGTCGCTGGAACGCCGCACGTTGTTGGCGATGCTTGGCGCGAAACTGGTTTTGACTCCCGGCGCAGAAGGAATGAAGGGCGCGATTGCCCGCGCCGAAGCGCTGGCCAAGGAAACACCGAACTCGTGGATTCCGCAACAATTTGAGAATCCCGCCAACCCGGCCATCCACTCCAAGACAACTGCGGTGGAACTCTGGGAAGACACGGATGGTAAAATTGACATCCTTGTCGCTGCGGTCGGCACGGGCGGCACGATCACCGGCGTTTGCGAAGTCATCAAGCCGAAGAAAGCTTCCTTCCAAGCCATCGCGGTTGAACCGAAAGATTCTCCCGTTATTTCGCAGACACTCGCCGGTCAACCGGTGAAGCCCGGCCCGCACAAGATCCAAGGCACGGGCGCGGGATTCGTTCCGAAGAACCTCCACCTCAAAGACAGCGCGGGCAATCCGCAGATCGTCGAGTGCGTGCAGGTGAGTAACGATGACGCATTCGCCATGGCGCGTCGGCTCGCGAAGGAAGAAGGTTTGCTCGTCGGTATTTCCACCGGCGCGAATGTGATCGCCGCCATCGAAGTGGCCAAGCGGCCGGAGAACAAGGGCAAAATGATTGTGACCATCGCTTGCTCCACAGGTGAGCGTTATCTCAGCACCGCCTTGGCAGCGGAAGCCCGCGCCGCAGTGGGCGGTTGATCGCAGCGAATTCAGTTTGAAGCCGCAAACGACCGCCGAAAGGCTTGATTGTTTGCGGCTTCGGCATGTTTATGCGGTGCCGCCCGAGGAAGAAATCCGCAAAAAAGGGTTGCGCTCCTGCGGTTTTACCCCTAACTAAGCAGCGAATCGAAGGTCTGATCGCCGTGTGAGGATAGGTTTTTCCCAAAGTTAGATTGAATCACCCGGCAGCTTCCAACAGTTCAATAATTCAAAATCAGGTCAATCGGGGCTTTTTCCAACCTTCGACGGCACAACGACAGTTTATGAGCAAGCACATCAAGAACGAACAACAGAACGCAGGCAATGGTCCGGCGGCAGCCGCAGCACCGGGGACGGACTATGGCTCTGGTTATCTCGAAATCTCCGAAAAGGGATTCGGCTTCCTGCGGACGGCAGCGGCGCATTTCCATCCCAAGCCCTCGGATATTTTCGTCACGCCTGATACCATCAAACGCAGCTTTTTGCGCGAAGGCAGCCTCGTGGCCGGCCCGACGCAGCCCCCGCATCGCGGCACCAGTCCGCAGCTCAAGTCCGTCGAGAAGGTCAACGACATGGCATTCGAGGATTACACCAAGGCGGTGCGCTTCGAGAATCTCACCAGCATTGATCCGATCGAGAAATTTAATCTCGAAACCACGCCGGACCTCTTGGAGACGCGCGTGATTGATCTTGTCACGCCCATCGGCCGGGGCACACGCGGTCTGATCGTCGCACCGCCGCGCACCGGCAAGACCACCATTCTCAAACAGATCGCCAATGCCGTCACGACGAACCACCCGGAAGTTCACGTCATGGTGCTGTTGATTGACGAACGCCCCGAGGAAGTCACGGATTTCCAACGCTCGGTCAAAGCCGAAGTGGTCGCGTCCTCAAACGATCAAGACTTGGAAACGCATGTGCGCCTCTCGCGTTTCATGATTGAACGCTGCCGCCGCATCGTGGAATCCGGCAAGGACGTTTTCGTGCTGCTCGACTCGCTGACCCGCGTCGCCCGCGCCTACAACAGCGTGCATGGTGGCAGTGGTCGGACGATGACTGGCGGTGTGGACGCGCGCGCGCTGGAAATTCCGCGCAAGATGTTCGCCTCCGCGCGCAAGATCGAGAACGGTGGCTCGCTGACCATTCTCGCGACGGCGCTGATTGATACCGGCTCCCGCATGGATGAACTCATCTTTCAGGAATTCAAGGGCACGGGCAATATGGAGTTGATCCTGGACCGCAAGCTCTCGGATCGCCGCCTGTTCCCGGCGATTGACATCCCGAAGAGCGGCACGCGCAAAGAGGAAAAGCTGTTCGCCGCCAAAAATCTTGAGCCGCTCCGCAAGCTTCGACGCACGATGGTGGACTTGAATCCAATTGAAGCCATGGAGACGTTGACCGCCGCGCTCAAAAAGTTCAAGACCAACGATGAGTTGCTGGCCAAGATGGCTGGCTAAACAATTTGGCCGCCCGCTCGCAAGGTGGCGCAGGTCGCCAGATTATCAATATCAGCACTGATTGGGGTGACCCGGTCGGCGCTTGTTTTTGTATTCGTATCGAAGGTCGGGTTTTAACCGTTGCGCCGTCTGGAAACGATTGCGCGCAGGCGGTGTCTCGCAGTAGCGTTGTGTCCCATGCAAACTTCACGAAAACCCGTCGTGCGCAAAGATTTTTACGTTGGTCTCATGTCCGGAACTTCGGCGGACGGCATTGATGCCGTAGTGGTGGAAATCTCCGGCGGCGGTCGTGGCTCGCGCGCGAATCTGATCGCGCATGTGCATCAAAGTTTTTCACCCGCATTCCGGCGGCGCGTGCTGGCCGCGTGTCTTCACGGAACGGTGGCGGAGATTTGTGAACTGAACTTTCTGCTGGGTGAACACTTCGCCCGCGCGGCTTTGGCGGCAGTTCAGCGCGCGGGATTGAAGCCCGCGCAGATCACCGCCATCGGTTCGCATGGCCAGACCGTGCATCACCTGCCGAATGCGAAGACCCCATCCACGTTGCAGATTGGAGAACCCTCCGTTATCGCGGAACGCACCGGGATCACGACCGTGGCAGACTTTCGCGTGCGCGACATGGCGGCGGGAGGGCAGGGGGCGCCGCTCGTGCCGTTTGCGGATTGGGTGTTGTTCACCGACGAAGTTCGTCCGCGCATCATCCAGAACATCGGCGGCATTGGGAATCTCACTTTCTTGCCCCCTCGCGCCAAACTAAGTGACGTGATCGCCTTCGACACCGGTCCGGGAAACATGATCATTGATGCCACGGTCGCCGCATTGAGTGGCGGCAAGTTGACCTATGACCGCGATGGTCGCTGGGCGGCGCGGGGTAAAACTTCCGAGAAACTGCTTGCGAATTGTATGTCTCACCCGTTTCTCAAACGTCGCCCTCCGAAGACCACCGGGCGCGAGGAGTTCGGCGAGATGTTTCTCAAGCGAATGTTGACCAAAGCCCGACAGTTGCGTTTGTCGGATGCGGATATTGTGGCCACGGTCACTGAGTTCACTGCGGCAAGCATCGCCGATGCTTACCGTCGCTTCATCCTGCCTAAATTGAAACCCAGTCAGTTTGAAGGGATGCAAATCGTCATCGGCGGTGGCGGCGTGCGAAATACCACCCTGATCCGAATGCTCCAGGACCGCGCTGGCTTCGGCACGGTCTGCGGGCACGAGGATTTCGGCATTGATAGTTCTGCCAAAGAGCCGCTCGCGTTCGCGTTGCTCGCGCATGAAACGTTGCACGGGCGTCCGAGCAATGTTCCGTCCGCTACCGGGGCCCGCCGGGCCGTGGTTTTGGGCAAGGTTATACAAGGAAAGCTGGAATCAGTTTGAGTTTTCGCGCGTTTTTTTCCAGATTTACGAGGTCGCAACCACTTTTTACCGACAACGCATTTGGGAACTATGGCAAAACTTGAAATCAAACCCGCTGGCTCGTGTGCCCTCGATGAAATTTCACTTGGCGAAATCATGTTGCGCCTCGATCCGGGCGAAGGCCGCATCCGCACTACTCGTTCGTTCAAAGTCTGGGAAGGTGGCGGGGAATACAACGTCGCGCGCGGGTTGCGGCGTTGTTTCGGTTTGAAGACGGCGGTGGCCACGGCATTCGCCGACAATGACGTGGGGCGCTTGCTGGAAGATTTTATTTTGCAGGGCGGCGTCAGCATCGAGTTCATCAAGTGGGCGAAGTATGATGGCATCGGTCGCGATGTGCGCAATGGATTGAACTTCACCGAACGCGGTCATGGTGTGCGTGGCGCGGTGGGGATTTCTGATCGCGGTCATACGGCGGCAAGCCAGCTCAAGGCAGGCGATTTCGATTGGGATCACATTTTCGGCAAGCTCGGCGTGCGCTGGTTGCACACCGGCGGCATATTTGCCGCGCTCTCGGACACCACGCCACAACTCGTCATCGAAGAGGTCAAAGCTGCCAAGAAATACGGCACGGTCGTCAGCTATGATTTGAATTATCGTCCGTCGCTCTGGAAATCCATCGGCGGCCAGAAACGGGCGCAGGAGGTGAATCGTGAGATCGCCAAATACGTGGATGTGATGATTGGTAACGAAGAAGACTTCACCGCGTGCCTCGGCTTCCACGTCGAAGGCGCGGATGAAAATCTGCTGCACATTGACGTGACGGCGTTCAAGCAGATGATCGAGAAAGCCGTGAAGGAATTCCCGAACTTCAAAGCGACAGCCACCACGCTACGCGCGGCGAAGACTGCGACCATCAACGACTGGGCAGCCATCGCTTGGTATGACGGCAAATTCTTTGAGAGCCGGCAATACCCTGATCTCGAAATCCTCGATCGCGTTGGTGGTGGCGACAGTTTCGCGTCCGGTTTCATTTACGGCATGATGACCACGGGCGACGCGCAGAAAGCGGTTGATTACGGCGCAGCCCATGGCGCGTTGGCCATGACGACGCCCGGCGACACGAGCATGGCCGATAAGGGCGAAGTCGAGAAGTTGATGAAAGGCGGCGGTGCGCGGGTGCAACGGTAGGCGACGAGGTGACGAGTCGTTTCGGGAAAGCACTCCTTACGTCGTGTCCTACAGTTGAATCAAGACAGTCCTGATTGGCGCACTTGCGCGGCAGAGTGTTTCTGTTAGCGTCCCGTCGCGCAGTTTGATGCCGATGTGGCGAAATGGCAGACGCACAGGACTTAAAATCCTGGGACCTTAAAAAGTCGTGTGGGTTCGAGTCCCACCATCGGTACCAAATTCATCTGATTTCCCCGGCATTGCTGGGCTTTATTCTGCTTTTCTCGCAAAACTGCGGCCGACTTGGCTTTCTCCTGCAATCTAGGGGCAAATAATCTTCCACTTCCGTCTAAGAAACTGCGCCCGCCGGTGTCGTATAAGCAAGATATGTCCTCTTGCGACCAGAAGACCGGGGTGCTTGCATGATTCAAACATGACCGCAGGGATAAACCGAGCATGGCCGTGATGCGACCAGACGATGCCAGCATAAAATCGCCCGGGTGGGAGACGATAGAAGAGGTGTTTACCGCTTTGGAGTCGCCGTTGCTGAGTTATGCCATGCGCTTGACCGGCGAAACGGAACTGGCCGAGGACGTGGTGCAGGAAGCGTTCATGAAACTTCACGCTCAATTTGAAGAGGTGCGCGAGCCAAAGCGTTGGCTGTATCGCACCGTGCATAATCTGGCGCTGAACCAGCGGCGACACTCGGCAAAAATCGTTTCGCTCCACCAGCCTGACGAAGACGGCGTAACTCCCGACAATGACCTAACCGATCCCATGCTCATGCCCGATGAACAGATTGCGCGCTGGGAAGGAATCGGACTGGTGCGGCTCAGTCTGGAAAGCCTGGACGAACGCAGTCGGGAATTGATCCGCCTGAAGTTCAACGAAGATTTGTCTTACAAGGAAATCAGCGAACGCACCGGTCTCAAAGCCGGACACGTCGGCTATTTGCTGCATCACGCTTTGAAAGCTGTGGCGGCTGAGTTGGCCAAAACGGGAGGAGCTTTATGAGTTCAGATTCTCCCCAAACCCCGCGCGACGAAATTGAGCAACGCCTGACCGCACTGTTGCTCGGTGAATTATCTGCCGAGGAATCCGCCGCATTGCATCGCGCGATGGAGCAGGATGGTGAACTGGCGAAACTGTTTGCGCGGTTGCATCACACGGTTGGCCTGGTCCGTGAGGCGATGGTGAAGCCCGGCGAATTCAAGTCAGAGCCAGTTGTGCCGGCGAAACTATCCACCACCCGACGCGAAAAGTTGCTCGCGCATTTCAAAACCATCACCCCGCAGGAGTTCGGCCCCGCGAAACGCCGGGGGCAGATCCGCCTCCTCGAAGTCGCCGCCGTGCTGGCGATCTGCGCGTTGCTTGCGGCCATGCTGCTGCCAGCCTTGAGCAAATCCAAGTCGAAGGCGCAAAGCGTCGCGGTCCAGAGCAACGTCCGCCAAATCGAGGTCGCCAAGCAGTTGTGGGCTGAGGAAAACCAAAAGTCCGCCGGTGCGGCGCCAACAATGGAGGAATTGAAGCCCTACCTCGGGCGCAGTGAAATTCCGTCGGTTCGCGGGGAGACTTATGTGGTCGGAAGAGTTGGCGAACCGGTGGTGGCGGATTACACCAAAACTTCGGCGGCAAAAGCGCCTCAAGAAGCAGACGCTCAAGTCCACAGCGCCCTTTCAGCTGCGGAATCAAAGCCGGTTGCTGAGCTTGCATTTCGGACTTGGAGCAGCGACTCCGGCGCGCGCGCCAAGGCTGGTTACGACGCCAATCGGGTCGGCTTGGCGGAGGTGGAGTTTGAAGCTGCCGATGCGGACGCCGACAAGTTGAAGCGTCCGGTGGGAGTCACGCCGTTATCTGGCCGACCTTTCACGCCAATCGCGTTGCCGGAGCCGGTTGTAAACTATGGGCATGTGGCAGGTGAGGATGTTGGGAATGGCAGGCAGGGGCAATCGCAAGTGCGGGATGGTGATCCTGCATGGGTTGGGGTTTTAGAGCAGCCTGCCGGGCAACCTGCTGCCGGTGGGTCCATCTCTCGTTACGCTTATGTTGCTGATGGGAATGTGCCAAAGCAGAATGTGGCGGATTTTGGAGTTGTCGCTGGTGCTGCGCCTGTCGAGCCAGTGACGTTGGGAACAGAGTTTTCAGCTTCGACGGTGACTGGTGTGGCTGGTGAGGTTATGACCGATGGCTTGGAGGCTGGACAAAGATATTACCGAAACATCCCTGGTGGTGTTACCGGAAGCGCTGGCGGCGGTGGTGGTGCGAGCGGCGGCGGCTTGCCGGCCAGCGTTGCCACAGATTCCTTTGCTGATCGCAGTGGGGAAGGAGTTGATTTGTATCGCAAGCTGGGAGTGGATCAGAGTCGTGTGGAAGGCCAGTCGGTGTTGTCTGAACTTGGTGCCGGGGACTTGACCGTGCGCGGTACGGCGGCGGAATCAGAACATCTCAGTCAGATCAACGAGGTGCTGGCTGCAAAGCCGTCCGAGGTGAGCCTTAAGGCGAAATTTGCCGAGGTGGCTCAGAATGATAATCAGGCCTTGGGACATGATTGGTATCTCGGCAACAAGGTGGCAAATGATAAGAGTGAACTTGCCACGCCAACCAGTCCGGCGGCGGCCCCGATTGGTTCGCCCGCTGGTCAATGGCTCAATGAGGGCAAAATCACTACAATCAGCGGGCGAGCCTCTGGTAAGGATCTCGACGCAAGTCTTGCTTTGGATCTGCCCTCTGTTCCTGATGGTGGCCGGATTGCGCCTGAATCAAATGTTTCCAGTTTTGATATCGTTGGCTCGGTGAATGGACCGGCCCGGCGGCAGCGGAGTTCAGTTGTGCTGCCCGGCGACGTCGCCGCTGCCACACCGCGCCCAACGATGACTCCCGCCGACGCGAAGAAATCCCGCAGTGATGAAGCGTTGGATGGAAGGGTGCGCGAAGCGAAAAATTTGATTACCCAGCGTCAGCGAGGACTTAAGGAACAGAGCGGGGCTTGGAATTATCCCGCGCTTGCCAAGTTGGAATATGGAGCTGATACAGCCGGCGTTCCAATTCTTGAAGATCAGCCGATTCGTAAGGCGGCGACCAATGCCCCCATCTCGCAGCCGGAAATTCTGACGAGCGAAAACAACTTCTCTACGTTCTCGCTCAATGTCAGCGATGTTTCGTTCAAGCTGGCGGCGGCGAGTTTGGAGAAAGGCCAGATGCCGGATGTGGCTTCGATTCGCAGCGAAGAGTTCATCAACGCGTTCGACTATCGCGATCCTGAGCCGCAGGCCGG